>Ga0181539_1002990_pt1 | contig 16135 bp, 15 predicted proteins | sample PEATcosm2014_Bin_46_FD_119767 | JGI IMG/M metagenome (GOLD analysis project Ga0181539, IMG submission 119767) | Peatland microbial communities from MTU Mesocosm Facility, Houghton, MI, USA - PEATcosm2014_Bin23_60_metaG | ecosystem: Environmental > Terrestrial > Soil > Wetlands > Peat | place... | reverse complement strand
GAGAGACCGAATCGCAGCAGCACCACGGACGCAATGATGATGGTCAGCATGGTCATGCCCGACACCGGATTCCGCGCCGTGGTGGCGATCGCGTTGGCGGCGACCGATGCGAAGAAGAAGGAGAAGACCAGCGTCAGCGCCAGCCCGGCGACGATCACCGCGGGCGAACCCGAGAGATGGGCGAGAAACGCCGCCACGGCGATGGCGCTGGCGATCACTCCCAGCAGAATCGTCATCACCGAAATGTCGCGGTCGGTCCGTTCCCCCTGCGTCTCGCCGCGCCGGAAAGCCCGCATGGCGATGCCAAACGATCCGGCCACAATGCGCATGGATTTCAGAATCCCGAAGATCCCCGCGGTAGCGATGGCCCCCACCCCCACGAAGCGCACATACCCCCGGAAAATCTCCGTGGCGGTCATCTGTGCAATGGGTATCTGCGCCGGATATACCGCGCTGTTGGAGATATGGCTGCCGATCATCCAGATCAGCGGCACCAGCACGAAGTTGGAGAGCACGCCGCCCGCGCACAGAATCAGCGAGCTGCGCAACCCCATGACGTATCCGAGCCCCAGGATGAAACCGATGGCGTCGAAACTGAACACCACCTTGACGCGCTCGGATAGCACCCGCATGGCCGGGACAAACAGGAAATCCAGGTACTCTTTCCAAACGTGAAAGGTGGTGACGAAGAAATCATAGACGCCGGCGATGGCCGTGGCTTCCAGCAGCAGCTTCGCCTGCGATCCGCCTTTCTCGCCGGTGACCAGAACCTCCGTGATCGCGGTTGCCTCGGGGTAGGGAAGCAGGCCGTGCATGTCGCGGACGAAGTAGCGGCGGAGCGGAATCAGGAACAGCACGCCCAGGCACCCGCCCGCCAGGCAGATCAAGATGGTCTCGACCGGGTGCGGATCGAGCTTCAGTATGTAGAGAGCCGGAAGCGTGAAGATGGCCCCCGCCACCACCGATCCCGCCACCCCGCCGATGCCCGTGATGATCACGTTCTCCAGCACGGTCGATCGCCGCGGATAGAGGCGCGCCAGCCCGATCGCCAGAATGGAGATGGGAATCGCCGCTTCCATCACCTGGCCGACCTTCAGGCCCGAGTACGCCGACGCGATCGTAAAGACGACGCACAGGAACAGGCCCCACCCCACCGACCGCGGAGTGAGCTCGGCCAACTCGGTGGACGCCGGGACCGGCGGTTGGTACGCCGTTCCAGGCGGAAGCGGCGTATAAGCGTTTTCGGGAAGCCGGAGAGTCACTAAACAGGGAGAATAGCACCCTTAGAACAGCGCGGCCCTAGTTCTCCGTCGGCGCCTTTTCCAAGTGATCGATCACGATCAGGTCGAGCGGCTCTTTTCGGGGTTCCAGCTTGAGCCCGAGTTGCTGCACCGCCGCGAAAATCGAGAGCCCGCCCGGATCGGATGCGGCATCCGACGGCGGCCGCGTCCCCTCTCTGCCGCCACCCATGCCCGGCCCCATCATGCCCATGGTCCTCGCGGCATTGCGCAGATCTTCCATCGAAAGGTCCAGCGCCACCTGGTACGTTCCTTTCAACCCGGTCAGATCCACCACCGGGCGGTCGAAAAAGCGCGAGAGCGTGTCGGCCAGCGCTGCCATGTTCATCTTGGGGGCTTCCAGGCGCATGATGCCGTTCGGCCCCATGGACATGTGCGCCGTGCCGATTGGCCCGCCCGAGATCGACACCTGGGTGTTCTCACCTCTCCCGCTGACGCTCACATCGAGCGCCGCGGGCGCGTCGCCGCCGGCAGGCGCATCGGCGCCGGGTGCGGACTCTTTCAGCTTGGGCCCGTTCTTCCCCACCACCAGCGCGTACACCGCGTGTTCCTTGCTCTCGCGATGCACGGCTAGCTTAAACCGTTCCGCCAGCAGCGCCTGCAGCATCTCCGGCACCTGCTCGCGGGTGGCGCCCTCGGGCATTTTGGCCAGCACGTCGAACCTTTCGGCGGTCATCCAGTCCGGGCCAGAGACCTGGTACGGTTTCACCCGGTAGGCCACGCGAATCAAGTCCGCCAGCGACATACCTCCGATATCCACTCTGGCCGCGTCGATCTTCATACCGATATGCATCTGGCCCGACAGCATCTGACTCCGGTCGAGCGGCGCCGCCGGTTTGACCGATGCCACCTCGAACGCCGGCCCGGCCGCCGCGGTCTGTCCTATCGCCGCACCCGCCGCCAGCACCAGCGAGCCGCTTATTCTCCACAGCAACCTGTTCATCTTCCCAGCTTACCTGCTTTCGATGAGAAACGTGCCGGCTCCATCACGCCAAAGCCGGCACCAGTCGGTAGCCCCGCTTGATCAGATGGGGTGTGTGCTTCGCGATATCGGCGAGGAAAATCCGCGGATCCTCGGGCGAGATTCGCAATTCGGAGGCGAGCCGATATTGGATTCTGACGTGATCGTCGGAAACCGGACCGACAAACGTGATCGCCTCGTAGGGGATCGACCGCCGCCATAATCCACCGCAAATCAGAAGCCCCTCACCGGTTGTCTTATAGGACTGAGGATAAGCGCAAATCAGCAGAACTAACAATACCGGTCCGGCGATCCAGTAATTCACTCCCAGTAGAAGCACCAGAATTGCCAGCGTGATGGCCGCCGCCATCCACCAATCGACCTTAGCTTGATGAGTCATACAGTTCTCCCGTGGAGGCGGCCGGGCGCTCCCCGGCCGCCAGGACGACACACAGTTCATCCCGCTTTCCGCTTGGATTTGATCTCCTCCAGCAGATGGTCGATCTCTTCCTGCTTCTCCATCGCTCGAAAGCGATCTTCCACGTTGTCGGCCAGCAGCTCCGCCCCGGCCTGCGCCGCGGCTTCGCTGTGGTGCACCTTGTTTTTCATGCGGTCGAAGGCGGCCGCGTTCGAGCCATCGCCAATGTTAATGCCGGCCTCGTTGGCCTTGCCCAGCGCGCGCGAGCGGCGGTGCTGCGCTATCAGCATGTCGCTCTTCGACTGCGCCTCAGCCAGCTTCTGCCCCAGCTTCAGCAGCGCCGTCTTGAGGTTCTCCACCTGCGTCTTCTGGTCCTCCACCTGCTGCCGGAAGCTCTCGGTCGTGGACTTATAACTCATCGAGCGCTCCACCGCCGCGCGCGCCAGCGCGTCGTCGTGCTTGTCCACGGCCAGCTCGGCGCGGCGCATCCATTGCCGCTCGTTCTCTTCGTTCTCTTGTAGCTTCTTCTCCAGCACGTGCTGGTCGGCTATCGAGATGGCTACCTGGGTCTTGACCTGGAGCAACTGATTCTGCATGTCCAGAATCACCTGCTTGATCATCTTTTCCGGTTCTTCGGCCTTATCGACAAGGTCGTTGATATTCGCCCGGATCAACGTTGAGACTCTCTCTAAGAGTGCCATGGGATTCTCCTCTCTTACCTGCGTGCTTACTTACTGCCCTCCGCCCTTCGCCGGGTTATCCGGCTTGGGCGACTTGTCGCCGATCGTCCGTATCTTCGAGAACAGCTCGCTCAAAGGCATGCCCGAGAGCGTCTCGAACAGCGCGGGGACCTGCGCCGCCATCTTGGTCAAATCGCCCGTGATCTTGTTCAGGCCCGCGGCGTCGCCGCCCGTCGAAACCACCGTGATGCGGTCCACGTTGGCCAGCGGCGCGGCCAAAGCCTTCACGATCTCCGGCATGCTGCTGAACAGACGGTCTATCACGGCCGCCTGGTTGTATTCCTGGTACGCCGCGGCCTTTACGTTCATGGCCCGGGCTTCGGCTTCGCCCTTCTTGAAGATGATTTCGGCTTCCGCCTCGCCCTGCGCGCGGATGGCCGAGGCATGGCCTTCGGCTTCCATGATCAGGCGCTGCTTCTCGGCTTCCGCCAGCGTCTCGATGCGCTGCCGCTCGGCTTCGGCCGGCTTGAGCACGGTGGCGTTCAGCTCGCGCTCGCGACGCTGGATTTCGGCGTCCTGTACCTTGACCTGGTGCTCTTTTTGCACTTGCTCGATGGTGACTTCCTCGGCGCGCACCTGCTGCAGCATGACGTTGGTCTGGATGTCGTAGGCTTTATCCGCCTGCGCCTGCTGCTTCTTCACCATCTCCAGGTAGGCGGCTTTCTTGACTTCCAGGTCGCGCTGGGCTTCCGCCTGCTTGGCCTGCGAAAGCGTCTCGGCCTGCACCCGCTCCTGGTCCGCCTGGGCCTTGGCGACCGCGGCTTCCCTCGAAGCCACGGCCCGCCGGATGGCGGTATCGCGGTCGGCTTCGGCGGTGGCCACGTCCGCGTCGCGCTTGATCCGCGCCACGTCCGGCCGGCCCATGTTGCTGATGTAATCGTTCTTGTCCCGGACCTCTTTGATGGTGAAGGAAATCACCTCGAGCCCCATCTTCGTCATGTCGTCGGCGCAAGTGGACCGCATACGCTCGCCCACCATCTCCGGCTGCTTCACGATCTCTTCCACCGTGAGCTGGCCGATGATGCCGCGCAAGTGGCCTTCCATCACCAGCCGGATCAGCCCCTCGCGTTCGTCGGGCGACTTGGTGAGGAACTGCTCGGCCGCCGTGAGAATCGATTCCGGATCGGACTTTACCTTGATCTGCGCTACGGCTTCCACCGTGACCGCCACGCCCTGCCGCGTGTAGAGGTCCTGCTTCGGTGCGACGTCGAACGACATCAGCTCGAGCGACAGCCCACGGGCGCTTTCCACCATGGGGAAAATGACGGTGCCGCGGCCCTTTACCACGCGCGTGCCGCGGAAACCGTATACGATGATGGCCTCGTGCGGTCCCGCCTTGCGGAACAGCTTGGCGAACATGGCCATCAGAAACAGGATCGCCAGGATCATCAGACCGGCGATCACGAACGTTGTGTTTTCCATAAATGTGAACTCTATCTCCTGTTAGTTCTTTGGCTCCGCCTCGCCCGCCGGGTCTTCCCAGGGGCGGACATACGCAATTCCTTTCTCGTAGCGCGTCACCATTACCTCCGCGCCTTTACCGATGCCAATGCCGTCCTCGCTGCGCGCGCCGGTGACGTGGCGCGTGCCTTCCTGCGAATAAATCAGCTCGCCGGTCCCGCCGGGCCGTATGGGAATGCTCATGCGGCCGAGCACCCCGATCATGTCGTAGTCGGCCGGGTCGAGGGCCTCCTCGCGAGCCATCAAGACCTTGGCGAGGAACCAGAACACTACGGCCGCGGCGCCAATGCCGCTGAGCGTGGCGATCCCCAGCGCCAGAACAACCCATACGTGGTAGTAACGCTCCAGCAGATACCCCGTGCCCCCGAACCAGGCCAAAAAGGCGGCGATCGTGCCGAAATTGAACCACGACAGATCGGCGCGCCCGCCACCACCGTGCGCGTGCGGCATGTGAACGCCGTGATGAAAATGCAGATGCGGCAAATGCAAGTGCACGCTGCCGGCCAGAAACGCCAGCGCGCTCAAGCCGAACCCGACCAGGAAACAAATGAGGTAGAAATCGGACCAGGTCATGAACGCCTCCTCGGTTTACGATCCGGCGATGGAGCCGGGGTCTTCAGCACCTCGATCAGCCGCTCCGCCAGTCCCGGATTTTCCAGAATCGTGCCCAGCAGCATGAGGCACATGCGCGAATCGTCATGCCGCGCGATGGTGAGCAGGGCATGATGCAGCTCGGCGTCGCGGCTGAAGCGCTCGGCCCCGCCGACCAGCCACAGGTCGAGCTTGTCCTCCAGCGCCCCGATGTCGGAAATCAGTTCGTTCGAAAACCCCTCGGGGTCGTCCACCAGGTAGCCGGGATGCACCTTAAAGAAGCGCGCCAGCAGCATGCGCGTCGAGTTGGTCAGATGCGGCCGCGCGCCGCTTTCGATCTGCGAGAGATAACTCTGGCTGATGGATTTGCCCAGATCCTTCTGGATGAGCCGCGCCATTTCGAGCTGGGAAAGTTCACGGTCGAGCCCGCGCAGCGTGCCCTCCACCTCCCGCAGGTACCGAAGTTTTTCACCGAGCCGCATATTGCAATCTGTAATTACTATATGGCAACTTGCGATTGTTGTCAAGAGGAAAATTGCGGAAGAATTTGCGGCACCCCCTCACCAACCCAAGAAACTGGAGGCGCCATCGATCTGTATTTTCCGGCGGTTGCCTGGGAATTGGCAAACACGTTGTGGATCTCGATGGTTTCCGGGTGGAATGATGAGAATCATGAGCTTGATGGCGCACTCTGTTCTAAGCCCGAAGGGCGCAAGACAATAGCCCACGGCGCAAGCCGTCGGGAACGGATGCCCGGTTGTCGTAGCCCCGGGTAGGGGCGTAAGATCATGCCGCATACCTTCACCTGTCTGCTCGTGCATGTCATCTTCTCCACCAAGGACCGTGCGCCTGACTTGTCGCCCGAACTGGCCGCGCGGCTTTTCCCGTATATGGGCGGCATTGTCCGGGAATGTAAGGGGACGGCCTTGATCATCAATGGCCCCGCGGACCATGTTCACCTGCTGCTGTCGATTCCCGCAACCGCATCCATAGCCGACATGCTGAGAGTGCTGAAAGCCAATTCCTCGCGCTGGGTGCACGAGCAGTTTCCGGAACGAAAGCGCTTCGGCTGGCAAGCCGGATACGGCGCTTTCACCGTGAGCGGCTCCCGGTCGGACGACGTAAGGAACTACATCGCCTCGCAGGAAGCGCACCACCGCAAGGTGTCCTTCCAGGAGGAGTTTCTCACGCTCCTGAAGAAGCACGGGCTGGAATACGATGTGAGGGACCTCTGGGGATAAGCATTCTTACGCCCCTGTCCGGGGCTACGCTGACCGCGCACTCCGTTCCCGACGGCTTGCGCCGTGGGCTACTATCTTGCGCCCTTCGGGCTACAGAAGTTCCAGGATCAGGCACTTCAGGTAGTGCGTCTCGGGAACCGTGAGCAGAATGGGGTGGTCCTGCGACTGCGTGCGGCGCTCCAGGACGCGCACGGTCCGGCCGGCGTCGAGCGAGGCTTGGGCGATCAATTCCAGAAACATCGCCTCGCCGAGATGGTGCGAGCAAGAGCAGGTGACCAGGATTCCGCCCGGCCCGAGCAGGCGTAGCGCGCGCAGATTGATCTCCCGATAGCCGGTCACGGCCGCTTCCAGGTTGTGGCGAGACTTGGCGAAGGCCGGCGGGTCCAGCACCACGAAGGAATACTGGCGGCGCGCGGCGGCGTAGCCGGCCAGCAATTCGAAGACATCGGCTTCCTGGAAATGAATGTTGGCGATGCCGTTGGCTTCGGCGTTCTGGCGCGCTGTGGTCAAAGCCGGGCCGGAGCTGTCCACGGCCTCGACGCTTTCGCACTTGCCGGCCAGGTGCAGGGCGAAGCCGCCGGTGGACGTGAAGCAATCCAGCGCCTTGCCACCGCGGGCATAGCGGGCCGCGGCGAGGTAGTTCTCGCGCTGATCGAGAAAGATGCCGGTCTTCTGCCCGCCCAACAGGTCGGCGCGCAGGTTGAAACCGTTCATGTGGATGGCCACCGATTCCGGCACTTCGCCCGCCAGCACGCCGGTTTCGAGCGGCAACTGCTCCTTGGCGCGGACGGGCGCGTCGTTGCGGGCGACAATCCCGCGGGGCTGGAAGATCTCCTCCAGGCAAGACGCGATGTCGTTTTTGGCGGCGTCCATACCCTGATCGAGCGTCTGCATCACCAGGTAATCGCCATAGCGATCGACGATCAGCGCCGGCAGCAGATCGGCTTCGCCATGCACTACGCGATAGGCGTCGGTGTCGCGCACAACCGTTCGGCGGTGTTCCTCGGCGGCGCGCAGACGGCGCAAATAGAAATCGTGGCCGATCTCCTCGACGTGCGGCGCGAGCATGCGCAGCGCGATCTGCGACGCGGAGCTGTAATGCGCCGTGCCCAGCGGGCGGCCGCGGAAGTCCGCGACCTTTACGGCTTCACCGGGCTGGGCGCCATCTCGATCGGCAATGTCGCTCGAAAAAATCCACGGATGCCCGGAGGCAATCCGGCCGGCTGCCTTCCGGTTGACGCGGACTTCGTTCATCGCATGGCCTGCAAACGGGCGATGCGGTCCGCGGTCGAGGGGTGCGTCGAATATAGGCGCATTATGCCCTGGCCCGTGAAGGGCTTGATGATGAACATGTGGGCCGTGGCGGGCGATGCGTCCATGGGGATGCGCTTGGACCAGGTTTCGAGCTTCTGCAAGCCCCCGATGAGTGGATAAGGAGAACCGACGTACTTGGCGGAGGCGGCATCCGCGTCGTATTCGCGGGAGCGCGAGATGGCCGCCTGAATGAGTATGGCGGCGATGGGCGCGAGAATCATCATGAGCAGCGCGCCAAACATGCCGCCGCCGCGATCCCGGCTGTCGCGCGAACCTCCAAACCAGAAGGCCATGCGCGCCAGCATGGTGATGGCCGCCGCCAACATGGCGGCCACGGAGCTGATGAGAATGTCGCGGTGCAGCACGTGGCCCAACTCGTGCGCCACCACGCCCTCGATTTCCGTGTCGCTCATGAGCTGGAGGATGCCGGCGGTGAACGCCACCGAGGCGTGCGCGGGGTTGCGGCCGGTGGCGAAGGCGTTCGGGGAATCCTGCGGGATGAGCCAGAGTTTGGGCATGGGGAGACCCATGCGCTGACAGAGGTTGCGCACGATGGGCGCGACCCGTCTGTACGCGTCGGGGTTCTCCGTCTCGGTGACCGGCTGCGCGGAATACGATGCCAGCGCGATTTTGTCGGAAAAGAAATAGCCGGCGAAGTTCATGGCGAACGCGAAGAACAGGCCGATGAAAAGGCCCTGGCGGCCGTACAGCGCTTCGCCGGCGACCAGCAGGAGCGCGCTGAGCAGCCCCAGCAGCGCGGCGGTCTTGAGAGTGTTGGCGGTCATATCGGGTTACACCTCCACGGGGATGAGTTTGGCGAATTCGAGCTCGCCCGCACCGGCGGCGGCATCCACTTTCACGGTGTCGCCTTCGCTGAATTCACCGTTGATGAGCTTGAGCGCCAGCGGGTCCTGGATCAACCGCTGGATGGCCCGCTTCATGGGGCGCGCTCCGAATTGCGGATCGTAGCCGTCGGCAATGAGAAGGTCTTTGGCCGCGGCCGTGACCTCCAGTTTGATCTTGCGTTCCTGCAGAAGCTTGCCCACGTTGTGTAACTGGATGTCCACGATCTGCCTGAGGTTCTCACGCGTCAACGAATTAAATACAATGATATCGTCCACGCGGTTCAGGAATTCGGGCCGGAACAGCTTGCGCAGCTCTTCCAGCAGACGGCGGCGCGCGTCCTCGGTGCGCTTGTCCTTTCCATGCACCGAAAAGCCGATGGTATTCTTCTCCAGCATTCCCGTGCCCACGTTGGAAGTCATCACGATCACGGCGTTCTTGAAGCTCACCGTGCGGCCCTGGCCGTCCGTCAGGCGTCCGTCGTCCAGAATCTGGAGCAACATATTAAAAACGTCGGGATGGGCCTTTTCGATTTCATCCAGCAGCACCACGGAGTAGGGCCGGCGGCGAATCTGCTCGGTAAGCTGGCCACCCTCCTCGAAACCCACGTATCCCGGAGGCGCGCCCACCATGCGGGCCACCGCGTGCTTCTCCATATACTCCGACATATCGACGCGGATCATGGCCTTTTCGTCGTCGAACAGATCTTCCGCCAGGGCGCGCACCAGTTCGGTCTTGCCGACGCCGGTGGGGCCTAGGAAAATGAAGCTGCCGATGGGCCGGTTGGGGTCGCCCATGCCGGCCCGGTTGCGCAGAATGGCGTTCGCCACCAGGCGCACGGCTTCATCCTGGCCCACCACGCGGTCCTTCAGCCGCTCGGGCATGTGGACCAGTTTTTGGATTTCGCCTTCCATCATGCGCGCCACCGGAATGCCGGTCCACTTGGCCACGATGCGAGCGATATCGTCTTCGCCGATCTCCTCTTTGAGCAGCGCGTTTTCCTTGACGGCTTCCATCTCCTGCTCGGCGGCCTGGATGTCTTTCTCAATCTGCGAGAGGCGGCCGTAGCGTAGCTCCGCGGCCTTTTCCCAATCGCCCGCGCGGCTGGCCTTTTCCACTTCCTGGCGAAGCGCGTCCTGCTCCTCTTTGAGCTGGCGCACGCGCGTGATGGCGCCCTTCTCGCGGTTCCAGCGCTCTCTCAAAGTGGCCGATTCGCCGCGCAGGCGCTCCAGCTCGTTTTCGTCCTGGCGCAGGCGGTCGCGCGAAGCGTTGTCGCTCTCCTTGCCGAGGGCCTGGCGCTCGATTTCGAGGTGCGAGATGCGGCGGTCGAGGTCGTCGAGTTCGATGGGCACGGAGCCGATTTGCAGGCGCAGCGCCGAGCCGGCCTCGTCGATGAGATCGATGGCCTTGTCGGGCAGGAAGCGGTCGGCGATGTAGCGGTGCGAGAGCACGGCGGCGGCGATGATGGCGGAATCCTTGATGCGCACGCCGTGGTGGATCTCGAACTTCTCCTTCAAGCCGCGCAGGATGGCGATGGTGTCGTCGACCGTCGGCTCGCCCACCATCACCGTGCGGAAGCGGCGCGCCAGGGCGGCGTCCTTCTCCACGTACTTCTTGTACTCGTTGAGCGTGGTGGCGCCGATGCAGCGCAGATCGCCGCGCGCCAGGGCTGGTTTGAGCAGGTTGGCGGCGTCGATGGCCCCCTCGGCCGAGCCCGCGCCCACCAGCGTGTGCAGCTCGTCGATGAAGCAGATGATCTCGCCATTGGAATCGACGATTTCCTTGACCACGGCCTTCAACCGGTCTTCGAATTCGCCGCGGAACTTGGTGCCGGCGATCATCGAGCCGAGGTCGAGGGCCACCAGCTTCTTGTTCTTGAGCTGGTCGGGGACGTCGCCGCGAACAATGCGCTGCGCCAGGCCTTCGACGATGGCCGTCTTGCCCACGCCCGGCTCGCCGATCAATACCGGATTGTTCTTGGTGCGCCGGCTCAGCACCTGCATCACGCGGCGGATTTCATCCTCGCGGCCAATCACCGGGTCGAGCTTGCCCTGGCGGGCGGACTCGGTCAGGTCGTGCGCGTAGCGTTCCAGGGCCTGGTACTTGGATTCCGGATTCTGGTCGGTGACGCGCTGGCTGCCGCGCACCGAAACCAGGGCTTTGAGGATGGCGTCATGTGTGGCGCCGGCGCGGTCCAGCAATTGGGCCGCCGGGTCGCCGCGCTGCTGGGCGATGGAGAGCAGCAGGTGTTCGGTGGACACGAACTCGTCCTTGAAACGGCCGGCTTCGTCGAAGGCGCGCTCCAGGACCTCGTTCAGCGGCTGCGAGAGGTACGTTCCGGGCTGCATGCCGGCGGTCTTGGGCAGGTTGCCCACCAGTCGCCGGCCTTCCGCCACGATGGCATCCGGCTGCACGTTGCACTTGGCCAGCACCGGCCGCACGATCCCTTCCTTTTCTTCCGCCAGCGCGATGAGCAGGTGCAGCGGGAAGATCACCTGGCTCTGGTTCTGTTCGGCGACCGCCTGCGCCTGCTGCAAGGCCTCCTGGGCTTTCTGAGTGAGCTTGTCCAACCGAAACATTTGGTCCCCCTATAAACAAATATAGGGCCGGGCGCCCCTGAAGGCATCCCGGCCCTGCGAAATTCGATGCTTCAGGCCTTGACTTCGACTTTGACCTGGCGCGGCTTGGCGGCTTCCTTCTTGGGAAGCGTCACGCTCAACACGCCGTTCTTGAACTCGGCGGCGATGTTCTCGGTGTCGAACGTGTTGGGCACCGAGAAGCTGCGCACAAAGCTGCCGTAGTTGCGCTCGATGCGGTGATAGCCCTTGGTGGTGTCGTTCTTTTCGAACGTGCGCTCGCCGGAGATGGTGAGCGTCTGGTTTTCCACGCGGACGTCGATGTCCTTCAGGTCGACATCCGGCAAATCGGCTTTCAGAACCAGTTCGTTTTCGGTCTCGTAAATATCCACCGCCGGCGCCCACGGGCGGTTGGTTTGGGGTTCGGTCAGCATCCGGGAGAAGGCGTCTTCGAACAGGCGCAGATTGGCTAACGGGTCGTAATGACTGAGAGACATGGTGTTTAGACTCCTCATAAGTTTAGTTTAGAGGCCGCATGACGACCTCATCCAATAACAATAATATAATATGAGCACATTAATGTCAAGTTTTATTGAGCACTATTTTAGAAGGAGTTAGGGGCGGAGAGAAAAAACCCGGCTACCTCCCCTTCATCTGCAAAACGGTGATGGAATAGGGCGGAAACGTCCGCTTGAAATTCTCGCCCAGTCCGTCCACGTTGGTGGTGACGGGCACAATCTTGGTCGGTTCCGTGATCGAGTTGGTGTCATCCGGGCTGCTGGCGCTCAGCGTGATGGCCTGTCCCTTGGCCTCCACGGCGGCCAGTCCGCTGATTTCCACCTGCACGGGCTGCGGCGTGCCAGCCCGGTTCACCACCTTCAGATAAATGGTTCCCGTCTGGCTGTCCCGCGTGGCGTCGAAGAACACCATCGGCACCTGTTGCGGCGGCGGCGCTGGCTGCGGCGGAGGCGGCGGCGTGCCGGGCGCGCCCCGGCGTCCTCCCGGCGCCGGCGGCTGCCATTCCCGCGTGGGAATGCCCTGTGCGGTCGCCGGAAGAACCACATCGCCATGGTGAACGCTGAACATCTGCTGGGCGTAATACGCCGGCGAGCCATAGCTCCCCATTGCGTCAAAACCAATCAGATCCGTGGGCCACTGCATGCCTCCCTTGTTCACGTTCACAAACAACGGAGCATAGGACTCCATGATGACCAGGTCCGAGTTTCGTTCCATGCCCGTCATCCAGGCCGCGTCGCCCAGGGCGCCGCTCATGTTGGGCGTGGGCGCGCCCACGCGCGTGGCCCACTCTCCCACGAAAACTTTCTGCCCGGCGCGCTCGCGCGTGTCGTAATCGTGGGCGTGCGATGCCATCTCGTCTTCCGAGCGGCGGTAGTAGTGTTCGTCGAGCACGTCCGTGTTGCGGCCGCTCACCCGGGCCGTGGTCACCACATTCAGCTTGGGATACTTGGCCTTGATGGCATCGAAAAACTGCGCAAACCGGCCTTCATAGCTTCCCGTCTGCCGGTCGAACTGGTCCTCGTTACCCACCTCGACATATTCCAGCTTGAAGGGCGCCGGATGCCCGTCTTTAGCGCGTCGCGCGCCCCAGGTAGTGCCGGCCGCACCCATCACGTATTCGATTTCGTCAAGCGCGTCCTGGACGAAAGGCTCCAGGTCTTTCCCCGCCGCCACCCGCTCGCCGGCCAGCGAGTAGCCGGCATAGACCGCCAACACCGGCTGCATGTGCAGGTCTTCGCACCATTCCAGAAACTCCACGAGGCCCATGCCGTCCGACGACCAGTACCGCCAGGCGTCGTTCATGTGCCCCGGCCGCTCGGAAATGTCGCCGATGGTCTTTTTCCAATCGAAGCGCGTGGCGATGGTGCGTCCTTCCACGTAATTGCCGCCCGGAAACCGCAGGAAGGACGGTTTCATATCGGCCAGGAGCTGCATGATGTCTTTCCGGTTGCCGTTGGGACGGTTGTTCCACGTCGGCGGAAACAGCGAAACCATGCTGAGCCAGACCGTCCCCGCGCTGCCGGCAGAAATTACCAGGCGGTTTTCCGCGGACGGCTTCACCGCGCGGGTGCTCAGAATGGCCTCGTACTTCTTCCAACTCCCCGTGATTCGCGGCACCTGCGCACTGGCGTGGACTGTGGCGCCATCGTTGCCGACAATGGCGATTCTGAGAGGCCCGGTAAATCCCGCGGCGGCCTTGGCGTAAAACGAGGCCCGGTAGCGCGTATTCGGCTTCACCGGTATACCCCAAAACCCTTCGTTGGCAATCCCTACGCGACCTGCCTTCGTCACCGTAAGCTTCAGGCTGGTCGCAATCGCGTCGTTGAACGGCTGGCTGGGGTCGAGCGCCATCGTTCCCGTTCCACCCTGTTCCTGAACAAGCTGCCAATGCACCGGCTCTTTGGCGTCTTCCTTGAAGCTGCGATTGCGAACCAGTTCCGCGTACAGCCCGCCATCGTAGGAGAAATTGATCTCCTCAGTCATCAGCCCGTAGAGCATCGGGCTGACGTGCGCCGCCACCTGGGCGGCTTTGATCTGGAGAACGACTGCGTCCGCCGCTTGCCCCGGCGCAGCCGCGAGCAAGGCGCAGAATGCGACTGGAATGATTTTGGTGAACATAGCTTTGGAACCACTATAACCCTTGTGGCGCCGGCGATCTTGTCGCCGGTGTCTTTCCGCGGTTACACTCTGCGTATGGACGACCTGAACGGAAGAGTCGCCCTGGTCACGGGCGCCAGCCGGGGCATTATGATCCAGGCCGTTCTGCCCGGTATGCGGGCGCGCCAATGGGGCCGGATCGTGAATCTCTTATCGGTGGCGGCGCAAGTTGGCGGAGTGGTCGGTCCGCACTATGTCAACGGCGGCTGGTTCATGAACTGATGCTCAAGCCTTCGCGGGCCGCCCGGCCTCAAGCGTAGTAGGCCGACAGATCCTCTTCCCGCGGACGCCGGTTGCGGCCCAGGTTGGGCGGCAGGTCCTGCATCGGGCCGCGCCACTCCAGCATCCGGTCCACGTCGGCGTGCAGCCGGTACTTCCGTTGCACGTCGGCGATCTTGGCGCCCACCACGTCGATCTTGGCCAGATCGTATTGGCCCAGGCCGCCCTCATAGGCGTAGTTCAGATAGCCCGGCCAACCGGCGTCGATTTCCATGCACGCCAGGCCCACGCGATCCGCCGCCAGGAAATCCGTCGAGGCTATGGCGATTCGATGCGGCACCGGCGTGCCCGAAACGGGACCGTTCCCTTCCATGCCCTCGAACCCGTCGATGAGCCCCACTCCCCAGTTCGGCTTCATCATCTGCGCGCCCAGATACATGTTGTAGTTGCCCGCCCGGATGCCCACGTGAAACTTGCGCTTGTCGCTGTCCCCCCAAACCGCCTTCACTCCGGGAGGCGGAGTCATGGCCGCTCCCAGCACCATGTTCTTGATCGTCATGGTGGCCACCACCATGTTGTGCGTCTTCAGCACCGCCGAGGAAATCACGAAAGCATCGGGGTCCACGAATCGAGCGCCCATCCGGATGGGGATCGGATGCATGTCGTAGTCGATGCCGTACAGCAGTGCGTAGCGGTTTGCATCCTCGTTGGGAACCAGAAACTTCATGTCGAACGCCTTGTGCTCGGCAAAGATCTTGTCCCAGCCGAAATCGCTGGTGGCCTTCGCGGCCGGAGTGCCGCAGCATTCGGCCACCAACACCTGACCTTTGAAACGGGGCGCCAGGTAGTCGAGGATTCCGAGTACTGTATCGGCTTGGGTGGAAATCAATGCCCGCGATGGATCGCTGCCGTTGGGTTTGATGAGAACGTACTTCCTGGTCTTAAGACCGGGCAGGATCTGGTCGTTGATGGCTAGCAGCGCATCGGAGACGTTCTTGCGCCGGTTCTCACCCTTTATGATGGCAACCTTGGCGCGTTGGTTGGAATACTTGAACAGTTTCTCGACATTGCCAGTGCCCATACGAGGGTCCTGCGGCGTCGCCCCCGGATCCACGGGCGGCTTCTGCTGCGCCTTCATAGCCAGCCCCTGGGCGGCGGCAATCGCCCCGGCGCGGGCGAAGAAAGATCTGCGTGAAACTGACATCGGCCAGTAACCTCCTCTCGGTCCATTGCGACCGAACTCCTCCAGTATACCTTAATTTCGGGGTTTGGGGTCCGCTATTGGCCGCCCGATCTCACGCGACATTTTGGCCCTTAGGCGCCTGACCAGGGAGTAGGAGAGTCTTGATCAACTCACCCTCGCCGCAAACTGTCATGGCGGAGAATCGCTTGTACCACTGGCCGTCGGGCACTTCGGGCTCGCCGTCGAGCCACTTCGCCAGCAGTTCTAACTGGGATGCGGGAATCTTCCGGCTCTGGACGCGGTCCAGCAGATGCTGCAACAGAGCGGGCGGTACATTTTGGCGGCGAACTCTCGGCACACCCTGCTCCCTTAGATTCCCGTCCTAGATCCCATAGAAGCCGCGCGTGAGACGCTCTTTGACTTGCGCCGCCTCGACGGGATTCGAAGCTGCCGCGAGCTGCTTAGCCAGCAAGCCCAATTCTCTGGGGCCAAGGCGGTTACCTTTGCCTTCCAAGACCGCCAGCTCCGCGGTTTCGATGGCGACCTCTTCCCCGGTTGGCTTGCGCGCCACCACCCGGCTCCCAGTGATCGCCTGCCGCACGAACCAGTGATAG
>Ga0181539_1002988_pt1 | contig 16142 bp, 20 predicted proteins | sample PEATcosm2014_Bin_46_FD_119767 | JGI IMG/M metagenome (GOLD analysis project Ga0181539, IMG submission 119767) | Peatland microbial communities from MTU Mesocosm Facility, Houghton, MI, USA - PEATcosm2014_Bin23_60_metaG | ecosystem: Environmental > Terrestrial > Soil > Wetlands > Peat | place... | reverse complement strand
TTAACTTACTTCCGGTTGTGGAGCCTCGCTAGTGGCATTTATGACAGTATTATAATTCGATCACGCCGTTGCGAAGCGCGAGCGCGACGGCATGCGTGCGGTTGGCCGCGCCGAGCTTGCGTACGACGGTCTGCACATGCGCGTCGACCGTCCTCTTTGTAATTTTCAAAATCTCGCCGACCTCCCAGGCCGACTTGCCATTGGCTACCCAGCGGAGAACCTCGATCTCCCGAGCCGTCAGATCGGCTTTCGTGGTCGCTCGTCGGCGCAATGGCAGATGTCCCAATGCAAGCGATTAAATAGCGTTGCCTCCCTCGGTGCCGGGCAGACTCATAAACACTTCAAAAGTCGTCTTATTCGGCTAATCGGGGGCCGCGAAGATATTTGATTTTATCCCGACCGCAAAATAGTTGCAAAAGAAACTTCATCAATTTCAAGGACAGAAAACGAAACGCCGACAAGCGGCGCGCGCTTAGGTCGTCCCGGCACCGTAACTGCGCGCCAGCGCGCTGCGCAAAAGCGCCGCGAGCGGCAGCGTGAACAACACGACGGCCGCGACCAGGATCAAAGCATGCCACACGCCGAACACGTCGCCGGCGCGGCCGAACAGCACCGGCGCGATCGCGCCCGAGCCGATCGTGCCGGTGTAGAAAATGCTCAGCGCCCGGGTCCGTCGGTGCGGGGCGACCAGATCGGGCACCGAACCGTAGAGCACCGACGAAGTGCCATTGAGCGCGACCCCGACGACCGGCAACAGCATCAGCGCCGAGTCGAGCGGGAGGGGAAATAAAGCGAGAATTCCCGCCGCCGTGACGCCTTCGGTCAGGCACACCGTTCCGACCACTCCGATCCGGGCGCCGATGAAGGCGCACGCAAGCTTGCCCGCCGCGCCCCCGGCGAAGACGAGCGTCATCGCCATGCCGATCGCCTGCGCGCTCGCGCCTTTGTCCCTCAGCACGAACGGCAGAAACAGCAAAAATCCCATGCGGGTCGCGCTGTCGATGATGCCGATCGTCAACAACACGGCGAAAGCGAAAGGCTGCCGTTCCACGCCCTGCACCGCGGCCGACTCGGTCTGCGGCAGCTGCGGTCGGCCGCGTTCGTAACGCGGTGCGGCGAAGTAGACGACGGCCGCCATGGCGATGCCGACGCTGCCGAGCAGCGCCAGTGCCGGTCGCCACGCCAACGCCAAGAGCAAGACGGAAAGCGTGGCCGGCACCGTCATTTTTCCGATGTCGCCAGCGAAATTGTAGGTGCCGAGCGCTTTGAGCGAGCGCGGTCCGGCAAAGGCGCGGGCGACCAGCGCGGACGCGACCGGATGCTGTGCGCTCGCCCCGATGCCGGAGACCAGAAGCGCGCCGAGCAGCGTGGCGAAGCCTGAACTCGCTCCGGCGAAGCAATAGCCGAGCCCGGCCAGCGCGGTACCGAGCGCAAGCATGATGGCTGAGCCGAACCGTTCGGCGGCAAATCCGGCCGGAATTTGCAGGCTCGCCATGGCGCCGACGAAAACGCTGCGCAAGGCGCCGAGCGCGGCATAGGTCAGGCCGAATTCGGCCTGCCACAACGGCAGCATGATGTAGATAAGGTCGGCATAACCGTCGTGCAGCGCGTGCGCCGCGCCGGCAATCGCAAGCGCCCGACGCTGATCGCTCGACATTTGGGGCGCCGACGCGACGGTATCTTGCCGATTGAGATTGCGCATGACGGCCCTGTTCGCTGGCTCGCAGTCCCTAGACGCCCGCGAAAAGTCGGTCAATCAGACAGGGGGCAATCCAGGCGCCGACTTTTCGATCAAGCGCCCGCAAGCTGAACTCGATTGACCATCGCAATCGCGAAGTGCAGTCTGCGGCCGGCAGCGAGAATCACGCGGACTTTTGCGAGGAGGAAGCCATGTTCGGCCTCGGCGATCTGTTCCAGTGGGAACGGTTCGTGACGCCCACCGTGATCAAGGTCTTCTATTGGCTCGCCGTCGTCGTCGCTATCCTGATGGGCTTCGCCGGCGCGGTCAATTCGCTTACGACAATGGCTTTCAATCCATTTGTCGGCATGATCCTGCTCATGGTCAGCGTGCTCGGCGCCTTCATGGGCGTGATCATGGCCCGCATCATCGCCGAATTCGTGCTGATCGTGTTCCGCATCAACGAACATTTGGGCGCCATCAGGAACCAGGGGACAGGCATCAGGAATCAGTAGTCAATAATCAGATTTGATTATGAGTTTCTGATTACTGATTACTAGTTCGCGAAGCGAAAATGCATGACGTCGCCGTCCTGCACCACATAGTCCTTGCCTTCGAGCCGCATCTTACCGGCATCGCGCGTGCCGGCCTCGCCACCGCAAGCCACATAATCGTCGTAGGCGATGGTTTCAGCACGGATGAAGCCGCGCTCGAAATCGGTGTGGATGACGCCGGCTGCTTGCGGCGCTTTGGTGCCTGCCGTCACCGTCCAGGCGCGCGCCTCTTTCGGTCCGGCGGTGAAGAAGGTGACGAGATCGAGAAGCGCATAGCCGGCTGAGATCAGGCGGTCGAGACCGGCTTCCTTCAGCCCGATGGCGGCGAGGTAGTCCTCGCGCTCGTCGCGCGACAACACCGCGATCTCCGCCTCGATCTTGGCGGAAACGACGATCGCCGCGGCCCCCTCTTGTTTCGCTCGGACTGCGACCGTTTGCGAAAACGCATTGCCGTCGGCCGCGGAATTTTCGTCCACGTTGCAGACATAGAGCACCGGCAGCGACGTGAGCAGGCCGAGCATGTGGAACGCCTTTTCCTCCTCGGGCTTGCGCTCGGTCAGTCGCGCCGGCTTGCCGTCGCGCAGGAGCGCCAGCGCGCGTTCGACGAGATCGAGCGTCTCCTTGGCTTCTTTGTCGCCGCCCTTGGCTTTCTTGCCGAGACTATCGACCCTGCGTTCCAGACTATCCAGATCGGCGAGCATCAGTTCGGTCTCGACCGTTTCGATGTCGGCTATCGGATCGATGCGGCCTTCGACATGGGTCACGTCGGTATCTTCGAAGCAACGCACGACATGTGCGATGGCGTCGACCTCGCGGATATTGGCGAGGAACTGGTTGCCGAGCCCTTCGCCCTTCGAGGCGCCGCGGACGAGGCCCGCGATGTCGACGAAAGTGAGCCGGGTCGGCACGATCACCGCCGACTTGGCGAGCGTCGCCAAGGTTTCGAGCCTCCGGTCCGGCACCGCGACCTCGCCGACATTCGGCTCGATGGTGCAAAACGGATAATTCGCCGCTTGCGCCGCCGCGGTTTCGGTCAGCGCATTGAAGAGGGTCGACTTGCCGACGTTCGGCAGGCCGACGATGCCGCATTTGAAGCCCATGGACGTTCATTTCATCTGAAGAAATCGTCGCTCAGCTCGAGCTCGAGCGGATTCAAGACTGTCATGCCGAAGACTTTCATTTCGTGCTGCAAGTCCTCGCTCAAAAAGACTTCGCAGCGAGCCAGGATTGCCGAAGCCAACAGCATGGAATCCCACCACGAAAAGCCATGTCGATCTTGAACTCGCCACGCCTCTTGGGTGACCTCGAAGTCGTAAGGAGCAGTACAATAAGGATGCCATGCACCAACAAAGCGACGGGCATCATTTCGGGGCATTAGATCGCGCCTTTCGGTTACGACGCGATAGCACTCGTTTAGGCTTTGAGGACTGAGCACCAGTGTATGCTGCCTGATGATCAGCGCTAGAAAATCCCTCACCCTCGGACGTTTTATCGGCTCGCTCGGATCGGCCACGTAAACGATGAGATTCGTATCGGCGAAGCAACTCATCTTCCCGCTCGGCATAGAGCACCTCCCGTCCCCGCCAAGCTTTGCTGATTCCGGGATATCCAGGACCGTAAAAGAATTCCTCCAACGCCCCCAGCTTCCCGGTTTCGCTCGGACATCGTTCGGCAAGCAGATCAGCTACGAAGCGTGACAGGCTCTTCTCTTGTTTCGCGGCCTCTACCCGGGCCCGTCTGGCCAAATCCTCGGAAAGGGTAATGGTGACGTTTTTCATTACACAAATATTGTGTTTTCGTGTTCTTGTGTCAAGAACCGAGCAGCGCCCCGAGCAGCGCCCTTGGGCCGCATCTCGATCGGCTACTGAGATTCGCCGAACCCCTTCGCGACCATGGCGAGATGCACCTTGTTGGCAAAGCTCGCATCCTCGCCGCGGACGATCAGTTCGGCATTGTCGGCAAGGATGCCGAGCAGCGCCTCGACCCAGCCGCGCTCGGCCTTGGCGAAATCGCTGAGCACGTAATGCTGCACCATGTCCTTGTTGCCGGGATGGCCGACGCCGATCCGGACGCGGCGATAGTCGTTGCCGATATGCTCGGAGATCGAGCGCAAGCCGTTATGGCCGGCGATGCCGCCGCCGATCTTGACCCGCACCTTGCCGGGCGGCAGATCGATCTCGTCGTGCAGCACCGTGATGTCGGCGAGCGGCAGCTTGTAGAAATGCGCCGCCTCGGCGACGGCCCGGCCGGACTCATTCATGAAAGTGCCGGGCAACAATAGAAGCGCGCGCTGCCCGCCGATCGGCCCCTCGGTCGCGACCCCCTGGAAACGCCGGCGCCACGGCCCGATGCCGTGGCGCTTGGCGATTTCCTGAACGGCCATGAAGCCGACATTGTGCCGGTTGCCGACATAGCGCGCTCCCGGATTTCCGAGCCCGACCAGGAGCGGCATTGTCGACGTCCTATGCGCGCAACCTCACTTCTTCTCGGCGCCGCCAGCGGGCGCAGCAGCGCCGGGGGCGGCGCCAGGGGCGGCACCCGGGGCGCCCGGAGCGCCGGTGGGAGCCGGTCCGGCCGCGGCGGCGGCAGCCGCGGCAGCGGCGGCGGCGGCGGCAGCTTCGGCAGCGGCTTTCATTTCTTCCGCATAACCCGACGGCGGCACCACGGTGACCAGGGTGATATTACGCCCCGATACGGAGCGGACCCCGTCCGGAAGCTTGATATCGCTCAGGTGCCTGGAGTGATTGATGTCGAGCTCGCCGACATCGACTTCGATGCCGGTCGGGATCGCGTCGGCGCGGCAGCGCACCTCGATCGAGTGGGTCACGATGGAGACCGTGCCGCCGCGTTTGACGCCCGGCGACTGTTCGGCATTGCGCACATAGATCGGGATATTGACGCGGATCGTCGCGCCCTCGCCCAGGCGCATGAAATCGACATGCAGCGGCAGGTCGCGCACCGCGTCGAGCTGGAAATCGCGCGGGATCACGCGGTGCTTGACGCCGTCGACCTCGACTTCGTGGATCGTGGTGAGAAAATGGCCGGCATAGATGCGATGGCGCAGCTCGGCGTAGTCGAGCGAGATCGGTAGCGGCGGCTTGCCGTCGCCATAGATGATTCCGGGTACGCGGCCGGCACGACGTTCTGCCCGGGCGGCCCCCTTGCCTGCCCGCGAACGCGCCGCCGCCTTGATCTGATTGACGGTCGCCATGGTGAGTTCCTTGTCTTAAGCCCTGTGAATGAAAGGGAAAATCCGCGTCAGCCTCCAGGGGTGCTGTAGCAGCGCGCGGACGCGGCGCTTATAGCTGCGCAAATCTTGAAAAACAAGGAAGGCGAGGCCGGCAAAGGGCCGGATCGGACGGCCCGGGATTTAGCCGGTCCCGAACTGCCCTTCCGGGGCCGGCGGCGGGAACGGCTCGCCGGTCGGAGGAGCGGCCGGCGGCGCGGCGCCGGGCGGCTCGCTGGTATATGCGGTGGTGGGCGCGTTGGACAAACTGCCCACCGAACTGAGCTTGGCGACTTCCGCTTCAAGCGCGGTCAGGCGCGCTTTGAGCGTCTCGTTCTCCTCGCGCGCGATCCGGGCCATATCCTTGACCGCCTCGAATTCCTCGCGCTTGACCAGGTCGAGATCGCGCAACCAGCGCTCCGCCTGGGTACGGAACAGCGTCTCGAATTCCCGCCGCACGCCCTGCGCGACGCCTGCGGCGTCGTTCATCAACCGCGCGACCTCGTCGAAAAACCGGTTTGTCGTCTGGACCATGACCGCCTCCAACCCGACCGGCGCAGCCCGCGCGCCAGCCCGCTTGCTATGCGATGAGACAATGGCGATGGTGCGGCGCGGCCGCAAGGGGGCGATATCGAGGCCTACGCGCCAAGAATGTCTCGGCGCCAAGAATGTTTAGGCGCCAAGAATGCCATCGCCGCAAGAATCATGGATAACGGCGCTTGATCCGCGGGACGGGGGCGCTGCGGTCGTTAAGGAAAAACCAGTCGATGTTCATTCTGTCGGTCATTCCCTACCCCACCATCGATCCAATCCTGATCTCCATCGGCCCGTTCGCCGTGCGCTGGTATGCGCTTGCCTATATCGTCGGCATCATCGCCGGCTGGTTTTACGCGCGTGCGATCATCGCTTCGCAGCGGTTTTGGCGCGGCCCCGCGCCCTTCACCGTGCTCGACTTCGACGATTTCGTCATCTGGATCACGCTCGGCATCATTCTCGGCGGCCGTACCGGCTATGTGCTGTTCTATAACTTTCCGCATTTCGCATCGCATCCGATCGAAATCTTCCAATTGTGGAACGGCGGCATGTCGTTTCACGGCGGTGTCGCCGGCTGCATCGTCGCGATCGTTGGTTTCGCGCTGCGCCGGGGAATCCCGATGCTGTCGCTCGCCGACGTGACTTCGGCGGTCGCGCCGATCGGGCTCTTTCTCGGCCGCATCGCCAATTTCATCAACGGCGAATTGTGGGGCCGGCCGTCCGACGTGCCATGGGCCATGGTGTTCCCCAATGGCGGCCCGATCCCGCGTCATCCGAGCCAGCTCTATGAAGCCGCCCTGGAAGGCGTCGTCTTATTCATCGTGCTGGCGGTGCTGGTGCGCGTGGGCGGGCTCAAGCGGCCCGGTGCCGTCGCCGGCGTTTTCGCGCTCGGCTACGGCGTGGCGCGCATCACCTGCGAATTGTTCCGCGAACCCGACGTCCAGATCGGTTTTCTGTGGGGCGGCCTCACCATGGGCATGCTGCTTTGCATCCCGTTGATGCTCGCCGGAATTGCCCTTCTCAGCATCGCCCTGACGCGCGATCCGACCACCAAAAATGGCTGACGCCGGTTCGCCGTTGGAGAGCGAAATCCGCCGGCTGATCGGGCGCGCCGGCCCGATGACGGTTGCCGAATATATGCGGCTTTGCCTGACGCATCCGCGCTACGGCTATTACGTCAACCGCGACCCGTTCGGCGCCCGCGGCGATTTCATCACCGCGCCGGAGATCAGCCAGATGTTCGGCGAATTGATCGGTTTGTGGATGGCGTCGGTCTGGCAGCTGATGGGCGCGCCGGAGAATGTGCGCGTGATCGAGCTCGGCCCCGGGCGCGGCACGATGATGCTCGACGCATTGCGTGCCGCGAAAGTGGTGAAAGGCTTCCGCGCCGCCATCGTCCTGCATCTGGTCGAGGTCAGCCCGGCACTGCAACGACTTCAGCAAGAGCGGCTCGAGGGCAGCGAGGTGGCGATCCAGTGGCACACCGCGCTCGACGACGTCCCGACCGGCCCCAGCATCGTCGTCGCCAACGAGTTCATCGACGCGCTGCCGGTCCATCAGGCCGTCAAACTCGCCGACGGCTGGCACGAACGCGTCATCGACATCGCTGCCGACGGCTACCTGCGCATCACGGCCGCACCCGATCCGCTGCCGGTCTTCGAAACCTCGATGCCGCGCGCTTTGCGGCAGGCGCCGGCGGGCTCGCTTTATGAATGGCGCGACGACAATATCGCGCTCGAGCTCGGACGGCGCATGCGCAGCGACGGTGCGGCGCTGATCATCGATTACGGCCATGCTCATTTCGGACTGGGCGAAACCCTGCAGGCGGTCATGGGGCATGCCTTTACCGATCCGCTCTACGCGCCCGGCACTGCCGATCTGACCGCTCACGTCGACTTCGCAGCCGTGGCACAATCCGCCGAAAGCATCGGCGCGCGTATTCACGGGCCGATCCGGCAACGCGATCTATTGCTCCGTCTCGGCATCGAACAACGCGCCGCGGCGTTGCAAGCGAACGCGCCACGCGACAAGGCGGACGCCATCGAGAGCGCGCTGTCGCGGCTGATCGCGGGCGGCGGGCGCGACATGGGCGATTTGTTCAAGGCGATGGCGATTGCGGCGCCGGAACTCGGCCCGCTGCCGGGATTCGAATGATGATGATCGAAGCCACATCGCTTGCTCTGAGCGGCATCCGGCACGGCTTTTTCACCCGCTCGGGCGGCGTTTCCGGCGGGCCCCATGCGAGCCTCAACGGCGGTATCGGCTCGCAGGACGCCGCGGGCAATGTCGCAGAAAACCGGGCGCGCATGGCCGCCGTGCTCGGCGTCGAACCGCACCGCTTTCTCACCGCCTATCAAATCCATTCGCCCACTGTCGCCGTCGCCGACGCGCCGTGGACCAACGAAACGCGGCCGCGCGCCGACGCCATCGTCACGCGGCTGCGCGCGCTCGCCATCGGCGTGACCACCGCCGACTGCGGTCCCATCCTGTTGGCGGACCCGCAGGCCGGCGTGATCGGCGCCGCCCATGCCGGCTGGCGCGGCGCGCTCGGCGGCGTGATCGAGGCGACCGTCGACGCGATGGAACGCCTTGGCGCCAGGCGCGGCGAAATACGCGCCGCCATCGGGCCGATGATCCGCAGACAAAATTACGAGGTCGGCCCCGACCTGATCGCGCGTTTCGCCGCCGAGGACCGCGCCAGCAACCGATTTTTCCACCCCGCGGCACGCGACGGCCACGCGCTGTTCGATCTCGGCGGCTATATCGCGGCGCGGCTTACGCGCGCCGGTGTCGGCCAGATCGAGGATGTCGGGCTATGCACCTATGCCGATCCGGAACGCTTCTTCAGCTATCGCCGCACCACGCACCGCGCCGAGGCGGATTACGGGCGGCACGTCAATGCGATCGCGCTGATGTGAGGTGCGCGAATGGCTAATAGCCATTCGTCCTTGACGCCAGATTGTTACCTCCAAACAACTCTTCACCCGCGCGTCAATGCTCCGGCCGCACATAGCCGCGGAGCGCAGCGTCACTCCGGCATGGATGATGGGCGACGGGCGCCATGGCGCACGGCGTGAACCACAATTTCGTCCTCGGTCGCTTGGTAAAAAATCAGGTATGGATAGGGAGAGGCAATCACGCGCCGCAGGCGGCCCTTGCTCGTAAGCTGACCGGCATGGGGGTGCTGCAATAAGAGATTGATAATGGCCTGAATGCGTGCCTGCACGCGGCGGGCACCCTGCGGCGATCGCGCCTTGATATAGGCCAACACCTCATCGAGTTCAGCGGCGGCTCGCGGGGTATAACGCAGTCTCACAGGCCATGCTTCGCCCAGATGGCGCGCACCTGTTCGTCGGTCGCAAATTCACCGCGCTCTGCCTGCGCAAGGGATTCATCGAACGACGCTGCTTCCTCGGCGCTCAATTGCAATACCGGCTGATCTTCGCCTGCCAATTGCAGGAGCACGCGGGCAAGATCGTCCTGCATTTCAGGGGAGAGACCGCGCACGGTTTCGAAGGCTTGTTCCAGCAGCTTGGTCATAGGCGAAAGATAGACCTTTCCCAGGCTGTGCGGAAGGATTTTTGAGGGGGTTTTATGCCCCGACATTGTGCAGTGAAAGTGCCCGTTTCGATCTATAGGATTTTTGAGGCGCGAAATTCTGAATCAAGTGCGCCTTGGCGCTGATGCAGATCGAACTACCAGACACGGCGTGGACAGCAAGGCTACATCCGTAGACCACATCGTGCGCAATAACGCCGCTCCGAGCAGGCTCAAGCATTCCGGCGCGGTCACGGAACTCCTAAAAGAAGCCGGATGGGCAACACCGTGCCTGAAGTCGGCGATCGCCAAGCGCGCGTCCTTAATGTGGCGCGCGGCATCCTTGCTCTGGGGCTGATCGGTGACAAACGCTTCCCATAAAAGCAGTTGGCCCGGCTTTGTCATCGGAAGCCGCCAATCCAGAGTCACCATTGCGGTCGGTACGCGTTCATGGAGGCGTTGTAAGACATAAGGCACTATGACGAGAGAGGTAACGAGGACTGTCGCGCCGGCGCTGGCTGAGAATGCTCGTGCGAGGCCAGGCCCGGATTCTCCCTCACGTGCTTTCGTAAGCGCCATTTGATTATCCCGAAACGGGACGAATTGCGGTGCCTCAAACCCGAGAGCGAGGGCGTCTTTGCTCAAAGATGTTGCCAATGCGTCAATGCAGGCGTCAAGGTCTGTCCCTTGGTCCGAAGGTTCGTCGATGGCCCAACCAAGGTTCTTTCCGGGCTTTCCGATATCGATGACTGCGACACGCATGCTCTTTTCCGGTCAGTATTCACGGGTCTGCTCGCCACGATTCACGATCACGGCTCTCGGCACGTCGTTCGACTCGCAAAATCTGGACCGCCTGGACTAATCGGCGAGCGGTTGCCAGACGCTCAAGCTGTTCAAGCTCGTCCCGGTCGCGGAGATTTTCCTTATTCCGGTAGACGTTCGTGCCCGGATAACAATAGGGATGATCCATCAGGCGGAGACAGGGGTCTTCTGCCGGCGCTTCGCGCGGCTCAATTGAGTAATGCGCGCGGCCCGCTCGTCAGGCGTCAGCCGTTCCTGCTCCATTTGGTCGAACAGCGCTTCCTCCTCCGCCGTCAGCACCATGCCTTCGCAGGCAAGCGAAGCCCGCACAGCGGGGCGGCGGCCGCGAAACTCGGCAAGCTCGGCGCCGGTGAGGCGATGTCGTCCGGGCATGGGCGCTCCTTGTCTCCATATACCACAAGTCGCGGAACAAGGCACGAAATGGCGCGTGACGCGGGTGCGCCGGCGTCATGATTTGCCCTTTGGCATTGCCGATTGCAGCGGAAATACCAGCGGGGACAAGCCCTTGATTCGTATTGCCAGTTCCGAAGGCGGCTTGTATCAGGACTTGGCTTTTGGCCGGCAGGACTTTGCCTTTGGCCGGCAAGACTTGGCTTTTGGCCGGCAAGACTTGGCTTTTGGCCGAGGTGGCTTTGTTCGAGCATGATTTTCATGCTCTGGGCGCGGGCACGCGCGCAGGAGAGCGGGAATGGCGGGCAATAACGGCGCGATCAGGCTCGTCGCCGGCAATTCCAACCCTAAGCTCGCCGAAGCGATCGGCGGCTACCTCGGCACGCCGCCGACCAAAGCGGTGGTCCGGCGCTTCGCCGACATGGAAATCTTCGTCGAAATCCAGGAGAATGTGCGCGGCGCCGACGTGTTCGTGATCCAGTCGACGTCGTACCCCGCCAACGACCACCTGATGGAACTGCTGATCATCACCGACGCGCTGCGGCGCGCCTCGGCGCGGCGCATCACGGCGGTCATCCCCTATTTCGGCTACGCCCGGCAGGACCGCAAAGTGGGGCCGCGCACCCCGATCTCGGCCAAGCTGGTCGCCAACCTCATCACCCATGCCGGCGCCGACCGCGTGCTGACGCTGGACCTCCATGCCGGCCAGATCCAGGGCTTCTTCGACATTCCCACCGACAATCTGTTCGCCGCCCCGGTCATCATGCGCGACATCAAGGAGCGCTTCGACCTCAACAAGGTGATCGTCGTTTCGCCCGATGTCGGCGGCGTGGTGCGCGCGCGCGGCCTTGCCAAGCGGATCGATGCGCCGCTTGCCATCGTCGACAAGCGGCGGGAGCATCCGGGCGAGTCCGAAGTGATGAACGTCATCGGCCAGGTCGCCGGCGGTATCTGCATCCTGGTCGACGATATCGTCGATTCCGGCGGTACCTTGGTGAACGCCGCCGACGCGCTGCTCGAAAAGGGCGCGACCGAGGTCTACGCCTATATCACCCACGGCGTGTTGTCGGGCGGCGCCATCGCCCGCGTCGGCAATTCCCGCCTGAAGGAACTGGTGATCACGAATTCGATCCAGCCCACCAAGGCGGTCACCGAATCCAAGAACATCAGGGTGCTGTCGATCGCCACGCTGATCGGCGAAGCCATCAGCCGGACCGCCGCCGAGGAATCGGTCTCGAGCCTGTTCGACTGAAGTCGGCCCGCTCCTGCGTCCCCGCTCGGAATTCCCGCCGCCCGGCCGCCGCCTCCCCGAGTCAACTTGTCGCAGTCGGGTCTGTGGACGGAATTACTTCGAGGATTGTGCCGGACGGCCAAATCACTTCATGAGTGCCGGTAGCGGTGGCGGCAGAAGCTCTTGCGCGGACTTTGGCGAAAGGAATCGGGCCGCTTATAGTCGGCCTCGTGTCGATTCGCGGCGTGAGTCAATCCGTGGCGGGGAGTTGTTCCTGCGTCAAATCGCCGGTCTGGCGCGGATTTTTTTCCTGCGTCAAATCGCAGCCGGTTATTCCCTGGTTCCGGTTGTTCCCTAGTCCCAGTGGCGTGCGCATTTCCACCCTTACCTGGCGGCGCTGTGGAGGCGGCATGACACTCATCGAAATTACGCGAGATCACGGCAATAATCCGCTCGAAGTGGTCGAGCACATGGCGGCCGGCAACAATTGGCCGTTCGAGCGCGCGGGCGAGGACGAGATCGGGCTCGTCGTCACCGGCCGCTGGACCAATTACCAGGTTTCATTCACCTGGATGGGCGATATCGAGGCGCTTCATTTGGCCTGCGCCTTCGACATGAAGGTGCCGGAAACGCGGCTCGCCGACGTCCAGCAACTCGTCGCCTGCATCAACGAGCAGCTATGGATCGGGCATTTCGATGTCTGGATGCAGAACGGCATGGTGATGTTCCGCCATGCTCTGGTTCTCGCCGGCGGCGTTACGGCCTCGGGGCGCCAGTGCGAGGCGGTGCTGGGCACCGCGCTCGATTCCTGCGAGCGCTATTTCCCCGCCTTCCAATTCGTGATCTGGGCCGGCAAGTCGGCGCGCGAGGCGATGGACTCCGCCATGTTTGAAACCGTGGGCGAGGCGTGAGCGGCAAGAATAGCGGCAAAAATCCGGACTTGCGAGATTTTTCCGGCGTCCTCCTCCTGGTCGGCGCCGGCAAGATGGGCGGCGCGCTCCTCGAAGGCTGGCTGCGGCTCGGCCTGGAGCCGAGCCAGATCGCCGTGCTGGAGCCGCAACCCTCGCCCCAGCTCGCGCGCCTCGCGGAGCGGGGCATCCGCCTCAACCCCGAACCGGCCGCGCTCGCCGATGTCGCCGCCATCGTCATTGCGGTAAAGCCGCAAACCGCGGCGCCAGCGATCGCGGCGCTGGTGCCGCTCATCTCCGCCGCGACCGTCGTGGTGTCGATCATGGCCGGGCGCACGCTGCAATTTCTTGCCGGCGCGCTGACCCGTCCTTGCGCTCTAGTCCGCGCCATGCCGAATACGCCGGCGGCGATCGGCCGCGGCATCACCGTCGCTGTGCCGCGCAATGTCAGCGCCGCGCAGCGCGACCTCGTCGACCTGCTTCTGGCCGCCACGGGCGCCGTCGATTGGATCGACGACGAGGCGCTGATGGACGCAGTGACCGCGGTTTCGGGGTCGGGGCCGGCTTATGTCTTTTTGCTGGCGGAAGCCCTCGCCCGCGCGGGCGTGGCGGCAGGCTTGCCGGCGGAACTCGCGGGCAAGCTCGCCCGCGAAACCGTCGCCGGTGCCGGCGAACTTCTGCATCGCTCGGCGCTCGACGCCGCCGTCTTGCGTGAAAACGTGACCTCGCCCGGCGGCACCACCGCCGCGGCGCTGGCGGTGTTGATGGCCGACAACGGGCTTGCGCCGCTCTTGGAAAAAGCCGTCGCCGCCGCGACCGCGCGCTCCCGCGAACTGGCCGGCTGACGCGAATAGGCCGCCCACCGAATAGGCCGCCCACCTTGGAACGGCGAAGCGGGCGGCCTACATTGAGGTCTCGTCACCGAGGAGTGACCGCCGAGGAGTTACCGCCATGGCTCGCAGACCTGCCCGCAAGTCCGCACCAAAACCTGCCCGAGCCGCCGCCGCGGGCGCCACCGACGTTCCGGCCGGCGATCGCGACAAGATCATCGCCGCCTTTCTCGCGCTGCTTTCCGAAAAGCAGATCGAGCAAATCGGTTTTGCCGAGATCGCGGAGGCGGCGGGCGTATCGCTTGCCCAATTGCGCGGCGAGTTTTCCTCTGCGCTGGCGATCCTGGCCGCCCACATCAAGGCCGTCGACCGCGCCGTGCTCGGCGAAGACCTCAGCGACATGGCGGAGGAACCACCGCGCGAACGCCTGTTCGACGTGCTGATGCGGCGGCTCGAACTCCTGGCCCCGCATCGCCAAGCCGTCCGCTCGCTGTTGCGGTCGGCGAGCCGCAATCCTCCCCTTGCGGTCGCGCTCAATGCGCTCGCGGTGCGCTCGCAGCAATGGATGCTGACCGCCGCCGGCATCGGCGCTTCGGGGCCGCGCGGCCTGTTACGCGCGCAGGGCCTTGCGGTGCTGTTCGGCTCGGTGTTGCGCAGTTGGGTGCACGACGACGATCCGGGCCTTGCCGGGACCATGGCGGCGCTCGACCGGGCGTTGGGTCGCGGTCAGCGTTTTTCGGGACTGCTCGACGATCTATGCCGGGTTTCGTCGCGAATTTGCCAGCTCCGGCCGCGGCCGCGCCGCCGCCGACGCTCCGAGGATTTCGAGGAATCCGCCGCGGCGTAAGGGCGCAGATCGCGGCTTGTCAGGCGACCGATAACCCGCTCGTAGCGCCCGGGTCCGTGCGAGGCGGTTTGATCGCTTACTCCTTTAGAACTGCTATAAAAAGTGACTTTGTCTTTGCAACCCGGGGGGCCTTCCGGTAATGACGGTTGCAGACCGTTGCCCTCTGCTCGCGAGTACTTGCTCACATGATTGTTTGCTCGTGCAACGTCTTCAGCGACCATGACGTTCGCGCAACCTTGTCGTGCGGCGCGGATGCCCCGCGCACGACCGGAGAGGTCTATCATTGCCTGGGTTGCAGCGCGCAGTGCGGGCGATGCGCGCGCACCATCCGCCGCATCATGGATGAAGCCCTCGCCGCCACGGCGCCCGCTTGCTGCCGCGACGCGAACTCGTCCGCCTGCCCGTAATTTTTCGTGATCATGCCGATATCGGCCTTTTTCCGCCGCCGAGGCGGCTTTCGGTCGGCGCCGCAATGGTTATAATCGCCGCGCCCGTCGGAAGCGGAGCGAATTCAACGTCCAGCGCAGGAGCAGGTTCATGAGAGGCGAGCCAGGTGTTCTCGACTACCTCAACAAAGGGCTCCGGCACGAGCTGACGGCCGTCAATCAGTACTGGCTGCATTACCGGTTGCTGGATAATTGGGGCTACAAGGCGCTCGCCAAGCAGTGGCGCAAGGAATCGATCGAGGAAATGCAGCACGCCGACAAATTGGTCGAGCGCGTCATCTTCCTCGACGGCTTCCCCAACATGCAGGTGCTCGACCCGCTGCACATCGGGCAAAACGTCAAGGAAGTGCTCGACTGCGACCTCGCCGCCGAAATGTCGGCGCGCGCGCTCTACGAGGAGGCCGCCACCCACTGCCATTCGGTCCGGGACTACGTGTCGCGCGACCTGTTCGAAAAGCTGATGCACGACGAGGAGGAACACATCGACTTCCTCGAAACCCAGCTCGATCTTGTCGCCAAGCTCGGCGTCGAACTCTACGCCCAGCATCACATCGGCGAATTGGACGAGTCCTGACCGGCGGCGGCCTCGAGCATGATCCGGAAAAAGCCCGCCCTCGGACTTGATCCGGGGGTGAAAACCGGGCTTCGGAGAAGACCATGCTCGAACAAAATGCCAGAGCCCAGCGCTGATTCAATCAGAATGGATGGGGCTCTGGCGTCGCCCTCCGCTTCAATCGTTAACGAATCCTAATCGCTGCCGGCCGGCGGCCTGACGCCGTATCTGGCGATGCGACGCTTCGGCAAATCCTTCCGCGCCGGCGCGCGGTTAACAATCATGGTTAAGCGTTAGGGTTAAGAGCCGCTTAAACATTTGCTGGCTAACTTCGCTTCTGATCCCAGACGACGCACCGCTGCGCGCGCGGTCGCGTCGCGCACAAGGACGAAGCGATGTTCAGCGTCAAGCCTTTGATCGGCGCGGCGGCTGCCCTGGCCAGCACCACGGCGTTTGCCGCCGACATGCCGCAATATCCGCCGCCGCCACCGCAGCCGCAGCCGCAGATGACGTATCAAGCGATGCCCATGGTGGTCCAACAACCCATGGGCGCCTGGTATCTGCGCGGCGATATCGGCATCGGCAT
>Ga0181539_1002985_pt1 | contig 16150 bp, 12 predicted proteins | sample PEATcosm2014_Bin_46_FD_119767 | JGI IMG/M metagenome (GOLD analysis project Ga0181539, IMG submission 119767) | Peatland microbial communities from MTU Mesocosm Facility, Houghton, MI, USA - PEATcosm2014_Bin23_60_metaG | ecosystem: Environmental > Terrestrial > Soil > Wetlands > Peat | place... | reverse complement strand
TCGATGGGTTCCAAGCGGAGAGCGAAGGGAATTTGCACCTGAACCACATCGTTCGTTTGCCAGCGACGCCGAATCGCCGCGAAGCTTCCCGGCGGCGCATCGAGGGATAGATTTTTTCCATTGATGGCGAGTTGCGCCGGTGACCGCAGCCAGCCCGGAATGCGCACGTAAATTGTGAATTCACTCGGGGCCGCAACCTCCACCCGCAATTCGGTGGAATCCGATTCCGGATAGGTTGTTCTCTGGGTGAGCTTCACCGCGGCGCCCTGGACCTTCCAGCTCACCTCCGAGGGCGTGAAGAGGTTAACGTAGATTCCGTCCGCAGCCCGAAAATAGGTGCTGATGACATAATCCGCCACCACCTGGGGTGTTGTCCCGGAGCAGCAGGGCCACTTGTCGTGATGGTACGTCTTCTGTGTCGTGGGGTGATAATCCGAATAATAGAAGACATGACCGTCGCCTTTGGGATCTTTTATACCCAGGATGGTGTTGTACAAAATGCGCTCCAGGCTGTCCCCGTATCGTCCCTCTCCGGTAAAACGCAGCAAGTATCGAGTGAGCTTCAAATGCGCATACGAGCCGCAAGGCGTTTCAAAGTGCGCGTGAGTATTGGTCAAGCTCTCCCCCAGCAACCCCTTGTGGGGAACCACGAACTCCTCATTCGGCGCCCAGCCGCCGGAGGCAAAGGATTGTGTCTTGGCAATCATCTCCCAGGCGTTCCGGGCCGCCTGGAGATACTTGGGTTCACCCAGGACAAGATGCGCCCGCGAGGCGGAACACAAGGCATTCACGTGGCTGTACGCATGCAACCCCGGCAGCACGTTCTCGCCGCGAGAGAGCGGGTCGAAGTAGGTCCTGTCCATCAGGTATTTCCTGGCCATTTCACGATAGTCTGGGTCGCCGGTGGTCTCGTAGGCGTAGAAGAGGTTCTCCGGCAGGGTATACGTTTCGTCGATGGCCGCCTGCTTGGGGGCTTCAAAACGCTCGTAGGCCCGAGGGGGCAGGTAACGCACCGATCCCTTAACACATCGTCGTGCCGCCTCGAGAGCCGAGGATGCGCCGGCAAAATTGTGAGCATCCAACAACCCCACCAGAATCTTATCCAGAGTATACGCTGCGCACGCCGTGGAGGCTTTCAAAGAGGGGTACCAGTAGTCATCGGAATCAATCGTGGCGGCAAATCCCTTCACCAGTCTCTGCACTTTGGATTGCGTGGCCGCATCGCCGGAAGTACTGTAAAACCTTGCTAAGCCGGAAATGATCTGCCCCAACACTTGGCCGGGCCCGAAACCGTCAGCGTCGTACCAACCACCCATGTCTTCGCCCGGCGCCGGCAGACCGGCGCGCTGCCGGTACACCTTCAGCAAGCGGTCCTCGTCCAACTGCATGTAGGACGCGTGGATGCGATCCCACTGTGCTTTCAGCGGGCCGCCGGTGAGCCTCACGTCAGAGTAAGCAAATACTGAAAGCTTCTCTCGGGAAGCGGTAGATGTTGGTTCTTGCGAAAATAACGACCGTGCGCCGTGCCCGCCGGCCGCAGCCACGGCAATTCCCTTCAGAAAGGTTCGGCGGCGGATACCCCCTTTGGAATCCATTGGACATCGTCCTCCTTCCCTTATCGCCTCGCGCCGAAAGCTAACACGCTTGGGGGGCGGCAAGCAAGAAGGGGCACCGCGGGGTGCTGTCCTAATTTCAGATGTAGCGCCGGCTTCCAGCCGGCATTGAGCCGCCAAGATGGCGGCGCTACGTTCACATTAGGACAGCACCCACTGCGGTCACTACACTTTTGGCATGGGGGAGATATGAGCAACGATCGGTTTCCTTTTTAACATTTGACGTAGGGGCGGTTCGCGAACCGCCCCCACTTTCGCACCCGGCTCTCCGTCCATGGGATTTCATCTTTGGATGTTAATATTATGGTTGATGTTCGCACATTAAGAACCGCGGAGGAAGGCAAAATGCGCCTGCCTCCGCGCTACCTGCTCCCCGCTGACGGCCAACACCGGGGCGGGAGGCCCCATCCACAGCGGTCGAGGGGGGGGCGGTTCGCGAACCGCCCCTACTCCTTGCGCATCGCCCGCAGGTCGATCCCCAACTGTTGACACTTCTTGTACAGGTAGCTGCGCTCCAGGCCCAGGGCGCGCGCGGTTTGGGTGATGTGATTCTGGTGGCGGCGCAGTTCGCTGACGATGGTCTCACGCTCGAACGATTCGACGCGCTGGGCGAGCGTGCCGACGCCGGGCAAGCCTACCCCGCTCGGAGTCGCAGGGGTTTCGCGCGGCAGGGCGGCGAGCACCGTCGCCACGTCCACGCAGTCGCCGGTCGCGAGCAGCAGCAATCGCTCCACCATGTTGCGCAACTCGCGGACGTTGCCTCGCCACGTGTAGCGCTTGAGCTCGTCGATGGCCTCGGTCGCAAACGTGGCGGGCTTCCAACCGTTCTGGGCGGCGACTTGGCGCGCGAAATGATCAACCAGCGCCGGAATGTCTTCCGGGCGGTCGCGGAGCGGGGGAAGGAACAGGGGAAAGACGTACACGCGGTGGTAGAGATCCTCGCGGAATTTCCCCTGCCGGATCAGCTCTTCGAGATTGCGATGCGTGGCCACCACGACGCGCACATCGACGGCAATGGGCCGGTCACCGCCCACCCGCTCGATTTCGCCTTCTTCGAGTACGCGCAGGAGCTTAGCCTGCATGGCGAGAGGCATGTCGCCGATTTCGTCGAGGAAGAGCGTGCCGCGCTGCGCCTGCTCGAATTTGCCCGTGTGGCGCGCCCCCGCGCCCGTGAAGGCGCCCTTCTCATGTCCGAAAAGTTCGGATTCAATCAGCTCCGCCGGAACCGCGGCGCAGTTCAGCGTAACGAACGGGCCGGCGTGGCGTGGGCTGCGCTCGTGCAGCGTGCGCGCGATCAGCTCCTTTCCCGTGCCGGTTTCGCCCAGGATGCACACCCGCGTCTCACTGGCGGCGACGCGCTCGATCTGCGCCATGACCCGGCGCATCGCTTCGCCCGACCAGACAATCTCGTGCTTGCCCAGGCGTCCGAGCAGTCGCTCGTTTTCTTCCTGCAGCCGTTTCAGACGGAGAACGTTTTCCACTGTGAGCAAAAGCTTCTCGGTGGAGAGCGGCTTTTCCAGGAAGTCCACGGCGCCCAACCGGGTGGCGCGGACGGCCATCTCAATGTGCGCCTGTCCGGAAATCATCACCACCGGAGTGGGCAGTTCCATGTTCTTCAGGTCCTCGAGGAGCGAGAGGCCATCCTTTTCCGGCATCACCACGTCGGAGAGAATCATGTCGAACGGCTGGGTCTTCACCAACTCCAGGGCGCGGACCGCGGAGTCGCACACGGTGGCTTCGTAGCCCGCCAGGCGGAAGGCCCGCGAGAGCGAAGCGAGCGTGTTCGCTTCATCGTCGACAATCAGCAAATGGGCCTTGCTTGTCATACAAATTACGAATTACGAATTAAGAATTACGAATTGGCGTCATGCAAATTACGAATTACGAATTAAGAATTACAAATTGGCATTATCAATTGTATCGCCGCAATTCGTAATTCGTAATTCCTAATTCGTAATTCCCTCTACCACGCGTTGGCGAGATTTTTCAGTCCTTCGAGATAGTCGTCTTTCTCGATCCTGCTTTCCACGCCAAATTCCGCCAGGAGGGTCATCATCTGTCCCACGGAAAGCCCTGCCAGTTGAGCGGCTTTGCCGAGAGAAGCGTCTCCCTTTTTGTATCGCTCCACGGCCAGCAGGACCCTGCCTCGCGTCACGAGGTCGCGCACAGCCTTGGAGAAATCGCTGCGCTCTTGTTTGGTCATTTCCGTGAGGAACTCGTAGTTCTCTTGATCCATACGGATACTCATCGTCCTGGTCATTTACTCGCCTCCATTCTCTGCCTGGCGTCTTCCACAATTGCATGTTTGTAGCGCCCGTACTTGGCCAGCGCCGTGAGTTTGGCCAGCGCTTCGCCGTGATTCAGCAGGCCTTTTTCGCGGCTGCGAACCAGGATGCCCACCGCGGTGGTAAAGGGAATGCCCAGCAACTTCGCCGCATTGATGGCGTTCTTATCGTCAATTCCCAACCATTGGGCCTTTTCTTTCAAAGCGAGCGCGAGGGCTTCCGCTTCACCCTTGCCCAAGCTGAAATCAGCCTGCAACCTGCCAATGAATTTGTGGCTCTTGACCGACAGTACTTGTATTCGCGATTCGTCCAACGCTTTTTGAATCATCAGTGCATCGAAGGTTTTCTTTACGCCACAGCACTCTCGTTCAACCTCCGTCGGGATAGCGACCCGCGACTCCATGCCGGCCAGGAGCGGGCTGAGGAGTTCGATCTTGGCGATCAAAATCAGAGTGGACGAGTCAAAGATGACCATATGACAAAATATGACAAACGTAATTCTAGCAGAAATGTGCGCTCACGGCAAATCCGACGGGAGAATCCGACGGGAGAATTACGAATTACGAATTAAGAATTACGAATTGACATTATCAATTGTATCGCCGCAATTCGTAATTCGTAATTCCTAATTCGTAATTTTCTCTTAGCCTGTCTTTGCGCTTTTTTGGATGGATGCGATGATACGGCATAGTTCTTCAGCCTCGGCGTGAATGTTGTTGAATTGGGATGCGGTCAGATAATCCGTATCCTTCAAAAGACGAAGCCAGTAGGAAGTTTCACGGGCCTCTTTGTAGGCAATGGACATTTTTGAAACAAAGTCGGCTCGCGACTGTCCGCCGATGGCTTCCTCAACATTGGCTCCAATACTTGTCCCGCACCGCAAGACCTGCTTGGACAAAACGTATTCCTTCTTTTGCACAGACAAATGCTGGTAGAGCCTCACGATTCGCACCGCAAATGCATAGCTTTTGTTTTGGATGACATTGCCACTCTTCATCGCTCCTCCAAACAATTGCGAATTACGAATTATGAATTACGAGTTGGTATCGCGGCAATTCGTAATTCTTAATTCGTAATTTCCTCTCGCCTTCCCGTCCGGCCAAGTACCTCCTCAGTATAGTATCCGAGTGCGTCGCCGCTCGGCCAGAACTTCGAGCTGCCCCTGCGGACTCGTCGGTAAACACTAGGCGACTACTCGTTAGTGATGCCAAGACCGATGGGAGTCTGGCCCGCTTTCAAGGCGCAGGCTTCTCACTTTCCAGGAAGCCCGTTTATCGTTCCCAATCTGCCCTTGGAATCAATCTCGCCTCTGACCCCATTTGGGGAAGCGGCACACTTCTCCGGATAGGGAGTTAGAACTAAGCCGCTGGCGAGGCGAACGTACGTTGTTGGTGCGTGAGGCGACGGCTTAATGGCATTAGCTTTGGGGTTACAGAAAGTTGTGACTCCACTACCTCGACGGATGTTGGAGGAACTCCAGCGCCGCAACTATGCGTCGGAAACGATCCGCGGCTACATCCTCTCGGTTCAGCAGTCCGCGGAATATTTCGGTAAGTCTCCGGAAAACATGGGAGGGGAGGAGATATGCCGCTTCCAGCTTTACCTGCTCCAGGAAAAGCATGTCTCCCCCGACACGGTAGAGATGCGCGTGTCGGCCCGGGCCCAACTAGAATCAGCGCGCGCTATTCATACCGCAAGACCACCATTGGGTCTACTTTTGTCGCCCGGCGCGAGGGAATGTAGCTGGCGAGCAGCGCGGCAGTGGTGAGAATCAATGAGACGGCGATGAACGTGATCTGGTCCGTTGGCTTGACATCGTAGAGGAGGCTGGCAAGAAAGCGCGTGAGCCCCAGGGCGCCGGCGTTTCCGATCGCCACGCCGATCAATGTCAGTTTGAGTCCGCGCCCAACAACGAGCCTTAAAACATCGCTGCGGTGCGCGCCCAGCGCCATGCGGATGCCGATTTCGTGCGTGCGCTGCGCGACCAGATACGCCATTACGCCGTAGATGCCCACCGCAGCCAGGAGAAGTGCGAGCCCGGCAAATAGACCAACCAAAAGGGTCTCAGTGCGAGCGCTAGCGGTTTGCTGCGAGATCAACTGCTCCATGGTGCGAATAGAGAAGAGCGGCAGGTCGGGATCGAGCGCTCGGACCTGCTCCCTCACCTCCGCCACTAGCGACTGCGGCGGGAGCGCGGTATGCAGGACCAGGATTGTGCCACCGTACGTTTCGCCGTTGAAAGGCTGATATTCCTCGGGGCGAGGCGGGGTACGCAGGCCCCACTGGCGCGTGTCGCCCACCACGCCAACCACCTCCATCCACGGGCCGCCACCGCACGAAAAACGCTGACCGATGGGGTTCTTGCCGGGCCAAAACATGCGTGCCATGGCCCGATCGATGTCAACTGGATAGATGGCGTTCTGGGCTTCTGAAGCCGTGGGGTGCTGTGAGAGCGCCGCTTCCAAAGCCAGGGCGCGGTCAGTATCCTCCTCCGTGAGCAGGCGGCCGGCGATGAGAGGAATACCCATGGTTTCGAAGTAGCCCGGGGTAATCCCGTGCCTCTCGACCCATTCCGAGCTGTTGTCAGTGTTCGTGGGCTGCCCATAAAGCGTGATCGTGGCGTTCGTGCCGCCGTAAAGGGGCAGATGGTCGGTGATGGCGGCCGAGAGCACTCCCGGCAGGCCCCGCACACGCTGGAGCAGGGCTCGGGTGAACTCCAGGATCTTTGCATCACTGCCGTATTTAGCTTCCGGGAGATTCAACCGCGCCGTAAGAATGCCGCTGCGGCGCACCCCGAAATCTATTGACCGCAGCCTTACAAAGCTCTTCAGCAACAGGCCTGCCGCGACCAGCAACGTCAATGAAATGGCGATCTCCGCGGCCACTAAGCCGTCGCCCAGCAAGCGCCGGCGTCGCCCCGCGCTAACCGCCGCTCCTGCGCCGCCCTTAAGTTCGTCGAGCACTGCCGGACGCGAATATTGCCATGCCGGCGCCAAGCCGAATAGCAGGCCGGTAGCCAGCGCGAGCAAGAAAGTGAAGGCGAGGACGGGGCCGTTGATCCCAATGGGAGGGGTTCCGGGGGGCACGGCAGTCTTCACGAGCGGCAAGAGATGGATTCCGGCCCACCCGAAAAGCAAGCCCGCGCCACCGCCCAGGAGCGCCAACAGCACACTCTCCGACAGCGACTGCCGCAGCAATCGCCCGCGGGAAGCCCCTAACGCACCGCGCACCGCCATTTCCTTCTGTCGCGCCGACGACCGCGCCAGCAACAGGTTTGCAACGTTAACGCAGGCAATCAGCAGAACCAGGGCCACCGACCAAAGCATGAACCACAGCTCGCGCTCTGTTCCGCCGATAAGCCGGTCATGCAGACCGTATACCCATGCGCCCACCTTGGTGTTGGTATCCGGGTAGAGCTTCTCCAGACGTTTGGCGACGAGGCTGAGGTCGGCCTGGGCTTGATGCAGCGTGACGTTCGGCTTCAGGCGCCCGAGGGCCAAATACCGATGGGAGCCGCGGCCGCCCATCGCCTTCGGGCTCATGTCCATGGGCACCCACAGTTCAGTGCCGGACGGAAAATCGAACCTCTGCGGCATGACTCCAACGACCGTATACGCTTGGCCATTGAGCTCGATTTGACGGCCAACGAGGCCTCCATCTGCGGAGAACTGACTGGCCCACAGTCCGTAACTCAGCACGACTTCCCGATTTGCTCCCTCTTTGTCTTCGCCCTTGAGCCACGTTCGGCCCAGCAGCGGAGTCGCGCCCAGGGTGGAAAAGAAGTTTCCCTCCGTCGCGACGCCGCTAACATAGCTCGGTTGGCCGCCGCCGGTTAGGTTGTAGCTTTGCCCGAAGGTGTGAAGCGCCATGCTGGAGAAGGTGTGATTCTCGCGCTGCCAGTCGAGATAGTCAGGGCCCGACATTGGAAAGCCCGGACCGTTCCCCAATACAACCAGTTGATCGGGATGTGGAAAGGCTAGCGGACGCAAAAGGACGGAGTCGATTACTGAAAAAATGGCGGTGTTCGCGCCAATTCCGAGGGCAAGAGTTAGGACGGCTACAGCAGTAAACCCCGGGTTGCGGCGAAGCTGGCGCAGGCCGTAGCGGAGGTCTTGCCAGATGCTCGCGAGAAAGTTGTTCTCCCCACCGCCTCCGGGCACGGTCGGTTCTTGTGGGGCCTCTTGTTCCACCGCACGCAACCCTTTCGCAAGTAAGTACTCATCGCTCAGTTCGTTAAGCGCCAAGCGACGGGCTTCATCTTCCTTCGAGCCGCCTGAGACCAATTCCCCATAACGGTCCTCCAGGTGCTGCGCCACTTCCTCAACGATCTCCGCCTCGCGTGTTGGCGACAGGTTCAACGATCGAAGCCGCCTGGTAATCTCTTCTTTCCAATCAGGCATGTTCAACCTCCACAATGCGGTTGATGGCTGCGACGAATGCTTGCCAGCCACGACGCTGCGAGGCCAGAACCCTTCGGCCGTACGGAGTCAGCCGGTAATAGCGGCGCCGCCGTTGCCCGGCTTTTTCCACCCACCGCCCTTGAATCCAGCCCCGCTTCTCCAGGCGATAGAGTAACGGGTACAGCGAGGCCACGTGGAAGCGCACCGTGCCGCCCGAGCGTTGCTCGATAAGTTTGCTGATTTCATACCCGTGGCGAGGCCGGGCTTCCACAAGCGACAGTATCAATAGTTCGGCACTGCCCTTCTTCCATTCCAGTTCTGACGCTAGCGTCTCCATATATGCCAGCGCCATATATAGTGGGCCATACTGCCAAAGTCAAGCGGATTTTACTCTGCTCGAATCAAATTTGGGTCCCTGCCCAGACATTCTGTCTTCACCCTCCGGATAGCTATGGGAGGTTCGATTCAAGCGTTCTAAAACCCCTAGTTTTGCACCCTGAGTAACGCCGTAGGATAGAGCGAAGTCGCTCAACTCCTGCAGGCTCGTACTCACAGGTCAATTTTCGGTTGGCGAATTGCTTCGCTCGCTTCAATGCAACTTGCGGGCGATCGGATAAGTGCACAAGCCGCCAGGCCTACGCGCTCTGCGGCGGGTGCTCGGGTAGATCGATCCTGAATGTGGTGCCGTGCTCGGGTTCACTCGCGACGGAGATCCTGCCGCCATGGTCACTCACCACCGACTGCACGATGGCGAGCCCCAGTCCCGTGCCGTGTTGCTTGGTGGTGTAATAGGGCGTAAACAGGCGCTCGCACTCTTCCTTGGTCAGGCCCTTGCCGGTGTCGGAGATGGTTATGCGCACGCCTGCCGTGGCCGCTTCGGTCCTCAGGAGCAGCGTACCGCCCGCGGGCATGGCGTCCAGCGCGTTCAGAATCAGATTCTGCACGGCGCGATGCAGTAGGTCAGGATCGGCCTGAATCGGACCGAGCGTTTCCTCCAGCTCGATGAGCGTTTCGATGGGCGGCTTGCCCGGCGCGTTGAGCTGCGCTTCAAAAACCTTCAGGGCGCCTTGAACGACTTCGTTGATATCTACCGACTGAATTTGCGGCGCCGGCATCTTGGCAAAGTCGCTGAAGCGCCCGATGATGGTCTTCATGTTCGCGAGTTCCGCCAGCAACGTCCGGCTGCTTTCACGAAAGACCTCATCAAACTCGCCGGGATCAACCTCGCGGGCGCGGAGCAGGTTCTCCACCGTGATCTGAAGCGGGAACAGCGGGTTCTTGAGTTCGTGGGCCAGGCGGCGCGCCAGCTCGCGCCATGCCGCGACGCGCTCGGTCTGCACCAGGCGGTCGCGCTGCTCCAGCAACTGCTGCGTCATCTGATTGAAGGCGCGGGCGAGCTCGCCCAACTCATCCTGGGAGCGCGCTTCCACCCGCACGTTCCAGTTCCCCGCTGCCACTTGCCGCGCGGCCGCGGCCAATTGCTCCACCGGTTGGGTGACGCGCGCCGCCGCCCATCCAGTCAGGGCCACGCCCAACAGGATTCCGGCTCCGGCCACCACCATCGCCACCGCGCGGATATGCTTCTCCAGTTCCACCTGTTCGCGAATCGAACTGCCCACCAGGAACATCCCCAGAACTTCCTTGTTGAGTCCGGTTAGGGGGATCACATGAAATATCTCAGCGCTCGCGGGGTCGGTCGTCCAGTTGATCTGGGCAGACGATTCCGCGGGCTGGCGCTCGACGTTCGTGATCAGTGGCATGAGCTTGTCCGCCCACGGAAAAGGCCCGGCAGCATCTACCAGTCGACCGTCCGCCGCACCTTTATTGGCGGGCGGACCGGCGCTCGTGGGGGCACCGCTTGGTATTCCTGGAACTTGGCCTGGAACTTGGCTTGGCGCCTGGCCGGCCTGCTGATAGAGCAACGCTCTCATCCCCGCCGGCAAGACCAGCGAGGCTAGGAATTCCCGGTCCAGCCTTCTTCCCCCCACGATGTAAAGCCGGGTGTCGCCCACGCGCACCACGCGCACCGCCATCAGCGCCAGGGCCTCTCCGTCTGCCAGATCCTCGCGCTTCAGGAAGGCGCCTTGCGCGACCCAGTCGGTGGGAGCGGCCGGGTCGATTACCCACTGTTCCTTGTAACCGAAGCGCGCGGGCCATTGGGCCGAGGAAATGATGGTGCCGTCGCCCGCGATCAGCTCGAGGAAATCAAGCTGATGGGCGGCGGCGAGCCCAGTGGCGTCATCGACGTAGGACGACGTGTCCGGAGCCTCGCCACTGAGACTCACGGCCATGTGCAGGGTCTCATCGGCGTTGGCGATGCCTTCCACCCGGCGGGTCACCTCTTCCGCGCGCCGCGCAAATTCGCGTTGAAATTGTGCCATCAGTGCATCCGTTCTTTGACTGTTGAGGCGTTCGAAAGCGTCGCGCATCAAGAAAGAAACCGACCAAGCCACCAGACCGACGGCGATGATGACCGTCAGTGTGAAGAGGGTCAGTAATTTTGCCCGGAAACTCACGGTTTCTCCCCTTCCAGCGAGACGCTTTCCAGATGCCAGGCGCCCCAAGGCGGCGCGGACCAGTCCATGACCCGGGGACCGATTCCAAGCAGTTCCGGGATGTGGATGAGGGGAATGACGGCCAGGGAATCGACAAATTGTCGTTCAGCGGCGTAGGCATGTTCCGGGATATCTTGCGCAGTTGCGGGGATTCTTAGGATATCCACTATCTGCCGCGCTGCCCCGGCCAGATTTGACTCATCGATTCGAACACGTTCGACCCGCAAGTCGGTTTCCTCCGGCATCCGCCTCCACCCGTCGGGGAGCGGCAGAACCTGAAGCGTGATCCCGGCATCGCGCGCGTTCACGGCCACGCGCTCGGCGGTTTGGCGAGCCAGGGTGTCGCCGGGATCGTAACCCACCTTCAGCGCTGGCGCCACGCCGATCTCCCCTCGCAGTTGCCGCGCGTGATCCAGATTCATCGCGGTGGGGAAGAGAAACGAATAGCCACTCAGCCACTGGGGAAAGATGCTTCCGGCCACGTCCCCATAGTTCTGGAGCAGGACTTTCTGGATTGCCGCGCGGTCGATAGATTCTGCAAGGGCCAGACGGACTCGCCGATCCTGCACGGCAGGCCGGTTCGGGCCGAAGCGAAGGCACAGGAGTTCGACCGGCGCGGAGGTCCAAATCTTCTTGCCTTCCTGCTGGGCGCGACGAGCTTCCGCCGGGTCGAGTTCCACCACGTCCGCCTTTCCCAGTTCCAGGTCGAGCAACTCATCACGGCTGGCGCGGCCCATCTGAATTTCGATCGAATCGACAAAGGGGCGGCCATCCCAATAGTCCTCGTTGGCCTGAAGCACGGCGCGGCGTCCGGATTCCCAATTGGTGAGGCGGAAGGGTCCCGTGCCGATCGGGAGGGCGCCGGGCGAGCCTCCCTGTAGCGGCGGTGTCCCCGCCTCCGAGCGGCGGATGGTCAGGCTCGCGTCGGTGGCGAGGGTGGTCAGCAGGCCAGGCGACGGCCCGCCCGCGTCAACTTCGAGGACGTCTCCCGCCAGACGAACCGACAAGCCGGCCACATGACCTTCGAGCGCCGTCATCACTTCTTCAGGCGTGAGCGGCGCGCCATCCTGCCACTTCACGCCGGGGCGAAGCTTGAACCGCCACTTCGAGGCCTGCGCATCGTGTTCCCAGGAGAGGGCAATGGCGGGCTGGGGCTGGCCCTCGGGATCGAGGCGGACCAGGCGATCGTAAATCAACGCGTGAAGCTTGAGCACCGCCTCGGCCTCTGCCACGTCAAGGGACTCGGCCGGGTCGAAGGTTGAAAGTTTGGCCTGGATTTCCACGCGCAGAGTCCCGCCGTAGCGCGGCCTCGTCGCCGCACCCGCCGCGAGAGCCAAGCACGCGGCGCTACTGACCGCAAGAAACCGACAAGCGAAATGCCTCATAGGCTTCCGTCTGAAGATTGCGAGAAATGGCGATAGCCTCAGACCCGTCGGCCAGAGGCCACAATTCTATGATCGGACCGGCAAACTCGATGGGGGTACTCACCGGCACGGGTTTGCGGTTGACGATCTCGTAGGCCTGGACCGCGTCCGCTTCGTTAAGGTCTCGCGCCTGGCTGGCTAATACCTGCCAGCCAGCGCCACAGCCGGATTGGAGGCCAACGATCTGGCTGCCCCATCCACCAATGTCCGCCACCGGTTTCGCGTTGCTGTTGAGTAGTTGGGCGCGGCCGTCGAGTCCGCTCAGCACCCACCCCGGCACGCCTGTAGCCCCGGGCGGAACACGTCCTGGCAACGTCGGGAGCCCGGCATGGGTAGCAGCGTTCAGCGGCATGATCACGGCGGCCAGGAAGGGAGGCATCTTCATTTCGCCATCATCGTCGAGCTTGACTCGGCCGTCAAAGAAGTTGCGGTCAGCCGAGAAGTAGCCGGCCGGCCCAACTCCAGCGCCGGAGTTGGCAGAGTTCCCCTCCCTCTCGCCTCCGACGAGCGGCCACGGTTCGTCGCTCTCGTGGCACTCGAGGGTCAGAACGGGCTCCAGAGCTCCAGTGCACTTCGTTCCCGGCAGGTAAGCATCAAAGAGGCTATCGGGGCGGACCATGATTCGGCCGCGCGCGTCCCGTGGCCAGGGGCGAAGCCGCGTGAGTGGCGCCGATTGCTTAGGGCGCCATTGCCGCACGCTCTTGCCATCGGTATCGGGAGTCTCCGCTTGCTCATAAAGGGATACGCCATCGAGGCCCAACACCAGGATGCGAGCCGCCGCACCCGCAGGCGCTGGCGACTTTGCCGCCCCCACGGTCGGATTATCGAGCAGCGCGATGTCCAGCATCGGGTCAGACTGTTGGAAAATACGAATTTTGCGAATACTCAGGGGCTCGGAGGTGGGACACCGTTCGCCAGGGCTCGCCCGCGTCACCCAGACCATCACGACGGGGGTTGCTGCGTCCTCGCCCAGAGCGCTGAGAGAAGAGTGGTCCCGAATCTCCGCAATCCAGAGGTAACCCTCCGTGTTTTCGGAGAGCGTCACCTGAACATCGACTTTCGCCTGCTTGCTTGTGGTCAAACGGGCTTTCTGGCTGCGCAGTTGGGTTCGCAGCGCGCGCCTGACCTTGAGAACGTCATCGTCTCCCAGCGACGAAATGTTCCTTACCGTCAGTGCCAGCGTTTTCCCGGAAGTCATGTGCTCGAGGATCTTGGCTGCCAGCGCTCCCGCTGCCTCGTTCCAGGCTTCCTCTGCCGTGGGGGAAGGACTTGCCGCACCCTGATTTTGGATAGCTGCGCCTGGCGGAGCGGCTGCGGCGTTCGAGGTCTGCGCTGCGACTGTAGGTGTAAGGCTTACCGTAGCGGAAAGCAGAAGCACCAGCGCGAGAATCGGAGCGCCAAGCGAAAAGGGGATTCGGCGGGAAAAACGCATCAGCGTCGCGTACCTTTGCGCGAGGGCGATTATAACATGCCACGCAGGGTGCGGGCGCGCGCTACGCTTGCTTCGGGGCCAAAGTTTTCCAATGAGCGACGGTGTCCTTGCGTAAAGCAATGTTCCCCAAATGCGCGGCCGATGCGGCGCTGATGCCTGCTTCCACCGGAGCGTTAGGGGTTTTGCGGCTGCGAACGCATTCCAACCAATTGCTGAGATGGAGCACTTCGCCGTCCGGCTCATCATAAAAGTCGGCGCCTTTGGGACCGGTACCCAGCACCCACTGCATCTCGGGCTCCGTGGGGAGTTGGGCATTGCGATTGTGGGGGTCGCGATGGCGTTCGGGGAGTACTTCCAAGCGGCCGCGATCCAGATAGAGGGTGGCTTCCGTGCCCATGAATTCGAGCATGGCGCCGTTGCGTGCGTTCAGGAAGGTTGACTCGAAGTAGACCTGAGCGCCCGGATATTGCAAGAGGGTCTGGGCGGTGTCGGGAGTCTCCCATTGCGGGTAGTTGAATTTATTGCCGATGGTCACGGCTTGTTCGGGGTGGTCGACATCCAGATACCAGTGGGCGATATCGATGTAGTGGACCATGAGATCCGCCAGCACTCCACCGCCAAAATCCCAATACCAGCGCCACTCCCGGAAACGATAGGGATCGAAGGGCTGCGGTCGGGCGGTGCCGAGCCAAGCTTTCCAGTCCACCGTGGAGGGATCAATTTTGTACTCCACCGCACCGCGGGCGGCATTGCGATTCCAGGTGAGATGGACTTTGCGGATCGGCCCGAGTTGACCGGATTTAACGAGTTCGTATCCTTTCTGGAACTGCGGCATGCTGCGCTGTTGCATGCCGACCTGCACGATGCGGTTGAATCGATTCTGCGCTTCCAGCGCCGCCGGCCCCTCCTCCAACCGATGCGTCAGAGGCTTTTCGACGTAGATATCCTTGCCGGCCGAACAGGCGGCGATCATCATGGGCACGTGCTGATGGTTGGGCGAACCGATCAGGACAGCGTCGATATCCTTGCGGTCCAGGATCTCCCGATACTCCTTGGTGGCGAAGGCCTGCGGATCGGCGAGTTCCTTGCCCGCCGCCAGATGGGTGTCCCAAACGTCACAGACGGCAGCCATGCGAACACCTGGGATCTTCGCCAGGGCTTTCATCAAGCCTTGGGTACGGCCGCCGGTTCCGATGCAGCCGACGGTTATGGTTTCGTTGGCGGCGTAGCCGCGGGAAGTGGCGAGATACCCACCGAGAGCTGCGTAGCCCAAATCTTTGAGAAGTTCTCTGCGATTAGTCGTTTTCATGATGTAGGTTCCTAACAAAACAAGTGTAGCGCTTTGCGCGAGGGGGATTATAACATGCCGCGCGGGGTGCGGGCGCAGGAGGACAGTGGACAGTAAGCAGTAGGCAGCAATCGGCCAATTGATCCTCGCTCCGCCAGAACTTTGGACTTGATTGTGGATACCTAGCTAATCCCCAAACTTCTCCGCAACTCGGCAGGTAAGATGATTCCCCCGCCTTTCGGAGTTGCGGGCTAAAGCGCGACATATTGTCCGCGTCAGAATGCCAAATTGTCCCTACGCCACGATCCGCGCAAGAGTTCTTCCAACGCCGCGTAAGACAATATTACCCAGCATGAAGGCCCTCGGACACGGTGGCAATCTGCGGGCGTGTCAAACGTCCACCGGCTGCGCCTCACCGACTGCATCTTCTTTGTCAACGTAAATCTTCGCCCGCGGATCAGGCGATTCAACGAATCTGAATACGCATTGCTTATCGACGTGCTGGAGGCTTCACGGCGACGGCTGGGATTTTGGCTCTGTGGCTATGTCTTGATGCCGGACCACTGGTACGCCCTAATTTGGCCGCAGTATCCGCTGCTGATTTGGCTTGCAGGGGTGGTTCGCGAACCGCCCGTTCTTTCACCCCGCAACGATCGTAGCGCAGATCTTTAGAATGAAACGTAGCGCAGATCCCCGGTTTTGGGGTCTGCGGTTCTTACTTTGGTTCACCGTTGCGAATCCGAGGGTGGGGCTTGGTTGGTGGTGTTCCCCAAGAAGAGCTCCCAAATGCGAGGGTGGTTCCCGGGCGTTGAGATTTGTATTTCTTGCCAGGTAAGAGCCGCAGACCTCAAAGGCGGAGGTCTGCGCTACGCCCGCTTTCGCCTTGCCACCCGTTGTTACGGATAACTGAAAACTGACAACTGAAGACTTGTGTTGGTCAAGTTACAACAATTTTGCTTTGGACAAGGCAACGGTGGCAGCGTGCCCCATCCCGATTGATGACGTGCGATTGCCGCTGGGGTATCGCGTATGAGAAAAGCCCACGGTCAGTAGCATGAACCCCTATCGTGAGACAAACTAAATAACCCATGATTACCGTTCAATGTTTTTGCCTTCACTTATACCGACCGTTTCTGCCAGACTCGCGCCTGGC
>Ga0181539_1002981_pt1 | contig 16162 bp, 12 predicted proteins | sample PEATcosm2014_Bin_46_FD_119767 | JGI IMG/M metagenome (GOLD analysis project Ga0181539, IMG submission 119767) | Peatland microbial communities from MTU Mesocosm Facility, Houghton, MI, USA - PEATcosm2014_Bin23_60_metaG | ecosystem: Environmental > Terrestrial > Soil > Wetlands > Peat | place... | reverse complement strand
TCCTGATCCCCTTCTGGCCCGGCCTGGAGGATGCCGGATTGCTGGCGAAGGTCGTCCTGATTTGCAGCCTGAGCGTGGCGCTCAGCTTCGTTCTGCGAGTCTTCGTGGGTATTCTGAATGCCCACTTGAACTTCGATACGACGGCGTCCTTGGATGTGATCACGCTCTTTCTGCGAACGATTGTGGCAATCGTCGTCCTCAAGCGGGGCTACGGGGTAGTGGGACTGGCGCTGGCGACACTTCTTGCCGGCATCCCGTCGTTTGTCCTCAGCATCCATTACGCCCGCCGGAACCTGCCATTCTTGCGCTTGCACCATGCCTACCGTCTGCGAGCCGCCGCGCGGGAGCTGTTTTCTTACAGCTCAGTCAGTTTCATAGCGCAGATCGCGGACCTGGCGCGGGTTCAGGCCGCCGCCGTGGTGGTGGCAAGCTTCCTCGGCTTGGCCGCGGTCACCCATTACCGCATCGCCAGCACGATGACGATCTGTTTCGTGGACGTGATGACGGCGCTCCTGGGCGTGTATATTCCCGTGTTCAGCCAGCAGGCCGGAGCCCGCGACTACGAGGCGCTCCGGAAAACGTTCTTCTTCGCCAACAAGGTCTCGATTGCGGTGTCGTCCTTTATTGCCTTTGGACTGATTGCCTGGGGCAAGCCGTTCATTGTGCGCTGGATGGGGCCGCGCTACGCGGACTCCTACGGATGCCTGCTGTTCCTTGTGCTGGCATACCTGTCTGCGCTGTGGCAGAGCCCTTCGGTGAGCCTGCTGTACGGGCTCGCCAAGCACCGATGGTTCGCAGCCTTCAGCCTCATTGAGGGGGTGGCCAACATCTGCCTGTCCCTGTGGATGGTGCCGCGGTACGGCATTCAGGGCGCCGCTTTGGCCACGCTGGCGGCCATGGGGACCATCCGGCTGTTCATCCAGCCCGTGTACGTATGCCGCATCGCGGGCGTGCCCCTGGCGGCGTATCTGAAGCGGGAGGCCTTGGCCATGGGTACCGCAGCCGCGGCTCTCGTGGTTCCGGCACTGTTGACACACGCGATTGCGGCTCCGGACTACAAGCGCCTGGTGGTGGTCGGTCTGGTGTCGCTGGCCTGCTACGCGGGTCCGATCTGGGTGTTTCTCTTCACCCCCGGCGAGCGCCGGGCGTTGCTTGACTCAATGCGCCGGGCCCAGCGGGGAGCCGGCGCGACGGCGACGAAGGAGGCCTAGGCAAGGCCAAGCGCGCGCAGCAGGGGCGATCCTACCGGACCGTCTGGGGGGCAGAGCGGCTTCGGTGCTCAACCCACGAGGGGCGCACGCCGCTGACCGATGCGCGTTACCGGACACTCGTTCGCGGCCGCATTAGCCGGCTTCCCGGCAGAATCAGGACACTCGGGAGATCGTGTGGGGGCGCTTAGGCCGGCTTGCGTTAAGACTCTTCAGCTTATCGCCCGAAGCTCCCACGTTCTCAAACAGGCGCGAGTATGCAGCGCGGCCTTGCTCAATCTGCACGGCGGCAGCTTGGAGCAAGGGTTCCCGAAGGCCCTCGGCCGAGTCCCAGGACAACCGGATGGTTCCTTCGAGGCGGCGGTCGAAATCAGGCTCGGCCATGGAAACGACCTCGCACCCCGGACCGAACTGAGCTTGTAATCCTCCGAACTTCTGAGAGTAGTAGGGGGACCCCTCGATGCACACTGCGGGAATACCCTGCGCGAGCGCGAACACTGCCGCATGGTAGCTGCCGGCGACCACCACGCGGCACAGCCCTGCCTGCTCCACCAGCCTGGAGGGATGCTCTAACTGGAAGTTCCCTTTCCAGAGGCCGGGGGCCTCTGCCGCCATCTGCATGAGGGTCCCGCCATCCGACTCGCCCGGGTGCGAGGAGACGGGAATAGGAACCAGCGGGGCGCCAACGGCTGCTGCGACCCGCTCCAGCACCGTCCTGATTCGGGGTATGAGCTCCTGGCTAACTTGCGAGTAAGTGGCGACTCGGATGTTCACACCAATGCCGCGTCCCAAGGTCCCGGATCGCCCGCTATAAGCCAGCTCGAGCGCATCATCGCCGGTGACCTCGACGCGGGACGGGGAAACGCCCAACGACGCCAGCAAAGGCAGGGCAGTTTTGCCTTCGCGGAGCCCGATGAAGCTCACTCGTGGAAGGACCTCTCCGGCCCTGTGCAGAAGCTCGGGATCCTCGATGGGGCCGACCCCCTGGCCAAGGAGCGCGACCGGAATCCCATAACGCATAGCGATTGCGAGGACGTCCAGGATTGCGAGTGCGCTATCACTGAAGGCGTCGTTAAAGCAGCCCATGCCGGTGACAAGCACGAGTTCTGATGACCGTATCTCCGCGATGAACCGTGATGGGGCACTTCGCGTTTGGCCCTTGACCCGCTGTTTCAGACCGACCGCGAAACTGCAGAAGCGCGGCACCGCGGTCCACAGCGTGTCTTCCAGGCTCCTCAAGCGCCGGAAAAGCCAGTCCGGAAGCCGCCGGCGGCACCGGCCGAGGATCGCACGGGCATCGAGCCAGGCCCGACGGGATTCTGCCGAGACGGGAATGGCATTGGGGAAGAAGTGTCTCAGCAACTCGGGCGCCGATGTGAGAATGTGGACGGAAGCGGCCGGGCACACTTCGCGAATGCGCTGCTCCGCGACCAGCATCATGGCCAGATCGCCGCTGTTCAGACAATGGTACGTGGAAGGCTCGATGAGAATTCGCACACAGCAGCTCTTTGCCACGGCACCATCAATATAGCGCGGCCCGCGCGGCCGGCGGCGCCAGCACGGAATCTCGTGTGTTGGCCCTTTCCCTTTCCGGCATTGCAGCGGGACCGTCGGGCTCCGAAGCTCGATGCGCTCCCCTTCGGCGCGGCAATCGGTTCCCCCGGCGTCTTCCGAGGCGCCGCCCTCCAATCGGCGCCGGAGCTCCGACGGTCTCTGCGGGCGAGATTCCGACTGTCCCTACAGCCCGGCGTTGCGGCTAGCACTGAACAGGCTTGAACCCGTGATGTGCCGCCGCCTCGCCACCTCGAAGGCTATTGAGGAGGAGGATGCTACGATGTGTGAATGTTCCCCGCACCAGATCGCCCGGGGCTCGCTCCTGACCGGGCAGGCGCGCGGCCCCCAGCGGTCAGCGTGATCATTCCGACTTATAATATGAGCCAGTTCATCGGGGAAGCTCTCCAATCGGCCTTCGCCCAGACTTTTAGGGATTTCGAGGTTGTTGTTGTAAACGACGGATCCACGGACGCCTCGGATCTCGAGAAGGCTATTGAGCCCTACCGCAGCGGCCTCATCTACATCCAGCAGGAGAACAGAGGATGTGCCGCAGCGCGCAACACAGGAATTGCAGCTGCCACGGGAGAGCTGATCGCTCTTCTCGATGCCGACGAAGCGTGGTGCCCTGATTTCCTCGCCAGGCAGGTGCCACCCTTTGCAGCCGATCCCGAACTTGCCGCGTTCTGGTGCGATGGCATCGTTGTCGGCGAGGGACCACTGGTGGGCCGACGCGTGATGGAGTATGACCCTTCTGTGCGGCCAGTGACGACTGAAGCCCTGCTTCGAGGAAAGGTCAACCCGCTCACTTCAGGCATCGTATTGCGGCGACAAGCGGTGCTCGATGTCGGTGGTTTCGATGAGCGTTTTCAGCGCGCCGAAGACTTCGATTTGTATCTCCGATTGTGCCACGCCGGGTGGAAGCTGGACTTTCAGACCGTTGTACTGCATAGGAGGAGGTTGCATTCACGCAGCCTGAGCTACGACAAGCTCAATCAGCTTTCCAGCGGGATGGATGTTCTAAGGAAATTCAGCGCGTCAGTGGGTGAGTCCCATCGGCTGCAAGCGACCATTCAGGGGTGTCTGAGAGCCCTGCAAAGCGAGCATAGTCTCGAATGTGGGCGTTTGCATCTCCGCGCCGGTGACTATGAAAGGGCTGCGGAAGACTACTGGCGTGCCTACAAATACCGAAAGCAGTTTCTGCTGCCCGCTTTTGTGGTTGTGCTCAAGACCTGTCCCAGGCTGGCGTGCCGGGTCCGTGCTCTGCGGCAACGCTTCCTCGTGAGCCGCGCTAAATCGTGAGACCCACGATTCGCGGGCGGGTGACCGTCAAGCGCATCGTACCTGTCCGGCGCCGATAGCGCCTCAGTCACTCGAGTTCCCCCAGCCTCCACCCGCACGCATCACTCCCCGCGGCTGGCCGTCGGCCGCTGGAAAGCCGGCAAGGCGAGCAACTGCTCCAGGCGCCGATAGCTGGCCAGAAAGTCCCCGGCGTCGGAGCCGTACGGATCCGCGATCTCCAGGGGGCCCTCGGGGTCCAGTGCACCGAGGTAGTGCACCTTGCCGATCGCCTCGGGGTGCCACGCCTCGAGGGTGCTCTCCTGGCCCCGGTCGAAGATGAGAATGACGTCGGCGCGGGCCGCCATTTCCCGATCCAGCACGCGCGACCGGTGCGGGCCGAGATCGACGCCGAGGCGCCCCGCCGCCTCGATTGCGGCTTCCGGGGACCGCCGTCCCGCGACGGGGAAGGAACCCGCCGAGGCGCACTCCACCGCCTCCCCGGCGGAGAGCCGCAAAGCGTATTCCGCGAAGGGACTGCGGCAGATATTGCCCCGGCAGAGGAAAAGGATGCGGCGGGCGCGCCCAATCGCCCTCTCCGCTCGCCGCCGCATTTCACCGCGCACCGTCGGGATCCGGCGCAGCCTCGCCGTAAGCAGGCCGCCAAGAAGCTGCCGGATTTCGCTGAAGGCCGGAGCCGGATCGTCCAGCACCAGCGTGTCGCTTGTTTCCCGCAGCGTTACGAGATGGAAGATCTCCCGCGCGACCTCCCCCAGAGGCAGGGTCATCAGGGCCGGGTTGGAGCGGTCTGCCTTCAGGTTCGCCTTGAGCCAATACAGGTCCATCACCCAGTTCCGCGCGTAGATCCCCTCGCGGTAGGTCTTGGGGAACTCGGCCCGGCCCGTCGTGACCATCTCATACAGGTAGCGGGGAAAGTCGATCCCCGCGGCGAGCGACAGCGGCAGCGATCCCCAGAACCGGCTGTTGATCTCCATGAGAGCCCAGGCGCCGGTCTGGCGGTTCCGTTTGAACTCGACCATCGCGACTCCCGTGTAGCTCAGCGCGCGCATCAGCCGGCGCGTCGCATCGAGCAGCGCCGGGTCGAGCGCCACGCTCTTCCGGTAGCTGCCGCCGCCGCCCATCAGCGGCTCGTGGACCCGCTCATGTTGGAATGCCGTAAGCACCTCGCCGTCTTTGGCCAGAACCTCCACGCCAGCGCCACGGCCGGTGAAGTTTTCCTGAACCGGAACCCCCTGGGCCAAATCGAAATCCCGCAGCGCCGGGGCGATGTCAGCCGGCGCCCAGACCTTGGTTACGTAATGCTTCGAGGACGGGTCCCGCAGCGAGACCGAGGCCCGCGGCTTGAGGACCAGCGGATAGCCCCACTCCGCGGCCAGGGCCTCCAACTCGGCACCCGAATGAATCATCCGCTGGCGCGGAACCGGGATGCCCAGCCGCTCGGCCAGATCGTACGTCTTCCGCTTGTCGAAGCAGATGTCAAAGGTCTCGTCCGGCAACAGGTCAAGCCGCCCGGCCGGTTCGATCTCCACGCGATGCTGCTGGAGCGGGAGGAGGCAGGCATCGTTGCAGCCGATGACCAGATCGTAGCGCTCCCGCTCGAGCAGCTCGACCAGTGCGCGGATCCAGGCCGTGTCGTCACAGCGATATTCGGGCAGCGCGTGGACCTTGCGGATGTATCTCGAACGCAGGCTGGGGGAGTTCCAGGGGCACCAGGCGACATCGACTTCGAGACCGTAACGGCCGAGCGAACGGACCACCGAGAGAAAAGCGCGCGTGTCCGCGCCCAGTATCAGCACTCGTCCGGTCAAGGTTCTCACCGCGCGCGATCCGCTAACTGCTGCTGGCGAAGAGTCGGGATGATGGCCGTCGCGAACTCGGTTAAGGTCAACGGCGAAAATGTAGCCGCGGCGGCAAAGACGGCGTTCAGGACGCCGTATAGCTTCTCGATGGAGTCCGCGTCCGGGAAGGACGGGCTGCCTCCGGGCATCAGCTCGGAGGAATGGATCATGAATTCCACACAGGTCCTGCCCTCTTCCCGGGCCCTTTCGAGCACGCGAAGCATGGCGGCGTCGCCGGCTCCCCGAGCCGGGCGCAGCCAGGTCAGCGGCGGGAAAAGGCGGTTGAGCACGCGGCGGGGCAGGACACGCGGCGGCAGTTTCTCGCGGATTCGGTCCACCACCCGGGGCGCCGTGGACATTATGGTCACCGGAACCTCCAGCAGTTCGGAGCAGCCCGGACGCCGGACATCCGCCGGATCGACGAAATAGGGCTCTGCGGGAGAATCCGTGTAATCGGGTCCGCCGGCCCCGGCGGGATCCCCCAGCGAGCTCTTCCAGGAGACGCCGGGCGTTACCGAGCAATCCACTACGTACCCGTGCTCGACGAGCGCGCCGGCATAGACGCCGTCGAAGCCCCAGCGGCCGGCCCGGTGGCTGGTCATCTTGACCTCGAAGGTGTCTTCCAGCAGCCGCGTGAGGCAACCGACCTTCTCGTGGAGCAAGCCGGCGGGGTATTCGGTGGCGTAGGGACCATAACGGCCGTCATTGCGGGTGAGCGGTTGAAGAGGCGGAGAGTTCCAGGCGTGCAGGTGAGCGCCGATCTCGGCTGCGTTGCGCCGCAACACCTCGCGGGCGAACGCGGCGAACACCGGGCAGCGGGCCATCTCGTAATTCGTCAAGTACGTTGGCCTCAAGCCGTACCGTTCGCAGAGGGCCTGAAAGCGGGGCAGCCACCGCGCGTTCTCGGTGGTGATTTCGGCCGGAGCAGCCCAGAGGTTGTCTCCTTCGGTGTCGATCGTGATTAAGAAAGCGGGTTTCATTTGCCGGCCGCGAGCTTCGCCATCGATTGTACACCGAACCTTTTCGTGGCACTCGAATCGGGGGCCAAAACAGCGATGACGTATAATGACCCCGATGGAAACGGTGGTCGCCGTCGCCCGAAGCATCGAGGCCTCATACGCCGTGCTCGCGCAACCTGTCGCCGCCCCGGAGCTTCCCTCGGGCTCCGCGGCCACCGTGGCGCTGGCGGCGATGCGCGATCTGTTCTCGATTTGGGGCCTCGACCCTGAGCGCGCCGGAACGCCCGAGTGGAACCCGCTCGGCGCGCTGATTCCGCCGGGCGCGCGCGTGGTGCTCAAACCGAACTGGGTGCTCCACTATAACCAGGCTGGCGCCGGCCTCGATTGCCTGGTGACCCACCCCAGCGTCATCGAGGCGGCCTTGGAGTACGTTGCGCTGGCGCAGCCTTCCGAAGTCGTGATCGGCGACGCACCGCTGCAAGGCTGCGATTTTCAGGCGCTGATGGACGCGTGCGGAATCGACGCTCTTGCCGGCCGCTTCCGCGATCGCGGGCTCTCCGTGCGGATCGCCGATTTCCGCCGCACCATCCTGCACGGTAGAGGCTTCGGAGATGCGCGCAGCGAGAACTGCCGCGAGCTGGCCGGCTATGTCCTGTTCGACCTGGCGGAGCAAAGCCTGCTCGAGCCGCTGGCCCCGGACGCGCGCAAATTCCGGGTCACCATGTACGATCCGGCCCTGCTGAGTCGCACGCACGCGCCGGGCAGGCACCAGTACCTGGTCGCCCGCGAGGTCATCGCCGCGGACGTAGTGGTGAACCTGCCGAAGCTCAAGACCCACAAGAAGGCGTGCATCACGGGCGCGCTCAAGAATCTCGTCGGCATCAATGGGAACAAGGAATTCCTGCCGCACCACCGCAAGGGCGGCTCCGCCTCCGGCGGCGACTGTTACCCCGGCGGCTCCTGGCTGAAGGGCCGCGCCGAAGACCTGCTGGATGCGGCCAACCGCCGGCCGGAGGGCTGGGCGCGCAGATCGCTCGGCAAGGCCGCCGAACTGACCGCCCGCGGCGCCCGGTGGCTCGGAGAAGACGACAACCTCGAAGGTTCCTGGTATGGCAACGATACGGTCTGGCGCACCTGTCTCGACCTGCAAAGGATTCTGCGTTACGGCCGGCTGGACGGGAGTCTCGATCCGGCGCCCCAGCGGAGGGTGATCACGCTGACCGACGCCATTATCGGCGGCGAGGGAGAAGGGCCGCTGGCCAACACTCCCATTGCCTCGGGCTTCCTCTCCGCGGCGCTCAACCCGGCCGCCGCCGAGTGGGTGCACGCGCGGCTCATGGGTTTCGATCCGGAGCGAATTCCGCTGGTCCGGGAGGCCTTCGGCGATTTTCCGTTTCCCCTGGCATCCTTCAGCCCCGCGGATATTCGTGTGCTCCTCGGCGGCGTGGGGCAGGCGGTTCCGCCTGCCTGCGCAGGCCAAGCCGGCATCCGGCCACCGTCCGGCCTCGCCTTCCGCCCGCCGGAGGGCTGGCGCGGGCATTGCGAGCTGCTGTGAGCGTCGCCCTCTTTGTTTTCGGCGTCGCATTCGTGTTGTACGTGGCATTCGGCTACCCCGTTTTGCTCGCGCTTCTGGCGCGCTTCCGGACCAGACCCGTCGCCGCGCGCCCCGAGTTGAAGCGCGTCAGCATTCTGCTGCCGGTGCACAACGGCGCGTCATGGATTGAACCGAAGCTGCGCTCGATCCTGGCGCTCGATTATCCCCGCGAGCTGGTCCAGGTTCTGGTGATCTCGGACGGCTCCGACGACGCCACCGAGGAGATCGCGCGCCGGTTCGCGTCCGAGGGAATCGAGCTGGTCTCGCTTCCGAGGGGCGGGAAAATGGTCGCGCTGAACGAAGGCATCGCGCGGGCCACGGGCGAGATCCTGCTATTCACCGACGTGCGGCAGGAACTGGATCCGGCCGGCCTTCGCAGTCTGGTCGCCTGCTTCGCCGATCCACGGGTCGGCGTGGCGAGCGGAGAACTCCTCATTCGCCAGGGCCGCACGCTCGAAGAGGCGAATGTGGGCGCCTACTGGCGCTACGAGAAGTGGATTCGCAAGCACCAGAGCAGGCTCGATTCCATCATGGGAGCGACGGGCTGCATCTTTGCGATGCGCGCCAGCCTGGCCGCGCGCATGGCGCCAGACACCATCCTGGACGACGTGGTACTGCCGCTGGGCGCGTTCTTCCAGGGCTACCGGCTGATCCTCGATGAGGGCGCGCGTGCCTACGACAGCCCGACCTCGCTGCGCTCCGAGTTTCGCCGCAAGGTGCGCACGCTGGCCGGCGTCTACCAGACCACCGGCCGGTTTCCGCAACTGTTGGGCCCCGGAAACCGCATATGGATTCACTTCGTGTCCCACAAGCTGGGCCGGCTCCTGCTGCCCTGGGCCATGATCCTCATCCTGGGCGCCAGTTTCGGGCTTCCGCGGTGGTGGCGGGCTGCGGCCTTGACCGCGCAAGCTGCCTTCTATCTGCTGGTTCTGCTGGACTTGGTTGTGAGCGACGCCTCGCCGCTCAAGCGGGCAACCTCGCCGGCACGGACGGCTCTCGTGCTCATCGCGGCCGCCTTCTGCGCCGTCTTCTACTTGGCGCTGCCACGCCAACCCCTCTGGCAGCCGACCGGATCGTCCCAGGCGCGCACCGGCCGCTGAAAACGCCGCTCGGTTCGTGGAACAGGCGGTTACGCCTGCCCTGGGCAAGCCAAACGGCCTGTCTGACCGGTGTGGCTGCTCCTCACGCTCGCCGTCATAGGATGCGCCCTCCGGGAGGTGCGGCTCCGCCATATCGGTGATAGGATAGGGTTTCAACTGACCCTGAGCTTCCAGGAAGGAGAACTACGTTGGCAGGGAAAGATAATGTTCAAATTGCGCCGGCGACAGGCAAGCTGGGAGTGTTAGTCCCCGGAATCGGGGCTGTGACGACGACCCTCATAGCTGGTGTCGAGGCCGTGCGGCGGGGCATGGGGCAACCGATCGGTTCCCTCACCCAGATGGCGACCGTCCGACTGGGAAAACGCACTGAAGGCCGCACCCCCAAGATCAGCGACTTCGTCCCGCTGGCGGGCCTGGACGACATGGTTTTCGGCGGCTGGGACATCTTCGAGGACAACGCCTACGAATCGGCTGTCAACGCCGGCGTGCTGGAGCGGCCGCTGCTCGATCAGCTCAAGGAGCCGCTGTCGGCCATCAGGCCGATGAAGGCCGTCTTCTTCCCCGAGTACGTCAAGCGCCTCAACGGCCCCAATGTCAAGCAGGGCGGCACGAAGATGGACAAGGCGCTGATGGTCATCGACGACATCGAGCAGTTCCGCAAGTCCAGCGGCGCCTCGCGGCTGGTCATGATCTGGTGCGGCTCCACGGAAGTTTTTCATCGGGCGGCCGCGGTGCACCAGTCGCTGAAGGACTTCGAGTGCGGCCTGATGAAGGACGACCCGGACATCTCCGCCAGCCAGATCTACGCTTACGCCGCGTTGAAGTCCGGGGTGCCGCACGCCAACGGAGCGCCGCACCTGACCACCGACTGCCCGGCCCTGCTCGAGCTGGCGCGCGAGCGGAGCGTGCCCGTCGCCGGCAAGGACTTCAAGACCGGCCAGACCTTCATGAAGACGCTCATCGCGCCGGGCCTGAAGGCGCGCATGCTGGGCGTCGCCGGTTGGTTTTCGACCAACATCCTGGGCAATCGCGACGGCGAGGTGCTGGACGATCCGGGCTCCTTCAAGTCCAAGGAGGAAACCAAGCTCTCCGTCCTCCAGCAGATCCTCCAGCCGGAGCTTTACCCCACCCTTTACAAGAACCTGTACCACGCGGTCCGGATCAACTACTACCCGCCGCGCGGAGACGCCAAAGAGGGTTGGGACAACATCGACATTTTCGGGTGGCTTGGCTACCCGATGCAGATCAAGATAGACTTTCTGTGCCGTGATTCCATCCTGGCGGCCCCGGTTGCGCTCGATGTCGTGCTTTTCCTCGACCTGGCGCAGCGCGCGGGCATGAAGGGGATCCAGGAGTGGCTTTCGTTCTACTTCAAAGGGCCGATGACCGCGCCCGGGCTCTATCCCGAACACGATATTTTCATCCAACTCATGAAGCTCAAGAATACGCTTCGCTGGATGCGGGGCGAAGACCTGATCACCCATCTCGGCTTGGAGTATTACGACTAGCGGCTACGCAATGAACAATGGATCGCACGGGGCCGCCGTCCCCCGGAAGGTGCTGGTCATTGGCGGCACGCTGTTTATCGGACGCGCGTTGGTGGCCGAGCTGCTCAAGGCCGGCCACGAAGTCTGGGTTCTGCACCGCAGGCCGTCGCACGACCTGGGCAAACGGGTTGGCAGCCTGGTGGCCGACCGCAACGACGTAGACCAGATCCGCCGCGTTCTAAACGGCGCGCGGTTCGACATCGTCTTCGACAACGTCTACGACTGGGAACGCGGCACCACGGCCGCCCAGGTCGAGGCCGCGGCGCGGGCTTGCGCCGGCGGGCTGCACCGCTACGTGTTCATGTCGAGCGTGGCGGCGTACGGAGACGGCCTGAATCACCACGAGGGCGACGCCCTCGCCCCGGACGATCACCCCGACCCTTACGTCCGCAACAAGGCCATGAGCGAGCGGGCTCTGTTCCGCCTCCACCAGCGCATAGGATTTCCGGTGACGACCATCCGGCCTCCGTTCATCTATGGCCCCGGAAACCCGTTCTACCGCGAAGCCTTTTTCTGGGACCGTATGCGGGACAACCGGCCCATCATTCTGCCCGGCGATGGCCGCCGCCTGATGCAGTTCATCTACATCAAGGACCTGGTCGCCGCCTGCATGGGAGTGATGGAGGAGGCCAACGCGGTCGGCCACGCCTTCAACATCGCCAATCCGCGTGCCATCACGCAGGCCGAGGCGGTGCAGGCCTTCGCCGACGCCGCGGGGAAAAAGCCGGCTGTAGTGCGCGTTCCGCGCGAGCGCGTGTACCACCTGGGTGGCCATCCCATGGGCCCCCGCCTCTATTTCGGGTTCTACTACGATGTGCCGCCGATCACCCTGATCGTCACCAAGGCGCAGCGCGTGCTCGCCTTCAAACCGACCGACATTCTGGCTGGCCTGAAGGAGACCTACCGCTGGTATCTCCGCCACCACGAGCGCAAGGAGATCGACTACTCCTTCGAAGACCGGCTGATGAGCCCGCCCGCGCAACCGGCGATGCACGCCGGAGCCGGCGCCGCGGCTCATTAGTCTGTAGGGCCGACCCCCGGAGGGACCCGGGCGGACCAGGCGCCCCAGAATTTGCGCAGGCGCCCAGCATTTTGTCTCACCCGCCGGCCCCGTTTTGCACTATGATGAAACACCATGGTATCGCTCGCCTCGCCCGTCTATTGTCCGCCTCCGCCGGAATCCGTTGAGGCCTCCGGCATCCCCCAGGCCTTGATCCAGGACCTGGTTCTGCGCCGGACGTACATCTCTGGCATCAGCACATTGCAGGGTCTCGGCAAAGCCCTGAAACTGTCTCCGCTGGTGCTCGAGGCCGTTTTCCGCGACCTGCGCCAGCAGCAGCTTCTGGAGGTGAAGGGCATGGTCGGCAACGACTATTCCTTCAACCTCACGGTGGCCGGACGCAACCTGGCCAATGACCGCTTCCAGATCAGCCATTACGCCGGCGCCGCGCCCGTCTCGCTGCGGCAGTATACGCGGCTGGTGAAGGCCCAGGCCGCCAAGGTGAAGGTCGACCGGAAGACGCTGCGCCAGGCTCTGGCAGACCTGGTGCTGTCCGACACCCTTCTGGACCAGCTTGGCCCGGCCATCATCTCCCAGAACTCGGTTTTTCTGTACGGCCCGACGGGCAGCGGCAAGACCAGCCTTGCCGAGCGAATCTTGCGCGTCTACCACGACACCATCGTCGTTCCCTATGCCCTCGAGGTGGACGGGCAGATCATCCAGCTCTTCGACCCCGTAATCCACGAGCCGCTGCAAAGCGACACGGCGGACATGGACCCGCGCTGGGTGATGTGTCGCCGCCCCTGCGTCATCACGGGTGGCGAGCTGGTCCCGAGCATGCTCGAGTTGCGCCTCGACGAGGCTACGGGCGTTTACGCCGCGCCGCTGCAACTGAAGGCCAATAACGGCGTCCTCGTGATCGACGATTTCGGCCGCCAGCTCATGCCCCCGCGCGAGTTGCTGAACCGTTGGATCGTGCCCCTGGACCGCCGCGTGGACTACCTCTCGCTCCGTTACGGCGTCAAGTTCCAGATCCCCTTTGAGAGCCTGGTGGTTTTCGCCACCAACCTCGACCCGCGAGAGCTGGCCGACGAGGCGTTCCTCCGCCGCTTACAGAACAAGATTTTTGTCGAGGCCGTAGACGACGTTCTCTTCGACGAGATCTTCCGCCGCGTGATGACCGCCCGCAACGTGCCCTTCGACTCCGACAGCGCGATTCTGCTGCGCAAACTCTGCTACCAGCACGGATGCCTGGAGCTGCGCGCCTGTTACCCGGCCGACATCTGCAACATCCTGGTCTCAATCAGCAACTACGAGGGCCGGCCGCCGCGCGCGGACCGGGACGACCTGGCGCGCGCCGCCAGCCTGTATTTCACCAAGACCTAGAACGGGCTCCGGCCCCCCTGGTGGCGCAGGCTCTCAGCCAGGCTTCAGCCTGCCACGCCGACTCTCGATCCTGGGATCCTGAATCCGTGCGTATATCCCTGAAAACATAAGCCGGACGAGTTGAGGCCTGCCCTGCAGGAACTTTTTCGGACCCGCGGGTGTCTACACATTTGCAGGAAGTCCGGATTCCTGTTAAGTTGAAGGTGAATTTGCCGTCGAGGCTTAGCCGTGGCGGACGCGACCCTTCATCTCGGCACTCCGGTCGAAGTTGGACCTATCGAAGTCCTTCGGGACCGCCGGGATACCTGTGACGATTCTCGGCTCGTGGAAGGGCTTCGGCAGGGGGCTGAAGCGGCTTACGAGGCTCTGATCGCCGAGTACCAGCAGCCAGTCTACAACCTGGTGGGGAGGCTGCTGGGCGATCCCTCCGACGCCTCGGACGTCGTCCAGGAAGTATTTCTGAAGATCTTTCGCAAGATCGGAGCGTTTCGCGGCGACAGCAGTCTGAAGACTTGGATCTACCGGATCGCCGTGAACGAGGCCTACAACTACCAGCGGTGGTTTGGCCGCCACCGGAAGCTGGAAGTGGGTATGGAAGAAGAGGAAGAGGGGAATCTGAACTATTCTCATAAGCTCGCTGACCCGTCCCGCTCTCCGTTCGACGCCGCTGCCGACCGTGAGCGGCACATGCTGGTGGAGGCCGCCCTGGCTCGCATGAATCCGAGCTATCGGATGGCCGTTGTGCTGAGGGACATCGAGGAGATGAGCTACGAGGAGATTGCCCAGGTCCTCCAGGTGGCTCTAGGAACCGTGAAGTCACGGATACTGCGTGGACGTGAGGCTTTGCGAAAAGAACTGGCGGGTCGGTTGGAGCCGGAACCGGTCCTGCACTTGACGCCACAACCGGCTGAGTGAAGCTATGAACTGCTCTAGTGTCCAGAATTCACTCTCCGCACACCTCGATGGCTGCCTGCCCAAAGAGGAACGGGAAAGGATTGTGCTGCATTTGGCCCGCTGCGGCGGCTGCCAGTCGCGCCTGGAGGAGATGGCGCGGGTGCGCGCAGCCGTGCAGTCGCTGCCGGCCAGGGCAGTTCCGGCCGAGGTGACCACGGCGCTGCGCGTGATGGCATCCAAGGAGCGGGCGCGCGTGGCGGCGCGCCAGCGGCAATTCGATTTTCTGGGCGGCAGGCTGCGGCTGTGGGTGGATAACCTGATGCGCCCGCTGGCCCTGCCGTTCGCGGGCGGTTTCGTTTCGGCCATAGCGCTTTTCGCCATCCTCATTCCGAGCTTCGCGTTTCACCCCATCTCGGCGGGCAACGACGTGCCTTTCGGGCTCTCGACCGAGCCCGCGCTCAAGGGCCAGTTGCCGGTCGGCTTCGTCGACAGCGACACCGCCGATTTCGTGGTCGAGGTGGTGGTGGACGGCCAGGGCCGCATGGCGGACTTCGCCATCGTCCAGGGGCCCACGCTGGCGCAGAATCCTGGACTGAAGCGCCTGATCGAGCGGAAACTGCTGTTCACGCAGTTTACCCCGGCGACCGCATTCGGGCGCCCAACGTCCGGCAGAATGTACCTCTCCTTCCAGCGGCAGTTGATCAACATCAAGAGTTAGCGGCGGCTGCGTGGCTCGCCAGAAGCTGGGACAGCATTTCCTCACCGACCGCAGTATTCTTGCGCGCCTGGCCGAAGCGGCCTGTCCTGTGCGCGAACCGCTGGTCGTCGAGATCGGGCCGGGGCGCGGCGCGCTCACCGAGTTTCTGCTGGCGCGGGCGGACCGCGTGGTGGCCATCGAGCTCGATTCCGCCCTCGCCGCCGGGTTACGCGAGCGGTTCCCGCAGGTGGAAGTGGTGGGAGCCGACGTCCTCGACACCGACCTGAGCCACTGGGGACCGGCGGCCGTGGCCGGCAACCTGCCCTACTACATCACCTCGCCGATTCTGGAGCGCGTCTTCAGCATGGGTGCGGCGCTCCGGCGCGCCGTAGTGCTGGTGCAGCTCGAAGTGGCGGAGCGGCTGGTGGCCGTCCCGGGCACGCGCGACTATGGGTTTCTGACGGTCGAGACGCAATGCTTCACCGAGCCACGGATCCTGTTCCGCCTGCCGCCCGCGGCCTTCTCCCCGCCTCCGAAAGTGGAATCGGCGGCCGTCCGCCTGGAGCCGCGCCAGTCGGTCGAAAACGCTGCCGGCTTCCTCGAGTTCGCCGGCCGGTGCTTCCGCCACAAGCGCAAGACCCTGCGCAACAACCTGCGGCCGTTCTACGGCAAGCTGGTGGACGATTGGCCCGAGGGGCGCCTCCGCGCCGAGCAGATTCCGCTGAAGGGGTTGGTGGGGTTGTACCGGCGGGTGGGGACGGGAGGCTGAGCTCGACCAGACCGCCCACTCAGCCCGTTTCTCTCGCACGGTTTCGTCGCGAGATCACACCGAAAACCCTTTTTGATCTTTTCTCCGTCCCCTGTGCCTCTGTGGTGAAGGGCAGGCGCGGACCCTAGCTGCACCCGCTGGTTCCGCCGCAGTTCTCGCACTTGTAGCAGCTCCCATTCCTCGTCATGATCGAGCCGCACTCCGAGCACAGCGGCGCGTCGTCGGACACCGGGGCGAACGGCAGGTTCTGCTGCGGGTCCGGCTCGGTGGGCCGCAGCTTGGGCGACTCGCCCGCTTCCGACACCGCGTACTCCGGTCCC
>Ga0181539_1002972_pt1 | contig 16205 bp, 12 predicted proteins | sample PEATcosm2014_Bin_46_FD_119767 | JGI IMG/M metagenome (GOLD analysis project Ga0181539, IMG submission 119767) | Peatland microbial communities from MTU Mesocosm Facility, Houghton, MI, USA - PEATcosm2014_Bin23_60_metaG | ecosystem: Environmental > Terrestrial > Soil > Wetlands > Peat | place... | reverse complement strand
CTCCGGTCATCACGACGTGCGGATCGGGGGTGACCGCCGCGATCCTGACGCTGGCGCTGGCGCGGCTCGGCAAGCCGCTCGGCCGCCTCTACGACGGCTCGTGGGCCGAGTGGGGCTCGCGCGCCGATCTGCCGGCGGTCCGCTAGCGCGTTGGCGTCCCCTCAGCGCCCTGGTCAGAAATGCACGCTCGCGCCCAGGCGCACCACGTTGGTCGACGTCGTCAGCGTCTGCGACGTGAAGGGCGTCGCATAGTTCGCTCCGCCGAAGTCGTAGCGCAGCAATTCGGCGCGCAGCGAGACGTTGCGCGTGATCGGCATTTCGGCGCCGAGGCCGAAGGCGAGGCCCTTGACGTTCACGTCGCTGGAGACGCCGAGATCCTGAAAAGTCGTCGTCGACCAGGCCCAGCCGAGCGTGCCGTAGGCGAGCACGTTGCCGAAGACGTAGCCGCCCTTGACGCGCGCGGATGACAGGAAATCCTGGTCGAAGGACGCGCCTCCCAGCGTTCCGCTGCGGATCGCGCTGAACATCGCGTCCGCCTCGACGCCGCCGACCAGGTGGGAGGCTTGAAAATTGTAGCCGACATGCGCGCCTCCGGCGGGCCCGGAGATATTGGCCGAACTCGCCGAGCCCAGCGCGACCCCCAAGTCCGGACCGAGTTCGACGCCCGAAAAATCCGCGCCGTTGGGGCCGGCGCTCGTGCGATAGGCGTCGTCCGCTTCGGCGCCGGAAGCGGCCAGCAACAGGGCGAAGGGCAGAAGCGACGAGGCGAAGCGGCGCATGGAACAGTCCTCTCGTGTCCGCCACGCGAGCGGACGACGAGAATTTTACCTTTCTTTTTCACGCTTCGTTCGCCAAACTCGATTCAGCCCCAACAAAGCGTTAACTGGCCGGCGAGCCGGCGCCGATTTTGACCGGCGCGGCTTCGTTGCGGTAAATCAAGAACGGACTGGGAAGATGTGGGAAAAGACGTCCACGCTATTCCATCCGGTTTTTGCGGGCTCGAAAATGCTCAAAGACATCCTCGTTATTCTCGAAGACTCCGACAAGGCGGTGACCCCCTACGCCCTCTCGTTCGCGCGACGATTCGAATCGCGCCTCACGGTGATGCGGCCCCGGCGGGACTTGTCCCTGCTGACCGACGGGTCGCTCGAGGCGCGCTACGAATACGCGCGCGGCGACCGTGAGGAGCGCGAGGCGCGAGCCCGGCAAATGCTCGAGGATTTCGGCGTGCGCGCCAAGGCGGCGGGCGTGGAGGCCGAAGTCGTGGAGTTCGACGGGCCGAACAATTTCCGGCCGGGCGACGTTCCGCAATACGCCCGCTGCTTCGATCTCGTTCTCGTCGAACAGGTCGAGCCGGGGCGACCGCCCGACGTGAGCGACTTGACCGGCTCGATCCTCGCCGAATGCGGACGGCCCGTCATCGTCGTGCCCGGCATACAGAGCGAGCCGGCGCGTTTCGAGCGGATCGTCGCGGGTTGGGACGGCAGTCAGGCCGCGGCGCGCGCGATCGGCGACGCGGCGCCTTTGCTCGAGCGCGCCGAACGCGTCGAAATCGTCGCCGTCAACGGGGCGGGCGAGTCGCAATTGGTCGTCTTGAGCGGCGAGCGCCTTGCGCGCCGGATCGCGCGCGCCGGCGTCGAAGCGAGTTTCCGGCGCATTCCCGGCGACGGCGATCCCGCCAACATCCTGCTTTCCCACGCCGCCGACACCAGCGCGGACATGATCGTGACGGGCGGCTACGGGCATTCGCGCCTTCGCGAGGCGATCCTGGGCGGCGTGACGCGCACGCTTCTGGGCAGCATGACCGTGCCGGTGTTCCTGTCGCGCTGAGCCGCCGCGCGACGGCCGCGATAAACCCAAGGTTCGACGATGGATTCGGACGCCGCGTCGAAAGCGATTGCCGCGCCGGCCGCGCCGCAGGCCCGGCCGAAGCGAGGCGGGGCGTCGTGGCGCGGCGTGACCGTTCTCGACGGGTTGCTGCACGCGGCGCAGGGGCGCGCGTGGGGCGGTCTTTCGCCGATCGCGCAGGGGCTCGCCTATTTCGATTGGGGCGTCCATCTCGCCAACGCCCCGTTCCGGCGCGCCCAGTTGGCCGCCTCGGCGGTCGAGAAGGCGGCGCGCTTCGGCGCGGCGATCATCGGCGAGACGGCGATCGCGCCGCCGCCGGGCGACCATCGTTTTCAGGATCCGGCTTGGAGTCAGCCGCCGTTCAGCCTCTATGCCCAGGCGTTTCTTCTCGCCGAGGAATGGTGGGACGAGGCGGCCACCGGCCCGCCGGGAATCAACGCCGGCGATCGGCGCGTCGTCGCGTTCGGCATCCGCCAATGGATCGACATGTTTTCGCCGTCGAACGCCCCTTGGCTCAATCCCGAGGTCATCCGCGCAGTCCAGCAGACGGGCGGCGGCAATTTCCTCCAGGGGGCGGCCAATTTCGTCGCCGACGTCCGATCGGCGTTCGCCGGCGGGGGCGGCCCCGAGGCGTTCCGCGTCGGGCGCGACCTCGCTGCCACGCCCGGCGCCGTCGTCCTGCGCAACGATCTGATCGAGCTGATCCAGTATGCGCGGGCGACGCCGGACGTCGCTCGCGAGCCGGTGCTGATCGTTCCCGCCTGGATCATGAAATACTACATCCTCGACCTGAAGCCCGACGATTCGCTGATCCGCTATCTCGTCGCCGCAGGGCACACCGTCTTCGCGATCTCCTGGCGCAATCCGACCGCCGAATTTCGCGATCTTTCGCTCGACGATTATCGCGTCAAGGGGGTGATGGCGGCGCTCGACGCGATCTCGGACATCTGCGAGGGCGCGAAGACGCAAGCGTGCGGCTATTGCCTCGGCGGCACCCTATTGGCGATCGCCGCGGCGGCGATGGCGCGCGACGGCGACGACAGGCTGGCCGGCGTGACGCTGCTCGCCGCGCAGACCGATTTCACCGAGGCGGGCGAGCTGCAATTGTTCATCACCGAGGATCAACTGGCGTTCCTCGACGACGTCATGCGCGCTCAAGGGTATCTCGACAGCAGCCAGATGGCGGGCGCCTTTCAGTTCCTGCGCTCCAACGATCTCATCTGGTCGCGACTGGTCAAATCCTATCTGATGGGCCAGCGCGAGCATCCGAGCGACCTGATGGCCTGGAACGCCGACGCGACGCGGATGCCGGCGCGCATGCACGGCCAATATTTGCGCCGTCTCTTCCTGCGCAACGAACTCGCGGAAGGGCGTTTCCCCGTGGAGGGCAGGCCGGTCGCGCTCAGCGACATCCGCGCGCCGCTGTTCGTGCTCGCCACGGAGCGCGATCACATCGCGCCGTGGCGCTCGGTGCACAAGATCCACGTGCTCAACGACGCCGACATCGCCTTCGCCCTCGCCTCGGGCGGGCACAACGCCGGCGTCGTCAGTCCGCCCGGACTGCCGAACCGCCATTTCTGGATCGGCCGTCGCGCGCCGGGCGCTCACTATCTCGGGCCGGACGAATGGCTTTCGAGCGCCGAACGCCGCGAGGGCTCATGGTGGCCGGCTTGGACCGCCTGGCTCGACGCGCACGCCAGCGGCCGCGCGCCGCCGCGCGCTTTGGGCTCGAAACGGCTTCCGCCGATCGAGCCCGCGCCGGGCCAATTCGTCATGCAGCACTGAAGGGCCGTCGCGCCGGCCGCGCCCGGCGCGACGGGCGAGAGCCTATTTCTTGACCAACGGGCAGGTCGAGTCGGCGAGCTTGCCGAAGGCTTGCTCGCCTTTCATCGTCCGAACGAGGGTGTAGAAGTCCCACGGGCCCTTCGACTCCGACGGCTTCTTGACCTGCATGACGAACATGTCGTGCTCCATCAGGCCGTCGGCGCGGATTATGCCGCCGGAGGTGAACATGTCGTCGATCTTGGCCTTGTGCAGTTCGGCCATGACCTTGTCGGGATCGGTGGAGCCGGCCGCCTTGACGGCGTTCAGATAGGTCATCGTCGCCGAATAGATCGCCGCTTGCGGGAACGTCGGTTCGCGGCCGGTCTTGTCGAGGAACCGCTTGGCGAAGGCGCGGCTCTGGTCATTGAGGTCCCAGTACCAGCCGGCGGTGAGATAGAGGCCCTGCGCCGCGTCGAGGCCGATCGCCTTGATGTCGGTCAGGAAGGCGAGCAGCGCCGCCGGCTTCATCGTCTTGGTGATGCCGAATTCATTGGCGGCCTTCAACGAATTGGAGGTGTCGGTGCCGGCGTTGGCGAGGCCGAGAACCTGCGCGCCCGAATTCTGCGCCTGCAACAGGTAGGAGGCGAAGTCGGAGGTGCCGAGCGGCACGCGCACGGCGCCCACCACCGTTCCGCCGCCCGCCTTCACCACGTCGGACGCGGCGTTCTGCAATTGCGTGCCGAAGGCGTAGTCGGCTGTCAGGAAGAACCACGACTTGCCGCCTTGATCGAGGATCGTCGTCGCCGTGCCGTTGGCGAGCGCGGTGGTGTCGTAGGCGTAATGCACGGTGTAGGGCGTGCAATCCTTGCCGGTGAGCGAAGCGCCCGCCGCGCCGATGGCGAAGAATGGGACTTTCTTTTCCTTCACGGCCGCGTTGATGGCGAGGCTGACGCCGGTGTTCGAGCCGCCCAGAAGCATGGTGAGGCCGTTCTGGTCGGCCCATTCGCGGAACTTCTCAACGCCGAGCGCCGGCTTGTTCTGATGGTCGAAGGTGAGCAGTTGGATCGGCTGTCCGAGCGCCGAGCCGCCGAAATCCGCGATCGCCATTTTCGCCGCTTCGACGCCGTTGGGGCCGATCACGTCGGCGTAGGGGCCGGACATGTCGTCGATATCGCCGATCACCACCTTATTGGTATCGGCGTACGCGGTCGCCGAGCACAAATACGCGCACACCAGCCCCGCGAACGCCAAAAAGGTCTTCGTCCGTTTCATACCCGCTTCCTCCCTACCCGATCAAAGTTTCCTCACAAGCGCGAGGGCCCGCAATAGGGCTCATGTTGCGCTGTCGAGGCGCTCGTGGCAAGCCTTGCGAGCGACCAACGCGCGCCGACCGGCCGGAGAATCGGCGGCGGCGGCCAGCGGGGCGCTCGAACTCGCGGCTGGTTGCGCTGTATCAATGATTTGGCGTTCGCCGGGCGCGCATCTTTGCGTCGGCGCTGTCGCGGCGAGGAGGAGGACGGCCATGTTTCGCAAAATCTTGCTGCCCATCGATGTCGCCGAGCCGGAAATCGCCAAGGAGGCGATCGACGTAGCCGTGGGCGTGGCCAAGGCCTTCAACTCGGACCTCCGGCTGATCCACGTCGCCAGCCCCATCATCGTCGCCTCGCCGATGGCGGTGATCCCGCAGTCCGTTTACGACGAGCTCGGCGTTTACGAGAAATCGGAGCTCGAGCGCATGGCGGCAGCGATCGACAGGCCGAAAGGAAGCGTCACGACGGTCGTGCGCATCGGCGGCGTCTATCCCGAATTGCTGGCCGAGGCGACCGAATGGCAAGCCGATCTCATCATCGTGGGCGCGCACAAGCGCTCGATGGCGACCTATCTGTTGGGCTCGAGCGCGGCTGCGATCGTGCGCCACGCGACCTGCACGGTGATGGTCGTGCGCAGCGGCAGGAAAGCCAGTTTGCTTTGACGAGGCGGGGGAGGCGGGTTCGCCGCGCCGGGAAGAAAAACGCCAGCAGAAGGTAAGACATATGACCGCTACCGCCCGTTTCGCCTTGAAGAAGGTGACGATGCACGCCGCGCGCTCGAAAGCGTTCCCCGAGGGATCGAGCCGGCACGGCTACGAGTTCTCCGCGCCGCTGACGGACGCCGGGCGGATCGACGTCGAGGCTTGGAAAGCCCGCCGCGGCGAATGTTTCGTGCATCGCTTCTGGGGCGACGAACCGCCGCTGCGCGGACTTCTGGCGCATCGCCCCGGCGGGCGCGGCGGCTCCACCTGGGGCTTCGAATACGGATCGGCCGGGGAGCGCGACGACGAGGAGGCCGGCTATCGCTTCGGCGACCACGTCTTCCGCGTCGGCGAATACGTGTCGATCCGCGAAGAGGGCGAACTCATGCCTTTCAGGGTCATAAGCGTGAGCTGACCGGCGAGGGGCGGAGCGCGCTCATCGCGGCAGCAGGGTCGCGCCCATCAGCGCCTCGTCGATCGCGGCGGCGCATTGGCGACCCTCGCGGATCGCCCAGACGACCAAGGACTGGCCGCGCCGCATGTCGCCGCAAGCGAACACCTTCTCGCAGCTGGAGGCGTAGCGCGTCGTGTCGGCCGCGACGTTGCCGCGCGCGTCGAGCGCGACGGCGAGTTCGCTCAGCATCCCCTCGCGCGTCGGCGAAACGAAACCCATCGCCAGCAGCACGAGGTCGGCCTTCAAGGAGAACTCGCTCCCCGCGATCGGCTGCATCCGGTCGTCGACGCGCACGCATTCGATGCCGGTGACGACGCCGTTGTCGCCGGTGAACGACCGCGTCATCACCGCGAAATCGCGCTCGGCGCCTTCCTCGTGGCTCGACGAGGTGCGCAGCTTCAGCGGCCAGTTCGGCCAGTTCAGCAGCTTGTCTTCCTGCTTGGGCGGCATGGCCAGGATTTCGAGCTGCGTCACCTTGAGCGCGCCCTGGCGGATCGATGTGCCGATGCAGTCCGATCCGGTGTCGCCCCCGCCGATGACGACGACGTGCTTGCCGCCCGCCAGAATCGGCTCGGCCCCGATCGGCTCGCCGGAGACGCGGCGGTTCTGCTGGGGCAGGAAATCCATGGCGAAATGCACGCCGGCGAGATCCCGGCCCGGCGCCGGCAGATCGCGCGACGCCTCGGCGCCGCCGGCCAGCGCGACCGCGTCGTAGGAATCGACCAGCGACTTCGCGCTGACGTCGCGCCCGACGCAGACGTTGAAGTGGAAGACGACGCCCTCCTCCTTCAATTGCGCGACGCGCCGCTCGACATGACGCTTCTCGAGCTTGAAGTCGGGGATGCCGTAACGCAACAGGCCGCCGGCCTTGGCGTTCTTCTCGTAGACGTGGACTTCATGGCCGGCGCGCGCGAGCTGCTGGGCGCAGGCGAGCCCCGCCGGTCCGGAGCCCACCACCGCGACGCGCTTGCCGGTGGCGGGCGCCGCCGGCTCGGGCTTGAGCCAGCCTTCCCGCCAGGCGCGGTCGACGATGGCGCATTCGATCGTCTTGATCGTGACGGGCGCGTCTTGAATGTTGAGCGTGCACGAGGCCTCGCACGGCGCCGGACAGACGCGGCCGGTGAATTCGGGAAAATTGTTGGTGCTGTGCAGGTTGCGCGCCGCTTCGAGCCAGTCGCCGCGATAGACCAGATCGTTCCAGTCCGGGATCTGGTTGTTCACGGGACAACCGTTGTGGCAATAGGGAATGCCGCAATTCATGCAGCGCGCCGCCTGATCGCGCGTCGATTCCTCGCTCAGCGGCAAGACGAATTCGCGATAGTGACGGATGCGGTCGGAGGCGGGCGCGTAGCGCCGATCCACGCGGTCGATTTCCAGAAAACCCGTCACCTTGCCCATAACGCCGTAGCCCTTGCCGTGTTCAATCGCGTTCGTTCGTAACAGCCCCTTCTCCCACTCGCGGGAGAGGGTGGCGCGAAGCGCCGGATGAGGGGCCGCGCCACGCCCCTCGCCCCGACCCTCTCCCCGCATAGGGCGTTCTATAGAACGCCCGTCTTTCGACGGTCTATGCGGGAGAGCGGGCCTTGCCTATTCCCCTGCCGCCAGCAGGACCTCGCTCGATCGGCTCGCCGCCAATTCGGCGAGCGCGCGGCGATACTCGACCGGCATCACCTTGCGGAATTTGGGCACCGTCGCCTCCCAGTTCTCCAGGATTTCGCGCGCCCGGGCGGAGCCGGTGTAGCGCGCGTGATTGGCGATCAGTTGGTGCAGGCGCTCCGCGTCGAAGCGGCTCATGTCGCTCATCACGTCGACGCGGCCGTGGCCCTGCAGATCGCCGCCGGAATGATGGTGGCGCTGCATGACCTCTTCCTCGGCGGCCACCGGCTCCAATTCGACCATCGACAGGTTGCAGCGCTGGGCGAAATCGCCGGTTTCGTCGAGCACGTAGGCGATGCCGCCCGACATGCCGGCGGCGAAATTGCGCCCGGTCTCCCCGATGACGACGACGATGCCCCCGGTCATGTATTCGCAGCCGTGATCGCCCGCGCCCTCGACCACGGCGATGGCGCCGGAATTGCGCACGCCGAAGCGTTCGCCGGCGACGCCGCGGAAATAGCATTCGCCGGCGATGGCGCCGTAGAGCACGGTGTTGCCGACGATGATCGAACGCTCGGGAACGATCTTGACCGCCTCCTTGGGCGGATAGACGACGATGCGCCCGCCCGACAGGCCCTTGCCGACGTAGTCGTTGGCTTCGCCTTCGAGTTCGAGCGTCACCCCCTTGGCGAGGAAGGCGCCGAAACTCTGGCCGGCCGTGCCTTTGAACTTGACGTGGATCGCTTCGTCGCGCAGCCCAGCGTGGCCGTAGCGCCGGGCGATCTCTCCCGACAGCATGGCGCCGGCCGAGCGATCCGTGTTGCGGATCGCCATCTCCAGCCGCACGTGCTTGCCGCGCTCCACCGCCTCGCGCGTCTCGGCGATCAGGCGTCGGTCGAGAACGTGATCGAGTCCGTGATCCTGCTCCGTGCAATGGTGGATCGCGTCGCTCGGCCATGGCGTTGGCTTGTAGAACAACTTGGAAAAGTCGAGCCCGCGCGCCTTGGCCTGGGCGACCAGCCCGGCCTTGTCGAGCATCTGGCTCTGGCCGACCATTTCGTCGAACGTGCGGTAGCCCATCGCGGCCATCAACGCGCGCGCCTCCTCGGCGACGAAGAAGAAGTAGTTGATGACGTGCTCGGGCTGGCCGACGAAGCGCTTGCGCAACACCGGGTCCTGCGTGGCGACGCCGACGGGACAGGTGTTGAGATGACACTTGCGCATCATGATGCAGCCGGCGGCGATCAACGGCGCGGTGGAGAAGCCGAATTCGTCGGCCCCGAGCAGCGCGGCGACGACGACGTCGCGCCCGGTGCGCACGCCGCCGTCGACCTGCACCGCGATGCGCGAACGCAAGCCGTTCAGCACCAGCGTCTGGTGGGTCTCGGCCAGGCCGATTTCCCACGGCGAGCCCGCGTGCTTGATCGACGTCAGCGGCGAAGCGCCGGTGCCGCCCTCGAAGCCGGAGATCGTCACGTGATCGGCCTTGCACTTGGCGACGCCCGCCGCAACCGTGCCGACGCCGACCTCGGAAACGAGCTTGACCGAAACCTTCGCCTCCGGGTTGACGTTCTTGAGATCGTAGACGAGCTGCTTCAAGTCCTCGATCGAATAGATGTCGTGGTGCGGCGGCGGCGAGATCAATCCGACCCCCTGCGTCGAGTGGCGCACCTTGGCGATCACCGCGTCGACCTTGTGGCCGGGCAGTTGCCCGCCTTCGCCGGGCTTGGCGCCCTGCGCCATCTTGATCTGCATCATGTCGGAATTGACGAGATATTCCGCCGTCACGCCGAAGCGGCCCGACGCGACCTGCTTGATCGCCGATCGCATCGAGTCGCCGTTCGCCATGCGCTTGAAGCGGTCGGGCTCCTCGCCGCCCTCGCCGGTGTTCGACTTGCCGCCGATGCGATTCATCGCGATCGCGAGCGTGGTGTGCGCCTCGCGCGAGATCGAGCCGAACGACATCGCGCCGGTCGAGAAGCGCTTGACGATCGAGGCGGCGGGTTCGACCTCAGCCAGCGGGACGGGCTGACGGCCGACCTCGCCGGCTTCGCGCAAGCGGAACAGGCCGCGAATGGTCAACAGATGCTCGCTCTGGTCGTTGAGCAGCGTGGCGTAGGCCTCGTAATCGTCCTTGGCGTTTCCGCGCGCCGCGTGTTGCAGCAGCGCGACGGTCTGCGGCGTCCAGCAATGGGCCTCGCCGCGCAGCCGGTAGGCGTACTCGCCGCCGACGTCCAGCGCCGTGCGCAGCACCGGCGAATCGCCGAACGCCTCGGCGTGGCGGCGCGCGGTCTCCTCGGCGATCTCGCAGAGCCCCGCGCCTTCGATCCGCGACGCCGTGCCGAAGAAAAACTTGTCGACGAAGGCCTTGGACAGGCCGACCGCGTCGAAGATCTGCGCGCCGCAATAGGACTGGTAGGTCGAAATGCCCATCTTCGACATGACCTTGAGCAGGCCCTTGTCGATCGCCTTGATGTAGCGCTTGACGAATTCGTCAGCGCCGACTTCCTCGGGCAGATCCTTGGCCATCGCGATCAGCGTCTCGAAGGCGAGATAGGGGTTGATCGCCTCCGCGCCATAACCCGCCAGGCAGGCGAAGTGATGAACTTCGCGCGCTTCGCCGGTCTGGACGACGAGGCCGACCGCCGTGCGCAGCCCCTTGCGGATGAGGTGGTGATGCACCGCGGCGGTGGCGAGCAGGGCGGGGATCGGTATGCGATCCGGCCCGATCAGCCGGTCGGAGAGGGTGATGATGTTGTAGCGGCCGAGCACGGCGGCTTCGGCGCGTTCGCAAAGGCGTTGCAGCGCCTCCTCCATCCCCGCGGCCCCCCGCTCGACGGCGTAGGTGACGTCGAGCGTCTTGGTGTCGAAGGAATCCTCGAAATGGCCGATGCAGCGGATCTTTTCGAGATCCTCGTTGGTCAGGATCGGCTGACGCACTTCGAGCCGCTTGCGTCGGGCGGAGCCGGCCAGATCGAACAGGTTCGGCCGCGGCCCGATGAACGAGACGAGGCTCATGACGAGCTCCTCGCGGATCGGATCGATCGGCGGGTTCGTCACCTGGGCGAAGTTCTGCTTGAAGTATGTGTAGAGCAGCTTGGACTTGTCCGACAGCGCCGAGATCGGCGTGTCGGCGCCCATCGAGCCGACCGCCTCCTGGCCGGTCGTCGCCATGGGAGAGAGCAGGAACGCGAGATCTTCCTGAGTATAGCCGAAGGCCTGCTGGCGATCGAGCAGCGACACGTCGGTGCGCGAGGCGCGCGGCTCGACGGGATTGAGATCCTCGAGCACGATCTGAGTCTTTTCCAGCCACTGCCGGTACGGATTGGCGCGCGACAACGACTGCTTGATCTCGGCGTCGGAGACGATGCGATGTTCGGTGAGGTCGACGAGCAGCATCTTGCCGGGCTGCAGGCGCCACTTGGCGACGATGCTCTCCTCGGGCACGGGCAGCACGCCCATTTCGGAGGCGAGCACGAAGAGGCCGTCGTCGGTGACGAAATAGCGCGCCGGGCGCAAGCCGTTGCGGTCGAGCGTGGCGCCGATCTGGCGCCCGTCGGTGAAGGCCATGGCGGCCGGGCCGTCCCACGGCTCCATCAGCGCGGCGTGATATTCGTAGAAGTCGCGCCGCTCCTCGTCCATCAGCGGATTGCCGGCCCAGGCCTCCGGGATCAGCATCATCATGGCGTGGGCGAGCGAATAGCCGCCGCGCACGAGGAACTCGAGCGCGTTGTCGAAGCAGGCCGTGTCCGATTGGCCTTCGTAAGAGATCGGCCACAGCTTCGAGATGTCGTTGCCGAACAATTCCGAATCGACGCTCGCCTGGCGCGCCGCCATCCAGTTGACGTTGCCGCGCAGCGTGTTGATCTCGCCGTTGTGGGCGACCATGCGATAGGGATGCGCGAGCCGCCAGGACGGGAAGGTGTTGGTGGCGAAGCGCTGATGGACCAGCGCGAGCGCGGTCTCGAAGCTGGGATCGAGCAGGTCCTTGTAATAGGGCGCGAGCTGGCGAACCAGCACCATGCCCTTGTAGACGATGGTGCGGCACGACAGCGAGACGGGATAATATTCGGCCAAGCGCTCGCCGCCGGCCGCGTAGACGCGACTGGAGACGACCTTGCGCAGGATGAACAGCTTGAGCTCGAAAGCGTCTTCGTCGACGATGTTCGCACGGCGGCCGATGAAGATTTGCCGCTGAACGGGCTCGACCGCCTTCACTCGCTCGCCCAGGCCCGAATTGTCGACGGGAATGTCGCGCCAGCCGATGACGGTTTGCCCTTCGGCGACGACGGCTTCCTCGACGATCGCCTCGACTTCGGCGCGCGCCGCCGCGTCGCGCGGCATGAAGAATTGTCCGATTGCGTAATGGCCGGGCTCGGGCAACTTCAGGCCGAGCTTTTCGCATTCGAGCGCGAAGAAGGCGTGCGGAATTTGCGTCAATACGCCGCATCCGTCGCCGAGCATCGCGTCGGCGCCGACGGCGCCGCGATGATCGAGATTGATCAGGATCTGCAGGCCCTTCTGCAGGATGTCGTGCGACTTGCGGCCGTTCATGTCGACCACGACGCCGACGCCGCACGAATCGCGCTCGTTCGCGGGATCGTAAAGACCCTGCGCGCGCGGCGCCGACGGATCGGCGCCGCGCGCGGCGGGGGCGCTCGAAACGCCGAGCGCGTCGCGGCCGTGTCGGAATTGCTGGGCCCTGGCGTTCATCTCTCCACTCCCCGCACGGTCGCGCTCCAATCCGACCGTCGTTTGTCAACTATTTGCAGGTATTTGCTGGCGTCAATTGGACAAGGCGGCTGCGAATGCGTGACAGCCGTGGCGGCTTCACGCGGCAGTTTTTTTTCGGTCCGTTTTGACCGGTGCGTCCGACATCGCCCTTCGCCTCGCGTCGCTCAGACCGGCAAATGGTCAGCACGACTGTCCTATCTTGCAGACCTTGCCAGAAACGTTCGAGGGATACAAGACGCGGCGGCGCATCTCCGCGAGTTTTTTTGGAAATGCCGGCCGACTCCGGAGATTGCAAAAAACTCCCGGGATGGGCATGAAGTCCGGTCGCGGCGCAGCCGCCGCACGAGGCCAAGGCGAATGAACTTTGCAAGCGATAACGGCGCGGGCGTGGCGCCGGAAATTCTCGAGGCGATCGCGCAATCGAGCCGTGTCGACGCGCCCGCCTACGGCGCCGACGATTACACCGCGCGCGCCCTGGCGCGGCTCGACGAAATTTTCGAGCGTCGCGTCGCCGCCTTTCTCGTCGCCACCGGCACCGCCGCCAACGCCCTCGCGCTCGGCGCGCTGATCCGCCCGTGGGAGACCGTCTTCTGCCACGAGGAGGCGCATGTCCAAGAGGACGAATGCGGCGCGCCGGAATTCTTCACCGCGGGAGGAAAGCTCGTGGGCATCCCCGGCGCCGCCGGCAAGATAACCCCCGAGGCGCTGCGCGAAACGCTGGATCGGTTTCCGCGCGGGCAGGTCAAGACGACGCAGCCGGGCGCGCTGTCGCTCAGTCAGGCGAGCGAGGCGGGCACGATCTATCGGCCCGAGGAAGTCGCCGCGCTCGCCTCGATCGCGCACGAGGCGGGCCTCGCCGTGCACATGGACGGCGCGCGCTTCGCCAACGCGCTCGTCTCGGCCGGCGTCTCGCCGGCCGCGATGACTTGGCGCGCTGGCGTCGACGCGCTTTCGTTCGGCGCGACGAAGAACGGCTCGCTCGCCTGCGAGGCGGTGATCTTCTTCGATCCGGACACAGCCGCCGGCTTCGCCTACCAGCGCAAGCGCGCCGGGCAAACGCTGTCCAAGGGGCGGTTCCTCGGCGCGCAGATGGAGGCCTATCTGAAGGACGGACTCTGGTTCGAACTGGCGCGGCGCGCCAACGCCGCCGCCACCCGGCTTTCGCAGGGGCTCGTCTATGCGCCCGGCGTGCGGCTGGCGTGGCCGACCGAGGCGAACGAAGTCTTCGTCATCGCGCCGATGGAGCTCGCCTCGACATGGCGCGCCGCCGGCGCGCAATTCCACGAGTGGACCTCACGCTCGATCGCGCCCGAACGGGCGCCGCGTGCGGGGGAGACGATGGTGCGGCTGGTTACGTCGTTCGAAACGCGCGATCGCGACGTTGACGCGCTGATCGGCATGGCGACCGCGCCGCACCGCCGCCGCAATTCTTAGCGAAGAGTGGCGAGGCTCGGCCGGGGAACGGGTACGGGAGTTCGGGAGCATGATCGACAGTCATAGCGCCGCGCGCATGCCGAGGCGTTTCGCGCATTTCGCGGCGGCCGCCGCGATCCTCATTGCCCTGTCGCCCGCGGCGAAGGCGCAGGGCCTGTTTTCGTTCTTCGGCGGCGGTCCGTCGCCCTACGACATCGAACGCCAGCTCGACGCCGGCGGCTACACGCTGACCGGTCCGATGATCCGTCGCGGCGACGTCTATGTCGCCGACGTCGTGATCGGGCGGAACGATTTCGAGCGTCTGATGATCGACGTCGACACCGGGCGCATCGTCGAGCGGTTTCGCGTTCGCCCGCCGCATTGGCGCGCCGCCGATCAGCGCGATTGGAGCCAAGGGGAACCCGATTCCTGGGGTTCGTCCGCGCCCCGGCCGCCGGTCGACCTCGATGTTCGCGACACGCGCGCAGAGCCGCCCGTGTGGAGCCGCAGCCAAATCGTCCGCGGCGAAGACGCGGCGAAGCCGCCCGATCAGATCAAGAAGCCCAAACCCAAGTCGCCCGACGCCAAGCGCACGAGCGCGCCGCCCGCCGCCGTCGCCAAGGCGACCAATCCGCCGGCCTCCGAAAAGCCCGCCGAACCCGCCGCCACGCCGGCGGTCGTGACGCCGGCGGTCGTGACGCCGCCGGTCGCGACGCCGGCGAGCCCGCCCCCGCCGTCTCCCGCCGCCAAGGCCGACGCCCCGGCGAGCGTCGTGGCGGCGAAATCGCCGCCGCCCGCCGAAACGCCGGACGCGCCGCCGCCGAGCAAGAAGCCGAAGGCGGTGAACGATCTGCCGGTGACGCCGCTGGATTGAACGAAAAAGGGCGTCCCTCGCGGGGCGCCCTTCGCGTCTTCCTTTCTTTACCCCGGCGCGGCCGCGGGGCGGCGTCACGCGGCCTGCTTGGCCTGCGGGGCGACGTCGATCGTCTTGCCGACGGTCTGGATCGCGATCGTGCGCGGCTTCTGGGCTTCCGGAACTTCGCGCACGAGGTCGATGTGCAGCAATCCGTTCTCGCAACTCGCGCGCGTCGCGCTCACATGATCGGCCAGGTGGAACCGGCGCTCGAAGGCGCGCGCGGCGATGCCCTGATAGAGCATATCGCGCTTTTCCTCGCCGTTCTTTTGCTGCGCGTCCTTGGCCCCGCGCACGGTCAGCGTGTTCTCGCGGGTTTCGACCGTCAGTTCGTTTTCGGCGAAGCCGGCGACCGCCAGCGTGATGCGATAGGCGTTCTCGCCCGTCCGTTCGATGTTGTAGGGCGGATAGGCAGGCGCGTTGGACTCGAGCCCGGCGCTCTTGTCGAGCAGCGCCAGCAACCGGTCGAAGCCGATCGTGGACCGGTAGAAAGGCGAAAAATCATAGTTCAGCATGACCACATCCTCCTTTTGAAGCGATATGAGCGCCCGCGCCCCGGATTGGCGGCGCGGACGACAGACGCGTCCCCGAAAGGCCCGCGTCGATTTCAATCTGGTGACGCTCGAACGCCGCGCAAGGGGGGAAGCGGCCGCCGACGCCGCAAAAATGCGCGGTTCGACGGATACCGGGCGCCATTGCGCGTCGCCCGGTCGCTCGGTATATCCGGTGCGCCGATCAGTGGACCCGCGCCGGAAAAAAGGACCGAATCATGAAACGCGCTCTTTCGCGGATGGCGATCGCCCTCGTCGCGCTCGGCGTCGCCTTCGCCGCGCACGCAGGATCGGGGAGCCAGGAGGACGACAAGCCGCCGACGCCTCTGCCGCCGCAGCAGAAGAATTTTCCGCTCGACCAGACCTGGTCGCTACGCGAGCTCAACGGCAAGCCGGTCGACGCCACCCTCGACGTCAGCCTCAAGATCGACAGCGCAATGCGCGGCTCCGGCTTCACCGGCTGCAACTCGTGGTCGGCGACGATGTATCCGGTCAAGGATCAGCACCTGCTGGTCGGCCCCTACGCCCTGACCAAGAAGAAATGCGACAAGGACACGATGGCGATCGAGTTCGGCTTCCTTTCGGCGCTGCTGGCCGCGCCGTCCTGGGATCTCGTCAACGGCGATCTCGTGATCAAGGGGGCGCGCGGCGAACTGCGGATGGTCCGCTCGCTTTGAGCGGACTGCGGGCGGCGCCGTTTCACTCCGCCGCCGCGATCGTCGCTGGCGCGCCGACGTGCGGCGTCAGCGCGATGCGCCGCTTGTGGAAAGCGGCGAGGGTTGCGCGATGGCCGATCGAGACGAGGGTCGTCTTGGGCAGCGTTTGCGCGACGGCGCGATAGACCTGGCTTTCGCTCGCCTCGTCGAGCGCCGAGGTCGCTTCGTCGAGGAAGAGCCAGTCGGGCGCCGCGAGCAGCGCGCG
>Ga0181539_1002968_pt1 | contig 16220 bp, 15 predicted proteins | sample PEATcosm2014_Bin_46_FD_119767 | JGI IMG/M metagenome (GOLD analysis project Ga0181539, IMG submission 119767) | Peatland microbial communities from MTU Mesocosm Facility, Houghton, MI, USA - PEATcosm2014_Bin23_60_metaG | ecosystem: Environmental > Terrestrial > Soil > Wetlands > Peat | place... | reverse complement strand
CGCTCGCGCCAGACGCCCCGCTCGCGCCAGACGCCCCGCTCGCGCCAGACGCCCCGCTCGCGCCAGACGCCCCGCTCGCGCCAGACGCCCCGCTCGCGCCAGACGCCCCGCTCGCGCCAGAGGCACCGCTCACGGGAACGGCGGTCACTGAACCCTGCGAGCAGATCACGCGGAAAGCTCCGGGTGGTGCAACCGGCGGCAAGACACTCGTTGCGAGAGGTCCTGAGCAAGCAGCCGGAGGAACCGATATCCAGTTCACCTTGGCCTGCGACCCAGTAGCACCGCTCGCACCAGAGGCCCCGCTCGCCCCGCTCGCACCGCTCGCACCAGAGGCCCCGCTCGTCCCAGAGGCACCGCTCGCGCCAGAGGCACCGCTCGCGCCAGAGGCACCGCTCGCGCCAGAGGCACCGCTCGCACCAGAGGCACCGCTCGCGCCGGGAGGCCTGACGCAGAACACCTGGATTGGTGCACTCAGGTGTACCGTGGCACCGCTCGCGCCCGAGGCACCGGTTGTCCCAGACGCGCCGCTGGTACCGGCTCCGACAAGAAGGCCTACGGCGACGACGGCGATGGCCGCACCTGCCAAAAGGCCGTGACTCGCACGACGCCCGAGGCGCACTCGCTTGTGGCGGTCGCCTTCGCTGCTCGTGTCACGATCTGGCTCGGTCATGTGACGACCCCTTTCGGTCTCAGCTGCTGACGATCCAAAGTCGTTATACGCCATCCGAGTTAACACTGACCTAACAAGTCAAGCCCGTTTTCCGAGGGAGCCGCGCGCGCCCCTGCGGCGCAGGGCGCGATGTCCTTGCCGACCGGGATTGTCAGGCGTCCCTGGTCATCATCCGCCAGGCCCCCAACGCCGTCCAGCCCACGAGCCAGGCGACGATCACGCAGACCGCGACGAAGGTCGACTCGGGCACGTCGAGCCCCCGCTCGCGCGGGGCCTCCGAGCAGGGTCACCCGGCGGGAGCGGCCGCGGCCCGCTCACAAAAGCCCAGCTCGCAGGTCGTTTCTAAGGTCCTGGGATCCTCGGCAAGGGGTACGGTAGCGGCCGATCACCTCGGCGTCCCCAAAGGCCGAGCCGGCGCAGGCCGCGGGCCAGGGCGCCATTGCTGGCGCGGTAGACCTTCCGGCGCACCAGGCGCCGGCCCAGGCTGGCAGGCCCTCGCTCGGCCGCCGCGCTACGTACATTGTCGCTACGTACCTTGCCGGGGCCGCCCGCTGACCAACTGACGATCTGGGCGTCGGCCTTGGCTTACCGGCGCCCAGCCAGTACTCGCGATAACGACTCGGTGCGCGGTCCCGGATACCTGGAACCGCGAGGAATACGTCGTTCTGGCGCGTCACCGTCTTGACGCGGTTGGGCCGATCCGCGGTTCATGCTGGCGTCGACCCTCGCTCGGCCGATCGCCAAGGTGACCCTCTCGACAAGGTTGCTGGAGAGCCCAGCCGGGCTCCCACAGGGGTTTGCGATCCCCTCGCAAATCGCAGGCTGGGTGCCTATTGTTGCCGCCGGCCGAGCGACGCTGCGTCGCTAGCCGCGAGGAGGCACGGATGTCCGACGCGACTGATGTCGTCGACGCCCAGATCGCGGCCTACCGGGACAAGGACGTCGAGCGGTTGCTGTCGTATTACGCCGACGACGTGTCGGTGGTCATGTTCGACGGTACGCCGATGATCAAGGATAAGGAGGTCATGAGGGAGCAAGTTGGGAAGCTCTTCGCGGATAGTCCCGATCTGCGTTTGACCATTGCCAACCGGATGGCCGCGGGCGAGTTCGTGGTCGATGAGGAACACCAAACCGGCGTCCACCTCGAGGGCATGCCGGCTGAGGAAACGCGCCTTTGCGTCTACCGGGTCGTGGAAGGCAAGATCGCTCGAATGATGGTCCTACTCTGACCCGAAGTCGCCTGCTCGCGACCACCGAGCGCCGGCGGTGCGAGTCGATTCCGACGTAGTGGCGTGGTAGTGCTGTAGTCACGGGGGTCTTCCTCCTTCGTTCGGTGTTGCCTTGGCAAGCACCGAGTGTGTCAACACTCGGAACCGAACGTCGGGGCGAGACCCCCTCCTTCTTGCTCGTCGCTCTCGTCGCCACCGGATCACCCTTCCGGCATCGGCCCGCACCGCGGCGGGCCGTCACGCGGGAGCTGCGTGGAGCTCCTTCATGACATCAGATCGGCGCTCGTCAAGCCACTGCTGGCGAACCGAGGAGAGGCACACCGAACCTCCCGATCTGGCGCCAACATCACTCCGAGTGACGACAAGCGGCGACCTGGCTTGTCCGACACAACAGTCTCAGAGAAGAGGCCCAGACTCGAGACGCGCCAGCGCATCGTCGAGCAAAGCCATGAGGTCACTTCCCGGATGCTCTAACCAGTAGAGCTCGGCTGAGAGCATCACACCCAAGAATGCCCCTGCCATCGTGTACACCCCAAAGTCGTCAGCTGGCCACCCGAGCCGCTCGGCGACAAGATCGGTCACCTGACGAAGGGTCTGGGCGAGCTGATCGAGCATCCCAGCGCGGAGTTCTGGCACGGCGAGCGCGAGTTCCGCTCGCTCGCGCATGTCGGTCCGCTCCTCGTCGGTGAGTCCACCGACGACCGCGTGGAGGGCACCGCGAACGGCCTGGATCGGGCTGTACTCAGCAGGTTGTGACCGGATTGCCTCAATGATGAGCGGATCGTATTCGTCTGTGAGGACGAGGTCCTCCTTGGCGCGGAAGTACCGAAAGAAAGTGGAGGGCGCAATTTCGACAATCTCGGCGATCTGTTCCACGGTGGTGGCTTCGTAGCCCTGCTCGCGAAATAGCCGGAGTGCCTCGTGCTGGATGGCGGCGCGCGTTTTGGCCTTCTTGCGCTCCCTCAGGCCAGTAGCACGTTCGATCTCAGGCGACAAGGCGCTCACCTCCTCGGGTTTCTTCTTCCGCCTCGGCGGGCGGCCGGGCGCGTGCGGGCAGGAAGACCAACGCGAGAACGAGACCGACTAGAGCAAACCCGACCGATACCAAGAGGGCGGCGTCAATCCCGTGCACGAATGCGGCGCGCACAGAAGTCAGAAGCGACGGCGAGCCGAGCGTTTGGGCGACGGCGACACCTCCGAAGACGCTTTGACGCACGGCATGCACGGCTGCCGGTGGAAGTCCAGCGAGGTGAAGCCGACTCACATAGGCGGAGATGAGCACGCTCCCCATGATGGCGCTCCCGAGTGGGGCTCCGGTGTTCTTGAGCGACTGGAGAACTGCCGAGCCCACCCCAGCGCGCTCTTTGGAAAGCTCGGCCAAGGCGGCAGAGGCGACCGCGACCATCGTGAGTCCCGTGCCGATCCCGACAATCACCGACCAGAATGCTACGAAGCCCTCGCCCGACGAAAGGGATGTGGTAGTTCCTATCCCGAGACCGATGCCAAGCACCAGAAAACCCGCCGAGGCGGTCAGCTTGGCACCGATCACCTTGGCCAGGCGTGCCGATGGGAGCAACCCGAGGAGCATCCCGCCGACGGCTGGAAGCAAGCGAACACCTGATCCCTCCGGGCTCGTGCCCATGACGCCCTGGAAATACTGGGGCATCGTGAACAGGAGGCCAATCAAGGCCAGCGTGAGCACTGCGAAGAGGATCACACCCCAGGTGAAGGAGCGGGAGCGAAAAAGGCCCAGGTCGATGAGCGGTTCGCCGTCGAGCCGTTGTTCGAGCAGATGTTCCCAGACGAAGAACGCCACGATGACCAGGAGCCCGACGAAAAGCGGGACGAGGGCTCCAAGTGAGCTCCACCCGTGCTGTCCTGCTTCGATGAGCCCGTAGGTCACACCGACGAGGCCTGCACTCGAGCTCACGATTCCCACAGCGTCAAAGCCTGGACGCAGCGCGGACTTCGACTCCGGAACGAGGGCGACCACTGCCACAAAGCCGAGGACGGCGACCGGTACGTTCATCAAAAACACCCAACCCCACCAGTAATGGGAGAGCAGCCAACCCCCGAGGATCGGACCGATCGGAAAGGCGAACATGTTGGCAGCCGCCCAGATGCCTAGTGCCTTCGGGCGTTCCTCCTCGGAGAAGAGCACGGTGAGGGCGGACACGGCCATCACGACGAGCCCGGCGCCCGCGAATCCCAGGAGAACTCGAGCGCCGATGAACTCTGCCGGCGTGCGGGAGTAGGCACAGGCAAGCGAGCCGCCAGCGAACAACGCCAGAGAGAACAACATGACCTTCTTGCGGCCGTAGCGGTCGCCCAAGAGTCCCGCCGGCAGCATTGCCGCGGCGAGGACCAGGGCATAGCCCGACGAGAACCACTGGAGGTCTGACTCAGAGGCCTTGAGGGCCACGGCAAGAGTGGGGAGGGCGACGCTTAGGACCGTCAGGTCCATTCCGACCGCCAGAACCGCGAGCATGACCCCGCTGAGCGCCCACCACCTGCGTGTTCCCGTTGTCGCCCTCATCGTCATCAGCACTCTGTCGTTTCTGGTGGTTATGCGATCGCAGTATTTCTAGACATCATCCTAAATAATAGTGGCACTCATAATATAGAGTCTTTCGACTCTTCTCCCTTGAAGTGCCTTGCCCGATCGGGCCGTACCAGCCGAGGGCGATTACCCCCAGGTCACTTGACGGACTGTGCTCGATCAACAACCGTCACGCCGTCGTACTGTATGCGGGGGCGGCTTTGCCCGTGGTCCTAGCAAGCGGCTCGGCTCGGCGCCCGATCGCCGAGGCGGGCGCCGGGAGCGTCACACGCTTACCAGGTAGAAGACGCTGGAGTCATCGACTTCAAAGGACTCGAGCTCCACATCGAGGTTGGCGACAAGTGTGCGGAACTCCTCCTCGTGCACGGTCCCTGCGGTGAAGCCGTCCTTGCACACGATGACCCCATCGCGAGTGGCGATCCGATCGATATCTCCGATGAGACCGGCAGCGGACTGACGCTCGAACCAGTCCAGGCGATCTTCCCAGAACCGATCCGAGTAGGTGGAGAACAGCGCCATACCGCGGGGTCGCAGCACGCGGACTACTTCTCGAAGAAGCACCCGCCGGTCGACGTGAAACGCAGAGATCCCGTTCTGGATGCAGACGACCCGGTCGAAGGACGCCGCCGCGAACCCGAGTTGCTTCGCGTCGGCGCACAGGAGGCCGCAGTTTGCCGCTGCACCAAGTCGCCGTCGGGCCAGTCGAAGGCTGGCCAGTGAGTTGTCGGTACCGACGGTCAAACGCGATGACCCAGCGAAGGCCGGCGTGGTACGTCCGTAGCCGCATCCGAGGTCCAGTACGACGTCAGCAGGACGCAACCGCGCCACTACGAACTCGACTTCGGCGCGAAGGTACTGCTTCACGCGCGCCGGCGCGAGCTGATAGCACTGCTGCAGCCGCTCGGCGGCAAGGTGCTCCTTGTAATAGGCGGCGTCTTTCATTGACCAATGATCACACCAAACCACCTTTGGCGGGGCAGGGGTGGTCTATGGTTTGCGTCGCTGAACTGCGACTCGACGGGCCGCTCGAACCGGCGGTAGGTGGGAGCCCGATTCTTCGTTCGCCCTACACCGGTCACGGCAGAATCGGAGCGATCGTAAACAGAACGCCGCTCCGAACACCGACCTTCGATGGCGGCGTTGCGGCACGGAACGAGACCTCTTTGTGTCAAGAGGCTCTTCGAGATTTCTTCCCGACCGGGGCCTGGGCCTTTGCGGCCCGGGAGGTCACCGTAGGTCGTATGGTGGGGATGGGCCTGGGAGTGGCTTGTCCGAAGAGGTGGCGCTTGGGGTGTGAGCCGGCCACGCTGGAGACAGAGCCGTTCCCCCTTTGCCCTCCTGGGCCCGCCTGAACCCCTGTCTGTCAGGCTGAGGTGAGACACCTGCTCTAGCCCACGATCCCACCAGGGCGAGACGGGAAAGACCTAGACCATGACCATGACGACTGGTTCCTTGGTGGCGCGCGCCCATGATGGAACGTGCCCGACGACGACCCGGCGGCGAGACAAGCCAGGCGATACTTCAGCGCCTTGTACAAGCTCGCCATCCTCAGTGAGTACGAGCGAACGACCCTCCTGAAGGAGCGCTCTTTGTCAAGCAGGCTTCGACGTTCCTGAAGGAGCGCTCTTTGTCAAGCAGGCTTCGACGAAGTCGAAGAGCTTTTTCCTGGGACTTCTCGTGACGTGACCGGTTCGCGGGCGCGCGCGTCCGAGTCCCCGCTTTATCTCGGGTCGGGAAAGGGCAGTCAAGGGCGGGCTTTGCCCGCCCGCAGGGGAAGCCTTGAGTGCCCGGTGTTCAGTTGTTGTCAACCACGATGGGGGTGGACCGCGGCCAGACGGTCCTGGTCGCCTCTTTGTGGTCGAACACAGCGGACCTCACCATTGCTGCAGAGAACTGCGCGGGCATCCCGATTCGGATGCAGTGCGAAATGAAGATATCGATCGTGGCACGGACCTAGTCGAGGTAGAGGCGGAACTGCAAAGACAGGGAAGAGACGATGTCGCACTTGAGAGCGCCGTCAGTCGTCTCAGCTTGGAGCCGCATGTCACCTCGGTCAGCTGGAACGTCATCGAGGAAACAGGTGTACCGCTCGTTTCCGACCAGTAGCCGAGGCACTGGCTCGATGACAGGTCAGTCGTCGGGGCACGGAGAGCTTGCGCGCGGAGAGTTGACTGCGGATGCGGGCACCGCGGCGCGCCTTGAAGGCGCCGTTGCGGCCCTTGAGGCCATCGCACACGATGGCTCCACGTCGACGGACTACGGAGGTCGACCCGTTGCCGGTGCTCATACGAGGGTCGGTCCGGGAAGCGTACTTCTTAACAGAGTCGTACAGTCGTGACTCGGAGGGAGATACAGGAGGGATCCCTGTGTTGCGGCCATATGGTGCCTCTTCGGCAGACGGTGAAATAGATGCCGTTCTGCGATCCGAGCCGCCCGTTGATGGTGCGACTCTCAACGGCTGGGTTGCTCTGGTCGAATGGAGCATGCCCGAAGGCGAGCCGATGCTTGTGTTAATGGGCAGGCCCGAGGCGAGCTTGCTCCAGATGAAGGCGTACTTGCACAGCGGGCTCCTGAATATGGTCTGGCGCGTTTACGACGACTCCGAACCGACGGACTGAACATTAAGCGCCCAACCTGAGGAGAAGGGCTGACTTTCTGTGCCGTGCGAGAAAGGACGAACGACGCCCTGGCCTCACGCTTTGTACTTCGGCGGGTGCGGGAGGATGAGCCTTCATGTCTGCTCGTCTGCTGAACTTGATCATGAATCGGCTGTTCGGACTGTTGGCAGTCGCACTTCGAAGCAAGACCCTTTTCCGAGAGAGGAGGTGACTCCCACCTCGCCACCGTGCACCTCGACGATTCGGCGGACGATCGCGAGGCCGAGGCCCGACCCTGGCACCTTTCGCTCCATAGAACCGCGATAGAAGCGGTCGAAAATATATGGCAGATCCTCTGCAGCGATCCCACGTCCCTTGTCGGTCACGGACAAAACGGCTGTCGAGCCCCCGCACAGCTTGACCTCGATAACGGCAGCTTGCGGGCTCCACTTGGCGGCGTTGCCGACAAGGTTCGCCACGACCCGAGCGAGGTCGTTACGCCGCCCGCGGACAAACACAGGAGCGAGACTCTCCTTGATGTTGACGTGCGGGACCCGCCGCATGTCCGCAAGCACCTCTGTTACGACTTCGTGGAGGGCGACGACCTCCGTTTGCTGGGATAGTTCGGCCGTTCCCTCCTGCCGGGCGAGCTCGATCAGATCGCCGACGAGGCGACCCAGCCCATCGAGCTGCTCGATCACGTCCTTGACGAGCTGCGTTCTCGCCTCGGAATCGATCTCGACGCCGCCCGCCAAGATCTCGACGTTTGTCCGGAGACTCGTCAACGGGGTTCGCAGCTCATGAGAGGCATCGGCGACGAGCTGGCGTTGGGCGAGCTGGGAGCTTTGAAGCGCTGTAAGGAGCGTGTTGAGGCTCACCGCGAGTCTGCTCAGCTCGTCCCGTCCCTCGACTGGAATCCGCGTTCCAAAGTCCCGGGTCGTGGCTAGATGCTCTGCTGCATTGGTCAGCCGCCCTACCGGCCGCAGGACGAGCCCCGCGACAGCGGCCCCGAGAACCAACGCTAGAACCACGCCGGCGGTTGCCGCTATCGCGAGCACGACGGCCAGCCGCTTGAGCTCGGCGTTCAGCACACCGTAGGGCTGGACAAGCTCCAGCGCGAGGCCCTTCCCGAAGCCGGTCACCAACTCGCGCACGGGAATCGAGGCGATCCTGGTGCTTATGAAGTAGCGGCCGGCTTTGCCCGCAGCGACCGCGCGCACCTTCGCACTAACGGGAAGCTGCGGTGAGCTGTGCGAGGGAGCGACGACTACTCCATTGGCCTCGACGACCTGTTCGGCGGGCTTGCCAGCGAGCAACGATGCCGGGCGGAACAGGTCTTCAAGCGCGAAGGCGAGGCCACCCTGCGTGCGCGCATTGTCCAGAGTCCCGGCCTGGCTTACGAGGGAGCTGTCAACCGCGGTGAGCAGGTCGTGCCGGAATACGACATATGCACTGGCGGAGACCAAGATGACCGCGACCGAGACGGCGAGTGCGGTAATGAGAGCGATCCGAGAACGCACCTGGAGTCTCGCAGGACCGCCACCCCCGCCGAGCCAGCCGCCGCGAGTCCCAAGACTGCCTCCGCTGGGCGAACTCATTCCCGAAGGACGTAGCCGACGCCTCGGACTGTTTGGATGAGTCGATTCTCGCCATCTGCCTCTGTCTTCCTGCGTAGGTAGCCGACGTAGACGTCGAGCGAGTTGGAGGCCGGGCCGAAGTCGTAGTCCCAGACGTTCGCCGAGATCATCTGGCGCGTGAGAACTCGACCCGGATGTCGCAGAAAGAGCTCGAGGAGAAGAAACTCCGTGCGCGTGAGCTCGATGCCTCGGCCCGCCCGCTGGACCTCCCTCGAACCAAGGTCGAGGGAGAGGTCGCCATAGCGCAGAACCTCGTTCGACTCCGTCGGGCCAGCACGTCGCAGTAGGGCGCGAAGCCTCGCCAGAAGCTCCTCGAGCGCGAATGGTTTGACGAGGTAGTCATCTGCCCCGGCGTCTAGTCCGGCGACGCGGTCGTCGACGCCATCGCGCGCTGTGAGCATGAGGACAGGTGTCCTGTCTCCGGCCTCACGCAATCGGCGGCAGACCTCAAGGCCGTCGACTCCCGCCATGGACACGTCGAGCACGACGACATCGGGAGCGTGAAGGGCCAGAGAACGAAGGGCGCCCGTGCCATCCGAGGCTGTCTCCACCTCATAGCCAGAAATCGCGAGTGCCCGCCCGACGGCTCGAAGTACTGCCTCCTCGTCGTCGACGACGAGCACCCGCGACCGCTGTTGCCTCATCTGGTTCGTTCCGATGACACCATCTTGGCGTCTTCCTCGTGCAGATAGGTGGCTAAGTGGCTGGCTAGCCTCAGGAACCTGTGTAGCCGCCCGACGCCAGGCCGATGACGGCGGCGTTGTAGTTGGCATGGGCAAGCGCGATGTCTGCAGCCAACAGCTGGTGGTTCGCGTTGACGAAGACGTCAGTGTCGCCAGGGAAGTCCTGCGGCAACTGCGCGATAACGGTCGTTGAGACGTGCGCGGAGTCCGCCGCGGCCAAGTTGACCTCGGCTACGTACGCGCTGTCATGCTTTAGGGCATTGGCATATCCAGGCTGACCCGCCAGCGTGTCGATTTCCGCCAGCAACGTCGCCTCACCCGCCTGCATGTTCGCCGCCTGGGCTGCGACGGTGTCTGCTTCGATTACCTGGAATACCTGTGGCGTGAGCACGGCAAACACACGGTTGCCCTGAATCATGGCCTTCTGCGCCGCCCTCAGCTCCGCCATGGTCGTGTCGTTCGGCACCTGAGCAAGGAGAGCGTTGATGTTCGCGGTCGCCGTCGTGAGCCGAGCGGCCAGCGTGCTCGCGTCGCTCGTCGTCAGCGAAGTCGCCTTCGTGACGTCGGTCGAAAGTACCTGGAGCTGGTTAACGCGGTACGTAAGCTGCTGCTCCAGCTGCTGCTGGAACTGCGTGATCTTCGAGGGTGGTGCGGATGTCGATGCGCCTGCCGACACGGCGCACAAGCAGCTGCATGAAGCGATCACGGCCCCGACGACAGCAAGCCGGATTGGGTGACTGATCATTCTCATCGGTTCTCCTTTGTGGCTCAGACACTTGACGATCGCGATGGTCGTCACTCGGCATGTAACCAGAACGAAATGAGAATCACGTGAGACTGACCAAAAAATTCACCAACATCTCGGGTCTTGCTCGGTCCGGTGTCCACAGATGTCGCCCCACGGACGGTCTTCGCCTGGTTCCCGACCAAAGAGGCAACCATCCTCCGGGTACCGTGAAGGGTGCCACCTGAGTATCGGTGCGGTCAGAGACGATCAATCGCATGCCCGCGATCAAGTGGAGCGGTGCATTCGCTGAATTCACTTGTCCCCCAAATGATCCGAGGCGCGCAGGACCAACACTTCGGTTAGCCCGGCGCCGTCATCCAGTCCCGTGAGACCAGGGAGGAAGGCCGCCGGCGTCTGCATCGCGCCGGGCGGGGACGACGCCTCGAACTGGTCAGTTGTCACTCGCTTCGAAGCAATGGCGCGGCCGGTGATGTCGCCGCGACGGCGGCAGGAGTTGCGACGACAAAGCACGACGCAACGAGCGACCCTGCTGCGATCAGCGCGATTCGGATATTCGGTGTACTTACCACCGCGACTACGCCAAATTCGCTTGCGGCCAGATTCCAGACGAGCCGACCGAGAGCCAGCCCGATCGACACGCCGACAACGATTCCCACGGCGACCACGGTGATCGCCTGCCACGCTACGGTCGCAGCAATCTGACGGCGTAGGAATCCGATTGACCTCAAGATGCCGAACTCGCGTCGATGTCGTAACAGGCTCAGCATCAGGACGTGCAAAATGGTGCCGATACCGAAAATGACGACCACGACTTCGATCAACAACGGAAGATCCGTCTGACCAAAGTTGACGAGCGAGTCAGGTCTTGTTGGCGATTGGAAGTTGAACACCGAGAACGCCCCGTCGATGCCGGCGTTGACCCTGGCGGCGCTCGACCTACCGGTAGGGGTCGAGGCCCACCTGGGGGCCACATGAGTACTTCGCCGAGCTGCAGTACGCGCTTGCCACCAGTTCAGGTGAGCTCTGCCCTGCACCGGGCGGCCCCGCTGGCCTCGCCTGCCTTCTTCGTCTCGACTCTGTAACCACCTGGGAGCCGGACCGGCCCGCATCCGAGGTCAGCAGGGGGCTCCGGCCCCGGTCACCGGCTACCGGTCCACGACCGCGGCAGGGTGGTCAGGCCCGGTCACAGTAGCCGTTGGCCCGGTAGGGAGCGCCGCGCTGGCCGGGGCGTTCGACTCCCTCCCTCTCGGTCCCGGGCCTACCTGCATGGACTGCGTGCTGTTGTACCAGGTGACCTTCCAAACCCGCGGCAGGCATAGCCAAGAGGTTGACGCCCAGGGTTGGGGCCCTCCTTACGCCGTACTCGTGCGCACAGGGGGAGAGCAGCTGCACCCGCTATACGACAAGTCCTGTTCGCTCCTTCGTACCGTGGCGCACCTGCTGCCGAGCACCGCCAAGGGCACGCGTGCCGCCAGTGCCGCCTGCACAGCCGCCCCCGAATCGCCCTAGCCCGCTGGTCCCACGCTGTCCTGGCACGCCAGGGCCTCCTGGCACGGATACGGCCACCGTCGACGAAATAGGCGGTCCCCGGAACACTGGGAACGCTGGGCCACGAGCGCCTGCGGGGGCAACCAGTTTCGTCACGGACGCAACCGTCCTGGGCGGCAACCAAGGCGTTGAAGCGCAGTCGGGTAATTGCCAGCTGGGAAGGGCCGGCACGAGCTACAGGCTGTTCGGAATTTTCCCGACCTGCCACGAAACCGCCGCAGGTCTGGCGCGCAGCGGGTGCTGAGAGCTCGGGGTTCGAGTCTCTCAGCTCGCTGCCGAGTCCCAGCGGGCAGCTCTTGTTAGCGCTATCATTCATGAGCGACGCAAGCATTTTGCCGTGGCGAGTCGAATTTGTTCCCTTGGTCTTGGTTGCCGGGTCCAGGTGCCTGCCCGCCGGTGATGTCCGCTTCGGGACAGCTCGGTTGGCTCAGTCGGCTTACCCCGCAGGGGCGTCTCAGGCATTGACCAAAATAGGCGCCGAGCAGCTCAGCCAGAAGTTCCCGTAACTGGGTATGAGTTGCGCAGCATCTGATGGGAGGATTCGTATTGGACTGGGGTTGGCCAGGTAGGCCCGACGACGTTAAGGAGGTGACCAGGGATGCCGCGTTCAAGTGAGCCTGAGGTCGAGCCTCCGCCGTCGCCTTACCGCGGCGGCACCAAGAAAGAGACGGCGTCGTTCCCTGCTGTGAGCTCTCGGGGACCCAGGGCGCGGCGATCACCGGCGATGAGCGACGTAGCCAAACTCGCCGGTGTCTCTCCGCAGACCGTCTCACGTGTGATCGGCGAGCGCGCCAGCGTAAGCCCGTTGACCAGGGCCCGCGTGCTTGCTGCCGCCGAGGGGCTCGGGTACCGCCCCAACGCCGCTGCCCGGACGCTTGCCACCGGGCATTCCAAGACCCTCGGGGTGATCACCCTCAACGGCACCTTCTTCGGTCCCGTGTCCACTCTCTACGGCGTGGAACAGGCCGCCCGCGGGGCCGGGTACTTCGTAAGCGTGGTGAGCCTGCGTTCCCTTGATCGCCAGTCGGTGGTCAGCGCGATAAAACGTCTGAACGACCAGGTGGTAGAGGGTATTGTCGTTATCTCGCCCCTTACCTCGGCGGCGGAGGCGCTGAACAACCTGCCGACCGACATGCCGGTGGTGGTCGTCGAGGGCGACCCCCGTGTCGACCTGTCCGCCGTCACCGTCGATCAGGCCGGAGGAGCACGGGCGGCGACCAACTACCTCCTCTCCACAGGGCATGCGACCGTGTTCTACGTGTCCGGGCCCCTTGACTGGCAAGAAGCCTATGTGCGTCTCACGGCGTGGCGGTCGACGCTCGAGGAGGCCGGTGCTGAGGTCGTGGCTCCGTTGTCAGGCGACTGGACTGCCCGTTCCGGGTACCATGCCGGCCAGGTGCTTGCGAGAGTCCCCGAAGCTACGGCGATATTCGCGGCGAACGACCAGACGGCTCTTGGCGTGCTCCTGGCCCTGCACGAACACGGCCGCAAGGTGCCCGAGGAGGTGAGCGTGATCGGCTTCGACGACATGCCCGAGTCGGCGTATTTCATACCTCCACTCACCACCGTTCGCCAGAACTTCGACCAGGTCGGTCGGACCGCCTTGAGGTTGCTCGTGAACCAGATCAGCGCGGGCGCGCGCGGCATGGACCGGGTCGAGATCCAGCCCGAACTGGTGGTCCGCCAGAGCACCTTGAACGCGCCTGAGGCTAGTAACCCCAGAGGCTAGATTTTCGCGAAAATTTTCGAAAAAGTTAGCGCTGACAAACGGCGACCGGAGTGTTACAGTCACCTTCACAATGGTTAGCGCTAACACTTTGGAAGGTACCGCCCCTCCGCGTGACCCCCAAGGCACCCGCTACGTAGGCAGCTCAATCACTAAGTCCTTCGACGGCGCGACCGTGTTGTCCCAAGTCAGCATCACCTTCGAAGCCGGCGAGATCCACTCGGTCGTGGGGGAGAACGGGGCCGGTAAGTCCACCCTGGTCAAGATCATGGCCGGCATCTACCAGCCCGACTCAGGAGAACTTCTGCTCGGCCAGGACCGCCTGGTTGGGCTGAGCCCCCGCTCTGCGCAGCACCGGGGGATCTACCTGGTGCCCCAGGAGCCGGCGTTGATGCAGTCGCTGTCCATCACCGAGAACCTTTTTGTCGGCATCCTCCGGCGGGGGCGGCTGCGGTTCAACGTCGACTGGAGGTCCATGAAGCGGGAGGCGTCGGCGCACCTCGACCGGGTGGGCTTGGACATAGACCCCGAGATGAAAGCGGAGGAGCTGAGCGTCGCCCAGCAGCAGCTCGTCGAGTGCGCTCGTGCCCTGGTCCACCGCTGTGTAGTGATCTACTTCGACGAGCCGACCTCCCCGCTCACTGGCAAAGAGGCCGGGACGCTGTTCGAGGTGATGGGGAGCCTGCGCGCTGACGGCTACACGCTGGGCTTCATCAGCCACCGGCTGGACGAGGTGCTCGCCATTAGCGACCGGGTCACGGTCCTGCGGGACGGCGCCAAGGTGCTGAGTGCGCCTCGCTCGGAGATCGACAGGGCCAGGCTCGTAAAGGCGATGGTCGGGCGCGAGCTGACGACGAGGGAGCGGGTGCGCCCTCATGTCGACGCTGCGGGCCGCACGGAGATGCTGGCGGTAGAGGACCTGACCTCCTTGCCCCATTTCGAAGGTGTGAGCTTTAGTGTGCGGGCGGGGGAGATCGTCGGCCTGGCCGGTCTGGTGGGCAGCGGGCGTACGGAGATCGCCGAGACGATCTTCGGCCTCCGGCCGGCGGACCGGGGCACGGTGCGAGTGGAGGGCAAGCTCCTGGAGCACCGCACTCCCAGGGCCTGCATCGACGTCGGCTTGGTGTACCTCCCTGAGGACCGCGGTCGCCACGGCATTTTCGCCGAGGTGGAGGTGGAGCGCAATGTCACAGCGGGGGTTATACCCCGGCTCGAGCGGTTCGGGCCGCTTATCAGGTCTGCTGCCGAGCGCCTGATGGCGAAGCAGGCGACCGAGAGGACCGCAGTGCGGATGGCATCGTTGGACACCTTGATGAAGGCACTGTCTGGCGGCAACCAGCAGCGGGCAATGCTCGCGCGCTGGCTGCTGGCAGGCCCCCGGGTGGCGATCTTCGACGAACCGACGAGGGGCGTGGACGTCGGTGCCAAGGACGACATCTACCAACTGGTGGCGCAGCTGGCGGAGGAAGGCCTGGCCTGCGTCCTCATATCCTCCGAGCTCAGTGAGCTCACCATAATTTGCGACCGGGTCCTTGCCATGTACGAGGGCCACGTCGTGGGCGAACTTTCTGGCGCCGAGATCGCCGACACGAGCCTCGGCGTCCTCGTAGTGGGAGCACACGTCAAATGACCACCCTGTCCACGCCGCCTGCTCGGTCTGCCTCAGCCCAAGCGACCGGACCTGTCGCGTCTGGAGGGGGGCTCGGCAGCGCCGCCCTCGACCTGTTGCGACGCCGGGAGGTCCAGCTCCTGCTGGCCATCCTGGGGCTCTTTGCAATTTGCACGGCGCTGCACCCGCAGTTCGGTGCGTCGAGCAACATCGCGTTCATACTGGCGGACTCCGTGACGATCATGATCGTCGCAGTCGGCCAGACGATGGTGGTGCTCGGGCGCGGGATCGACCTGTCTGTGTCCCCGATGCTCGGGATAGCCGCTGTCTGTATCGGCTTCCCGGCCTCGAACAACAACCTCAACATCTGGCTCGCCCTGCTGTTCGTCTTGCTCATTGGCACCGCCCTCGGGATTGGCAATGGCTTTTTGGTGGCCGTGATCGGGATACCGCCGATCATCGCCACCCTGGCGACGCTGACCATCTACGGCGGCTTGCAGTTCATCATCTGCGGCGGCTTGTCGGTGATCAATATCCCCGCCGTTTACACCAACTTCGGGGCCGCGAACCTGCTACCCGGCGTGCCGTGGCTGATAGTCATCGGCGTTGGTGTCGTGGTGCTCGCCTACCTGTTCCTGACCAGGACCGTCACCGGCAGGTCGGTGTACGCCGTCGGCAACAACGCCGAAGGCGCTTTCCGAGCGGGCGTACCGGTCCGGCGCGTCCTCTTCACAACCTACGTCATCTCCGGTTTCCTGGCGGGGCTGGCCGGGCTGATGTACCTCTGCCAAATTGGTTCGGCCACTTCTACTTCTGGGAGCGACGGCAACACCAACCTGATGTCGATAGCGGCCACCCTGATCGGCGGCACTACGCTGCTTGGCGGCCGGGGCGGGCCCATCGGTAGTGCCTTGGGGGCGGTGTTCTTGTCCGAGGCGTTGCAGGCGATGATCAGCTTCCGGATCAACGAGATCTGGGATCCGGCTGGCGTGGGGGTGCTCATCCTGATCGCCGTCGTCGCCGATCGCAAGGGCGCGCCCGTCCGCCAGCTGTTCCGTCAGCCCTTCCGTCCTCAACCTGCGAGGGCAGTTAAACCTGGAACCACCGCGCAGATAGGCCTTCGATGGCCTGACCATCCGCGAAAAAGGTGCCGTGATCAGGGAGAATTGGACTCGCCAAAGAACCAATTCGCTAGATCAGAAAGGCACCTTTT
>Ga0181539_1002965_pt1 | contig 16242 bp, 14 predicted proteins | sample PEATcosm2014_Bin_46_FD_119767 | JGI IMG/M metagenome (GOLD analysis project Ga0181539, IMG submission 119767) | Peatland microbial communities from MTU Mesocosm Facility, Houghton, MI, USA - PEATcosm2014_Bin23_60_metaG | ecosystem: Environmental > Terrestrial > Soil > Wetlands > Peat | place... | reverse complement strand
GCGCTCACACGTCGCAAAGGGAGGCCGGCAAGCATGCTTCACTTTGTGAAGCAATGCGAAGCTCGCGAAGCGTGATCTATACACCGGAGGCACTTCACTTTTTAGAAGCGCCTCACATTGGGCTTGCCTCCAACCGCACCACATTTAGTGTCTGCGCTGTCTGCATGGCTGCGCGGAAAGGGCCGATTCTTTTTTTTGAGCAGATTGTTATATAAGTCTATCGTATGAGGTTGGACAATATGAGAGGAAGCATTGTTAAGGGCATTCTGGGCGGATTGGGAGTCGTGTTTGTGTGGTCCTCTTTTTCCTTCGCACTCAATACGTGGAAGGTAAGCGACTTCTCGGGTGATGTGTCCCTTGGTCGAGGAAATGAGCGGATTGCTGCGTCTGTCGGACTCGATATCGCTGCGGGTGACACGTTAACAATAGGAGGTGGGGCCTGGATTGAACTCGTGTCCACCGGAACATGCGAGGTGTGGGAACTCGAGGGGACCCGGCAGTATAGCTTCACCGAGCATGAGATTTTGAGCGGTCCCGAACGCGATAGAATTCCACCGAATCACCGCCTGTCGGTTTGCTTCGACCCTGCCGGATTCTCAACAGACAAAGCGCAGAGAATAGGGGGCATAATAGAAAGGGGCGGGTCGGCCGAAGACGAATTGGCCGAGATGGGGTCAAAATCTAATGCAGCGCTGATTAACCTCATTATTCTCTATGCGTTGACCGATAAGGATATTGAAAAGGCCGTACCGTACTACGAGGAGTTGAAAAAGCGCGCGCCGGGATCTGAGTTTGTCGCAAGCGTGGCGAAAATCTTCGAAGGAAAGACACCTGCCGGTAAGTAAGGGTTGAAGCCGATGGGGCCGCCGATCGATCATTTTCCGCCAGCATGGGTCGGGAGGAAAGGCAGAGAGAGCCTTAATTTGCGGTATGCCCCGGGGTCAATCGAATCGTAACTTTTCTGTAACCCCTCTGCGGCAATATCCGTAGAAATGCCGAACGGATGAAGAGTGCCCGCAGAGTTGGCAAGGGTTTTCAGCCAGTGGAGACAGGTTGTGACGTTTGAACAGCTTCTGGACCGGGATAAGGTCCTGGAATTGATTGAACGGGGTACGGGCAAGGGCGTCAAGGTGGGCATCCTCGACAGCGGAGTCGATTTCACCCACTCCGCTCTTGCTGACTCAACACATCGATCTTTCGAGGTGCGGGAATCCCAGGGTAATTTCACGGCGGTTGAGGCGCCCGGAACGGACGTTCTGGGCCACGGCACGATGTGCGCCGGCGTGATTCATGGGATCGCCCCTGAAGCCGTACTCTATAATATCAAGACCCTCGACGAGCGGGGGCAGAATTCGCCCGCCAAAGTCATCTGCGGGATCCAATGCGCCATAGCCCAGGGTCTTCATGTGCTCAATCTGAGCCTGGTCTCCCTCAACATGTCCAGAAACACCATTGTGGATATGCTCTACTGGGTGGAGAAAGCCTACTATAATGGGATGATCCTGGTTGCGGCCACTGACAACAAGCAGAAACGGGGGTTTCCGGGTGATTATTCATCGGTCATAGCCGTTGATTTTCAGCATTTTCCGGATTTCAGGTCGTTTAACTACTATCTGGGTAAACCGGTTGAAATGGAAGCAAAAGGGGTATATGTCGAGGCGCCTTTTCCCGGAAACATTTACGTTTCGACCACCTGTACCAGCATTGCCTGCCCGCATGTTACAGGAGTAGTGGCGCGGCTTCTGTCCTCGATGCCCGGACTCACATCCTTTCAAGTAAAAACCCTGTTGATGGCGGCCAGATCGAGCGGCCCGAAAGCATAGGAGGCTATATGGACATCCTTGAGGCAATTGAAAGGGTGAGCAAGGCTGTCGAGGCATTGTCCGACCAAGTCAAAGAATTGAAGCTTCTGGCTTCGAAAGCTCTGCCGTCGAGCCCAGATTCCGTTCAGGCCGGCTGCCCCGAACCCGACTATCAACTCAAGATCGTTGCGGGCTATCTTGCTCTTGGCCCCGGCCTGGAGCAGGACGAACTGCTGAACACCCTGCTGAGCTGCGCGCAGCAGGTAGTGAGGGCTGAAGGGGCGGGTCTGACCCTTTACGACGATCAGAAAGACGTGCTCGTCTTTCGCGCCGCAACGGGGGTTGCCGCCGATAAAATCATCGGCTGGGAGGTGCCCCTTATCAACTCGCAGCACGGCATTGCTTTCAGAATGCGCCAGGTCATTTCATCGACTCCCATGAACAGGGCGATTGACGAGGCTACAGGTGTAAACTACAGAAACGTTCTGATCGCCCCTCTTCTCATCAATGATGAAGCCATTGGTACGGTGTCGGCCGTCAACAAGATAGCCGCAGACCACTTCACCCCGCAGGATATCGAGGATTACACGGGCTTTGCGGAATTGGCCGCTCATATTATCCGACAGCGCATACGCGAATACAATCTCAAGCAGATCATCGAAGGAGACGCGGCCAAAGTCCCCAGGGAACTCGCGGGGGTCAAGAACCTCACGATCGACGCGGACCTTTTGGAGATAATCAAAAACGTAGCCGCGATGGGGCGCAGGGCCCCCGAGATGCTTCCTTTGTGCAAGCAGCTCATTGCGGCTCTGACCAACATGGGTTGATTGACCCAAGCCCAAAAGCTGGAGATTTTTCGTGTGCGAAGACGCCGGCGCTGTGAGAACAAAGAGACGGCAGACAAACATTTTTGTGATGGAGGAGAGGTCATGACCCTTTTGAGGGGCCCGGATGGGACGCTTTACGAAATTCCCGATGGAGAACTCGATCAATACGAGATCGCGCCCGAAGACCTCGTGGACAAGATGGAGGCCTCCGGTGTGAAACCGCCACCAGGAATCAACCCGCAGCAGATCGAACCGCAACGGACTATACCGATGCGCCTTTGTCTGAAGCGGTGATTTAAAAGGGGGCGGCCGCCGGCGGAGACCCACGGATCGTGGGAAGAGGCGCCGGCGCTAAGACGATCGAGAATGTTCGGACTCAGGGGCCAAGTTCCTCGTATGATAGACTTATATAATACCCTGCTCGAAAGAAAGAATCGGCTCTTTCCGCGCAGCCATGCAGACAGCGCAGACACTAAATGTGGTGCGGTTGGAGGCAAGCCAAATGTGAGGAGCTTCCAAAAAGTGAAGTGCCTCCGGTTTATAGATCACGCTTCGCGAGCTTCGCATTGCTTCACAAAGTGAAGCATGCTTGCCGGCCTCCCTTTGCGACGTGTGAGCGCGTAGCGCGGGGGCCGACCGCTCATTTTCGACAGCCCATCCACCCACCTGCGAGACGGGGCGGTAGCGGGAGGCCTCATAAACAGCCTGGAGTGGTTTCGATGCGTATTGAATCTTTTTTTGAACCTATCGTGTATGTGACGGCCAAAGTTACACATGGCTGCAACCAGAAATGTAACTATTGCAAGGTCGATTCGCTGTCCAGCAGATCTATGAAGATGTCGCTGGAAACCGCCAAAAGAGCAGCTCGTTTACTTATCGAGAACTCCGGCTTTTCTTCCCTGTGGTTCAATATGCACGGCGGGGAGCCTTTGCTCTTGCCCGACGAATGGATCGAAGAGGTGGTTTGCTATGCGCGGCAGCTTGCCGATAAGCATTCCAAGGAGATCCGGTTTCCCATAGCGACCAACGGGACGCTGCTGCCCGAGGAACGTCTCCTGAAACTCCACAAGCTGGGAATCGACTTTTCGATGAGCTGCGACGGCCCTCCGCAGATACATAACATCATGCGCGGGCGAGGAGCGACCGTTTACAAGACTTACCAATTATTCAGGAAGCATAAGATACGGTGCGGCATCATGGCGGTTATCAGCAGGGGCAATTATGACAAGATGAAGCAGGTCATGGACTGGTACCGCGAGCAGGCAATCCGCTCTTTTCTGTCAAATTTTGTCGAAGCCCAGGGGCGCGGGGTAAACAATCATCTGTTGACCCCTCGGGAAATGTATGAGAGCGGAGTTCAGATCCTGGACCACATGTGCGAAACCGATATCTCGGTCTCCAATGACGATATGTTGCGCAAGGTAGCCTGGTTTGTGCAAGGCCGCAAGAATGGCGACGCTCTTGCCTGTCCCAATATAGAATGTCATGCCGGTCGGCACATGGTTGCAGTTGATATGGATGGGAGCATTACTACTTGCGGAAGCGCCGATACTTCGGATTACCTGCTCGGTCACATTGATCGCGATATAGATGAAGATCACTATAAGAATATACTCCATCGATTTCATGACAAGGGAAGGTGGCTTATACGCTGCTTTGACTGCGCCGCCAAGCAGATTTGCAGTCATGGGTGCACGACTGCGTGCAACAAGTCGAACGACTACCGGGAAAATATGTGTCAATATACTCGAATGATATGGACACATTTGTGTGAGCATCCTGAAAAAGCTAATCATATTAATGGAATAATAAGCGGGCGTAAGGCACATTATGGATAGCTTGTCAATGGGACGGGAAGAGGAAGCGTTTGGCTTCGATCTCTATACGCCGGTATGCCGATGTTCATGCTCGCCTCGCGGGTGGGTGGGCGGGCTGTGAAGACCGTTGATTGAGGTGTTTGAACCGGAGCAGAACAATTCTAACAAAAAGGAGAAGAGCATGGCGGTTGTGAGAAGTCTTGAAGGAACTTTTTATGACATCCCTGATGGTGAAATCGAAAAATACAAGGTCCCCGCCGATCAGGTGAAGGGTTTGATGGAATCAGCCTGTCAGAAACTGCCACAGAATCCGGTACAGCAACCAGCGGGAGGAGGCAGGCAAACCGGTGGACAGCCCCAGATCCTTGTTCAGGTCATAGTGCAATCCCCCGGCGGCGGCGCTCCCCAGCAGGGGCAGCAGCCTCAAGGACCACCGCCGGAAGGCGAGGAGAAGGTCGAGCCTCAGTGGTACTGGATCAACTGGGCAAACTGGGCAAACTGGTATAACTGGTATTAGTCGCGTTGAGTGACAATCGGGAATCGCTTTCTTTGCGGCCAGATCATAAATCCGGTGACGTATTGGTTCCATGCTGGGTGGGCGCAGCTTTTTCGTGCCCGCCCTGCGCGCCTCGATCCGGGATCCGGGCAGACCCTGCTACCCTTTGGGGCAAGACGCGAAGGCCCGTAGAAACAGAAAACAAAGGGAGTCATTCAAAAAGGATTCCAGTATATGGAAATGCAAAATCCACAAGGTATGCCAGGGGTTGATCGGTTATCCATAGGGCAGAAGGTTTCGAACGCCCTGTTTTTCTTTGCTTACTTGAAGCCTGTTTTATGGATAGCGGTATTGGTTGTATTAATCAACTTGATATCGGCTTCAAGTTTAATACCTATCATGGATTTTGGAAGGATATTAACTGACTACTTCGGGAAAAGAGAGTCGGTGGTGTGGGCTTTCATTAGTTTATTTACCGCACCACAGCACGCTATATATATTTACGTTATTTTGGCGGCGCTGCTCATAGCCGTTTCAGGCGTCGTTACACTTATATCGAATTACTATGGCAGTTATGTGCGGGAGTTTATGTTGAGGAATCTCAGGTTTGACGTCTACAAGAGTATCGAGCACCTCAACATGCAATCAGTGAACAAAAGAGGGGCAGGAGATTACGTACAGGGAATTCACCGGGACGTCTACGCGGTGGATCAACTGTTCAGTGAACTCTTTAACAGGACCCTGCCTCAGACCATATTTGCCGGAGTCGCCTTCGCAGTTTTGCTCAACATCAATTGGGTTATGACCCTGGCATTGTTTGCGGCCGGCTTCGTGCTCTTTCCGGTTTTCACCATCTGCAACATGAATCTGAACCGGCTTTCCGGGTACCTGCGGTACGCCTTCACTGAAATGTCGGATCAGCTGATCGAGACCATAGGGGGGTTCCGGGACATTGTGGCCGGAGGGCGCTTCGACCGGTTTGCGGGCCGGTTCGACGATACCCTGAAAAGATCGCAGGGCAGCGCGGTCAGCATTGCCTGGTGGGGGCAGTTCGGGGGAGTAACGACGACGTCTCTGATGAGTCTGTTCAGTGCGGTCCCGATCATCGTTGTGGTTCCCCAACTGTTGAGGGCCAACGCTGCTGGCCAGCCCGCAACGGTTTCCTCCCTTATCGGGGCCACAATCTCGTATGTACTGTTTCTTCAACAATTTCTGCATATTTATTCGATCATATACAATTTTGTTCAGCAGGCGGCCCTGACCGCCCCGAGTTTCCAAAGCCTGCGGATGATGCTGACGCCCGAACCGAGGAGGTTCGCACAGATCGCTCCTACGAAGGCCGGGGACCCTGCCGCTGGACTGTCGCCCGTTTTGTCCATCAAGTTCGATGGCGTTTCGATGCGCTTCAACGGCCGTGGGATCTTTGAGGGTCTGGAGTTCTCGATCCCGGGTGGGAAGCTTTCGGCCATTGTGGGTCAAAGCGGATCGGGCAAGACGACGATATTCAACCTGCTGTTGCGATTACTCGACCCGACAGGCGGGAGAATCCTGATCAATGATCAGCTTCTGGAACAGATCGATGAGAAGCAGCTCAAGAAATTGATGGGACTTATTCCCCAGGACCCATTTATCTTCAACTGTTCGCTTCGTGAAAACCTTCTGATGGCTTCAGCCGACGGATTGGACGACAGGTTGCTTAACAGGGCCGTCGATCTGGCGCAACTGCGTGAATTCGTCGAATCCCGTGAAGGTGGTCTGGATTTTGTCGCAGGGCATATGGGCAGGAACCTTTCCGCCGGCGAAAAGCAACGGCTCGCCCTGGCCCGTTTGATCGTGCAGGACCCGGAAATCATTATTTGCGATGAATATACCGCCAATATAGATGTGAAGACAGCGGGGCTGATTCACGAGGTGATGCGGAGCGAGTTCTCCAGGCGCACGCGCATCATTATCACGCACCAGTTGTACACGATCAAAGGCGCCGATCACATAGTCGTTCTGGATAAAGGGAACATCGCGCAAGCCGGCACGCACGAAGAACTGTTCGCTCAACGCGGTGTTTACAAGGATTTATGGGAGCTGCAGAAACTTACGTAGCGGCAGACCTTTGACAGGATTTACAGAAAAACAACAGGCCAAAGGCAAAACCTGAATTTGCACCGCAGGCGCAGAGAGCGCATAGTGGCAAAAAGACCTTTGACAGGATTTACAGGAAAACAACAGGCCAAAGACAAAACAGGCGCCATAAGCTATTTTTCAATCCTGTTAATCCTGTTAATCCTGTCAAAATCTCTCTGCGTCATCTGCGTTTTTGCGGATCAAGCAGACTCGGCAAACAGGGCGGATTCGAACTCTGCAGCCGACAGGGTGGTGCGGCTGAACAAAGAAGTTATCAGCCTCTACAGGCAGGGCAATTATGAAGAAGCGCTCGCTCGTTGCATCGAGACCTGCGAGCTTGCGCGGAGCAGCCTGGGAGAGGAGCATCCGGAGTTTGGCAGTTGTATCAGCAACCTGGCGCTGATTTACAAAACGACGGGCAAATACGGTTTGGCAGAACCGCTTTTGAAGCAATCCCTGGAGATATCGAGAAAAGTCTATGGGGAAAACGATCCGGATTTCGTCACTAGCCTCAACAACCTTGCAACCCTCTACTCGGACACGGGCAGGTACGCGGAGGCCGAGACGCTCTACCTTCGGGCCCTGGACATCATTCGGGCGGGCGCGGGGGAAGAGAATGCGTTCTTTGTCAAAAGCCTGAACAACCTTGCCTCGCTTTACAAATCGATGGGCAATTATGTTGATGTGGAGCCGCTCTATAAGAAGGCAGCCGACATTTTGCTGAAGATCTCGGGCGCAGACCAGCCCGACTACGGAGTTGTCCTTAGCAACCTTGCTCAGTACTACTACCTGGCAGGCAGATACTCAGAGGCTGAATCGACCTATCGGAACTCCCTGGACATTATTGGAAAAGCCCTCGGCGAGCAGCACCCCGCATATGCCCGCACCTTGAATAACCTTGGTTCCGTCTATGAAGCCACGGGCAATTATGCCGGGGCCGAGCCGCTCTATCGGCAAGCTCTCCAGATCTTCACGTCAAAACTGGGAAAGCAGAGCACCGATGCCGCTGCTGCGCTGAACAATCTTGCCGGTTTATACAAAACCATAGGGGACTACGACAGGGCCGACTCGTTTTACCGTCAGGCCAATGACATCTGGCGCGCCGCTTTGGGAGAAAATAACCTCGAGTTCGCTGCGGGTCTTAACAACGTGGCGGACCTTTATTATTTAACGGGCAAATTTGATGCGGCTGAGCAACTGTATGTGAAGGTGCTCCAAATCCAGCGATCCAGCCTCGGCGAAAAGCGCCCGGATGTGGCCCTGAGCTTACAGAACCTCGCTGCGCTCTACAAAACGATTGGCAGGTACCCGGAAGCCGAGTCTCTGTATCGGCAGGCGCTCGATATATGGGAGGCGACACTTGGAAGCGGACACCCCAATGTTGCCCTTGCCCTGCACAACCTGGCCTCGCTCTACCATGGGATGGGCAGGTACGGGGAGGCCGAACCGCTCTACCGGCAGGCCCTGGAAATAAAGATTGCGGTTCTGGGCAAGGAGCACCCCGATGTGGCCAACACGCTCAACAATCTGGCGGCGCTGTGCGCGGCGACTTCCCGCCAGGGCGAGGCCCTGGAGCTGATGAAGCATGCTCAAAGCATCGATGACCGTTTAATCCGGCACGTCTTTTCCTTCGCCACCGAATCTCAGCGCATGGGATACATTGCGGTCATCCGGGGGGAGATGCACAGCTTTCTATCGCTGATTTCACAGTATCTGTCAAACTCGCCTACCGCAGTGACGGACGGGCTGGACATGGTGCTCAAACGAAAGGCGATTGTGGCTGAAGCACTGGCGGCCCAGCGGGACTCCATTTTGGGCGGGCGATATCCCGACCTGGCGCCTGCCCTTCGCAACCTGAGGACCCTCAATACCCAGATTGCCCAAAAGATCATGTCGGGTCCCGGTCCAGAAGGCCCCGAGGCCCATCGGCAATTGATCGAAAAGTGGTCAGCCGAAAAGGAGAGCGTTGAAGTCTTCCTGGCGGGCCGCATCCCGGAGATCGACCTGGAGAGGAAAATCACGGAAGCCAATCGGGCCAAAGTTGCCGGAGCGCTTCCCGAGGGCACGGTCCTTGTTGAGTTCGTCCGGTTCAATCCATTCGACTTCAAAGCCATACCCGCGCAGGGACAGCCGATCTGGAAGCCGGCTCGCTATCTGGCTTTTGTCCTGCTCCCGGGCCAACCGGACAACATTCAAATGATAGACCTGGGCGAGGCGGACCTCATCGAAGAAATGATATCAGATTTCAGAGGCGCGATCACCGGAAGGGCCGAAAAACCGGCCGGGGATGCGGCAAAAGGCGTTTTAGGCTCTGTTACCGATGCCGGGTTCAAACTTCGTGAAGCGCTCTTCGACCCTTTAAAAAAAGTTTTGGGCGACCGCAAGCGGCTTATCATTGCCCCTGACGGCGACATATATCGTTTGCCCTTCGGTGTGCTGCCCGTTGACAAAGAGCGCTATATCATCGAGGATTATCATATCAGCTATGTCGGCTCCGGGCGGGACCTCCTGCGTTTTGGCGCGGGTTCGGCCCCGGGAGGCGCCGCCCCGATAGTGATTGCGGACCCGGACTACGATCTCCAGGCCGGTGCGAGAAGCGTTGAAACAGGAGCAGGTGCGGAACAGCAAAGGCAGTCACGGGATATGGTCCGCTATGCTTCACATTTCATGCGTTTGCCCGGCACTCGCGTCGAAGGCGAACGTATTGCTGCCATGCTCGGCGTCAAAGCTCTGGAGGGAGGCTCAGCCACCAAGCGCAACGTTGAAGACGCACGCTCGCCCCGTATTTTGCACATAGCGACTCACGGCTTTTTTCTGCCGGACCAGCAGCGTCCCCCCGGGGGGAAAGAGTTCCAGACGGACCGGGGGAAAACCGGGGCGGCAGATTTGGCCAACCCGCTGTCACGGGGCATGGAAAACCCGTTGCTGCGCTCAGGCCTTGTGCTGGCGGGCGCCAACACCTGGCTTCAGGGAAAGGCGCTCTCCCCGGAGGCTGAGGACGGCATCCTGACGGCGGAAGACGCTTCAGGCCTGGAGTTGCTTTTCACTGACCTGGTAGTGTTATCGGCCTGTCAGACCGGACTTGGCGACATAAAGGCCGGCGAGGGGGTTTTCGGGTTGCGCAGGGCGTTCCTTCTGGCCGGAGCGAAAACGCTTGTGATGAGCCTATGGAAGATTCCGGATGAAGAAACCAGGATGCTGATGGAAGGCTTCTACAAGCGCGTATTGGAAGGCAGACCAAGGGCAGAGGCCCTGCGCGAAGCGCAGTTGGAGGTCAAGGCCGCCTCCCCGGAGCCGCTGTTCTGGGGCGCATTCATCTCGCAGGGCGACCCGGGGTCCTTGCGATGATTATATGCATGCTCGCGCCAAGGAAACTTTGAGTACTTCGTTCAAAATGACAACCTGATCCTCACCAGCTCCTTCGGATTGATCAATCACTCCCCTCGAACTTAAAGGAGAGCTTCACGCGCACGCGATATTCTACAATCTTCCCGTCCTCAATCCGAACGTCCAGCTTGTCCACTTCAGCAATTCTCAGGTCCCTAAGACTCTTGGTTGAAGTTTCAATGACCTCTTTTGCCGCTTCCTCCCAGGAACTTGGACTGGTTCCGACGAGTTCAACGATCTTGTAAACCGACATGGCAATCCTCCTTTGTTTATAGCCACCGCAGAAAACAGGAAAAGGGGGGTTCCCCTTTGCCCTTACCAATCACAAAATTGATTTCACGGCGCAACTGTAAATCCAGGCAGGTCGTAGTGCACGCTTTGCTATCCCGTAAGTGTAAGAGTAATCATCAAGCGGCATATTGCAACCGAAGTTGAAAGGACCATACTAAGAGTATGCCGGCGTTACTCGGAGCGGCTCATTCTTCATCTTGGAGTTGGAGCGAATGAGGTCTGACGTCTGGGAGTTGCACGCAGCGTAAACTCTTGCCGGCAGCTAACCTAAAAACTCCAGGACGTCCTGATTGAATCGCTCTGATGCTTCGATAGGGGGCAGATGCCCGACGTTGGTATAGGTAATGAGTTTTGCGCCTCTAATCATGGTGCTCAGATATAGGCCGTTCGGATAGGGGACGAGTGGATCCTCGGCTCCGTGAACAACAAGCGTTGGCAGGTAGATTCTGCGCATGTGGTCGGCCACACCAGGCCACGTCATTACCGCGCCGAGTTGCCGCTGGTAGGAAGAAAGCGACATCGGTCTGGATTTGGAATATCGCACTACCCTATCGAGGTCTTCGGAGTGGGAATTCATGTAGCCCGGCACCGTAATCATCATAGTAAATACTATACAATCCAACCTATGTTCCAGGCATCTATTCTCCGTCAATCACCCCAAAGGGTAAGAACGAATACGACAATTTGGTGTGGTTTGAATCAATGCTTCACTTCACAGGCAACTTGATCGCTGTGAACTTGACGCTGGCCACTTTCCCTTCCACCTCAACACGATCTTCCTTGCTAGGCGGTGGAGTAAATTCTTCGCCAGGGCAGCAAGCCATTGCTTCCAATTCCTCTGGCGTAAGCAGGTGACGGGCCACAATTTGAATCTCAGCAAAGCCGGCTTCTCTCACCGTCTGCCAGTAGTCGTCTTCAGGAACAGCCCCTCCCAAACATCCCGCCCAAGTCGATTGGAAGCGCTCCTGTAACTCAGAAGCGTCACTCTCGGTGAAGACAGTGTCTGAGATAGCAATTCGCCCACCGGCTCGCAGGATACGAAAGGCTTCTTTATACACTGCGTCCTTGTCGGGGCACAGGTTGATGACGCAGTTGGAAATCACCACATCCGCGAAGTCGTCTGGAAGCTGTGTTTTGTCCAGGTATGCGGTGCGGAACTCAATGTTCCTGTCTTGCAAGCCTGACTCAGCCACAGCCTGCTTGGCCCGCTCGATCATCTGAGGCGCGCAATCTATTCCGATTACTCTTCCTTGCGATCCGACTTTGTGAGCGGCCAAGATGACGTCTATCCCGCCCCCACAGCCGAAATCCACAACAACATCGCTAAGCTGAAGGTTCGCAAAACCTGTAGGGTTGCCACAACCTCGAGAGAACTTGAGAGCAATCTCCGGCACTAAGGAAAGCTCCGCCTGACCGTAGAGTCCCTGATCCACTGCATAGCCCGAACCGGGCTGTCTCTTGTTGGGTCAACAGGACTCTTTGCTACTGCCTGTCTCGGCAAACTTGCCATAACGACTCTTTACTACTTGCTTGATCTCATCGGCAATCATGTTGGACTCCTCTAGTGTTGAGGCGATATATTCACCCACCTCAATTGTGCCAAGTCCGGTTGAGTAACGCAATCCCACGAGCCGCCAGACATCTGAGATTGTATGGGAGTGAGGTGCAGAATGCAATGGCTCTGAACCTTGAAAGCGCCTGGCATGAAGCAAGGGAAGCAAATTTTGCGGGATCGAGGGATGATTTGATTGACTATGGTGGCGTTATCACACTTCCACGATACGGAGAAATCAATGAAGAATAAACGGATCACGGCGCCGGCGATGTTGAAGGCAAAGGAGGGGATGGAGGAAACCGTCAGGCAAGAACTCTTGTCCTTGGTCAAACCTGCGCGGAATGTCCCAGTTTAAGGAAGAGATATTTTAAGGACATTCTCCTTGACAGAAAGGGGGGGAGAGGTTGCGTCAATCCTGGCTGGCGGTCCCGGTTCCCAAGCCCCGGATCCTACTTTTTGGTCTTTTCGCCGAGCTTGGCCTTTAAAAGGTCTGCCAGAGTTCCCATAGAATCCGGATTTCCCTTCAAATATCGTGAATAATCGTCCTCGCCTTCGTTATGATCTTCAAGGTCTTCAGACCCTGCCAACGACAAGGAAATACGTTTGTTGTCCCTGTCGACAGAATCGATCCTTACTTCAACGGCCTGGCCCTTTGCCAGCACCTCGTGCGGATGCTTGATCCTTTTGCCCGATCCAAGTTTGGAGATATGCAGAAGACCATCCACTCCAGGCGCCAGCGAGACGAAGGCGCCAAAATTCGTCAATCGAGCCACGGCGCCGCTGTGGCGAGATCCTTGAGGAAAATCCTTTTCAATATTATTCCAGGGATCCGGCAGAGCCCGTTTTAAGCTAAAAGAAAGACGATCTTTGTCCCAATCAAGATTTGTGGCCACCACCTCAACTTCCCGGCCAACTTCCAACAGGTCGTGAATATCCTCCACCCGGTCCCAACTGATTTCCGAGATGGGTATGAGCCCTTCCAGGCTGCCGATCTTTACAAAAGCGCCAAAATTGTGGATGGAGGCTATTGTCCCCATCACCTTCATTCCTTCCGTGAGTAAGCCTTTCTGCTCTTCTCTCCGTTTCCGGCGCTCTTCTTCCAGAACCGACCTGTTGGACAAAATGATGTTTCGTCCCTTCTCGGCGTATTGAATGATTCGGAAAGCAAGATGTTGGCCTACAAGATCATGCGGGTTTGCAGAGTGTTGCAGCCCCATCTGAGAATGGGGACAAAAACCGCTGAGCCCCCCGGCTATCCTGATTTCAAAGCCCCCCTTTATTTCTTTCTCAACAAGCCCTTCCACAGGTATTCCGCTTCGCCATGCTTCCTCCAAATGGTATCGTCCAGCCTCGCCTCCGGTGATCCGGGTCGTAAAACGAAGTTCGTTGGCGCCCGCAGACAGGAAATAAGCCTGGACCATGTCACCTTCTTTGACGGAAAGCTCGCCTTCCTCATCCACCAATTCCTTCCTGTCGAGATAGCCTTCGCTCTTCCCACCCAGATCAAGGAAGATCCATTCAGCCGAGATCTTAACGATCCTTGCCTCCACTTTCTGCCCGGGGTTGAACTGCACAGGCTTCACCAAGCTTCCTGCCAACAGCTCGGCAAAGCTCTCCTCTTCGCTCATTTCATCGAATTTTTCGTTATCCTCATCCATTCAGGCCTTTTACCTCTCCCCAAAATTGAATCTTCAGTCCAGACACCCTTCGCGATTGCTAAATCAATTTTCTTTCAATAATAACGGATCTGGTGCGAAAAGCCAGTTTGACTCTCAATTTCGACAACCATCGAAGATGAATCGGGGGATACGGTTTTTTACACAAAGGCGAAGCCGACCGGCGGTTCAACCTTCTGCAAGATCTTTTGAGTCCGGCCCTAACTCGTCGAAGAGGCGAAAAAACTCAACTATGCTTATATTACAACCGTAGTGAGCGGGGTTCCATGAACAAATTGTGAGCCATGTAGGAGGCGTGAAATGGAGAAAAACATGTGCATTTTTGACGGTAAAGAACATTCCGATGGGTCTGAAGTGTGCGACGCCATGAGATGCATGGTTTGCAGGGATGGAGATTGGCTTTTAAGTTGGATTTCTGACTTTGGGCTATAAGTCTGTTGAGTTTACCCCTGATGTAAGTTAACCGTACAAGAGGACCTTGGTTCGAAGCCAGGGTCCTTTTCTTTTGCACCATCTAACCTTACAACGTCTTTGACCTAACATTCATGAACACCGGGCATCAGTCCACCCCCGGTGATGAAACGGAAACAAGCTCTCATGCGAATCCGTCGTGCTGCACCCTGCCGATTGAGTGACCGGCCCTTTTATCCATTTCGCTTTTATGAGAAAAAGCATACAATGAGCCGATAGCGTCCATTCGTACGGCAGGCCATATCTTCATGCATGACAGTAGTGGTCGAGCGAACTTGAATCTTTCGGCCACCAACAGGTCCCCCGGGATTTAAAGCCGTTCAACAGGGGGCAATTATGCCGACCAAAACCGACCGTATCTCGCTTTACCACATTACATGGGGAGAGCAGTATGGCATTTGCACTCTCTATTTCTGGGGTTGTAACCTGCGGTGCGGTATCTGCCTTCTCAAGAAAGAAGTTTTTGACTGCCATCTCCTTGAAACAAGGCTGCGTATCTATGATCCCTCTTTCGTGAGTCCGAGGCCCCGGAAGTTCCTGACACTTGAACAGACTCTGGAGATTTTGGACCGCCTGCCAATCAAACGGGTTTTTCTAATGGGAGCAGAGCCCCTCTGCGAACCTTTTCTCCCGCAGATACTTGAATTCTTGCGCCGGGAAAAATCCTGCGTTATTTCGCTTTTGACCAACGGAAAGCTAATGCCTCCAGTGCATTTGCTGGACGAGGTCATCTTCAGCATAAAGGCGATCACCCCTTCGTTGCACCGCAATTATACCGGTTTTCCCAATCAGGCTATCCTCAAACATTTCAAAGAACTGGCCGGCTTACCCCAGATAAGGCTTCATGCGCAGACAGTCTTCATTCCAGATTACGTGGATCAAGCCGAGGTCATGAAGGTTGCCGCGTTCATTGCATCGATCAATCCCGATATTCCATTCAGGATAGATGCATACCTGCCGGTTCCCCGCCAACCGTGGAGAGTACCGAAAATCGAAGAAATTGAAGAGCTGAAGAACAAGATTTCTAAAATCCTGCCACAGACGACTTGTTTTCACGGCAAGCAGGGTAGTGAGCCCTTGGTCTATGAGGTAAAAAGAATATTTTAAGGAGCCATGTTTTTAATAGGGAAGGGACGTAAAAGCGGTTCATAGCGACGTGCACCCGCTTTTGAAAACCGGCATATTGCAAAAGACCGACACGGGTCTCTTCGAATTCCCGTTTGATGCCGTGCATGTAGATTTCACGCTCAAAACCGCCTGAGTCTTCGCGAACTCTCCTTCCAACGGGCGAGCAACTCACGGCAAATACGAACCGGCTCGGACCCCTTATGATCCACCCCCTTCTGACCCGTTCCTGAATTTAAATACTTAATGCAATTTTAAGCTCACCTTTTTCCGGATATCCTCATCGGTGCTGCCTTTGGCCGCATCAAGCAGCACCATACGGTGGGATTCTTCGTTAAAACCAAACAGTCTGTCACATCCACAGCCGCTGATGCTCACAATGATCCAACACCGCGGCGGCAGGGCGGCGCGGCGCAAGTCAATCGCCCGCGATGGCGCCGGTCATCAGCCGGTTCGCATAATAGCGGGAGGCGCCCGGGTGGTATGGCAGGAACGTATTATGGACGAAGTTGACCGGAACGGTTGCGGCGGCGGCGGGATGGGTCTGCACCAGTTCCTGGTGGTTGGCAAAGACCGCGTCGACGATAGCGTAGACGAGACTGTCAGGCAGGTCCTTGTTGGCGACGGCAAAATTGTAAAGACCCACGCTCGCGTAGCTCTTCTTCAATGACGGGTAG
>Ga0181539_1002958_pt1 | contig 16265 bp, 17 predicted proteins | sample PEATcosm2014_Bin_46_FD_119767 | JGI IMG/M metagenome (GOLD analysis project Ga0181539, IMG submission 119767) | Peatland microbial communities from MTU Mesocosm Facility, Houghton, MI, USA - PEATcosm2014_Bin23_60_metaG | ecosystem: Environmental > Terrestrial > Soil > Wetlands > Peat | place... | reverse complement strand
GCGTATTCGCTCCTTTCGGAGCGTCCGCCGAGGAACTGGAACGCCGCGCTCTGGCCGACGAAAAGGTGCGCAACGCCATCGGGAGGAAGAGCGTGGTCAAGGTGATCGCGGTGCCCGACAAGCTGGTGAACATCGTGGTGAAGTGAGCGGGCGCTCGCCGAGGCCGGAGCTTGATTCTGGGCAGAAGAGCGGGACGAGGGCGTCCCGCGCGGACCCGGGGGTCCGCCCTACTACGCGCGCTTCAGCACGTTCGATTGGTGGCGGCAAAGCTGGACTCCGCTATGGCCTTCAGACGCTCGGGGGTGAACTCGGGGTGGTTACGGAACCGGGATGGAATGGCCTCCTCCATCCTCGCCTGGGACGCCGGCGCCCAGGCGCATTCCGGGTAGCCCAGAGCCTCGGCCAGGCGGCAGGCAGTCTGTACGGTATGAATGGTGGGGTCTCTCTCCATGCTCACGACGCCATGGTGCATGTGGATGTAGTGCCGCAGCGATTCCGGGAATCCCCATGCCCGCGACAGCGCGCCGCCGGCCTCGCAGTGGTTCATGCCGAACATGGTCTCTTCGACGGCGAGGATTTCACCCATATTGGCGACTTCGCAGGCCATTAAGGAGCTATATTTCTCGTGCAAGGTCAGGAGCATGCCCAAGCGGCCGATATCGTGCAGCAATGCGGCGGTGTACAGCATGGGCAGCGATAACGAACTGGTTTTGGCGAGGTGTTCGGCCAGGGCCGCGGAGGCGAGACTATGCTTCCAGCCGGTGCTGAAATCGCCGTTGGTATGACCGCTCAGATAGGACCTCATGGCGATCCTCGAAGCCACCGACCGCGCGCGCTCCAGTCCCAACAGCAAGAGAGCATGCGGAATGTTGGTAATTTCGCAGCGGAAGCCGAACTCCACCGAGTTGGCCACAATCAGTAAGTCGGTGGCGAGGGCGGGATCGCCGCGAAAAGCGGCTTCGAAATCCTCCAGGGCGGAATTGCCGTCGGCGGAGATGGAGAGAAGCTTGAGAGCGGTCAGGTTGAAGGCGGGCAACCGGGAAAGCCGATCGAGGGTTTGAGATCGAAGTTTGGAGCTATTATCCGCGGACATACATACGCCTGGGCAGCACTGGCAGGGACTACTTCCCCTGGGCGATATCCCGGCTCCTATCGTTCATATCGGCGCGGAAAACGTTTTTTTGCAGGAATTCTTTGGGTGGCGGTAGCGGCCTTATGGGGGAACCCGATATCCGGTCACGGTTGCCCATAGACCGGGAGTGAGAAATGCTACTTACGCCGGCGCGATGCCGGGGCGCGTTTTTTGGGTCCCGCGGTGGCGTTCTTGGCGCTGTTGCCGTTCTTGGCGAGGCGGAGCTTCCAGGCAGTGTGCAGTGCGCCGGCGAGCACGTCCTCGGTGGCCGCGGCCAGCCGGATGTGAGTCATGCCCATCCTGCCCCACCCGCCGGCAATGGGCACGAATACCTCCGGAGCCTCTTCTACGAAAGCGGCCTGCAGGTCCGGGGTCAGCATCAGGTTGCCGTAACCCTGGCGTTGGGAAGCGAGGGTAGCGAAAATCCTGCGGCCCACGCGGAAGTCGGGCGCCCCCATGTGCGAACTTTCCTCGGCGCCTTCAAAGCTCAACGCGATGCGGCGAAAGTCTTGGGCATTCATGGGCATAAGCGGTACATGCGGGGCAGGATGCGATCCTGCCGCCGATTAGGCGGGTTGCCAACCCGCCGCAGGTTACCAACCTGCCCCACAATGCGGCAGGGCCGCAAAACAAAGGCAAAGGCCCGGAGACGACAGACCACGAAACGATGGTCTGTCCCACCAGGAGAAGTCGATCCTATGGATTATCGCTCATTTTGCGCAGGCTCTTGAGGTTCTTTTTTACCTCTTCGCTGGCGTCCAGGAGCTGGTTGGTGTCGTAGATTACGCGCGGGGTGAAGAAGATGATCAGCTCCGACCGGGTCTTGGTAACGCTCTTGGTGCCGAACAGAAAGCCGATGCCCGGAATGCGGTCGAGGTAAGGAATGCCGGCGGTCGTCACCTGGTAACTTTCCGCGATTCCGCCGCCGACCGCTATGGTATCGCCGTCCTGGACCGTAACCTGTGTGCTGACCGAGCGATTGGTGAAAGAGGGCGAATCGATATTGGAATACTGGCTGGACTGTGACTGGGATTGCGGCGCGCTCACCTGCTGGCCGATTACCAAGGTCACCACGCCGCTCGGGTTCACGCGGGCTACGATGTTCAACGTGACGCCGGTACTCTGGCTGCTGATGTTCTGAATCGGCACCGAGGTTCCATTCTGGGTGATGCTGCTGGCCGCGGTCGAGGTCGCCACCGGGATCTGGCTGCCGATATTCATGGTGGCCGGAATGCTATCGGTGGCAATCACGCTGGGGGCGGAAACCAGCTTTGTCGTTCCTCTGGATTCGGATGCGCTCAATTGGCCCTGCAGCAGGCGTGTTCTCGATACCAGCGCCGCGGCGGTCAGCAACAGGCCGCCGCCGGCCGTCTGCCCGAAATTGCTTAGGCCATTGAGTTGGTTACCGCTCTGGATCGGGCTGTTGAGAGTGGCTGCCAGGCCGGCATTCAGGGTGTCGTTCAAGTCGATTTCATAGATTTTGGCGTCGATCAGCACTTGCCTCGGCGCCACGTCCAACTGGTCGAGGATGTGCCGAATCTGTTCCCACTCCTGCGCCGAGCCCTGCACCAGGATGGTGTTGTCGAAGGGGTTTGGAATCACGTGCGGGGCGTTTGGGTTGGCATTTCCCTGCCCCGTGCCCGGCCGCAGATATTGTCCGGTCTGATCGTTGGCGGCCGCCGACCCGGGAACCGCGCCGAAAGGGGTCTGCCCAGCGCCCTGGAGGCCGGAGTTGCCGTAATTGCCGTAATTGCCGGACATGCTGCCGTACCCGCCAAACCCGCCGCTTCCGCTATACATCGACCCATACATCCCGCCGCCGCCAGCCCCATAGCCCATCCCTCCGGCGCCGTTCGCACCGTAGCCGCTGCCGGGCTGATATCCCATGCCCTGCATCATGCTGCTCTGGTTCATCTGCTGGGCGAGTTGGATGAGCGCCATGGCGTTGCCGCTGTAAAGGGCCATAATCGCCATGGCCATGATTTCGGCTCGCCCATATTTCAGGCGATACACCCATATCCCGTTAGCGCCCACCGCTATTTTGGGCTCGACGTCCAGCTTATCGATCCATTTCTGCACCTCGGCGAAAATGCCGGGATTGGGCGCTACCGCGATGAGGGTGTTGATCCGGTCGACCGCGATGAAGCGAACCGCGCCGCCCTTTTCGGAAAGCGCGTACGCTTTGAAGACCGAGTCCAGGTCCTTGACCAGGTCCGTCGGGCGGCTGTTTTCCACGTCGAAAAGCTGTACCCGCTGGCCGGCAAAGGTATCGCTGTCGAACATGGCGAGCAGCTCCAGCGTGCGCTTCATATTGCGGCTATTGTCCTGAACGATGATCAGGTTGGCCGGCTCATAGACGGAATCGCTGGCGCCTTCGCCGAGAAATGGTTTGATCAGTTTTTCGATCTCCACCGCGGTGGTGTATTTGAGAAAAATCAGGTCCAGAATCATGCGCTCGTCGTTGGGCAAGGTCTTGCCGTCGGCATTGACCATGGGATCGATGGGCAACTTCGAGATCGCATTCACGGGCACGACGTGGTAGAGGTCGCCGACTTTCACCAGCGCGGCGCCGTTGACGCGAAGCACGGTTTCGAGCAAGGGCATCAGATCCACCTGCCGCACTTCGCCATAGGTGTGGAGGGTCACGGCCCCGTTCACTTTCGGATCCACGATGATGTTGATCTTGAGCCGCTTGGCCAGCACGTTGACCAGATCGGTCAAGGAAGTGTTGTCGAGTTGAAACAGGCCGGGCTCGAGCGCCTTACCGGCTTCGGCCGGCTGGGTGGAAGGCGCGGGGGCGGGCGCCGCCGCTCCTTGCGGGCTGGCTGCCGGCGGCTGGGCTTGAGCGGGCGCCTGGGCCGGCGTTTGAGCCGGCGGGGCGGCCTGCGCGAAGAGAGAGCGCGCGGCCAGCACGGCAAGCGTCAGCAAACCGGGCGTCAGCAAACCGAACCGGAGGCGCATGGCTAATTCCCGGCGGCGGCGCGGTCGCGGTCCCAGGCGGCCTGCTCCACCGCATTCAGTGCGCCCTTCTTGCTTTCCCAGCGATAGGTGCCAAACGGACCGGGACGCTCGAAGCGCACGCTATCGCCGGCATCGGCGGCCTTCAGATAGCGCGCTTGCCTGGCGATATCGGCGGCGGCCTCGGGGTCCGGCTTGTCTTCCAGCTTGGCTATGCCCCATGGCGTCTCGCGGTAGAGCCACTTGTGTCCCTGGGCATCGGTGTAGCTCCAGGTATAGGCGGCCGTTTTGACCGCTTGCGCGGGGATACCCGGTTTAGGCGGAGCCGTTCCATCGGCCGCGCCCAGGCACGTCCCACAAATCGTCGCAACAAAAAACACCAATAGAATCGATTTCATTTTTCTAAAGTCCTCGTAATCGCGGCGGTGGCCGTCAACGGCCAACCTGCTCCCAATAGCAGGCGCTCCCGAACGGGGTGGCCCGGCTGGTCTTGCGATAGCCGTCCACTACCGTGCCTTCCGGGGTGCTGTCGTTGGGCTGGCAGGTCTTGATCCCAAACTGGGTCTCCGGGCCCGGTCCTTTTTGCGTCGGCGTCTCCTGTGGCGGAGGCGGAGGCGCCGTGGCCATCGCGCTGGCCGCGGCTGGCGGCGGAGCGCTGCGGTCCAGAAGCTCGTCCACCGATTTGTGAATGATCTGCCCGTTCCATTCCAATGCGATCTCTTGAGTATTGACGCTTACCAGCTTGAATTGGCCGATCTTGTCGCCGGGAGAAAGCGCCTGGTGCGGCGAATTTTTATTGACGCTCAATACCGCGATCGGCCCGTCGCCTACGTCCATGACGCCGTGACACAAGGGTAGCGGGGGCATCGGCGGAGGAGGAGGCGGCGGTGGACCTTGATCGACCGGGACGTCAGCGTTGCGCGACGGATCGAAGAGATCGTCGGTGGCAACTCGCTTGTATGTGGTCGGCAGCAGAGCCCCCGGGGCGGCAAGCGGGGTCATCGGCGGTGGGGCGGGCGCCACGGCGTGCGCTTTGCGCAGCGCTGCCTCGCGGGCCTTGGCCGCCAGCCATTCGTTGTGCAACAGGAAACCGGCGCCCGCCACTACCGCGGCCAGCACCAGATTGAGCTCGATCAGTTTGCGTCTCAAAACGTGGCCAACCCTTTCTTGGTTTCGGGAATCAGCTTGCGGGTTACCGGGGCAGCCACCATCAGCCGCACCATGACGTTCTTTTTCTTGTCGTTCCCGTGAGTCACGCGAACCTCTTCGCTGGCCACCAGTTGCGGCTGGTCGCCCAAGGAGGCCAGCATGTTGACCAATTGTTCGATGCCGCAAGTGAAAGTGACTTCCACGGAAATCTCGCCGTAATCGCCGTTGATGGCGCGCCCGTTCTGGCGCTCCACACCGTGGGTATCGATGCCGTTGGCGCGCGCCACGAGCTGCACCAGGTCGAGGAGCTGGGCCTGGGCTTGCTGCATGGTGTCGGCCTTGAGGATGGTTTTTTCGCGGGTGGCGAGCTCCGCCTCGGCCGCTTGGAGCAGAGCCTGCCTGGCCGGCAAAGTGGCGGCCACTTCGCGCAGATGCGCCAGCCGCTGCTCCGCCGCCGGAATGGTATCCACCGATTCCACCACCGCCGGCACCGAGCCGCGATCGGCAAACACGACGAAGCGCAAGATCAGAACCGCGGCCAGGGCGCCGAGCCCGATGGTCAGAGCTTTGCGGTCGCGCGCGGTCATGGCTGTCCCCGGCGGTTGGAATGAATTTGAAAGACCTCGCCCGTGCCGGACTGGCTGCGCTGCGCCATATCCATGCCGGAATCCTGAAACAGGGGCGAAGAATCCAGAATTTTCAATAGCGGCGCGGCCTGCGGGGCTTCGCCGTTGATGCGCACGCCGGTGCGGGTAATCTCGATGCTATTGGTCCATGACGGAGGTTCCACCAGGCGCGTGAGCTCGTTGAGCGCGTCCAAATCGTTGCGGGTACGGGCGCGAAACTGGTCCAGCAGGCGGGTGCGGGCGCGGGCGCGATCGACGGCATGATCGAGCGCCATCGCCCGCTGCGCCTGGGGCTGCAGGCGGGCAATTTCAGCCCGAAGGCTTTCGAGATACCGGTGCTCGGCGTAGCGCGGATAGCCCCAAATGCCGGCGGTGAGCAGTACCGCCAGCGACGCCAGCACGACGGTTGGGACCAGCATGCCGCGCGAGCTGGAGCTGCGGTGCTCCACCGGCAGCAGGTTCGCCATCGGCGACATCCAGGGACAAGCCCCGGCCAGCGCCGTGGCGTACGGCAGCGCATTGCGGGAAAGATCGTTCTCCACCGGGTTGACGGTGGGCTTGGGCAGCACTTGTTCCAGCGCGACCGGCACGGTATCGGGCGCGAGCCGCAACTCGGCCAGGGCCAACTGCGCGGCGCGTTCGGCGGGCAGCTCGAACGCGGCCGAAAACAACGGCCGCCAATCGCTTTCGCCGTAAACCTCCACCGCGCGACCGGACGCCCGGCTCACCGCCACAAACCCGGCGCCAGCCTCGAAATCGTTCAGGCGGATGGCGGCGTGCACGGCCGCCGCGGAAAAGGTAAAACCGGCCACTGCGATACCGGCTTCGGCGAACAGAGAAACATAGCGGTCGATTACGGATTGTCGCGCAACCCCCAGCAGGGCCGCGCCCGGACCCAACGCCGACCAGCCCCACGAAATCTCGTCCTCACCGTAGGGATGGAGCGAATCCAGTTGCAGGCGGATGGCCGCTTCCATATCTTTCGCCGCCACACCGGGCAAGGCCAAATGGCGCACGATGACCTCGTGGCGCGGCAGCAATACGGTGGCGCCCAGATAGCTCACGCCCCGGGATTTCAGCATGGCGGCATACTCGGCGCCCCATTCCGCCGCCGGCCGGCTGGCGAAATCGTCCACCCGCAAGAACCCCAAAACGCGCACGCGCGCCAGGCGCACCCGCACCGCCACTATCTCCAGGTCGCGCTCGCCGATCTGGATTCCCACGCCCGAGCCGAAGGCCGCGAGCTTACGCAAATCCCGGCCCAGGGAACTTTTGCTTCCGCGCGCCGAAGCGGTGGCTTCGACCGATGAAGCGCCGCGCTCCGGCTGCGTTTCCGATTGTATTTCAGCGGGCATTCGGGAAATCGCTCCAGGCGGTATCGTACCAACGCAAAATGTGAAGCGGATAAGCGTAGTCCGGCGTCATGTACTTCACCATCGCGCCCACGGTACGCCGGACATCGGAAAACCGGCCGTCGGCGAGGCGTAACCGCGCGGTGGCGCGCAAGGTGAAGATGGTATTGCCGCCGATGCGGAAGCCGACTCCCAACTTCCCGTTTATGGCCTGCACGATGGAGAGCTCGGAAGGCTTGAAGGGCTGTTCGCGGCGGCGAGCCACAATGGCCGCGATGGTGTCCGGATCGAGGCCGAGGGCGGCCAGCAAGGCGGGGCTGACGGTGTTGAGATCCACCGCGGAACTGCCGAATACCGACAAGCAGTCCATCAGCCCCGGCCGCTCGACCAGGCGCGCCGCTCGCGGGGAAGCCGACTCTTCGTCCAGAGCGTACGAGCCATAAAAAATATCGGGGGTAACGCCTTTCACCAACAGCAGTTCCTCGATCTCTCGAATAGACGTGTGGGCGGCTCGAAAAGACGGGATGAGCGAGGAATAATACTGATCGAGAGCGCTTGGCTCGGGCGACGGCACGCGCCAGTCGACGATGGCTTCGGCGATGCCGCGCGAGCGCGCATCGTTGCCGGTCACGGCCATGGCGATGCGGTAGAGCAGTTCGGGCGAGGCGAGGTTGACATCGACCTTGGAGGTTTCGGGGAGGATTTCCACCCGCACCATTCCGGTGGGGAACGGATAAACCACCTCGGTCGCTCCGATGGGAATGACTCGTTTTTCGGGGGCCAACTGCGGCTGCCAGAGCAGGTCGAGCGCGGCCCGCTCGACGCCGCCCGAGGCCAGGTAGTAGGCCCTCAAACTATCCTCCTCCGTGGCAACCCGCTCGGTTTCGCCGCGCACCGTAGAGGATACCGAGATACCGATGGCGGCGAGCCCGGCGGCCAGCCAAAGCACCGCGAGGAGGGCAGAGCCGGAGCGGCGGGTGCGGGGATGCCATGCAGATGAGGATTGGTCCGGCAAAAGGTAGGGCGGACCCCCCGGTCCGCAGCCGGCCCCCTGGCCGGCTCTTCGCCGGTATCGGAGACCTGGTTCTTGGGGGAGAAGTGCGGGACGAGGGCGTCCCGCGCGGACCAGGGGGTCCGCCCTACCGGTTGCATCGTGACGTTTGCGAAAAGTATGCAGCACAGGCTTTAGCCTGTGGAAAGCAAATAAGACCGAGCCCTCAGACTGGCACCCCCTACTGATCGACATATTGGATCTCCGGCTGGCGGTGCAGGTGGATGGGGGCCACGATGGTAAACGGCTGGAGGCGCGACGCATCGGGCACCAGCGGCGCCATTTCGACCCGAATGGCCAATGGCCAGACCATTCCGGCGGCGCTTGCGCTCCACTCCGGCTTAATTTTCTGGGGCGGATGCATCAGGTAAGAGAACCGGCAAAAAGCCAATTGATCGGCCAGCACGAAAGGGCGCGGTCCGAAGACGAGCGGGAGAAACTTCGGAGCCGCAAGCCCGCTCTCCGGATCGGTGGCCACGCCGGTGCAGTTAGCCCCGGCCGCGGCCGGCGAAAACGGCGCTTCGTTCACCACCAGCCGCACCCCGGCGGTGTCCCCGGGAATCACCGACAGATCGAGCAACTGCGGCTGGCCGCGCCAAGCCTGTTGGAGCGAGAATGTGGAAATCAGACGCATGGTCCGCGCGTCGCCTTGAAAATACGGGGTCACGCCCGGCACGGCGCCTGGCCGGGCTGGGCCACTCTCACCGCCGGTGCAGCTAAGAGTGAACGGGACCAATCCTTCCAGTTCCTGCTCCAGGATTCTCTGCGCGCCGACCACTTTGCGGTCGTCCATCAGCCTGACATTGGCCTTGGAAAAAATCATGAGCCCGATCCGCATGGCAAAAACCATGCCGAGCGACAGCAGTCCCACCAGGGTGACCGCGAGCAGCATTTCCATGAGGGTGACGCCGGCGGTAGGGCGCAGTGGGACAGACGATCGCCTTTTGTCGTCTGTCAAGCGGCCGGCCCCTGAACAGGCCTGACAGACGACGGAAAGCGATCGTCTGTCCCACCCGGTCTCCGGATGGCGCCTCATGGCGCCGCCGCGGCGAGATCGTCCGCCACCAGGATGTGCTCCTTGTATCCTTCGAGCGTGAAGGTGTGCCGGTTGCTGCCGTCGATCCACCAGATCTGGAGAACCACGCGGTCGAGCGCGGGCATTCCCGGACCGGGCGCCGGCGGGGTGGAGAAAGGCGTCAGCAGGGCCTGCCAGCCGGCGTTGAGGTTGCCGGCAATGGAGCCGTCGAAGCGGCCCTCCAGCGCAGCGTTTCGCGGCAGGGTGGGATCCATCAGCAATTCATTCATGCGCAGGCGGGCGAGTTGCGCCACGCGGTCGTGATCGCGCAAGCGGGACGCATTCCGCACGGCGCCGGAGAGGCCGGACATGAGCGCGGTCACGGCAATCGACATGATCACCGTCGCCACCAGCACTTCGAGCAGAGTAAAACCGCGCGTCCGGGGGTGCCGCATCATCTACTTCTTTACGACGCTTTCCACGTTGGGAAAGCCGGTCATGGGGTCGAGATGCACAATTCGATGACCTCCGTGACGATTGCCCAACTCGACGCCGATGGCGGGAACGGTAGCGCCGGGCATCAAGACGAAGCGGCGGTCGGCGTTCTCGGCGCTGTCGGCTCCGGTCAATTCCGGCAGTACCGCTTCCAGGACGATGCCGTCGGGCGGCTTGAAGCGCCGCTCGGCGCCGTCCGCGGCGAGCGCGACCATGCGGCTTTTGGTCAGGGAAATCTCCACTACCACCGGCTCCTGGCGCCGCTCCGCGCGGGTGACGGCGGCATTGAGAAAGGCGGCGACTTCTTCGGTGGCCGAAGCCAGGCGAATGTTGTCGAGGCCGGCCGACGCGGTGGGATAGGAGATGCCGGCCAAAAGTCCAATCAGCGCCACCACGACCAGCATTTCCATCATGGTGACGCCGCGCTGGCCGGGGCTTGGCAGGCGCCAGACAGTAGCCTCTTGGGGGAGTGGTGCGGGACGAGGGCGTCCCGCGCGGACCAGGGGGTCCGCCCTACTTCCAACTGACGATATCGGCATTGATTCCATCGCCGCCCGGCTGGCCGTCGGCGCCGTAGCTGATGATATCCGGCTCGTCGCCGTGATCGCCGGGGAACTTGTAGACGTAGTCGTGATTCCACGGGTCCTTGGGCACGTCCTTGGGCATATAGGGACCGTTCCAATTGTCGGCGTCGCCCGGTTTCACGCGCAGCGCAGCCAATCCCTGCTCGGTGGTGGGAAAGTTCCCGTTATCGAGCTTGTAAGTGCCCAGCGCGCCCATGAAGTTTTCGATCTGTGCGCGGGCCTGGGTAATCTTGGCTTTGTCCACGTTGGACCAAAGCTTGGGGCCCACCAGGGCCACGAACAGCCCGATGATGGTCACCACCACCAGCATCTCGATCAGGGTGACGCCGGCCTGCCCACGCTTTCTCTCGTTGTTCCGTCTTGTCATTTCACACCGCCACGTCGTTGATGCTCGTTACCGCGAGCAGCATGCTCAAAATCAGCGAGCCCACCATAATGCCCATCACCAGAATCACCACCGGTTCGAAGATGGAGGTGAAGCGCTTGATGGCGGCCCGAGTATCATTTTCGTAAATGTCGGCCATGCGGGCAAACATGGCATCGAGGCGCCCGGTTTCCTCGCCCACGGTCAGAAGGTGAGCGACCAGCGGAGGGAAGACAGCCGCCTTGCGCAGCGGCGTGGCGATGCCTTCGCCGCGTTTTACCCCCTGGGCCACGCCTTCCAGGGCATTGGCAATGGTTTTATTGTTGAGGGTGGCCGCGGCGATGGCGAGCGACTGCACCAGCGGAACCGAGTTCGCCACCAGGGTTGCCATGGCGCGGGCAAATCGCGAGGTTTCGGCCTTGAGCAGGGCATCGCCGAGCAAAGGGAGTTTGAGACGCGTCCGGTCCCACCACAGGCGCCCGGCGGGGGTTCTGGTATACATGCGCCAGCTGACCGCCAGAGCCGCCGCGGCGGTCAGCACGATCCAGCCGTAGGTGTGCACCAGGTCGCTGGCGGCCAGCATCAGCCGGGTTGGGGTGGGCATCTTCATGTGCCCTTCCTGAAAAATGACGGCGAAACGGGGCACCACGAAATCGAGCAGGATGAAGACCGAAGCCGCGCCCACGGCGGCCAGCAAGGCGGGATAGATCATGGCCGAAACGATGAAGTTGCGGAGGTCGTCGCGGGTGCGCTCGAATTCGGCCAGACGCTCGAAAATGACCGCCAGGGCGCCGGAAGCTTCGCCCGCCCGCACCATATTGAGATAGAGCTCGGAAAAGTAGCCAGGATGGTTTGCCAGGCTATCGGCTAGAGACCGGCCGCCCTTCAACACCCGCAGCACGTCGGAGACGACGGCGCGGAAGGAGGGCTTTTCCGTCAGTTCGGCGGTGATGGCCAGCGCGCGGTCGAGCGGCACGCTCGAGTTGAGCAGGGTGGAAAGCTCCTGGGTGAAGAACAAAACGTGGCGGCGTTTGCCGCCGCTGAACGAGGGCAGCTTGATCTCGGTGGCCGCGCCTTTGGGCTGGAGACCCACGTACAGAGGGGTAAGCCCTTGTTTGCGCAATTCGCTCGCGACCAATTTTTCGCTGTTGCCGGCCAGGCTGCCGTTGCGAACCTTGCCATCCGAAGCGACCGCGCGGAAGAAGAAGGTGGTCATGGGAGCGGCACCGGGCCGTGAGGCAGACCATCGTTTCTTGTGGTCTGCCACCCAGGCTCTTTTTCGATCGTGAAAGACAACGGCGGGTGAACATCGTCGAGTGCGGAGTGTAGGGCAGACCACGAAAAACGATGGTCTGCCCCACAAGGGAGCGGTTGTTGGGTGTGTGAGCGCAACACCGCTACAGCTCCTGGGTGACGCGCATCACTTCTTCCACCGTGGTGACGCCGTCGCGAATTTTCGCCCAGCCGTCTTCGCGCAGGTTTCGCATGCCGTTGCGGCGCGCCACTTCAGTGAGGCGGCTCGCGTCCGCGCCTTGCATCACCAGCTTGCGGAGCTCGTCGTCCACCTGCATCATCTCGAAGATTCCCACGCGCGAAGAATAGCCGGCGCCGTTGCAGGCCGGGCAGCCGGCGCCTTTGTAGATCTGCAAACGTTCGCCGGCGGGCGAGATGGCGGTTCCCGCGGGCGTCTTGCAATGAACGCAAATCACGCGCACCAGGCGCTGCGCCAGCACGGCCACCAGCGAAGAAACGATCAGGTAATTGTCGACTCCCATATCGCTGAGCCGGGTGATGGCGCTGGGCGCATCGTTGGTATGCAGGGTGGAAAAAACCAGGTGCCCGGTGAGCGCCGCGCGAATGGCGATATCGGCGGTTTCGCGGTCGCGGATTTCGCCCACCATGATCACGTCCGGGTCCTGGCGCACGATGTGGCGCAAGCCGGCGGCAAAGGTGAGCCCGATCTGCGGATTGATGTGGATCTGGTTGATGCCGTCCATCTGGTATTCCACCGGATCCTCGATGGTGATGATCTTTTTGTCGGGCAGGTTGATGCGCTTGAGCGCCGAATAGAGGGTGGTGGACTTGCCGCTGCCGGTCGGGCCGGTGACCAGGAAGATGCCGTGCGGCAGCCCGGTGAAGTGCTCCATCATGCGCAGCAGCCGGTCGTCGAAGCCCAGGCTGTGGAGATCGTAAAAATCTCCGGCCGAACGGTCCAGAAGCCGCATCACCACGCTTTCGCCGTACAAAGTGGGCAAGGTGGAAACGCGCAGATCCACTTCGCGGCCGAGCAGCTTGAGCTTGATGCGCCCGTCCTGCGGCAGGCGGCGTTCGGCGATGTTGAGCTTGGCCATCAGCTTGAGGCGGGAAATAATGGCGGCCTTCAATTCGCGCGGCGGGGATTCCTGTTCGAAGAGCACGCCATCGACGCGAAAGCGAACGCGAAACTCCTTCTCGAACGGCTCGATGTGAATGTCGCTGGCGCGCCTCTCGATGGCATTGCCGATCATGGCGTTGACCAGGCGGATGACGGGCGCTTCGCTGGCCATGTCGCGCAAGTGCTCGAGATCGGCCTGGGCTTCTTCGCTCTCGCCTTCGGCGGTAACCTGCCGGTCGGCCTCGCCGTAATGTTTGTCGACGGCGTCGAGGATCTCCTGTTCGGAAGCGAGCGCCGAGCGGACGTCCAGACCGGAAAATGCCCTCACCGCGGCCACGGTTTCGAAATCCAGCGGGTCGGCCATGGCCAGGGTGAGCACGGAACCGGATAACGCCACGGGAAATGCCCGGCAGTGGCGCAGGAAGCGATCCGTGAGGCCTTCGATTTCGGGGGCCTCGGGCGGCGGTCCGTCGATCGAAACCAAGGGCACGTCCAACTGCTCGGCCAGCGCCGCCAGCACGTCGCGCTGGGCGATGAGGCCCATATCGACCAGAATCTTGCCCAGCTTGTCGCCGCGCTCGCGCTGCAGCTCCAGGGCGCGCTCCAGCTCGTCCGGCTCCAGCTTCTGGCGTTCGATCAGAATCTCGCCCAGACGCCGGTACGCGGGCCACGCCGTCGCCCGCGCCTGGCTATCCGGCGAAGCGTCGGTCTCGTTGGGCGGACTGGGTTCGGTGGGAGTCACGGGCAGGCTACCGGTTACCGTTGCTCTTCAACGGTGATGTCGTTATTCAAAGCCGAGCGGAGATCGGCCTTGGCAATCAGCAGGCCCGGCAGCCCGGAAGTGTCTTCCCAAGGGAGATACAACAGGCGGAATGCGACTACCACGTGCTGATCGTAGGGGATCTGGGCGCCGCTAGCGGACGCTACCTGCAGGGTCTTGGCCGCGGCGTGGACCATATCCTTCATCATGTCCGGCAACGCCGGCAGTCGGGCCAGCTTGCGCTGGTGAACTGTGGCGACCTCGGCCGGCGTCATGGCCGGATGAAACGGGTTGATGGAGGGTGTCACGATCAAGCTGATTTCGGTGGTGAACACCACGCCATAACCATCCAGATAGATGCCGCGCGTGCGCCCCAGCAGGTCGATGGGGTCGTTGACGTTGAAGCTGGCCAGCTTGCCGTCGAAACCGTTTTCAAGCGTGCTGAGGGTTCCCAGGGCGATGGTGGCCTTGGCGGGATGCAGCGCCAGCGGTCCACCGAAAGGTGCGGCCACGGATTTGACCGGCAGAGCCGGCTGCCCGTATGCCACGGGAAGCAGGCAGGCCATCAAGCTCAGCGTAAGGACCGGGCGGTTCATTTGGATTCTCCTGGGGCATCGCTCTTAGGAAAGCCATACCCATTCGCAGCCACGTTGACAATTCCCTGACGCCGCGCGGCCATATCGTATTCCGAGGTCGCCACGGCCAAGCTATAACGCGCCTTTTTCAGATCGTCGCGCAACTGCCGGATTTCGGCCAGGCGGCTCGATTCCGCCTGGGCTACCGCCTTCAAGGCCTCGACCGCCGCAGCCTGTTGGATGCGGCGGTCGATTTCGGCGCCGGAGAAGGTTTGGGCCGAAACTTGGGTAGCTTTGGGAGAGACCGCATTCAGCACCGGCGCGGGAGCCGGACGGGTGAGGGCGGAAACCAGAATGGCGCCGGAGACCATCGCCGCGGCGGCAAAGCCCAGCCGCGCCGATGAGTTCCAGAAGGCGCCCCACCACCGCCGCAGCGCCGATGGCTCAAAAACCTGGTCGGAAACGAAGGCGATGCGCCGCGGGATTTCTTCCTCGCGCAAACTGCCCAGCGCCGCTTGCATCAACTGCAGCCGTTCCAGTTCTTCCCGGCAGGTGGAGCAGCTTTTTAAATGCGCTTCCACCCGGCCGCTATCGGTCAGGTTCAGCTCGCTAAGAAAATACTCTTTCAGATCGGTTGGTGAGCAACTCATGACACACCTCGTCGAACCGGAGCCAGTTCGGCCTTCAACAGGTCCAAAGCGGAATAAACGCGGCTTTTGACCGTGGAAACGGGACAACCCAGGACCTCCGCCATTTCTTCGAACTTGAACCCCTGGTAGATCTTCAGGGTTACGGCTTCGCGCTGTTCCGGCGAGAGCCGGTTCAACGCCGCCGTTACCGAAAGGCTCAACTCGATGGGAAACACCGAACGGCCCGCCACGGCGATTCCGTCTTCCGCGCTTTCTTGAGGCGCATCTTCGAGATTCGTCTCCGGCCGGCGCTTGCGAAACATCGAATACGCTTCGTTGTGCGCGATGCGGTATAACCAGGGGGCAAACCGCGCCGCATCGTCGAGTTTCCGCAGATTCTGATAGGCTTTCAAGAACACGTCCTGAGTCAGGTCCAATGCGTCTTCCCGGTTGGCGGTGAGGCGGAGAAGATAGTTGTAGACGCGCTTCTCCCACCGGGACACGAGGAGATTGAACGCCTCCACGCCGCCCCGGGCAGCCTGGCGAATCAGATCGCCATCCTCGACCGCCCGAAAGATCAATCTTTGGCTCCTTTCCACATGACGCACTACGCAACTAAAAAGTCTGGACTTAACCGGAACGGGCCGGGAGGCCGGCCCGGCATCTTCCAGTGTAGCGGGAATGTTTCACGAGAATTCCACGCAGGCGGAGACACTAAGTTCTCGGTTTCGCAAATATGGTCACCAAGCCGGGAACCGCTCCGTCACGGTCGCGGCTCGGAAACGCGCGCTTACGAGCCGCGACCGTAAGGGAGCGGTTGGCGGCGAGGTCGGGACGTGCCTGGATCGCGCTGGCCGTGGCGGCGTTCTGGCCAAGCGCAGCCCGGGCGCAAGCGCCATCCTATACGGCTGCCGATTTCGTCAATGCTTCCGACTACGCCCCCGGCCCGTTCGCCCCCAACTCGGTAGTGAGCCTGTTCGGCTCGAATCTCTCCTTTAATACCGCAACGGGTCAGATCCCCTTTCCCACCTCGCTCGGCGGCGCCGAGGTGTGGGTCTCCAGTACCGCGGCGCCGCTGCTATACGTTTCCCCGGGCCAAATCAATTTCCTGATCCCTTCCAATCTGTCTGCCGGAACCCTCAGCGTTCAGGTCTATCGGCAAGGGACGGTGGGTCCGAGTGTCGCGATTACGGTAGTGAAT
>Ga0181539_1002955_pt1 | contig 16275 bp, 17 predicted proteins | sample PEATcosm2014_Bin_46_FD_119767 | JGI IMG/M metagenome (GOLD analysis project Ga0181539, IMG submission 119767) | Peatland microbial communities from MTU Mesocosm Facility, Houghton, MI, USA - PEATcosm2014_Bin23_60_metaG | ecosystem: Environmental > Terrestrial > Soil > Wetlands > Peat | place... | reverse complement strand
CTCGGCCACAAGGCGTGCCGAGAAAACATCTCCGTTCTCTACACCCGCATTCCCAGGCTGTTCGCCGATCTCGCCATTGCGCACGGCGACGCGCGCTACGCCAGGCTCCTGCGCTCCCTGGCGCGCGTCAAACTGCTCATCCTCGACGATTGGGGACCCGAGGCGCTCACGCCTGGCCAGGCGCGCGATCTGCTCGAAATCGTCGAGGACCGTTACGACAAGGGCTCGCTCATCATCACCAGTCAGGTTCCCGTGGACCGCTGGCACGATCTGATCGGGGTCCCCACTCTCGGCGATGCAATTTTGGACCGCGTCATTCACAACGCCTATCGCATCGAACTGGCGGGGGAGAGCTTGCGCAAGCGACACGCCTCACCATGAAATCGGCGTGCGCGACGCGGGCGTGCTCGCCCCACCTGAAGCGCGACAAGGCCGTGGATAACGGCGGGCTACGCTACGGCGCAATGGAAAGCGCGCTCCGCCCGCCGTTACCCACCGCCACCCGATCCGGCCCACACGCCCAACCTTCTTCTCATTCTGCGGAGGCCCAAATCCATGTCCGCTTGACCAATCCGTCCGGCCGAAACATCATCTCCTCGATCCGCGGAAGCAAACGCCAGGTGGCCGACATCAAATCGGAACCCCGGCCGGCTTCAAATCGGAATCGGTGGCCGGCTTCCTATTGGAATGCATGGCCGGCTTCGTCGGAATCCGCATCAATCATCGCGCAGCACTTCAAGGCCGGCGAGGAGGGCGGGGATCGTGACGCGCGTGTATCGCAGGCCCTCTCCGACGCCAAGAACTACACGGCCAGGGAGCTGCCTGCGATCCTCAACGGCGAGAAGCCGAAGCCCAAGGCGCACTACTTCCACCTCCGTTTGACGCCGAGGCAGTACAAAGTGTTCGCCGCCGCCATGACCGAGTTCAAGGCGACACCCGCCACGCGAGGGTTCAGTGACAAGGAGCGCGCCGTAACGGTGGCGCTCCGTCTGGCGCTCAAGGCTCGATCGGCAGCGACTTCGACAGGGAAGACCAGAACGCAGCGATAAGCGAACCCGGCAGGACCCCGATTTGCTCCCCCGCCGGCGGCTCATCACCTCAATCGCCATTTGGGCGTTCCAGGAGCTTTACAGGGCCGCCAGCGCCCAATCGTCGGGCCTCGCTCCTCTTTCAACTACACTGGGGTTCGCGGTCCCATGCGGCCGTTCCTGCGGGATTGGCCGAGCATGCTCCCCGGTTGGATTGGAGTTCCTGACCAACGGGCGGAATGTCGCCCCGAATGATGTTGTGCAAGCACTTGCACGCAGCCATCCCTGACCTGCCAAGCTATGATGACGGACGTACCCTTATGTCGCTCGCTTTGTTCGCCGAGAAGAGGACGCCGAAGCTGCGGGCTTGGCCGACCCGTGGGGCTCGCCAGTCTTGGGGGACAGCGCCGCCTCGATGATTGCGGAAATCCAAGCCAGGTCAGGCCCTGACAGACCGGCCAGCCGCATAGAAATGTCGCGAAACGCGCCGCGCCTGATCAAGCCCGACGGCAGCTCCGGCGAGAACAACTCAGCAGGGTCGACTTCGAGCGCCGCCGCGAGCCGTTCGATTACGGGGAACCGCGCTCCAGACACCCCGGTTTCGAGCTTGGCCACCATGTCGGCGCTGATGTCGGCGGCCTCGGCGAGTTGCTCCTGAGTCATGCCGCGCCTTCGCCGGTTGGCGGCAACCAGAAGCCCAAAGCGCCTGCGAAGATCGGCCATCCACGTCCCCCGCGGCGAACGTACGCGCGGGGGCCAATTGGCGGCATGGACGACAATTACGACTATTATTCAAACTAGTAAGTTACTTACAACTTTTTGCCGGTATCCTACAGATAGTCCCAACTTCTGCCGTTCGCGGGAGGGATGCAGTGATGAGCCGCGGGCGAGCCTACAGGACTTACGACCATGAACCTCACACAACTCCGCGCCATCCCTGCCGACCACATCCACGCGACTGGTCTGGACGCCGTCTCCGCCGCTGTTGCGGACGGTATGTCTGATGCAAGCCAGAAGAGATGGGCTGTCGTGATCGCGGGTTCCATCGCATCAGTCCTCGTCCTTCTCGCTTCGATCAGTTCGGCCCACGCTGACGATCAGTTCGTTGGGCAGGGGAACCCGTTCACGGTGACCCCCGAGCAATGGGCTGAGGCATCTGCTTACGCCGAGCTGCGCGACACGATGACGGCCCAGGCGCAGCAGCCTGCCAAGGTGCCAGTGATCCAGCCGACGAAGGCGTTGCCGGCCACGCACTACATGGTCCGCGGCTCGACTGGCGTCAGCGACGCTTACAATTGGATTTGCACGGTCCCGAGCGACGTGGACCAAGCCTTCGCCCTGTGGCGTGGCGGTCAGTCGATCGAAGATGTTGAAGCGACCGTTGACTGCGTCAAGCTGCCTGCGGGTGAGAAGGCCATCGTGATGGATGCGATCGATGGGGCCGGCGTCGGTTCGGTCGATCTGATCAAAGTCAAGCTGCTCGGCACGTACAAGAACACGGTCGGTTGGACGAGCGCGATCGGGTGGGCCAACTGAGCAAGGAGTTTTCCAGTGACCAATCAGGAAGCCCGCGAAGCCCTCGTCCGCAACTACGGTCTCAGCTCCGTGGAAGCAGTCGTCAGCGCAGGCCTGCCTCAACGTAAGCCCATTTCCACGAAGAGCTGGGTTATCTGGGGTACTCTCGCGGTTGTCCCCTCTATCGTGCTGGGCAATATGGTTGGGAGGTCGAACGGGCACGACACCTTCGTTGTCACGCACGACGTCGAGGGCGACGTGTCGTTCAGGGATGCCAACCCGTTCGGGGCGGCCCCGAAGACTTGGGCGCATACGACTTTCAGTGCCGGCGACAAGGTCACCAGATGGGCCAACCAAAGTTATTCAGGCAAGATCGACTGCTATGTGCAGACGGCTGATCTCGGCTACAATTACGCCGGAACGGGCGTGCATGCCGTGATGGTGGGGGTTCTTCCTTGCGAGGCGTTGAGGGTGGAATGAAGCGGTTCACCTGCAAAGTCTACGTTGTGCAGAAGGCCGATCGTGAGGGTCGGCTTGGCGACGTGTTGGCGGCGAACGTCACGTTGCGTGCGACCGAGAAAAGTCAGCCACGGAGTTTTTGTCGTTGAGCAGAAAAACTGCGCCTAACGACATTTAGCATTTCACGTGGAAGGCCCTCATTGTCCTGAGCTCAGCGTCGGCAGGGCACTGATGCGGCCGCGTGATTACGACCGCGTCGTTCGGGTGCACGTCACCTCACCCGTCGGTCCATTTCTCGCGCCAAAAGTCTGACGGCACGCAAGACGGCGTTGCGGTCGCCACCGTCAAGAGCCACGATAGAACGGTGTCGCGCCGTCGCCCACTGCGGCCTCGTTGGGCTGTGCACGCGATGGTTTCGCTCTCCGAAGGAACGTCAGATGGTTTCGCTACTCGAACGTCTGATGCGCCAGATTTCCGTAGCGCCGTTCACGTCGCTTGGCCTTCCATCGCCGTGCTGCGAGTGGGCTGGCGCAGTCGATCGTTTCGGCCACGGCCGCGTAAAGGTCGACGGCCGGAACGCTCATGTGCGACGCGCGATCTTCGCCGCGCGTGGGGTCTCGCTACGCCCTGACCAACACGTCATTGCGCTGTGCTGCTACAGCCGCTGTGTGAACGACGAGCATCTCGTTGTCGGAACGGCGAATGAAGCGCGCGCGTTCAGCCGGCACGGACACGTCGGCATAGGGGATTTGCTCCTCGCAAAACAGCTGATCGAAGGCGAAGATATGACGGCTGAGCAGCTCGCATTCTGCTGGGAGATCAGCGAGGCGCTTCTGATCAGCGCGGTGGCGAAGTGCAGGTGGGAAGGTCAGGTCTTCAAGAGGGCGTCGTGACCAGATCGGGGTACGCCCGTCACTCCAAGAGTTACAGGATTTCGTAGCGCGATGGCTCATGCGGATCGCGCGGCGTAAGATGCGAGGTGCGAAGGCACGGAAGCGCGGAAGCTGGCAGCGCCGCTGCCGGCAGGGAAGCCAAATCGCGGTTAGGTAGAAGGAAACGGGGGAAGCTAAAAATGCAGTGCCCACACTGCGGAATAGACTTTGCAGAGGAATGGAGCGAAAGTTATTTGCAGCGCTCTCGGGGGCTTATGCTATCGCCTTTAGCCTACAAACCGGTCGCAGGAACAATCACAACCCAGGTGTGGGGGTATCGCGCGACCGCCTGCACAAGGTGCGAAGAACCGATTGTTGAACTTGGCGCTTTGAGAGTGCAGCAATCGGGTGTGCGGGTGGCAATCCCAGACTCATGGCAGCGCGTCTTCCCTCGGGTGGGGAAAGTGAAGCATCTTGACGCCTCGATACCGGAAGAGTTCGCTCAGGATTATCGCGAGGCGCATTTGGTGCTTGACCTAAGCGCGAAAGCGTCGGCGGCCCTCTCGCGCCGATGTCTGCAAGGCATTCTCCGCGCCCAAGGGTACCTGGGTGGCAACCTAAGCCAACAGATCGACCGCTTGCTCGCTGAGGCAGACACAACCAAGGCCATTCCGTCGAAACTGCGAACCACCGTGGACGCCATCAGGCAATTCGGAAATTTCTCGGCGCACCCAATTACTGACCAAACGACGTTGCAGGTAATTCCCGTCGAGCCTGAGGAGGCCGAGTGGTGCCTTGAGATCGTCGATGAAATGTTCGACCACTTCTACGTCGGTCCCGACATTGCGAGACAGAAGAAGGCCGAACTAGACAAGAAGCTCGCTGCGGCCGGAAAGCCCCCGTCTAAGGGGTAGACGGCAGGCGGTCCGACTGCCCTCGACCCAAAACCGCCCCGCATTGGCGGAGTTCGGCCGTCATGGGCGCAAGCCGGTCGGCACGCACCGAGCGTGAACGACCGCTTCTGCGATCGATGAAAGAGCCGCCCTCCGGCCTACTTGGGCCTTGAGCCGCCGTTCGCGGCATAAGCCGCCCCGCACCCCCCGTTCATCTGCAAAATCAGAGCTTTATAGCCAAATCGAAGCAACAATTCCTTGGCCAAAGGATGGCTTATGCTATTGTTATAACAGAGTAATTGCTTGTAAGGCCGCGTGCGTGAGTGATCTGTTTTCCGACGCCAGCCGAACGCCCGCCGCCGACGACCGCTCGGCTCGTTCGACGGTCCCCCAACCTCTCGCGATCGACCCCTGGATCGCCTCGTCGCTGCTCCAGAAGGCAATCCGCCGCGGCGACGCCGATCTGGCCGAACGAGCGGCGATCACGCTCCATCGGCTTCGCGGCAACGGGATATGGCGACGCTACCTCGTCATCGCCTTCGAAGACGTCGGCGTCGCTTCGATTGACGCGCTGATCAAGACGACGGCGGCTTGCACCGCCCCCAGCTGGCGCGCCAGCATCGACGGCGGCGATGAGCGCGTGCTCCGCCTTCTCGCCCGGCTGCTCGCGGAAGCTCCGAAGGACCGCTCGCCCGATCACCTGATCAGCGTCGCGCAAAGCCATCCGGCATTGGAGGATGCGCGGTTTCGCATTGGCGCGATGACGATCGGCCAGCGCGTCGATCTCGCCGCGAGCGATACGCGGCCATTGCCAGAGCGCGCCGTGGCGGCTTGGTTCGCCTCCGGCATTGAACAGGGAAGCGAACATCGCGTCGGTCGCGGCGACCTGCCCGCCTTGATGTCTGCATTCCGGCGTCTCGGGGTCCCCGACGATCTTGTCACCGCGACCCGCATCGCCGCGATGCGCACCCGCGAGCCGATCGTCCTCATGACGCCGCTGCTTTGGCTCACCGCATCGGCAGCCGGCGACCATCGCATTGTCGACTGCCCCGTCCCGCCCGTCACGATGGTCGGCGACGTCCCGAGCTACGCCTTTGACAAGCACACGGCGGTCGGCAAGGCCGCCATCCATCGCTTCGCGCACGAGAACCAGGCGGTCCGCGATGTTCTGGCCGCCTATGTTCCCGAGCACCGCGCGAAGGACGCCGCGTGCATGGCCGCGTTCCAAGTCGACGCCGCTCGGGTGTCCCACCGCTTTGAATGGATGGGATCGGCGGAGTTGGAGCGCCTCGGCGTCGAGGCGGACATGATGAAAGTCGGGGTCCCGCACGAGGGCGTCGCGCCGCTGCTGACTGTCGTCCGCGACAACCTCGATCATCTCGACGCAATCCGCGCGAAGCTGTTCTCCGCCGCTCGGAGCCAAAGGGGGAGCGCCTCGCCGGCAAGGAGTTGGAAAGCGCCATGATCACCGCCAAAATGGTCTTTGCGAAGCTCGGTTTCATGAACAGCGTTCGCTACGAGCTCGGGAAGCGCGACCCGGAGGTCGCATACGACTTGGTGAAGGTCCCGACAGGTGTTGAAATCGTGCGTTCAGACCCAGTCGAGCCGGTGGTCGTCGTTCCAGAGGTCAAGCTGGATGTGCAGGACGTGTTTCAGGACACCTATCCCGTTCGCTCGATCACGCCTTCGCAGCTGCGCATCTGGGTAAGCGGCGTGAAGCGTTGCGTCGAGAAGAAGGAAGTCTTGGGCTTTTCCGTCATCGACGACGGTCAGAAAGTGATGATCAACATGTCGCTCGCCGCCGCCAAGAAGAAGGGACTGGTGGCGTAGCCGGGGGTCGGGATCATCGAGCCAAATGAAGTCACCGAGGAACGCCTGCTTGCGCTCACACGCCAGATCGAGCGTGACCTGCTCGCCACCCGCGAGGATCGTTTGCGGGCTGCCTACCGGGTCCAGGCGCTCAGGATCGTGAGGACCAGAAGACGATCATGGACGCCCAAACCTTTGATAATCCCCACTTATCACGACCCACAAACAGCCCTCCCGACGACGCCGACAGCCCGCCGAGCGACGGCCAGACGCTCGTCATCATCGACCAGTGGTGTGCAATTACTTGCACGAGCGAGACGTCCAATCATGTCCCCGATCGGGTCGCCGCCTTGGTCGAGGCCAGCATCGCCGACAACACCCGCCGGGCCTACCAATCCGATCTCGGGCGTTTCGAAGCGTGGGGCGGTCGACTTCCAGCCGACCCGGCGATCGTCGCGTCTTACCTTGCCGCCCATTCCGAGACCCTGAGTGTCGCCACGCTCGTCCGCCATATGTCGACGATCTCCAAGGCGCACGAGGCCAGGGGCCTACCCAACCCCTGCCGATCGGAAATCGTCCGCGCTACGTTGCGCGGCATCAAACGCTCGCGGGGGATCGCCCAACGCCAGGCGAAGCCGCTGCTCCGAGAGGACCTATTCCAGGTTCTCGACGCAATGGGTGTCAAATTGCCTACAAGCGTGAAGGACGCGCGTGACCGCGCGTTGCTGCTCATCGGCTTTGCGGGCGGGTTTCGGCGTTCGGAGCTGGTCGGCCTCGACTTCGCCGACATAGAGCGCGTCCGGCAGGGTCTGATCATCACGCTGCGCCGCTCCAAAACCGATCAGGAAGGCGCGGGGCGAAAGATCGGTCTCCCGTTCGGCCGGACCCGCCACTGTCCAATCCTGGCCCTCGACAATTGGCTTGCCGTGTCCGGGATCGACGCCGGTCCCGTGTTCCGGCCTGTTGACCGGCATAGCCGCATCGCTTCTGCACGGTTATCCGGGGAGGCCGTCTCGCTCGTCGTCAAGGAGCGCGTCGCCGCCGCCGGCATGGACGCCGCTGGCTTCTCGGGTCACAGCTTGCGTGCCGGCTTCGCAACGAGCGCAGCGCAGGCCGGGGTCTCGACGCTCAAGATCCGGGCACAGACAGGACATTCAAGCGATGCAATGTTGTCTAGATATGTCCGGGACGGCGAGCTCTTCGTCGGCAACGCGGCGGGTACGCTCCTTTAGCGGTCGACATCGATCTCAGCAGCCTTTTACCGCCTCGCTTCCTGGCGCGCCGCTCAAGTGTTAGCCGGGATTACCAGTCGTTCGGGCGGATGAGGTCCGGGGACAAGTCCGGACGGGACCACTTCGCTCGCGGCAACGACGTGCTTCTCTTGGTCGTCGAAAAAGATGTGTGCGCCGGTGGCTTCGAGAATGGGCGCTTTCTCTAGCGGGCCAACAAAATGCGCTTCGTCCGCCGGCGTACCCCACGCTCGAAGCGTGCGAACGACCCTTTCGTGCGCTGGCGCATTCCGGGCTGTCACTATCGCGATACGGACCCTGCTCGTGCCATCTCGCTTCATGAAGTGAGCTCGCAATTTGGCAAGCTTCGGGAGAAAGGTTTGCCCGAAAGGGCCGCGCTTCATCGGGACACTTGCATTTTCTCTCTCATGCTGAAGGAACCCGTCCAGGCCATTCTCTTTGTAAATTTGATCAGAGGCATCGCTGAACACAACAGCATCGCCATCGAAAGCGAAACGAACCTCATCAGGCGGCACGTCGCGCACTGTGTCCGGGCGCGCTCCGAGTCGCGCCGCAGCGGTGCCGGCCGCGTCCGCCGCGCGAACGTCACCTTCATCATTCGACAGGAACAAATCGACTTTCCACGCTTTTACGAAGGGAGCTACCGATCTACCGCTGGTGAAGCTTCCGCGTTTGATCGGTATTTTATGTTCCTCGAATGCGTGAAATGCCCTTAACGATAGGTCCGGCGAATTTCTAGACAGCAGTATCACCTCAACGAGTGGGCTCCCTGTCGTCGGATTTAGTGCGAGGAGCCGCCGCGTAACCTCGAATGCCGCGCCCGGCTTCAGCGGGTCATTCTCGCGCTCACGCTGCAATGCCGCGTATGCCTCGACACCCTCGCTCTCGAAGATTGAGTGTTCTTCTGCCAGGTCAAACATTGCGCGCGTCGTAACGCCGATGATCAACGGAAAGTCGATGGAAGTGGGTTTGTCGGACATGCGGGCATCCGTCGCGTGGTGGGAGCCGAAAGCGGTCATCCGCGAGAGAGCGGCGGGTTCGGACCCGGAATTTGGGTCCTGACTTCCATTGGAAGCGAGGAGCAGGATCGCTGGAGAACGACGAAATGGCAATGAGTTTTGTGCCATTAGCAGCCGCCGGCACGTTCGAAATCCGCCGCTCGACATGTGGCACCGCGCACTCGGGCAGCGTCAGCGCGGACTTCTGGCTTTGCGCTTTCAAGATCGTGAGTGGCCCCTTGCGTTTGGGCGCGTCGATCGGCAGACAAAGGTAAGGGTAATGGTCTCAAACGAGCTGTGCGAAGCTCGTAAAACGCTAATCCGGTCACTTTCGTCCGTCGGCAGATGCGAATAGGATCGAATTGCATCACCCCAAGGGTTATGACCGACCGACCCGACAACCAGTCGGCAGCGTGCGGTGCATTCGGCCACAAAAATTAGGGCGCTATGCTGAAAACCGCTCGACACGTCGAAAATGCGATGAGCGCGCCTGTGGCCAAGGCAAAAGCGCGTATCCGCGGAGAGGTAGGCAGCAGGCGGGCGCGAGCACGCCCATCGCTACTCGACGCAGAGCGCGATGCCTCGGCGGACATCCTAGATCTCGGGGCCGCCCTTTGGCGCGGAGACTCGGAGACGTTCCTGGCGGCCCTCCCAGAGAAGCCCCTTTTCGACCTCGTGGTCACGTCGCCGCCTTACAACATCGGCAAGTCCTATGAGTCCAAGGGCACGCTCGCTGATTACCTCGAATGGCAGGCTCGTATCGTCGATTTGATTGTGCCGCGCCTGAAGGAGGACGGCTCCCTGTGCTGGCAGGTCGGCAACTTTGTCGATAACGGCCAGATCGCTCCGCTCGATATCGAGTTCGCCCCCCTCTTCAAGAAGCACGGGTTGCAGTTGCGCAACCGCATCGTCTGGCAATTCGGGCACGGCTTGCACACGCGTCGGCGCTTCTCTGGTCGCTATGAGGTCGTCATGTGGTACACGAAGACCGACCGCTACCACTTCGACCTCGACGCTGTGCGCGTGCCGTCGAAGTATCCGGGCAAAAAGCACTTCAAAGGGCCGAAGAAGGGGCAGATCTCTGGCAACCCCCTGGGCAAGAACCCGGAAGATGTCTGGAGCATACCGAACGTCAAGAGCAACCACGTCGAGAAGACCGACCACCCTTGCCAGTTTCCCGTCGGCCTCATTGAGCGCCTTGTGCTCTCCATGACTCACCCCGGTGCGCTTGTTTTCGACCCGTTCGCTGGCGTGGCGTCCTCAGGCGTAGCCAGTCTCCTGCACGGTCGGCGCTTCTGGGGCTGCGAACTCGATCCGGGCTACGCCTCTACGGGTCTGTCGCGCCTGGTTGAAGCCGCCGAGGGCCGCGCGCGCTGGCGACCCCACGACAAGCCCCTGTACGACCACACCAAGAGCACCCTTTCGAGATGGCCGACGGATGAAGGAGAGGACGCGGCGTGAAAGTCTTCGTCCACTCCCACCAGGGCGGCACCCAGGCCGTCCCGGCCGCCGAGCGCGCCGAAATCGAGGCGGCAATCGCGGCTTGCCAAGTGCCAATACGTCGCGGGGCGGCACCCAAGATCCGAGACTACGTTGTAGGCGACCTTGGCCGCAAAGGCTGGCCGGGCGAGTTCCAGGTTGAGCCGCCCTCCAAGATCACCATCGCCTCTCTCAAGAACGGGGTCGGCCTGTGCGTCCAGACCGGCGGGAACATGTCGCGCATGTACGCCGACCTACTCAAACTTCAGAAGCTCTACATGGAGGATCGAATTAGGGCGGGCGCTTTCATTCTGCCCACCGCGCGCGCCGCCAGGGACATTGGCGACAACGTCGCCAACTCCGGCCGGCTTGAAGCTGAATTGGCCATTTTTCGCAAGGTAATCCACATGCCCATCGCCGTCTTTTCGTTCGAGTAGAGGCACCAGATGACCGATGCCGCCCGCATCCCCCCGCCGCCGCGTCAGTCCCGCTTTGGATGGCCGCTCCCCGACCGCCGCGAGGAGTTCGTCAAGCTCGCGGCTCAGCCCGCCGCCGAGACCTACCGCGTAGCCGATTTCAAGGGCCAGACTGTCGCGCTGCCGATCCTGCGCGTGTCGCTCAACCTGCCTAAATACCGCATTTCAAACGGCCGCACCGCGTCCGCCCAGCAGGAGTGGGTCGCCACCAAGCACGTCCAGGCTGATTTCTTCGACGACGGGGACCCCGAGTTAGAGGGCATCCAGATCGCGCAGCATCAGATCCTTCTGAACATGATCCGCGAAGAGGGCCTTCTGGCCAAGTTCGAGGACCCGGCGAACGAGCAGGTTGACCCCATTCTTCTCGACGAGAACGGCTTTGTCGTCAACGGCAACAGACGCCTTTGCTGTTGGCGCGAACTGTACGCCAAGGACCCGTCCGCCTACAGCCATTTTGGTCACGTCGACGCTGTGGTCCTGCCTCACTGCGACGAGCAGGAACTCGATCGTCTCGAAGCAAAGTTGCAAATCGAAAAGGACATTCGCAGCGACTACACGTGGGACTCTGAGGCGAACATGATGGCCCAGAAGCAGCGCCTTCATGGCTTCACGACGCCGCAACTTGCGCAGCTGTACGGTAAGAGCAAGCGCGACGTCGAAGATCTGCTCGCCATGCGTGAGCTCGCCGCCGAGTATTTGCGCTCGCGCGGCAAGGAAAACGCCTGGTCGGAGGTCAAGGGCGACCGCTATGCCTTCCAGGAACTCCTGAAGGCGAGGACCGCGACCCCCTCGGCCGGCGATCGCGAGATCGTCAAGCAGGCATCTTTCGCCCTCATTGACGACGCCGGACAGGCTGGCGAGCGGCTCTACGCTGTCATCCCCAAGGTGCGCGAGCACTTGGCGGCCGTCAAACAGGGGCTCGCGGAAGCATTTCCGCTGCCTCCCGTGCAGACCGACGCTGCCGCGGAGGAAGCCTTCGGCGGTCCATCGGCGCGCCCGGCCGGGCTCGCCCAACCCGAGAGCTCCGATCTCGCCCTCGTCGCCGAAATTAAGAAGGACGAGGCGTCCATCCGCCGCGCCCGGGAGGTCGTCATTGAGACCATCCGCTCGCAGGATGAGCAGGGCAGGGAGCGCGATGCTGCCGACTATCTTTTCAAAACGCTCAAGAAGGCGAACGCCCTTCTCCAGAACGCCTCCGGCCATGGGCTCCGCCCGGAGAGCTCCATCGACGGCGTGGCGTCCCAAATCGAGTCCATGAGGGGCGCTCTGTCGCGCATCCAGGCTTGGCTTGCAGAGAGAGGGGGCCTGAAGGCGTGATCGTTTTCGACTATAGGGCATCCGACCGGCGCGCGGTTATCTCCTGGGACGCTGAGGATGAGGCCACGACCTGGCTTGGGATCGCGCGTGACATTCTTCTTTCGGGCTCAAAGGAGTCGCGTGGCGAGGGGGCCCTCGCCATCTCCCTGCCATGGTGGGCGTTCCTCGCCCTGCGCCCGTCCATCCTCGACCTAATCAAAGGCTTCTCGCTGCGCTCCGACTCCGATTTTCGGATTGCCGGGATCGCCTCGGACCTCCTCAGAGCGGCCCACAGCCGCGCTGAAGGCTATGGGCGCGCGCTGGAAGCCAAACGCATTGAACTCGGGGAACTCGAGGCGCGGCTCAGGGCCGCCGGTTTCGCACGAAACCTTACCGCGCAACAGGCGCGCAATGTCTGCCTGCTTGCCGCCCTGCCCGCCGGTGCCACTTTCTCCGTGCCCGGAGCTGGGAAGACCACTGAGGCTCTCGCAACTTTCGCATTTAGGGCCGATCGGGGCGACCGTCTCCTCGTGATCGCACCGAAGAACGCCTTTGCTGCCTGGGACGAGCAGCTTGCGTCCTGCCTTCCCACCCTCGGGGAGACGTTCGTGCGACTGCGCAAGAGCGACAAAATCCCCGGCCAGCTACGGACGGACCCTCGCCTGATGATCATCGGCTACCAGCAACTGGCCCGAGTGCGTGAGGCGATCTCCGAGCACCTCGCTGGGCGGCGCGTCCATGTCTTCCTCGATGAAAGCCACCGCATCAAGGGTGCTAACAACGTCTCCACAGACGCCGTGCTCGGCTTCTCTCATCTCCCGGTGGGCAAGCTGGTTATGTCCGGCACGCCCATGCCTCAGTCGACGGCCGATCTGTTGCCGCAGTTCCGCTTTCTCTTCCCGGAAATCGAGGCGACCGAGGAGGATGTCGTCGATCGCGTCAAGCCAGTCTACGTGCGCACGAACAAGACCGAACTCGGCCTGCCGCCGGTCACGCGCCTGCGCAAGACCCTACCTATGGACCCCCTCCAGGCGCGGCTTTACGAACTTATGAAGAGTGAGCTGGCCCGCGACGCTGCGCATGCCCTCGGCCATAAGAGCCTTCAGGCTTTTCGCGGCCTGGGGCGCTCTGTCACCCGCGTCCTTCAGTTCGTCTCGAACCCGGCTCTACTCGCTCGCGAGATCGCTTTTGCTCACTCTGATGAATTGGCTGCCGCCCTAGCCGAGGGGCGCGGGCCCAAGCTGCGTTACGTCGTCAAGCGCGCCCGCCAGTTGGCCCGGGAGGGCAAGAAGGTCCTTATCTGGTCGACCTTCGTCGATAACGTCGAACAGCTGGCCAACGCGCTTCAGGATCTGGGGGCCGTCTACATCCACGGTGGCGTAGATGCCGGAGACGAGAACGACGACGAAACACGCGAGGGTAAGATCCGGCTTTTCCACGATGACCCGTCTGTGATGGCCCTGATCGCGAACCCGGCCGCCGCGGGCGAGGGCATCAGTCTACATACAGTTTGCCACAACGCGATCTATCTCGATCGCAACTTCAACGCAGCCCAGTATCTCCAGTCCGAGGACCGCATTCACCGGCTTGGCTTACCGCCCGGCCAAGAGACCATCGTCGAGATTGTCGAGTGCGCCGGCAGCGTGGATGAGACGGTGCGCCAGCGCCTTGAGTTCAAGGTCGGCCAGATGGCCGCCGCGTTGGAAGACTCTAGCTTGCGCATCTCACCCGTTCCCATGGACCCAGATGAGGTGGATGAAGACTTCGGCGCTGGGGGGCTCGATGAGGGCGACGTGCGCGCGTTGCTCGCGTCCCTCGGGGGCGTCCGGTGACCAGGCCGCTCTCCCCTGGGGTCGCCTTCGGATGTGCTGAGCTGCTCGGTGCGGCCTCGCGCAACGCTCTGACGCCGAGTGGCGCGCTCTCGCTGCCCCTCTCATCTGTGCCCGCGCGCGACGTTCTCGACGCCTCCTTCTCTCTGCGTTGGCTAGAGGTCTCCACCGAGGGGATATTGATCCTTACGGTGCGAGGAGAACGTGCCCTGTCCATCAGCGACGACCGCCTTCGTTTGCGCCAGTTGGTTCTTGACCACGTCGAGGCAGAGACCCCCCCATGGCTTCACCTCGCGCCAGCTGGGCGACGCGAAACGCTCCTGCACGCCCCCGATGGCATCCGACAAGTGCTGGTCGAGGCCGGGCTCGCCTACGGGGACGATATCGACGCCGTATCCTTCTGGGATGGACTTGCAGCCCGCGCTCGTGGCACACGTGATGCTGCCCTCTCCGAAATCGGCCGCCGTGGCGAGCGCCTCACTATCGCTCGCGAGCGGGAGCGCACTGGGTTCTGGCCGAAGTGGGTCGCGCTCGACAGTTCCTCCGACGGATACGATGTGCTCTCGCAGCTTTCCGCCGAAGACCGTCGCCGTCTCACGATCGAAGTGAAGGCCACGGAGCGCCAGCTTCCACACGCTTTCTTCCATCTCACGCGCAATGAATGGGAGACAGCGGAGGAGTGCCTTCACCATGCCTTTCACCTCTGGGACCTCTCCGGGTCTGAGCCGCGCCTTGCCGTGCTGACAGTGCCGCAAGTGGCCACACACATCCCCGCCGACATCGGCGAGGGCTCTTGGGAGTCGGCGGCGATCCCCTTCCGAGCTTTCGCCTCCCAATTTGATGGATAGGATCTCGCGTATGAGCCTGACCGCCGCCGCTCGCGCTCGCATCGAGGAGGTCGCGGAGGACCTTACAAAATCTCCGGCTTCCGAGATCGAGCGCGCCTTGCGGGGCGATGCGTCCTCGCCGTTGCATGCGCGCCTTAATCTCGGCGAAGAGGGTGCCTTCAGCGCCGCATATGCGCCGTTCGACTGGATCAACGACAAGGCTGACATAGTCCTCGTCGGCGTCACGCCCGGCTTGCGGCAGGCGACCGAGGCCCTGCTGACGCTGCGAGACCGACTCACCTCGGGGGCGACGATTGAGGCCGCCGCGGAAGAGGCCAAGATAGGCGCATCGTTTAAGGGCATGCGGACGCTTGCCGCGCGCCTAATGGACAGCCTCAACCTCGCTCGCGTCTTAGAACTGCCCTCATGCGACGATCTCTTCGGGCCAGCCGCTCGGCGCGTGCACAGCACTTCGGTGTTACGATACCCGGTGTTCAAGAACGGTGAGAACTTTGCGGGCGACAAGCGCATCCTGAAGCGCCCCATGATGCAAACCATGATCGAGGATCATCTGGTGCCGGAACTCGCGCGGTTCTCGAACGCCTGGATCGTCCCGTTCGGCATAAACGCCCTGACCGTTCTGGAAAGCCTCGCCACGCGCCGGCTGATTGACGGCGAGCGCCTGCTTGGGGGCGTTCTGCACCCCGGCGGACAGCAATGGAACCGCTACAACGTCCAACTGGGAATAACCACCGGCGCTCGGGCGCTGGCGGTACCCGGCGGGCGCGATGTGCTTCTACGCAGCGCCGTCCTGCGCGAGAAGGCCGCTCGAATTATCGGAAGCAGGGAGGTGGCCTGAGTAACCTGCCCGCTGGCAAGGGGGATGTCCCGAGGAATGTTGAAAAGGGAGGAGCGGCGTTGCTCGCCTTGAGCCTTTAGGCTCGGGGGTGCTGATTCCACGGAAGGAAAGCAACGCCATGAAGAAGCATACCACATCGACCGCAATTCCGACGCATGCGTTGAAGGCTGAGGCGCTGGCGAGCATGTCGGCGAGCTTTGAACGATTTTGCCTTGCCGCCGGGCTCGAAACGTTGAGCGAGATGCTGGAGCAGGATGCGACGGCGGCCTGCGGTGAGCGCCACGAGCGGGGTGAGCGGCGCCAGGCGCACCGCTGGGGGCGGACCAAAGGCAAGATCGGCTTTCACGGCGGCAAGGTCGAGATCGAGCGTCCGCGGGTTCGCGGGCTCGACGGCGCCGAGCGCGCTCTGCCGAGTTGGGAGAACGCCGTCAGCGAGGATTTGCTCGGCAAATGGGCGATGAACCAGATGCTGATCAACGTCTCGACGCGGCGTTTCAAGCGGTCGGTCCGGTTGCCCGAGGGAGACGTTCCGGCGCCCGATGGAGCGGGGCTGTCGAAGTCGGCGACCTCCCGCCGCTTCGTGGCGTTGTCGGCGGCGCGCATGAAGGCGTGGATGGAAACCAGGCTCGATGATCTCGATCTGCTGGCGATCCAGATCGACGGCATCCACATGGACGAGGATATG
>Ga0181539_1002954_pt1 | contig 16281 bp, 14 predicted proteins | sample PEATcosm2014_Bin_46_FD_119767 | JGI IMG/M metagenome (GOLD analysis project Ga0181539, IMG submission 119767) | Peatland microbial communities from MTU Mesocosm Facility, Houghton, MI, USA - PEATcosm2014_Bin23_60_metaG | ecosystem: Environmental > Terrestrial > Soil > Wetlands > Peat | place... | reverse complement strand
AACGATAAACTTATCTGTTTTGCAACGGACGTGGGAAGCAGGGCTCGTGGTCTAGGTGGTTATGACGTCGCCTTCACACGGCGGAGGTCGCCGGTTCGAATCCGGCCGAGCCCATTGGTTTTCGGGGTGCTTTGACGAAATAACGGGCTCTGGGGAGCTTTTTGACCGCGAATTGATTTGGCGGTTGCTCTCGACAAATTTGTCTAAATTGTCAAATTGAAGTGCAACAAAAAATCCTTCAACGCCGTCAATCTCTGTTTGATAGATATTTGCAATTCGGCCTGCCAGTTCTTTAAGCTCTCTTGGCAAGCGAATGATCGGATACGAAAAAGTAGGATTAGATGATTGAAGCGAGATCTTTGTCGTGAATATCTTTTGCATGTCGTCATTCCTCCATTTGCTCTGTTCAAATCCCTGGCCTAGAATTCGCCGTGTTTCTTCGCTCGAAAGTTTTCGCAGCAGCTTGCAGTTTTGTTCTTTAACAGATTGGCCGAAGAAGTCCTTGATCGCAAGCTGAAATGCGACGCTCTAGTTCTTTAAAACAGGTTTGACATATGGTGATTATGTCAATGCTAATGATGCTGTTAATATTAGGAATGTTTTGAATTTTCGCGTCTGGCGCAAAACGCCAAGTGTATTCTGCTCGTACTTTGCCAGTGCCTCCAATCGTTTCCATCTCTATGGCAACGTCGTTATGCTTCCGTATAATGCGCTCATGTGTGCTGAGATTGCGCTCCTTTGTAAGCAACTTCATCTGAGCGTCATTGTCCATCCAATCCTTCAGCTGCTTATAGCACGCATCGAGCTGCGTGCCTTCCAGCTCCCATTCCATAAAATAGCGTATGCTGCGAAAGGCGCCGAGAAAGGCGCTAAGGTTGTATTTGAAAGGGTTTGGATCATTTACATTCTCTACTATTTTGTCGAGAAAATACTTTGCTTCACATATTTTCTCTTTCGTATCGTCTGCATCAACTTTTGCCATTTTTAGCATGCCTCCCTACCAAGTATAAGCAGAGTTGTTATCACGAAGGCGAAGTTCAAAGTGATGAGATTCGACAGCGCCACACTTAGATGTTAACTGCGACTCCTTTCTCAGGAAGAATCACATTGTCGTGCAAGTTCTTGAAGACTTCAGGGTGCTGCGTGTGTACCGGAATCAGTGCCTTCGGCTGCACAGTCTGAACCACGTCTCGTATCTCGTCATAGTTCAAATGCCCTGACGCATGAATATGTGTATAAGGATATAGGCCGAAATGCGCCAACCAATTCTCCACTTTCTTCAAGTCTAACTCCATCTCCAGATCGAACGGTTCGCACACGCTCCGAATGTAACTGCTGCCTACTTCGGGCTTGACGTCGATCAGCTCTTTGAGTTCGAAAAAGTCGCAGCGAAAGATGTATTGATCCTGATTCTCGCTGATATCTCTGGCTGTCACGGCGTTGGCGTGATCGAGGAACTCACGCTCCCAATAGTCATAATCCTCCCGTTGAATCTTCTCAGAGAACCGGTCGTCCTGGTAAACGCCCCACGTTTTTCGAGGAATGTAAACTCCGAGGTGATCATCATCAATTCTCGGAGTTGCAATGCCAGACTCTCTGAACAGTTCGAGCAGGTACGCCTGCTTCATATTGATGACCAGCGCCCTGTCTGTTTGTTGTGCGACTTGAAAGAAGCTCTGCATGCGGTCGGTATCTCTCACAGGGAAATTGACAACAACGAGACCGTTAGTCTTTTCTACACGCTTTTTTGCGACTTCCTTGACGTGCTCTTCGCTGTCTACCTGCGTTGAATTGACTCTCGTACCCTCACAGATCATGGCAACCGGCTCCACTTCTGCGGCCCGTTCAACAAACCGTTGTGTCTCATCTCCCTTGTAACCGTGGAACCGGAAATCACCCGTGTAGACGACAGGTCCAGCACTCGTGTGCAAAATATAGGCAGTTGCGCCTTCAAGCGAGTGACTGACAGGTAACGCCTCTACATCGAGTTCTCCGACAGTGAACCGGTTCTCGACGATGTCGTAAGGCCGCGGTTTCATCGTCTTCTCGCCGTGTAGCTTCGACTCCTCGCCTTTCTTGTTCACGTAGGTTTTAAAAGACTCTTTCAGCGAAATTAATTCACACGTCCCAGTCGAACCCGTCTCATCGAGAGCTTGCATAATGTCTTTGGCACCCTGCGTGCAATACAGCGGAATGTCATCCCTGAGATAATGGATGTAAGAACAATGATCCATGTGGGCGTGGCTCAGAAGAACGCCTGCAACGCTGGACTCACCTTCGGTAGGCAATTTGCAATGCTCTAAATAGTCGCAGCGATATAAGCCGTCCAAATCAGGAAGCAAGCCAAATTCAAGGAGGTCGATAATACCATTGCACTTACGGGGCTGCATGAACTCGTCAAAATACTGATTGGCGAGACTGAAGCTCATGCCGAAGTCGAGAAACAGTCGCGTATCTTGATCTTCTAGGAGGATCTTATTTCCGCCAATCTCATTGACCCCACCGTAGAATGTCAACGAAGTCATATGATCTTCTGAGCATCGTGGGAAGCCAAAAGCGTTTTGGTGTCGGCTGCCGTTTAAAGCCGCGTATAAATAAAGAAGATCGATTGAAAGATCTAAAACACGTTGCCTTTCAGCCGATTTATGCGCATTCAACGGGTTGGCTACGATCTACTAAAGAAGCAGTTGAGCTTTGTTAGAAGCGTTCACTCAAAAAAGAAGGTAGCTAATGAACCTTACGATAACTGAGCTAACCCGTCGATTTCCTTCACATACTCAACAGTTTTCTTTACGACTTCAACAATTTGTAGAAATTGCTCTATATCACTGCTGCTGAGCTCTCTACCTTTCCTGCTCTTGAGCCACTTGTCTAGCACTTGGAAACTGCCAAGATAAAAGGTCCACGCATCTTCAGGAACGCCGTCAAAAAATTGAATTTTATTAATGTGAACCTTGCCTTCTTTGTACGTTACAAACGCTACAATGTTAGAGCCTCGGACATCAAAAGTGGTTTTTGTCTCTAATTTTAAGTTCATTAGATGTAGATTTATCAACCGCATCCCAAGTTCAGCAAGGCTCTTGAATGAACTGTAATCTTCGACAAAGTTGATGCGAGGGAAATCTATCTTCAAGAATACATCATAAGTTTCCCTATACGTCGGTGAGTGCAATATCGCATAAATGTATCCAGCTACCTGTTCTGGAGTGACCAAGCAGCCCGGATAGCGTCGTTGTAAGAATTCTACGAATGCTTTTTTAAAATTCGGAACCCCAACATCCTCTGCTGTATGGCTATTCGAGTCCCCAATTTTACGTTCTTTACCTGCACTTGTTCTCAAGTAAAGTGGGAACACGTGAAAGTTGTCATCTTTCACTGTTAATAGATGCGCATCGGCAATTTGATCTGCTGCAAATATGCTAAACTCGCTACTAAGCATTGTTTTTGGCAAGATAAGGGCGAAGTTCCTTTCTCTGCCCGGATAATCATCGAGCAGGTGAGCCATAATTCTCTCTCTCGGACGGTCAATAAGAATTGAACTATAGCAGATTACTCTAGTGTCGAACGGTCGATACGCTAGCTGTTTAATGTAGTTTCGATAATCGAGCTTCTTGAACTCACTTCTTGCTTTTTTGATTTGCCAGTCTTTTGTATCCTTGATTTTGAGGAGTCTCATAATTGTTTCATCATTCTCCTCACTTTGGAACAAGTCCAACTTCTTTGAGAGTTCGATTTCACTAAAATCAACCACGAGATTGTCTCTGTGACTCGTCACCCCCATACCCTTGAGCTCAAATATCTCATCCACGGACGTGAATTTCAGATACTCATTTTTCAAAGTGAAATCTTTTGGAACAAAGAAGTAATATGGCTCTTCAGGCTGTATATCTCTCCAGCGTGCAGTCGCTATTGTATTTTCACTTAGCCACGAATATTTTTCTTTTCTAGCTGCACAGAGTTCAGCGTAATGGACTTTCTTCTCTGTAATTCTATTATTCTTAATGAAAATGCCAATTGAAACCCCTTGTTGAATCTCGTCAAAAACGTTTTCGTCATTTGTGGTTTGGGAGATCTCTCTAGTCTCTCTTGCACTCCCGTGTAAATTCAGAATATATATTCTATCAAAGCTATCGAGAAGGCTTTTTCGCATTTGCTTGTACGTATCGCCTTCTAAATAGCGATTGTTTGATATTAAACCAACTATGCCTTCACCGTTTTGGTCTATTTTCCATTGAGCGAAGCGAATAAACTTGATATAATCATCATCTAACGCCTGAATGTTTTTTAGCCGTAGGTTTTTTTTGTACTCTCCCATCTTGTCCATTATCCAGCGTGATTTGTTTGATGAACTTCTAGAATATGGAGGATTTCCCAAAACAACTAGAACTGGAGCTTTTAGTTTCAGTTCGTCAGCTTGTTCACTCTCCTCTGTAAGTTCTCTGAAAAATGGCAAGTGACCGTGAGTTTCGAGCGGATCTAAGGTGTTAGTCAGATAAACACGAATCCGGTCTTGCTCTTGAAAGTGATAGTAGTAGTTTAATAGCAAAGTCAATTTCAAATGGGCAATGATGTAAGGAGTGATTAGGATCTCAAATCCGTAAAAATCTCTTAAAAGATGATTCTCGATTTTCTTAGGAATTAACCCTTTTAGACCGCCACGTCTCAATTCATCCAGCACTTTCACAAATGCACCTGACAAAAAGGAGCCAGTGCCAACGGCGGGATCGAGAACCGTGACGCTGTCTTCGGCGAAGCCACGCTGTTTGCCAAACTCATTTATCAAGACATAATGAATGGAAGAGACAATGAAATTAACAACAGAAGTGGGTGTATAGTAAACGCCCATGTGTTTCCTTCTCTCAGGCTCGTATAAGGCTAGAAAATCTTCATAAAAGACGTAGAAAGGATCGTGCACACCTGTTCCTTCATTACTGATCTGAGACAAGATTTCTTCGATTTCTGAAGCGTTTAGGATATTTATAATATCTTCAACTATCCACGAGAGGTCAACTGGCAACTGATCGCCAGAAATGCTTGAGAATATGCGCCTTATGACCTTGATATTCCGTGGAATGTATTTGTACGCAGAATCTCTTTCAAGTCGCTCATCGTGATAATAGCGGGCAAGAAAAAGCCCATAAACTAGAGTTTGAGCGTAAGCGTCAGCACAATTCTCGATGTTTGTGTCTTTTAAGAGTTCTAAGAGTGTTTCATAAAAATCGTAAACTGGGGAAGGGGGCATGTCCTTTCCAACTCTTGCCACATCTGTCTCTAATTGCTCGCTTGCCAAGTCTTTGAGAAGTTTGGTCTTCTTAGCAAGCTCCTCAGCTAGTACCTTGGCTGACCGTATCGTGGGTTGTCTGTAGCCAAAAAAGGTGTCTGTGAGCTGCAAAAACTCTTCTATCTTATTATCGCCTATCCTGCTTTTCGGGTTATTCAACTCAGGCACGCTGAATAAACTTAGATCAAAAATCGTTTGATTTCCTCGTATCAAGACAAAGCGTCTGTAGTCGGTTAGGATAATATTGTCAATGCTTTCTCGGTATTTCCTGACCTGCTCACTCTCAAGTTCGTCGTCTAAGTTCTTGCCTAAATCTTTCGCTTCGATATAACCAACGATTACTCCTGAGCGGTACGCAGTGAAATCTGGAGCTCCGAGCTTCTTTAGTCTCTTCGCTTCGTGAGTTACGTCGAAATCATTATTTAGGGCCTTTATAAAGTTCTCTAGTGGCGTTCGCAGGGTCAGCTCTGTATAATCGCCTTTTTGGACGCTCTTTTTGATCTCCTGCAAATACTGCTGGAATGCCCCGCTAGCAGATCCTTTTGTCATCCGTTACCTCAGTGGTGAAAGCTTTGGGTTCTTATACACGTAATTGTTTTCGATTTGAAAAAAGCCACGATTACTGCGAGTGGACCCCGGATTCTAATCAAAAGTAGTACAGAATATTGTAGATTTTGATGAACTGCCTTTAACAACCTTGCCTCAAGATATTAGCCGGCGAGTCTTTCCGCCCATAACCGCTCCAGTTTTGGCTGTATCCCAAAAACAACTGATAGTGTGACGTTAGGCCGAAAGGTTATCCCCACAAATGGAGCTAATAACAGCGCTAATTCGTGCATCTTCAGAATTTAGCCGGTCGTAGTAACCTAAGATTGTCTTCAAGGAGTATCGCTTGTCGCTCAAATCTTTCACTTTGTTGGCGACCATTGAGCGCAGTAAGCTTAGCCGTAACTTCTTGCCTTTCTTTTGCTGTGTGACGGCCAATAGATAGTCACGAACGAGTCGAGAGATCTCCAACAAATCTTCAAGCTCGGTTTCTTCCCGTTGAGCGACAGCTAGGCGCATCTTCCTTTGGATCCTTTTTCAGGTGACGATTCCTCTCTTGTTGTCTTCATTTGAGGAAATTTGGTTTCTCTTTCTGTTTAAGAAAGTAATTAAATTCGCCAGGCGAGCGTAAATTCTATATACTTTCCCGACGTTTATTACATTCGAGATTCGAATTTAATTTTGAGATGATCAACATGGATCACGAACAACTCGCGGAACGTCTTCAAGAATTACAGATACAGCTGCCCATAGGGACGCTTCGAAGATGGGCCGCAGAAGGCTTGATCGAAGGCCCAAAACGTGGGTCAAGACCATCAAGGCGAGGACGTTTTGGGGACTGGCCTGAAAAATCACTAGAAGATGCGGTCGCCACCTGGATGGTGCGGCACACTGATCCCGTCTCTGGGCCGCCGTCAAAGAAGTATCTGCTGAACATCAAGAAAGTGGCAGAAGAGCTTCAAGTTGCCCCATGGAAGCACTGTAGGATAGGCATTCGTGAACTTCCTGAAATGCCTCCGATTGAGGAGATAGATGTAGCCACGGAGCCCGCATCTAATGTGCTTGAGGAGGCGGGATACACCCCTTACGTTACGTCAGATATTATGTGGCGTGACGATTGCATATCGTTCAGGCCACACGAACTTGTCGCAAAATGGCTTGCCGGGGTTGAGAAGGTGCGGCGGGGGGAGCCGCTTCGTGACTCTTTCTATTTTGTTTACGACTGGATAATCGACGGGCCGCGTAACAATAAGGGCGAGTTTTACGATGCCAGTCAGTTTAGCTATACGTTCAATCAGCTACAATTTGAGCCGTATTCAGAATTTCGACGGAAAGACGAACAGTGGGCACCAGGGCAGTACTGGTCAGTGCGAGACAGAGTTTACATCTTCTTTAGGGTTCCCGAATTCAAGGAAGATCCTTTGAACGTAGTGAGGAAACAATTCGAGCCTAAATTCGAGTTGCTCAAATCGATTAAGAGGGGCGACCAGAATGAATGAGAATGCATTTTTGCAGGCAGCTCTCTCATATGCGCAGCGAGGCTGGCCCGTGCTGCCTCTTCGTCCTGGCGAAAAAACACCATTAACCACCAACGGGTTCAAGGATGCTACCACTGACGAAGCTACGATTCGAGCGTGGTGGGAGCAAACTCCGGACGCGAATGTGGGGATTAGAGTTGGCCTAGAATCTGGCCTCATAGTCATTGATGTAGACAACAAGAATGGCAAGAACGGGAGTACGTCTCTTTGGAAACTTCGAAACAACACAGGTAGTGAAACCGTCAATACGTTGATAGTGACGACTCCCCACGGATTTCACTTGTACTACACGTTTCCAGATGAGCTGAGGGACAAGTTCCTCAAAGCTCAAGTGGCCGAGGGGATTGATCTTAAGTACAATGGGTATGTTGTGGCTGCCCCAAGCGTGCTTAAGGATGACAGGCAGTATCAAGGGAGCCGCGATGCTGTTGCGGCATTCCCACCTAGCTGGATTGAACTGTGTATTAAAAACCAATTAAGACAACAAGACTGGGAGAGCATTCAGCAACGCACGGCTTACCGTGACGGCGAGTCAGTGTGCCAGAAATATGGCATATCAATGCTTGATGTGCTCACGCTCCCGCCAGATGCCCGTGTGACTGGGGAAGGCTATCTTATCAAGCATCCAATACACGGTGCTACCGGCGATGGCAACCTCTACCTCAACACACAACGCGATCTCTGGTGCTGTTACAGGCACATGACGGGCGGAGATCCGCTTACGTGGGTAGCGGTCCGAGAAGGGTTCATTGATTGCAGTCAGGCCGGTAAACTCGATGCTGACACGTTCAAGAAGAGTCTAGAGGTATTGCGTGACGAGGGCCTCATTTCAGATACTATAGCGACTACTCCTCAAGAGAAGCGCCAACTCGTTGATGATCTGGCGCAGTGGCTGATACGACACCCGAAGCACTTGATATCCTATTATCGCTCGGTAATCGATGACTATCACCAGGGCGAATGGGCTCTTAAGACGACGATGTGGCGACAAGTTCACCGGATTGCGTACCATAGCACCACCGCATTGCTGCACTCCGACATGACCGGGCCAAGTCGCGGGGGGAAAACGTCGCTAATGCTTCGGTTTTTGGCGCTGTTGCCACCAGAACGGAAGGAAGTGTTGACTAGTGCGACCCCAAAGGCCATCTGGTACATGACAGTGCGATCAGTCGAGAAACAAGTTCCACGATTAGATAACGAGACAGGCGAGGTCAAAACGGACGACCAGGGTAATGTCCTTCTGCAGACGATTCGCATAAAGGAGTCGGATCCGACCTTTTATGCTGGCAAGGTTATCGCCATTTTGGAGCTTTCTGAGATGAAGGATTTTGGGGTTCTCAAAGCACTGGCAGACGAGTATGAAGTCGGCGAGTTCACGCATTCTACGGTGATCGACCAGAAAAGCGTGGAACTCAAGATCGAAGGGCCGCGTTGCGTGATGATTACGAGCGTTACGGGTATACAAAACGATGCTGGCAGACAAGTCCTCAATAGGTTCATTCAGACTCCGCTCGATGAACAGACGAAAACGAGCACAGAAGCTAAGCTTGAGATGGTTGCTGACAGTGATCTCAATGAAAGTGCAATACAGAAGGACGAGCGGTTACCCGTTTTGAAGCGAGCGCTTGAACTCCTCTATGCCGATAGCTACAACATCGTAATTATCCCGCCCTCTGACGCGGTGCGAAGACTCACGAAAGAGATTGACAAACGGCTTGCTGAGGATGGCTTCAACATCACACAGATACGAGGCTTTCATACCTTCGCCCTCAATGGTGCGTTTGAAAAGCGATTTGCTCGTGGCGACCCTGGAACGATGCAGATTCAAGTCGAGGATGTGCTTGAAGCGTGGTATATCCTCACTACGTTCGGCAATTTCGCACGCGGCAGTCTGACGAGGGCTGAGTTCAAACTCTTGGATGCCATTCCAACTGAGGTCGAAGAAGCCATAGATGCAAGCGATCTACGGGAGTCAATAGGGTTGGGCGTAGCAACGATCAATGAGGCCCTGCGTGTGAGAGATGATCCTGTAAAAGGACAAGGCAAATTCCTGCAATACGGTTATGTGAACTATATCCAAGGCGACCACGCATCGAAGTTCTACCGCGTATCTGACGGCACGCTGGCCATCAAGAAGATCACAGGGAGAGTAAAACTCGATGAAGAGTTTTTTGAACCTTCAAACCCATGTCCATATCCCTACAAGAATTTGCTTGATGAGATACACGATTCGGCAAATTCGGTTCAATTCGGTTTTGTTTCCGAATCTCAAAAGGCAGGAGACCACCCAAAAACGGGAGTTGAAGCCCCCTAGTCCTATTTTGGTTTCTATTCGGTAAATTCGGAATATAAAATAAGAACAACCCTTGACTGGCATACAGTTTAAGACTGACAAACCGAATTACCGAATTTAAATCATAAATCACCGTAGCGTCTTCTAAGTAGCGAATGAAATGATAGAGGCCATTGGTTTGATTCGGAATCGGCTTCGAATTCTATCGAATCGAGCAGCGACTAGTTGCAGCACTCAAGCCTCATTTTAAGCAGTTTTAAAGACACTTTCGCCCCTAAAGTCGGTTATAAGATCTCCCAGACTCATTGATGTGCGGAGGTAACAGATTCGATGAATGATGATGAAGAACGCAAGGAACAGGAGCGATTAAAAAATGAAGCCGAAGACGAGCGGAAAAAAATGCTTCAGAGGTTCGGGGGCGCAGTCTTAGTCTTTTGGGACCACGTTGGGTTTGATATGAATGACTCGCAATTGATCTGCAAAACGCTACCGCAAACCCTCACGTGGACCAAGCCGGAACATAAAGAGATCCACGTCGTTGAGTTATACTGGAGAACGAAGGACGGGAATTATTTTAAACTATCTTATGACGAGGAAAACGCGATGCCGTTTCCCGTTGACATTTCTGACGCTCACCGAATGTTGAGGGAAGACAAACGCTGTCAGTGGTTCTTGACCGACATTCAAAGACACGAGCTTATAAAGGAGGACTTTGATCTGGCTGCGGTGAGGGGGTCACGAATCCCCACACGACACAATAAAGACGTTTAAACACTCTGCGTTGGCCTTAAGAAATGTGTTAATTCGATTATATCTATAGATATATTTTTGAGTAATGTGTAATAAGTGGCCGCTCGATTGCCGGAATTAACCCAAATTAGCAGCTTTGTTGCGAAAGTCCGATTTTGCCTCGATTCTTGGCGACTTTTGCAACACAACCGCGACTTTTGCAACAGCGGCTTTACGCCCTTTTTTCGGATTTTCAAAGCGGTTGCCGGGGGGGCGGAGCTTTTCCACCTTTTGCAACTCCTTTTTTTCCTAAAAAACAAACGGAGGTGAAACTAAAATAAAAATTTCAATAGAACTAGACGATTGGATGAAAGAAAGATGGGAAACAGTCAAAAGCATTCTCGAACAAGGTTTCGAGTATTTTTACGGGATAGAAGTATCCCTCTCAGAGCGATAAGCATTTAAAGGTCTCTTATATTGCTTTGAAGACGAAATAGGACATCATTATTTCCCTAACTCGTTTGATGATGACCAACTAGAAGCGATGAAGAAGCGACGCAGACAATCGGGAGTCCCCTAGCAATTAGGGGCCTTCCACTTACACCATCCTCGGAAAATTCGCGTAATAAGCGATGAAGCATCTGCAAGACTCATAGGTGGATGGTCTTTTTCGTATTGCTTCTTTCGCTTTTCGTGTTTCTGTTGCTTGACGGGATTAGGGCTTTTTGCTTTTTCCTCCTCATTTAAGGAATATGCTAGGGAATGACGGGGTTTGGCTTCCGCAAGATGGTTATTTGCAGTGTTAGTAAAGCTCTTTAGCTCTTCTAGTTCTGCCCAGTCATTGCTTATTATTACACATTTTTCTGCGGTGAAAGTTTGTTCTAAGTTCTTATCAACGTCAAACTTAATCATTTCATAAGTGTTCCACAAACTGAGCCATGATGGTTCGTTAACAAAATGCGAAAACGTCTCATAGATATAAGGGTCGTCAACGCATTCTTCAAGTTGATGAAGATAACTATCAAGAACCAATCCTTTCTTCATTTTAGCGTCTAGTTCGAATATTCCTATGTTATCTTCAATCAGTTTCAGAAGAGAATTTGATTGAATATCGGGCCCAATTTCATGCACGCCGGCAATGCTCTTCATATAATAGATAGCGTGCTCTTTCCAAAACATCACGCCCGCATTAGGCGCTTCAAGCTCCACAACTGAATGTATTTTGTTCGCTACTACAATACTGCTACCGACATCAATTGATTGCATAGCCAGATCTCTCACTTTGGCAGAACCTTTTATTATTGGAATTAGTTCTTTGGCGACTGCGCGTACAGCGACAAGGTCTGTGTGCAGCCCGAAGCGAGGGGACTTCAGCCAATACTTGCCACCATCTTTTACTACGGTATATAACGGCGAATTTGATTGAGCACTCCACCACTCTAATGAGTCTAGCTCAAATGCATCTCCTGTCAGTTCTATCATTGGTTCAGATTCTTGCATTCTGCTAGCTCCTTAAATTAGACACTTATGCCTGTTAAAACAAAGTTTAAAAAGCTACCCGCTAGGCTAGGGGGTCGGGGCTCCCGCCAAGCAAGTTAGCGTGATTACTCTTAATCGTTTCTAACCCACGTAGACTTTTGCAACACAATCGTTACTTTTGCAATAGAAGGAGCTTATGCAACAAAGCCCAAATTAGCGCAAGCTTTTTAAACGGAAGGCTGCGAACCACACGCCAGCTCGGCCTTCGGCCTTCGCTGGGGCGCTGGAAAAACGTTTAAAACCTGGCTGAGTTGGCCGAAAAAAGAAGAATTATAGCTTAGGAAATCGAAAAGTGGCATAATTTTCGCCTGAAACGGCATAGAAGTCGATTAAGAATCGGAAAACGGGCTTTGGAGGGCCTTTTCCATCGAGGCTTGCCGAGAGGCGAGCCGGAAGGTCTACGTGCCGAAAAAAAGGATATATGAAGCTCCAAACCAGGTTAAGTGGCTTGAAAACCCTCAGAACATCTATGATATGTATAAGAAGGTTGAACTAGATAAGGCTAGGCGTTCAGGACACTTACGTGGCGCGGACACTGAAGCGGAGGGTTATCCTACTTGCGCATTGCCGCTCACTTGAACGAGCAGGGAGTCCCGACGCAAGCGGGGCGGCCGGTGGTGGGATTCGACAGTGGGGGGATTCTGTTCAACGGGCAGTAAATTGAGGCGGCCATGATTGCCGAAACTCTGGATGTTTTAACTGCTGACGTTGAGCTTGGATTATTCATCATTACCACACTCCTATTCATCGTCACAGCCTGGCTGGCTTGCCTCACGTACAAATTGATCAAGTTTCAAACCGATCCGTATGTGTACATTGATGCAACTTGGGAGCGCCTGTTCCTACCACCACCTCTCGACGGCTTCCCATCTTACGAGGACCTTTCCGTACACATATCGATCAAAAATAGGGGAGGCAGCCCGGCACGCGACGTCAATATTATCGACGTAAGAGATGATTTTCCAGTAGGAATAGACATTTTGAAAAAAACCTTTAGAGACTCAGAGATCATAGAAAAAGGACTGAAAGAACTAGCTCCAGATCAAGACATGCTGCTAGCACGATTAGTCAAAGATGGAGCTTGGAGAGAATGCCCCCCCTCTAAGATATTCTTTGAATACAAGACGGTATCTGGTAAATCAAAGCCTGGTTCAAGCATCATTGACTTTGCGGCACTAGCTACGGTGTATGAATCGCCGGCTTACCACATGAAGTAGTCCAATAAGCGTACGAGTTACCTCACGCTAAAGGTAGGTGAGGCCGAGTAAGACAGAAGGGCTAATGCGCTGGCCTTTACCCGGCGCAAGCTGCGCTGCAATAGCTGAACAAGCGCTGCGCATTGCGCAGCGCGGTGGGGGTCCCCTGAGATCATGGGACTGTCCGTCCTAAAAATGAAGACCGCCGTAGGCTTTCTAGCAGAACTGGAAAAAAAGCGCTGACATGATGGGAAGTCGCGTAGCAATTTTCAGACCAATGGCAAGAGATTGGGAGCAGCGACTGAGTTTGCTAGAGGTCAGACTGGAAGATCAACGTCTCGCCAGAATTGCATATAAACGTCGTACACGTGCTCAGGCAGCGGATGGCGGCAGTTGCCACGTAGGTACTCACGTCGGAGCCTGTAATAGGCTCCGGTTGCTGTGCCGAATTGGCCCTTCAAAGCGTTCACCGCTAACAGGTCGGTCCCAGCCTTAGCAGGACTATGACGTATCAGAGAAAATTACACTAAATGGTGGTAAAATGGAAGAAAAAGACCTATATTCTACCATATTCCAACGGAAGTCCATTAGAAAGTACGATTTAGACCCCCTAGATGAAGATATACTAAAGGAGATCAGAGATCATCTTCAAACTTTAAAGCCGTTGTATAAGGAAATTAAAATTGAATTTAAGATTTTATCTCCCGACGTTGTGAAACGACGGATGATGAGAGAAGCACCGCACTATATAGCTGTTTTTTCGGAGGTAAAAAAGGGGTATCTCAGCAATGTAGGGTTCATGCTACAGCAGATGGATCTATTTCTGTCTGCTAATGGATTGGGGAGCTGCTGGCAGGGGATCCCCACGCTCAGAAAAGAAGGTTTAGCACGTTCACGTCTGAAATTTGTTATTTTAATGGCCTTTGGAAAGCCCCAGGAAACATTACACCGGACAAAAATGTCCCTAATCCTAATCAAAAGAAAATCACTCCACGAAATAACTGACATTGAAGGTGCGGATGATTTACTGGAAACAGCTCGTCTCGCTCCTTCTGCACGCAATGCACAGGAGTGGTTTTTTACCGGTGATGAACGTTTAATTCACGCGTATTACCGTAAGCCAAGCTTCATCCCAGGACTTTTGATCAAAAAATACCCCCCTATGGACGTGGGCATTAGTCTTTATCACCTGCAACTGGGTGCAGAACATTTTGGTAAGGAAACTGAAATTTTATTTGATGACCCGAAGGATAATAACCTCAATGAATATGGTTATGTTGCCAGTTTGCGCCTAAAATGAGTCAAATTCCCGGATATGTTCTCCAATGATTTTTAATGGACGATCTTTGCGATCGTAGGGTTGGTCGCAGGGACAGAGTATATTGACAATAAGCACCACCAAGGGCATTCAACATGAAAACATTGATCGTCTATGCTTCAATCCACCACCAGAACACGGAAAAAATGGCAAAGGTGATGGCAGCGGAGCTGGAGTCGGACCTTGTCCGTGTCGGTCAGGCACAGCCCAGCACCCGTGCAGCGTATGACTTGATCGGATTCGGATACGGGATTTATGGCGGGAAGTTCCATAAGACGCTCATCCAGTTCGTGGGGGCGCTCCCAACTGTTACAGAAAAACAGGCCTTTGTTTTTTCTACCTGCGGTGTAAGGGGAACGCAATGGCACGCTGCTTTAAAGAGCTGCTGGCGAACCGAGGATTCTCGGTCGTGGGCGAGTTTTCCTGCAAAGGATGGAATACGAACGCTTTTTTCAAACTTTTCGGAGGGATTAATAAGGGAAGACCAAATGAGGAAGACCTAGAGGAAGCACGGAGATTTGCACGGGGATTGAAGGAAAAATATACCTGATCGCTGCGTCGCTAGGCGTTCTCGTGCTTTCATCTAAATCATTGGTCAGTGCGGGCATGTTCACATGCTAGCCGCACATCTGCCCAGTGTTTCACATAAACATCATACACATGCTCAGGCAGCGGATGTCGATAATGGCTCCACGAAACTGATGATATATCGTGTGTCATAACATACGCCCTATTTGACTGCTCCCATCCGCTGATATCAGCTTGTTGGGATGTCCATTTTCTTAGGTCGCCTAATTGGAAAGTCCCTTTAAAACGCGACATAGGAATCTTTTGTCGCTTTATCCACATCCAAAACGAGCCGTGTTTGAACATTAGCTCTTCATCTTGCCGTCCGTTGAGAAGAGGTTGTATGGCTGCGATTACTTGTTGGGCTAGAGGGACATAATGCGCCATTTTAACCTTATCCTGATTTGATTTGACGTGCAAAACAGGCTTCGAGAGTTGAACAGCTTCTCTGAATTGTCCGACAGTAAGCTTTGCCATCGTCGCCATGCTCCGCTGACCAGTGAGTGCGCCAAAGACTGTAAAAGCTGTGTACTGCTCCGCTCTTGCCCTGCTGATGCTTCCACTGCACTCTGCACTGTGTATATGATCAAGGACACGCTCAATATCTTCTTTGGTCACGATGCGGCTTGTAACATTCTTTCGCACCTTAATGCGCCGAGGTCTCTCTAAAAAAAGCTCAAACGAACGATATCGCGTATCAAGATGAATTCTTGCCAAGTGCTTCAGAAAAGCGACTGCAAATGTCAGGACCTTGCTCTTGGAGTCTTCACACTTGTACTTCGCAAGCGTTGTCTTACGCAAGTCGGTGAGTGTTTTGGCGCTGATAATTCCATAAGTGGAGAACCAGAATGCAATCGAAGCCCTGTTAATCCAGTCAGCAGATTTGCGTGTAAGCTCTGTTTTTCTATACTCCGTGTAGTTTACCAGTTCATCACGGTTGAACTGAAGTTCCAGACTTGCCAAACCCTCTTTAGGCACCTCTTTCACCTTACATTGTGAGTATTCGGCGGTACGTTCCTGAGATACGCCCTTATTGCAGTCTGTTTGTCGATAAGACACACCAGAATCCTCCCTAACTTCTCTTCCGTTGCATGCCTGGAGTTCTTTCACTAGCTGGCAATCAGGATTAAAGAAGCTCAGCAAGGGCTCAAAATTCGTAAAGGAGCCTTCACACGGCGGAGGTCGCCGGTTCGAATCCGGCCGAGCCCACCTTCTTTTTCGAATCAGAGGCGAAAATCGTGACCGATGATGAGCACGACGAGGAAGTTGAGTTT
>Ga0181539_1002947_pt1 | contig 16299 bp, 11 predicted proteins | sample PEATcosm2014_Bin_46_FD_119767 | JGI IMG/M metagenome (GOLD analysis project Ga0181539, IMG submission 119767) | Peatland microbial communities from MTU Mesocosm Facility, Houghton, MI, USA - PEATcosm2014_Bin23_60_metaG | ecosystem: Environmental > Terrestrial > Soil > Wetlands > Peat | place... | reverse complement strand
GGACACAATTAGCGATGAGGCGATCTACGACCGCATTCGCCAGGATGCGACCCTGCGCGATTTGGCTACTAAAGAACTGGTCAAGCACGGCTACGGCATAAACCCAGTGGCGCCGAACCAGAATCCCGCAAATGCGCTGCCCACCAACAGAGCATTGCCGCAGACGCCAAGACCGCCAGGCACCGAAGCCCGCCCTTATGAGGAGCCGGACGATTCCCGTGCTCTACATCAGCCTAGTCCTTATCCGAACCTTCCTTCGTTGGGTCAGCTCTATTCTCAGTTCCCATCCACTGAAGCGAAATTGCACCGTTTCGGCAGCGATACCTTTGTTCTAGGCACAGGGAATGCAAACCAGTTGCCGATGGATCTTCCGGCCGGTCCCGATTATCTTCTTGGGCCGGGAGACAGCCTGGTGGTGAATATCTGGGGCGGCCAGTCCAACCGGCTCGAAAGGCCAATCGATCGTCAGGGCCAGATCGCGCTTCCTGAGGCAGGCACCATTACCATCGCCGGGCTTACGATCGCCCAAGCGCAGATTGCCATTCAAGAGGCTCTTGGCACACAGTTTCAGCATGAGCGTGTCGAGATTTCATTGGGCCGGGTTCGCACGGTGCGGGTGTATGTAGTGGGAGATGTGCAGCGGCCTGGCGCATACGACGTCAGTTCCTTGTCGACGCCGCTGAACGCGCTGTACGCCGCGGGCGGCCCGACCAACAATGGGTCGCTTCGCACTTTGCGGCAGTACCGGGGCACACATTTGATCCGCGAGATCGATCTATACGACTTTCTGCTGCGGGGAGTTCGTTCGGAGATCGACCGGCTGCAACCTGGAGACACCCTTCTGGTTCCCCCGGTTGGCCCTCAGGTTTCAGTGAGCGGAATGGTGCGCCGCCCGGCGATTTACGAATTGAAGGGTGAGCAGGGGCTGAATGAAGTCCTCGATCTTGCCGGGGGCGTTCTGGTCTCCGCGAGCTTGAAGCAGATCAGGGTGGAGCGGATCGAGGCCCATCAGCGCCGCACCATGTTGAGCTTGCAACTCCCGGAGGGTCACGATGCGGTCACGCGGGACCTAGCCGCTTTCCGGGTGCAGGACGGGGACAGCGTTTTCGTCTCGCAGATTTTGCCCTACAACGAACAAATGGTTTACCTGGATGGCCATGTCTTTCGCCCCGGCAAATACCCGTTTCGGGAGGGGATGACCGTCAACGATCTGTTGCATTCCTATCAAGACATAATGCCCGAGCCGGCCGACCATGCCGAGATCGTTCGCTTGCAGCCGCCGGACTTCCGCCCGGAGACCATCGGCTTCAGTTTGCCGGAGGCTCTTATCGGCAACGATGTGATCCCACTCCAGCCCTACGACCTGGTCCGTATCTTCGGACGGTACGAGATCGATTCACCAAGGGTTTCCATCGAGGGGGAAGTCCTTCGCCCCGGCGAATTTCCGATGTCCGAAGGCATGACGGTGGCTGCGCTGGTCCGCATGGCCGGAGGCTTCAAGCGCAGCGCATTCCGGGAAGAAGCCGATCTCTCCAGCTATACGGTGGAGAACGGCCAGAAGGTGCTGCTCAACCATAGCGTGGTCGCCATAGAGAAAGCGCTGGACGGAGACAAGAGCGCCGATGTCGCACTCAAGCCCGGAGACGTTGTCAGCATCCGGCAGTTGACAGGTTGGGAGGATATCGGAGCCTCGGTGATGATTACCGGCGAGGTCGCGCATCCCGGCACTTACGGGATTCAAACTGGTGAGCGCCTCAGTGGATTGCTGAAGCGCGCCGGCGGCTTTCGAGAGACGGCCTATCCCGCGGGCGCCAATCTGGAGCGCGTGCAGGTTCGCAAAGTGGGCGAGCAGGCTCGCCAGGAGATGATTCGGCGAATCGAAACCACCCCCATCACGTTCAGCGCCGGGGTGCTGTCTACACAGGACCAGGCAGACCTGCAGAAGGCCGCCGAGCAGCAGCGCGACCAGGTTCTCACCGCGCTTCGCAGCCATCCGGCCAGCGGGCGATTGGTGATTAACATTTCCTCGGACATCGGCAGATGGCAAAATACGCCGGCCGATATAGAGATGCGCCCAGGCGACTCGCTCGTGATTCCCAAGCGGGAGAACTTCGTGTTGGTGAGCGGACAGGTCTATAACCAGACCGCCGTCACCTACATGCCCGGGAAAGATGGCAGTTGGTACTTGCGTCAGGCAGGCGGAGTAACCCAATCTGGCAACAAGGGAGCTATCTTCGTGGTGCGCGCCAACGGCTCCGTCGTTGGCCACGCAAGCAGCTGGATAACAGGCAATTCCCTCAACTTCCGCATGAGACCGGGCGATACGATTATCGTTCCTGAAAAAGGCATTGGCTCACAGGTCTGGAAGAACTTGATCTCCGCGGCCCAGATCATGTCCTCGGTGGCCATCACCGGCGCTGTTGCCGGAATCTTCTGACAGAATATGGGTCGTCTTTCAGATGGTTCCGGCGATATGGCCATGTGCGCGGGCACTCACCGGAAAGCCGCAGGTGAGCGCAACGGGTAGAGGCGTGCGTTTTGGCCGATTTGCAAGCGCGAGCATTCAGCCGGTTGTCAGCCGGTAGATTCGGCGCCGCATAGCTTCCCAGAAAGTGAATCTCAAATGGACGATCCTCAAGGCGCAACACCGGGTCAGGAACCTTGGACCCAGGCAAATGACGTTGAATCGGCAAGTGCCGAAGAAGCGAGTGAAGCTCTGAGCTTGCGAGTCGCGCGCTTCCTGCGGTCGTGCTGGGTGGGACGGAGGATGGTCTTGGGCATTCTTGTCACCGGCATTCTTCTCTCATTGCTATATGTCATCTCCCTGCCGAATATGTATACATCGACGACAACTCTAATGCCCCCCGACAATGCCTCTTCCAGCTCCAGCCTGATGGGCCTGCTTTCAACTGCCGGCGGTCCTGCCGCCGCTGCCGGCAGCGCAGCGCTGGGAATAAAGACCCCTGGCGCAGTATTCGTCGGCATTCTACAAAGCCGGAGAGTGAGCCAGAGCTTGGTCGCTCGCTTTGACCTGATTCACCACTACAAGAAGCAGTTCATCGAGGATGCCTGCAAGCAATTGGACGCCGACACCGATATCCGGGAAAATCTCAAGAGCGGAATTATTACCGTGAGTGTGCAAGCTGATAACCCCGTGCTCGCTTCAAACATAGCACAAGGGTACATTGAAGAACTTGACAGTGTTGTAACCCATAACAGCACTTCCGCAGCTCGACGGGAGCGAATCTTTCTGGAAGCGCGCCTTAAGGAAATCAAGCAGGACCTGGATGATTCCGCCAAAGCCCTTAGCCAGTTTTCCACGAAGAACAAAACGATCGACATTTCTTCCCAGGGAAAGGCAATGGTGGAGTCGGGGCTCAAGCTGCAGGACGAGATGGCAGTTGCCCGTTCCGAACTCGCTGGGCTGCAACAGGCCTATTCGGAAGACAATGTCAGAGTACGCGCCGCGAAAGCACGCATTGCAGAGCTCCAGCAACAAATGGACAAGATGATGGGATCGACTGGCGAACCTGGGCCCGATGCGAGCGATTCGGCGTACCCTTCTGTCAGCGAATTGCCTGCTCTAGGGCTTACATATTATGATTTAGAGCGAAAGATGAGTGTCGAGGAAGTACTCTGGGTTGCTCTGACCAAGCAGTATGAGGCAGCCAAAGTTCAGGAGGCAAAAGAGATTCCTACGGTTCGCGTCTTGGACGCAGCCAACGTGCCACAGCGTAAGTCCTCGCCTCATATAAGCGTGATCATGATCTTAGGCACCCTTCTTGCTCTTAGCGCGGCATTCATAGCGGTGCTTACAGTCTCTGTTTGGGAAAGGACGGATGCGCGCGATGAACGTAAGAAGCTTGTGATAGAGCTTGCTGGAGCCGTGCTGAATCCTCAACGTCGGTTTTGGAGATTGCCTGGAATGGGCTGGGTTCATACGCGCTTGACCGGAACGTAGCAGCATCTGTAACTTGTCGTAAACTCCTCGCGAGAGATAATCACTGGGGCGCTTGCAGAGGTTCTTTAATGCCCGCGTCGCTTGCACTGCAATAACATTTATCAAACCATCAAGCGATTTTGCCCTGAGCGGCCGGGAGAGCGGCTTACAACCGGTTCATGCAGTATTTTTCGTAAGCTGTGGATCTATGGCAAGCCGTGTGTCGGCGCGATAGCATAAGTACCCAATGAATAAGAGATTAGCGGGTCTAATTGGAGATCGTTTATGCGGTCTTAATACGACTCCTTTTGCGGCCACGCAGCAACCAGGGGCGCCAATTGAAGACTGTAGCACTCGATGCCCCACCGACCGATAACCCGCCAAATAAGTGGCATCCTCGCCGTCTTGCGAGGCAATTGCTCGGGTCCCAGCTGCGTCGCAATATCGTTTCCGGCAACCTGAGCGCTGTAATTTCCGCTTTCATCAGTATCCTGTCCTATCCCATCTATCTGCATTATCTGGGTTATAGCGGTTTCGGCGTTTGGGTGGCTCTGGGCATCATTATAGCGGCGGCCCAGGTGGGAAACCTCGGTGTCCCGAACGCCGTGTCGAAAATCGTGGCTGAGCGTTACGGCGCCGGTGACATTCACGGAGTCCGAACTTGTGTAACGAATGCGCTGGTCATCGTCGGGCTCGTTGGCCTCATGGCTGCCGCCGGGGTCTGGTTGCTTCGCGATGGGGTCATTGCAGCTCTCGGCCTCGGGCTCGAGCACAGGCAGATAGCCCGCGCGCTCCTGCCTTATGTTGGCGTCCTCTCGGCCTACGTGATGTGTGTTGATTCATTCAACGCCACGCTTATTGGTCTCGGACGAATGGACATCAGCAGCGCAACTCAAGTTGCAAACCAGGCGATCAGCTTGGCCGTGACCACCGCGCTGCTCGCGTCCGGTTACGGCGTTGGTAGCCTGCTGGTCGGAGTTGCGGTTTCATATCTGGCGCTTAACATCGTAACAGTCACATCGATCCGAGGAATTCTTCGTGTGCGTGTCATCGATATCAGCACTGTTGGCCTACACGATGCGGCTAGAATCCTGCGCTTTGGTGGGTGGGTGTTTGGCGGTGCGGCCATAAGCCTGTTGTTGTCGCCGCTCAATAAGCTCATGCTTTCGCGATACTCCGGTGTCAGTGTTCTTCCCGTCTATGAGATGGCCTATACCGGAGCGATGCGGACAAGGGGCTTGATCGAGACAGGTTTGCGCGCACTGATGCCGGAAGTCAGTCATGCGATGGGAGCCGGTCCCGCAAAGGTCTTGGCAGCTGAGCGCAAGGTGACGCGTGCATTCTACATGACTTTCTGGCTCGGCTTGACCGTTTTTGGCTCGCTGGCATTATTCTCTCGGCCGCTGCTACATGCCTGGCTCGGACATAATTTCAGCCCTGCACTCCCGGGAGCTTTCAGGATGATGCTGGGCGCCACATTCGTCAGCCTGTTGGGCGTACCGGCATTTCTTAAGTTACTCGGTTCAGGCCGAGTCGCACATTGTTTTTGGGCTTCGGCCCTGCAAGGAGTACTTAACGCGATGATCCTTTTCATTTTCCTAGCGCTGACGCACACGGTTACGATTACAGACACATGCTGGGCTGTCATGGCGAGCATGTCCGCTTCCACTATCTACTTGCTTTGGCATGGACGGCAAGGACGCGCTGGCAGCGGCACCGGCTCGACGCCTTGCATTCAGAGACGGATGTCTGCTGCCGAGACGGCGAGATGACACGAGCACAACTCGTTGGGAATAGGCAAACGCGTTGCCCGGCAGGCGCACAGAACAGCGCCGGACGCCATAGAGGACGGACTCGCACATTTCGAGGATTAATGATCGTGAGACACGGCAAGAGTGTACTTGGTTTGAGTGTGACGTTCGTCCCTTAGAGGACGATTGGAGTTGCAATGTATGAACTCGTAATTGCGCCGCGGGTGAGTATAGTCACTCCCGCGTACAACTATGGCAAATACTGCGGCGAATTAGTCGATAGCGTCATGTCCCAAACTTACCCATTTGTCGAGCACATAATTGTCGACGATGGTTCCACTGATGATACTCCCGATGTCCTGGCGTCGCTGGTCAAGCGCTATGGATCGAGACTCGTGGTCATCCGGCAGCGCAACGCGGGACAGGCAGTTGCCGTTAATCGGGGCTTGCTTGCTGCGACAGGCAATGTTGTGCTCTGGATCAATTCAGATGATCTCATGGCACCCTGGGCAGTCGAAGAAGGAGTCCAAGCGCTCCGAGAGCACCCGGAAGCTGCGGCTGTGTACGGGGACTGGGCGCGTGTGGACGCTGCTGGCAAGCTCCTGGAGGAGATGCGGCCGGGCACAGTGAGCATCGAAGAACTGCTCCTGGGTGGCTTTTTTATCGCCAACTGCGCTCTATTCATTCGAAAAGAGGTGCTTCATGATGTTGGCCTGTTAGATCCTGTACTTCGATCTACGCTGGATTGGGACTTCGTTGTCAGGATTGCATTACGACATGAGATCGCATATTCTGCGGGGCGGCCCTGGGCTTACTACCGCGATCATTCTACAACCAAGACAAACATTGGACGTATCGTCTCGGCTCGTGAGTATAACTACCTCTATGAGAAGGTGCTGGCACGGCCGGATCTCCCCAAGTCAGTTTTACGCTTAAGTCGGCGTGCACGGTCAAGGGCAAGATGGCAGTCTGCCATCTGTTTTGCATTCGGCAGAGCCCCGGTTCGCGCCGGCCTACAGGCCCTCTTGTCGTTTTTGCTTGACCCCATCGCCTTTCTCGTAACGCGGCATTTCGAACCGCATCCCCGAATCGTTGGCGTGGGTCACGAGCTTCGTCGCCGCCTCGCAGCAGCGGGAGGTAAGTTTTGAGCCAGACCGTTGCCATACAATTCTAAGAATGTTCCGCGTGCAGGAACCGTCGGCCGTCTTGCTAAGTTGAAGGCATCTCTCTCTTCCCCGGCGGATGCCGTCGTCTGGCCCGAAATGAATTGGATCTGTATTCTGAATGTGAATATGCTCGAGGCCGCCATGTGAGTGCGCTCAGAAGCTTCTCGTACCTATCGAGAAGACTTGATTCAGATTTGTAATGCGTGCGGAGCAATGTATCAACATGTGGCCTGTGAAATGTGGCTTCACGAGGAGGAAGCGTGTCAGAACAGCAAGACAGAGAAATCTTTAAAGGCAAGACCCTTCTTATCACCGGAGGGACGGGGACGTTCGGCAATGCCGTGGTGAACTTGGGAAGCAAGGCTGGATTCAGCGAGATCCGCATCTTCAGCCGGGACGAAAAGAAGCAGGAGGACATGCGCAACAGGCTGAGAAACGTTGCCGTCAGCTTCTATTTGGGCGATGTGCGGAACTACGACAGCGTTATGCAGGTGATGCGCGGGGTAGACTTCGTGTTTCACGCGGCAGCTTTGAAGCAGGTTCCTTCGTGTGAGTTTTTTCCCATAGAAGCAGTTCACACGAACACGCTGGGCGCCGAAAACGTGATGAAGGCTGCGCTGGCTTCCAATGTTGGCAAAGTGATCGTTTTGAGTACGGACAAGGCTGTGTATCCGATAAACGCGATGGGAATGTCGAAGGCACTGATGGAAAAGTGCATGGTGGCGAAGGCACGGATGTACAGCGACAGTTCTACGGTGTTCTGCGGGACGCGGTATGGGAACGTGATGGCGTCCCGAGGGTCGGTGATTCCGCTGTTCTTGAATCAAATTCTAACTGGCGAACCGCTCACTGTGACCGACCCAAATATGACCCGCTTCATGATGACCATCGAGGGGGCAGTGGACCTGGTGCTTTATGCTTTTAAGCATGGTGTGCCGGGAGATATCTTTGTACAAAAGGCTCCGTCGGCGACAATCGGTACTCTGGCGAAGGCCATGATGACGCTTTTCAACGTGCAAAATGAGATTCGGATTATAGGCACGCGGCATGGCGAGAAGCTCTATGAAACCCTATTAAACCGGGAAGAAATGGCCCATGCGGAGGACCTTGGGGATTACTACCGGGTGCCGGCTGACGTGCGTGATTTGAACTATTCCAGCTTTTTCAGCAGTGGAAAAGCAGAGATTTCCGAGGCTATTGATTACAACTCGCACAACGCAGTACTGCTGGACGTGGATGGAATGATGAACATGTTGCTGAAATTACAGTGCGTGCAGGATGCCCTTAAGGGCAAGACGGTGCTGGCTTGACGAGAATTCTAATCACCGGCGGGCGGGGGTTCTTAGGCCGCAACTTGGCAGTTCGTCTGCTTGAACGCGAGGATTGCGAGACGAGGATTTTCGATCAAGAGAATTCGGTCGAGGATTTGAGGAGTTGGGTGCTCGACGCCGATGTCATCTTTCATCTGGCCGGCGTCAACCGGCCGCAAGATCCGATTGACTTCGAGAGAGGAAATGCGGGGCTCACCGAACGAGTGTGCCATTTCCTGCTGGAAAGCGGTCGTTCTCCGAAGATCGTTTTCAGTTCTTCAGTCCAGGCCGAATTGGACAATCCCTACGGAGCGAGCAAGGCGAAGGCCGAGAATGTTCTGCGGCAATTCTCCTCAGATACCGGAGCTTGTGTACAGATATACCGCCTGAAAAACCTCTTCGGGAAGTGGTGCCGCCCGAACTATAACTCGGTCACGGCAACCTTCTGCCACAACATTGCGAACCATCTGCCAATTGCCGTCACCGATCCGGCGCGCGAGGTGGAACTGAGCTATGTGGACGACGTGGTTGCGGCATTCCTGGCGGAAATCGATGGCCCTCAGGGCGCGAGCGAACCCGGGGTGGAGATTCCCACCTGCAAGATTCAGCTCGGCGACCTGGCAGGCAGAATCCAGGCGTTCCATGAGATGAGAAATTCGCTGATACTGCCTGACTTTGCGGAATGGTTCAATCGGGCGCTGTATGCGACCTATCTATCGTATGTCCCGCCCGCTGAGCGACGACACAACCTGGAGATTAAGTCTGACCTCCGAGGGAGCTTGGCAGAATTCATCAAGCAGAATCACCTTGGGCAGATATTTGTATCAAGAACCAAGCCAGGAGTGACGCGGGGAAACCACTATCACCACACCAAGGCTGAGAAGTTCTTCGTAGTGGAAGGAGCAGGCTTGATCCGGATGAGAGCCGTTGAAGGCGGGCCGGTCGAAGAGTATTCGGTGACGGGCAGTGCATACGAGGTGATAGACATTCCGCCTGGATTTACGCACTCGATCACCAACGTGGGCCTGGGAGAAATGGTGACCCTGTTTTGGTCGAGCGAAATGTTCGATCCAGATCGCCCGGACACTTATTATCTCCCCGTCGATTGTGAGACACAAAGCAAGTGCAAGACGCTGGAGTAAACATGAAGGTAGCAACCATTCTGGGTACGCGCCCGGAGATCATTCGGTTGTCGCGTGTTATCGCAGCATTGGACCGTTATACGAAGCACGTTCTGATTCACACGGGTCAGAACTACGACTATGAACTGAACCAGGTATTCTTTGACGACCTGGAAATCCGCCGGCCCGATCACTTTCTGCAAGCTGCCGGTAAGAACGCGGCTGACACAATTGGGCTGGTTATTTCAAAAACAAGCGATGTACTCGCTGAGATACAACCGGATGCAGTGCTGATTCTGGGTGACACGAACAGTTGCCTGGCTGCACTCGCGGCCAAGAGAATGAAGATCCCGGTCTTCCACATGGAAGCCGGAAATCGCTGCTTCGACGAACGGGTGCCGGAGGAGATCAACCGCAGGATCGTCGACCATATCAGCGACATCAATCTGCCCTACAGCGACATTTCCCGCGAATACTTGCTGCGCGAGGGCATCGCTCCCGACCGGGTCATCAAGACCGGCAGCCCCATGTACGAGGTCTTGACCTACTATCGTCAGAAGATTGACCGCTCCGACGTCTTGGCGCGGCTCGGCTTGACCGAAGATCGCTATTTCATGGTCAGTGCGCATCGGGAGGAGAACATCGACTCTCCGCGGCAGTTCGGAAACTTGGTAAGAGTATTGGAAAGCGTAGCTTCGCAATATCAACTGCCGCTGATTGTCTCCGTGCATCCCCGGACGCAAAAAAAGATAGATGCGGGGGGCGTGAATTTCTCGGAAAGAATCCGACTGGTGAAGGCAATGGGCCTGTCCGACTTCGTTCACCTCATGATGAAGGCTCGGGCAACGCTGTCCGATAGCGGCACAATTACAGAAGAATCCTCGATCCTCAACTTCCGGGCGTTGAACATCCGCGAGGCTCACGAGCGTCCTGAGGGAATGGAGGAAGGCGCGGTGATGATGACCGGACTTGACCCGGAGCGCGTTCTCGATGCGTTGACGGTGCTGGAGGCGCAACCAGCCGGCGACAAGCGGGCGCTGCGAATCGTACGGGATTACGACATTCCTAATCTGTCTGAAAAAGTTGTACGGATCATTCATAGCTATGTGCCCTATGTGAACCGTGTAGTGTGGCGTAAGGCATGATTTATGTAGTAAGTCATGAGACGGGGAAACCAACATTGTTATACTAAGTATCCTCCGGGAGAGGCGACGAATTTACAGTTGTTGGCCCCTCAAAGAGGCCTTTTTACAACCGCTGAAAGCAGAAACAACCGCAACAGCAGCAGGGGCACGACACGATGGGCTTCGGCAAAACGAAAGCAACAGCGGGAGGTTTACTTCCGGAATTCTCAAAGTTCTCCTGCCAACCCGGCAGAGCCTGGGGACCTTCCTTTTGGATTCGGAAGGTCTCTCAGAAATGAGAATTCCGAACAAGCCGTGCTTTCGCAGCACCTTCAACCACGTGAGCCTCGCGGACTTGACAGCACTAATCTGCGCAGCTTTAGCCATGAAGCATATTAATGCTCCCATTGACGACTGCTTTCTTCCCGGTGGCTGTCGGGCATCGTTCGCCTACGCCACTTGTCTTCATGACGATTTAAAGGCCTGGACACTATGATGGAGTTGAATTATAGCGTGTTATTCGCGGTAACCGCAGGCACTTTCATCATAGGTCTCATTCTGCACCATCGGATGCAGACAGGACTTGAACGACTGTATCTTTGGGCCTTTCTCTGTGGCATCTATGTTATATGCGGCTTTGGTTCCGCGTATACAGAAGTTCCTCATTCTTACTCGGTAATGTATCTCGTCTATGTTGCGGCTGCTGGAGCCGGCTTTGCAGTCGTGGTTAACTTATTCCGCGATGCTGGGGCAAGAACATGCCGGAAGATCGATTGGCGACTGAGTCGGATCGATGCTACATACATTGCCATAATTGGCTTCTGGCTTTATTTCACCTCAGTGGTTTTTCCACTGGTTTATCCGACGATGCGCCTCAACTTGTTGTGGAACCCTCCTTTGCCCGACTTGCAGGCCGCATTTGGATTCGGCGTCGCCCCTGATAAAGCGGTTATTGAGCGTTTGGTTGGATATGTTACACTCCTATGCTACCCTGTTTACTTATGGCGTCTGCATGCCTACTTAACGCGACCCGTGCATCTTGCGCTAGCCGTCTTTGGGCCATTGTATCTCATTTATTGTTCCGATAGCTACATGGGGCGCGGCACGATTCTAATGGGCGTCGGTCTGTACGTGATGTTGCTTTGGCGAAACTGTCGCCGCGCGAGGAAGTATCTAGTTGTAACGCTTGTGGTCGTAGCGCCGTTGGCGGTAATTGCGTCCGCCCTGTATACAAGAGTGCGACTTACGGGAAGCCTTTCGGGGTCGGTTAGTGTATCTGACGAGGTCTGGGCCTCGGTAAGATTGGAAACGGGTCTACCGCTAAACGCGGCTGTTGTGTTGGATAGTGGTGAGCGCGTAAATGTCGGTGACCTAGCGCTGTGGGCTGTTACGCTCCCATTGCCAAAGGTCCTTACGGGAAACATCGTGACGTTTCAACCGAATTTTGACATGGCAGAAATAATTACGAACATACCGCAGGGCGCACGGGCGTTTTCGGTTGCCCTTCCCGGTGTAGTCGGAGAAAGCGTCTATTTTGGAGGCCCATGGTTTTACTGGATTTCCGCAGTTGTTACAGGGGGCATATTTGGGTTTCTTTGCGCCCTATGCTCGAAAAGTAATCAACTTGGAGGCGTGACGGCTTATTGCGTTTTGTTATGGCCAAATATCTTCATCCGGGCGGGGCTCGACGCCGGACTACCGATGATAATTAATGGGCTGTTTCCGTTTCTTGTTGTCGCCGTGCTTGTGTCAAGTCGTGGATCGACGAACCGTGCCAACGGTGTTATGCGGTCGCCAAATGCAAAGCGTCTCGTGCCGACTCACGCGGCTTTGGAAGAATGACAAGTAGCTTTCGGCCCTCTGCTCAGTTCACTTCGCCGAAATGCGCACCGGATGTTCGGTTCTGGCGCAGGTGACGAATCGCTCCACGATCAATACATGGACTTTACCGCTGCTGATTGCAACGCCTCTTCATGAAACCAAGCGATTTGAAACTTCTGTACGTGTGCACCGATTTTCCTTATCCGCCTACGAGCGGGGGATTGGTGGACATGTGGAACCGGATTCAGTCGTTGCACGGCCTGGGTCTGACACTCGATGTGATTGTCACCGCAGGGGCAGAGCCGCCGAAGGCGGACAGGGAAAGGGTGGAGAAACTGGTCCGCCGTCTCATCATTTCGAAGCGGCGCCGCAGCCTCTGGGGGCTGCTTTCCATCAAACCGAGTCAGACCGCGATCCGAAGCAGTCTGCGTCGCGCAAATCTCGAGGATCAGTACGACGTTGTTCTGATGCATACTGAATTTGCAACGGAAATCCTGCTCAACAAGAGTTTGAGGTATAAAGCGGCCATCATCAGAGTCGACAATGATGAGTATGCCTACTATATTCAGACCGCAAAGGCAGAGCGATCATGGTTGGGTAAGCTCTATTTCCTACAGGAAGCATTCCGGATTCGGCGCCATATCGCGCGGATGCTTCCGGCTATGGACATGCTCTGGTTCATCTCGCACGACGAACTTGGTCGCTACAAGCAGCGTTGGGACCCGCACGATCGTCAGCCCACAGCCTTCGTGCCGTCCGCCGTCGATCTCAACCTTCTTGACGAGCCTTCGTTGGAGGGCTTCCAGGTTCTGTTTGTCGGGAACCTATGGACGCCGCTGAACAGGGAGGCCGTAGAGTGGTACATAGAGAGTGTCCATCGTAGGTTGACCGATGTCCCGGGCTACAAGTTCCTGATTGCGGGCAGCACTCGGGGGAAAGGCTGTAGGTGGCTGGAGGAAATTGCAAAGCCATATGCGAATATTACAATCCATTTCGATCCTGAAGAACTGTCGCCGTTCTATAAGTCGAGCGCGGTATTTGTGAACCCAATGCAGCAAGGGGCGGGAGTGAAGTTAAAAACCATCGAAGCGGTGCTGCGGGGGCTGCCGGTGGTTTCGACGAGAACAGGCGCCGAAGGCAGCGGGTTAGTGGATGGCGTTCATTACAAATGCGCGGACACGCCGAGCGAGTTCGCGGCGCAGATTAAGGTGTTATTGATGGATAAGGAGGTCGCGCATGAGTTCGTGCGGCGTTCTCAGAAGTTCATCCTAGACCAATACGACCAAAAGAAAGTCCTTGAGGTGCTGTTGCGCGAAGTGGGCAGTCGAAGTCAATTTTGCGCGGCGAAGACGAAGAACAAGGATATGCAAGATCCTGCGACACCCTAACCCGGCTACGCCGGGTTAGGAGACATCGCTGACCTCGTTCGCCAATAGCTGGCAGGAAGTTACTGGAGCATGATCCTTGGCATCTGCACGAAGAAATTGATCGCGACTACAGCAGCGAGAAAGAGATCGGCGAGTCTATTGAGACGACCGTTAGAACGCCGATTAGATGACAGGTCATATAGAAAAACTGGTACAACATATCAAGCTGACAATGTTAATGGTCAAAGCAATATTGAAACGATGTCGTTGATAACACGACTTCCGGAAGTGGGCGCAGAATGAGAATTGGGATAAATCTGCTTTATTTGATTCCTAGCCAGTGCGGGGGTACGGAAACATATGGCGTTTGTCTGGTTAATGCGCTTGTAAATCTGGATCCGACGAATGAATATGTTGTTTTTCTGAATAAGGAGTCGAAAGATCTTCCACTTGCTGAGGCACCGAATCTGAAGACAATTGCATGCAACGTTAAGGCAGCCCACCGGCCGGTGCGCTATTTGTATGAACAGATGGTTCTGCCTTTTCTCCTGATCAAATATCGCATCGACTTGGTTCATTCCCTGGGGTATGTCGCACCGTTAGTAGCGCCGTGCATCAATGTGGTCACTGTCCCCGACATGAACTATGTGGATGTGCGCAAAACCTTTCCGTGGTTCAGATGCCTGATGCTGGCCTTCTTTTCATCTGCGTCGGTTTGCCTAACAGATCATGTAATTACCATATCCCAATTCTCTAAATCGTCCATATGCCGGCGACTTGGCACAGCACCGTCCAAAATCACCGTGACTCACCTAGGGCCAGGTTGGCTGGGCAAGCCATCCGCGCCCATTGATTGGGAAGCCCTGCGGACTCACTACGACCTGCCGGGAAAATATATTATCGCATTCGGAGGCGGCGCTTTACATAAAAACATACCTAGGCTCATCGAGGCGTATTTGGATTGCAAAGATGTTCACGACTGCACCCTTGTTATCATGGGACGCCTTCCAGCCAACGTCCAGCTTCCGGACAGTCCCAATGAAGGTGGAAGTGCCAGAATTCAGTGGTTAGGTTACGTGCCCATGGGGCATATCCAGCCTCTGTTAAGCCATTCAGTACTCTTTGTACTTCCTTCTCTTTACGAGGGGTTTGGAATGCCGATCTTAGAGGCTCAGTTTGCGGGTGCCCTTGTAGCATCCTCAAATGCGGCCTCTCTGCCTGAGATTGGCGGGGAAGGTGCCATCTATTTTGATCCAATGTCGGTGCAGGCGATCTCCAAGGCCATTAAGGTTGCGGTAAAGGGGGAGGCTTCTTGGACGGATGGCATTCGCAGAGCCGCCGAAAGCAACCTCCGGAGGTTTTCCTGGAAAGCCACGGCCGAAGCTTCTTTGGAAGTATATTTGTCATTGGTTCGTCCCACCATTGGGCAACCGGGGACATCCTCTCCGAAATGAGTTGCATTCCAATCTTATGCGCGACTGTCGATTGCGCACAGCCTGTGAGGCCAGGGGGGCGCCTATGACACATGGTCGGACTGCGATCTGCCAACTCTTCAGATTCTTTATGGCGATAACTGATGAATACTAAGAAGGTACTCATTACCGGCGGCTCGGGATTCGTGGGTCAGCACATGTCGCGCTTATTGCTCGATTGGGGCTACCGTGTCTTTAGTCTCCAGCGGAACACTTTGGCTTCCCTTCCTGACGGCGTTGACCCCATTTACATCGACCTGAAAGACCCTAAAGCGCTGAAAGACCTACCTCGAGCCTGGGATTTCGTTATCCACCTTGCGGGAGCCTCGATCCCGAGCCAATTCACATCCGTTGATCCCGTCCTGCTCAATGTCAGGATGGTTATGAATCTCTTAGAGCATCTAGAGGACGCCAGAGTTCTATTGGTGAGCAGTTGCCATGTTTACGCTCCTTCCCTTTGCCTTCGGGCCGAAGAGAGCCCTATCATCCCTCAGGGACGATATGGGCTCGCCAAACACCTTATAGAGCAAATGGCTGGACATTATGAACATAAGCTGGATATCCGTATTGCTAGGCCCTTCAACCATCTGGGCCCCTATCAACGGCAGGAACTTGTCATTCCTTCCCTCTTGAGGCGTATCAGAATGAGCGGTTCGCTAGATAGAAGTGCGATAACTATGAGTGGCACAAACAGTACACGCGATTTCGTGGATGTGGCCGATGTGGTGGCAGCCTACCTAGCCATTCTTCAGATTGAAGTGCCCAATCACCGGGTTTTTAATGTTTGCACAGGAACCCCCCTGACCATCAAGCATGTGGCCGACTTGGCCCTCCAGATTCTAGAGATTGAACGTGAGATAGCCTTTGAAGGACATCCGAATTCGGCGGATGACAATCCCTTTGTGGTGGGAAGTCCCGCACGGCTCATGTCAGCCTCCAATTGGAGACCCCATGTCCCTCTTCGTGTGAGCCTCGAGCGCATGCTTATATCTTAATTCGAGGTACTTATCCATTGACGACAGATGTCGAACACTAGTACCCATCTCATAAATGCGTTTGGAGCCTGAGAAGGCATCCGAGTTACAGAAAGCCGACGACGTTTTGATCTGGTATCCCCATCGCGCAACCAGGCGGCGATAGTTCTGCATCCAGACAAAGAGGCGTTCCACTTTCCAACGGCGGCGGCGCGTTACATAAGAATATACCCAGGTTCTTCAAGGCGTCTGT
>Ga0181539_1002939_pt1 | contig 16349 bp, 10 predicted proteins | sample PEATcosm2014_Bin_46_FD_119767 | JGI IMG/M metagenome (GOLD analysis project Ga0181539, IMG submission 119767) | Peatland microbial communities from MTU Mesocosm Facility, Houghton, MI, USA - PEATcosm2014_Bin23_60_metaG | ecosystem: Environmental > Terrestrial > Soil > Wetlands > Peat | place... | reverse complement strand
GCTTTACTCAGCAGGGCTGATAAAGATGCCCTTGTTCTGCACTGTCTTCCTGCGCATAGAGGGCAAGAGATAACCGATGAGGTTATTGACGGACCCCGGAGCGCTGTGTTTGATCAGGCCGAAAACAGATTGCATACCGAAAAAGCACTCCTTGAGTTCCTTGTTACTCCTGATTGTTATCAATAAATGGATAGCAAGAGCATTCCCCTCGTACGGGGCCGGTTGTGTGGTACAATTAGGAATGAAAAGAGCAGCGGCTCTTAATTCTTTAATGAATGATTTCATGATTCTTCTTTTGGTGTATACACGCTCTTTCTCTCAGAGGGCGCCCATTATATAGCCCAAAACCCTCTTTGCACAGGGGCTCAAGTAACCATAATTTTAACGTTCGGGGAGTATTGCTTTTAAGCATGCCGGATTTTGTTTGCATAATACTTCCCTGGGTGAGAAAAGGAAATAGATTTATGATTGCGAGGATTAGTCCATCATTAACCGAAGGAATGATCGAGGAGTTACAAAAGGACAACATTGCTTATGCCGGGCATGGGGATGCGCTAGTGTAGTGCGTCCAACGCTTCTTTACTTATGTTCAACGTTTTTAGCCGTCATTCCCGCGACGGCGGGAATCCAGGACTCTTTGTTTTTCAAAAACAATGGATTCCCGATTACTACCTCGGGAATGACGATAAATAGACTTCCTCAGAATTTTTATGTAAAGGGATTTATGCCGCACTACACTAGCACAGTGAGGAGACTTTGATTTGCTGAGACCACTTGCCTTCAGAAAAAAGGAAATCTCAAAAGTAAAGGTGAGCAGCAAGACCATGCTCGGAAGCATGTCACATTTGCGCGCGAGCTTACGCGGAGCAGACCTGGCACATAAGTACGCCGGCGACAAGCCACCACTGAGATCTGAACTTTTCAGCAGAGACCAGATGGAACAGCATGGCAAGACCCTGGCGGCCTCGCACAAGTTGAGTCCGGGACATGCACGGGACCAGCTTCTAGCGCGACTTTCCGAGAATGAAGTCGTCCTGGTTTCTGCCCGCAACCTGCTGATACAAGCGCTTACAACAGACCTCCGGATTACGCCGGCGGGGGAATGGCTGCTCGATAACTTTTATTTGATCGAAGAACAGATCCGTACGGCCAGGAGACACCTGCCTAAAGGTTACAGCCGGGAACTGCCGCGCTTGCTGAACAGCGACTCTGACGGGATTCCACGCGTCTATGACATTGCGCTTGAGACGATTTCTCACGGAGATGGCCGGGTGGACCCGGAAAATCTAAGCAGTTTCGTTGCAGCCTACCAGACCGTGAGCGTCCTGAAGCTGGGCGAACTGTGGGCAATCCCCATCATGCTTCGCCTGGCGCTGATCGAAAATCTCCGTCGCGTTGCAGCCCGGATTGTTGTCGACAGGATCAACAGGAACCTCGCTGCCTATTGGGCGGACCAGATGACGGAGACAGCCGAGAAGGACCCGAATAGCCTGATCCTGGTGATTGCGGACATGGTGCGGTCGGATCCGCCCATGGTGAGTTCGTTTGTTGCGGAATTTACTCGCCGGCTGCAGGGACAGAGCCCGGCTCTGGCATTGCCGCTTACCTGGCTTGAACAACGGCTCTCCGAATACGGCCTGACGATACAACAGTCAGTGCATTCGGAGAACCAGCAACAGGCCGCTGACCAGGTTTCGATAAGCAACAGCATCGGCAGCCTCCGTTTTCTGGGAGCGATGGATTGGCCGGAGTTCGTAGAGAGGATGAGCGCGGTCGAACAGGTACTGCGTGAGGACCCTGGCGGAATCTATGGCAAGATGGATTTCGCCACACGGGACCTCTACCGTCACGTGGTGGAGAAGATAGCGAAGGTCAGCCCGCTTTCCGAAGGAGAGGTGGCGCGCAAAGCTATCGGGCTTGCGCTCGAGGCCGCTGCCCATGAAGACGCCAGTCAGGGCGGGGACGATCGGGTGGCGCATGTCGGGTTCTACCTGATCGACAAGGGATTGCCGCAGCTCGAACGAATAGTCGGGGTGCAGCCATCTATCTATGGGTCTCTTCAGAAAATCGGCTACGCGTTTCCTTTGCTCTTCTATATCGGTGCAATCACGCTGATTTCGGCGCTTTTCACCGGAAGCTTATTGGCAAACGCACAAGCCGATGAGTACTCTGGCTGGCTGCTCGCGGTGATTGGCATACTCTCGACGCTCGGCGCGAGTCAACTGGCGGTTGCGCTTGTTAACTGGCTGGCTACGTTGTTCGCGACGCCGCACCCGTTGCCCCGGATGGACTTCTCCAAAGGGATCCCGCCGGAATCTCGCACCCTGGCCGTGATCCCGACCATGCTCATAAGCGTTCAAAACATCGAGGACCTGATAGAGGCCCTGGAAGTCCGGTTCCTGGCAAATCGGGACGAGAACCTGCACTTCGGCCTGCTGACTGATTTTCGGGACGCGGCAGAGGAAAAACTGCCGGAGGATGTGCCGCTATTGCTGCTGGCCCGGAAGAGGACCGAAGAACTGAATAAAAAGTACGCGAGCACACAAGGCGATACTTTCTTCCTTTTCCATCGCCCGCGCCGATGGAATCCCATGGAGCAGATTTGGATGGGGTATGAGCGTAAACGAGGGAAGATCGCGGACCTGAATTCGCTTCTGCTCAGAGGGGCGCATAGTGTACAGGGTGATCGTTTCTCGCTGATCGTCGGTGAGACTGCAATTTTAAATAATGTAAAATACGTGATTACGCTTGACACGGATACGCAATTGCCGCGCGACTCGGCGCGCCAGTTTGCGGGGGCCATTGCGCACCCGCTGAATCGCGCATACTACGACGAAGACAAACAACGCGTTGTTGCCGGCCATGCCATCCTTCAGCCACGCGTGGCCGATAGCCTGCCTGGCACAAACCGTTCGCGGTATGCTCGAATGTGCGGTAGTGAGCCGGGCATTGATCCCTATACGCGCGCTGTCTCTGATGTTTACCAGGACCTCTTCGGTGAAGGCTCCTTTATAGGCAAGGGCATCTATGATGTGGCCGCATTCGATCGGGCGCTTAACGGACGCTTCCCCGAGAACCGTATCTTAAGTCACGATCTCCTGGAAGGGTGTTATGCACGGTCGGGGCTGTTGAGCGATGTGTTGTTATATGAGGAGTATCCATCCTCGTACAGAGCGGATGTGGCCCGCCGACACCGGTGGATTCGCGGGGATTGGCAGATTGCGCAGTGGCTGTTGTCGCGTGTGCCTGGTCCCGATAGACATCTTCAGAACAACCCGCTTTCCGGACTGTCGCAATGGAAGATCTTCGACAACCTTCGGCGTAGTCTTGTGCCTTCGGCATTGATGCTACTATTACTCATGGGCTGGACGGTCCTGTCGCAGGTCCGGGTCTGGACCTTGTCTGTTATCGGCATTATCGTGATTCCCCCCTTGTTTGCCTCTATTTTGGAAATGTTCAAGAAGCCGGACGACGCTCTTCTGAGTCAGCACCTCTCCGCCTCTGTGCGCTCTGCATGCAGGCGCTTCGCCCAGGCCATATTTACACTCGCGTGTCTGCCCCACGAGGCTTTTTTCAGTCTGGATGCTATTTTACGCACCTCATGGCGGATGTTGACGCGCAAACGACTACTGGAATGGAGCCCGTCAGGGGACGCGGACCGCAGGGGCCGTAATAACCAAGAGCGCCTCTCCGACTTCTGCCGTACGATGTGGATCGCGCCTCTTATCGTTGCCGCTGCAGTGCTTTATCTGGCTCTTTCGAGGCCCGTCACTTTAGCTGTAGCCTTGCCTATACTGGGCCTCTGGCTTGCCTCCCCTGTTATCGCGTGGTGGATAAGCCGGCCTCTCAGCCGCCGCGGAGCAAAGCTGACGGCTGAACAGACCCTCTTTCTCCGGAAGATTTCCCGAAAGACCTGGGCGTTTTTTGATACCTTCGTCGGCCCGGAAGATCATTGGCTTCCACCTGATAACTATCAGGAATATCGCGTTGCTACAGTTGCGCATCGCACGTCGCCAACCAACATGGGACTTGCACTGCTCGCGAATTTGTCTGCTTATGACTTCGGTTACATTTCAGCCGGACAACTGATCGAACGCACGACAAATGCGCTCTCTACAATGGAAGCGCTGGAGCGCTATCGGGGCCACTTCTACAACTGGTACGATACGCAGTCTCTGAAACCTCTGCTTCCTATGTACGTTTCGACGGTGGACAGCGGCAACCTCGTCGCTCATCTGCTGACATTGCGGCCTGGACTGCTCGCCCTTCCCGATCAAAAGATCCTGAGTCCAAAATTATTTGACGGTCTCACCGATACAGTAATGGTACTTCTGGACGCTGCGGCAGCTATGGCCCCCGAAAGAGGCGCTCTTGTACAACTGGACCAACTCCGGAAGGACCTCTGTTCCGCGAATACTTCCCCTCCAACTACCCTCTCCGCTGCTCGGCCCTGCCTTGATCAACTGGCTGCAACCGCCGCCGAAGTTGTTGTTAGTCTCGAGGCCCTCGGTGCGGCCCAGGACAACGAAGCCGAGTGGTGGGCACGCGCCTTTGTTGGGCAATGCCGGACTGCACTTGACGATCTGGCATTTCTCGTTTCGCCCACAGTGAGCGGCGACGATGAAATACCTACGCTGCGCGAACTGGCTATACATGGGAACCAACGCGCGAGTGAGAGGCTTGAGTCTATCGAACACATCGTACTGCAATTAAACGAACTGGCCCGCATTGAGTATGATTTCCTGTTCGACAAGACGCGTCATCTGCTGGCTATCGGGTACAACGTTGGGGAGCGCCGGCTGGACTCGGGTTACTATGACCTGCTGGCTTCGGAAGCGAGATTATGCTGTTTCGTGGCTATTGCGCAGGGACAATTGCCGCAGGAGAGCTGGTTCAGCCTGGGACGCCTGCTGACTACCTATGGTGGAGAGCCGGTCCTTCTTTCATGGAGCGGTTCGATGTTCGAATACCTGATGCCGCTTTTGGTGATGCCCACTTACGAACACACGCTGCTCGATCAGACCTATTCGGCGGCTGTGGAAAGACAGATCGAGTATGGCAGGCAGCGCAGCGTCCCTTGGGGCATCTCTGAATCCGGCTACAACTCGGTCGACGTCCATCTCAACTACCAATATCGCGCATTTGGCGTGCCCGGCCTGGGGCTGAAACGCGGGCTAACTGACGATCTGGTGATTGCGCCTTACGCTTCGGCTCTTGCGCTGATGGTGGCGCCCGAGGCGGCATGTTTGAATCTGCAGCGACTCAGCACTGAAGGCCTTGAGGCCCGGTATGGTTTTTATGAGGCGATCGACTATACCCCTTCACGTCAACGACGCAGGCAGGACAAAGCGGTGGTCCGGTCCTTCATGGCACACCACCAGGGCATGAGCCTCCTCTCACTTGCCCATCTGCTTTTGGACCGTCCGATGCAGAAAAGGTTCGGGTCAGACCCTTTGTTCCAGGCTACTATGCTCCTTCTCCAGGAGCGGGTCCCAAGAACGACCGCCTTGTATCTGGAGCCACCTGATCTCTCTCAAGTAAGTGTGTTTTCCGATGTGGCGGAGATGCCGATGCGCGTTTTCACCAGCCCCAACACTCTCATACCGGAGTTGCAACTGCTGTCCAACGGCAGATACCACGTGGTGGTCACGAACGCCGGCGGCGGTTACAGCAGCTGGAAGGACATCTCGGTAACGCGCTGGCGCGAAGACCCCACCTGTGACAACTGGGGGACGTTCTGTTACCTCCGCGATGTGGAGAGCGGGAAGTACTGGTCAACCGCGTATCAGCCTACGCTCAAACAGTCTGATACATACGAAGCGATTTTCTCGGAAGGCCGGGCTGAGTTTCGCCGCCGCGATTTCGACTATAAGACGCATACGGAAATCGTTGTTTCGCCGGAAGATGACATCGAACTGCGCCGGGTCAGCGTCACGAACTCCTCCCGGTCACGCAGAACAATCGACGTAACGAGTTACGCGGAAGTCGTTCTCGCATCGTCTGCCGCTGACGCGCTGCATCCGGCCTTCAGTAATCTATTTGTTCAGACCGAGATCATCCGCCGGCAGCGCGCGGTCCTCTGCACCCGTCGGCCCCGCTCCCAAGGCGAGCATGCGCCATGGATGTTTCACCTGATGACCGCTCACGGGACAGAGATAGAAGAAGTTTCCTACGAGACCGACCGCATGCAGTTCATCGGCAGGGGAAGGACTGTCGCCAATCCTCAAGCCATGAGCAGTCCAACGCCTCTATCAGGGGCGCTCTCCGGAAGCGAGGGCTCAGTTCTGGATCCGATTGTCGCAATCAGGTACCGGATCACGCTCGATCCGGAGGAGACAGCAACTATAGATGTGGTCTCCGGCATCGGAGAAACCCGGGACATATGTATGGGCCTTGTCGAGAAATACCAGGACCGGCGTCTCGCTAACCGCGTCTTCGATCTGGCATGGACACACAGCCAGGTGGTGCTGCAACAGCTCAATGTCACAGTGCCTGAGGCTCAACTCTACGGGCGCCTTGCCGGCTCTATAGTTTATGCCAATTCCTCGCTGCGGGCCGACACCGGCATTATCAGGAAAAACACCCGCGGGCAATCCGGTCTGTGGGGATACGCCATTTCCGGGGACCTGCCGATCGTACTGCTGCGGATTGAAGACCCCTCCAATATTGACCTCGTGCGCCAGCTCGTCCAGGCCCACGCATACTGGCGTCTGAAAGGACTGGCCGTGGACCTGGTGATCTGGAACGAAGATCACGCAGGTTACCGGCAGCTTCTTCAGGACCAGATCATGGGGCTTATTGCTGCAGGTCTTGAAGCCAACGTGACAGATCGACCGGGCGGAATTTTTGTAAGGCTCGTTGAGCAGATATCGAATGAGGACCGAATTCTGCTCCAAACAGTCTCTCGCGTCATTATCAGTGACAGTTGGGGAACGCTGGAGGAACAGGTCAACCGCGGCGCTCTTGCTCCGCTAATAGTACCGCGCCTCAAACCGACCCGGAGCCTTCCCGCCAAATCCTTCACATACGTGGCAATGCCCCGCAGCGATCTGATGTTTTCCAACGAGTTGGGAGGATTCAGTCCGGATGGACGAGAGTACATAATCACGACTACGCGAGAGCAGGTGACTCCGGCCCCCTGGGTGAATGTGCTTGCAAACCCGAGCTTCGGCGCCATCATCTCAGAGAGCGGCCCAGTCTATACATGGAGCGAGAATGCCCACGAGTTCCGCCTCACTCCCTGGCATAACGACCCCGTGTGCGATACGGGCGGCGAAGCCTTCTACCTCCGAGATGAGGAAAGCGGCCTGTTCTGGTCGCCCACGCCGCTGCCCAGCCGCGGCGCGGCGCCGTATGTAAGCCGCCACGGGTTCGGCTATAGCGTCTTCGAACACACGGAGGACGGCATCAGGTCAGAAGCGTGGGTTTACGTGGACATAGACGCATCGGTCAAGTTCACGGTCTTGAAAGTGAGGAACGAGTCAGGCCGGTCCCGCCGTCTCTCCGCCACCGGCTACGTGGAATGGGTGATGGGAGATCTGCTGCCGAAGTCGAGGATGCACGTAATAACCAACATTGACACCAATACCGGCGCGCTCTTCGCGCTAAACCCATACAACACGGAGTTCACCGACCGGACCGCCTTCTTCGATGTCGACGATGTGCCCCGGACCTTAAGCGGTGACCGGACCGAGTTCCTTGGGCGTAACGGCACGCTTCAGAGCCCGGCGGCGATGACCCGGTCACGGCTTTCAGGCAAGGTGGGGGCTGCTTTGGACCCCTGTGCCGCTATCCAGGTCCCTTTTGACCTGGCCGACGGACAGGACCGTGAGATCATCTTTATGCTGGGCGTAGGGCGTGACGCCGATGATGCCGGCAACCTTGTGCGTCGCTTCCGCGGATCTGCTGCCGCGCGAAGAGCTCTCGAAGCGGTCTGGCAGTACTGGAACCATACCCTCGGCGCAGTACAGGTGGAAACACGTGACAAGGCCGTCAACATCCTGACCAACGGTTGGCTCGTGTACCAAACGCTCGCTTGCCGTCTTTGGGCCAGAAGCGGATACTACCAGTCTGGAGGGGCCTTCGGGTTCCGCGACCAGTTGCAGGACGCGATGGCGCTTATCCACGCAGAACCGCGCATCGTGCGCGAGCACATCCTGATCTGTGCGGCCCGTCAGTTTGAGGATGGAGATGTTCAGCATTGGTGGCATCCTCCTTCAGGCCGGGGTGTGCGTACCCACTGCTCGGACGACTTCCTCTGGTTGCCGCTGGCTGTGTGCCGGTACGTCCTGAGCACTGGTGACGCCGGGGTGTTGAATGAACCCATACACTTCATCGAGGGCCGTCCGGTGCCTGCTGATGAGGACTCGTATTACGATCTTCCAGGCGGGTCTGACAAAATCGCCACTTTATACGAACACTGTGTGCTGGCAATCCTGAACGGCCTCAAACTCGGTGCGCACGGCCTGCCGCTAATCGGATCGGGTGATTGGAACGACGGAATGAACATGGTTGGCGCACACGGTAAGGGCGAGAGCGTCTGGCTGGGGTTCTTCCTGTATAAGGTGCTCGTACAGTTCTGCGAAATTGCGCGTCTGCATGGGGATCTGTCCTTCGTCGAACGCTGTCGGGAGGAAGCTGCTCAACTGCGCAAGAACATAGAAGAGAATGGCTGGGATGGCGAGTGGTATCTGCGCGCTTATTTTGACGACGGCACGCCACTTGGTTCGGCGAGTAATCCCGAATGCCGGATTGATTCTATACCTCAAAGCTGGTCTGTCCTCTCCGGCGCCGGAGATGCCGAACGTTCTCGCATAGCAATGGAAGCGGTGGATAAGTTTCTCGTTCGACGTGACCATGGCCTGGTCCAGATCCTGGACCCGCCGTTTGACAAATCGGACCTGAATCCAGGCTATATAAAAGGGTACGTCCCGGGGGTAAGGGAGAATGGAGGGCAATACACTCACGGGGCTATCTGGACGGCGATGGCATTCGCTCAATTGGGGGACAGCCGTCGCGCATGGGAACTATTGGCAATGATCAACCCCGTAAATCATGCGGAATCTCCGGAGAAGATCGCAAACTACAAGGTAGAACCCTATGTTGTCGCGGCAGACGTTTATGCGGTTTCGCCGCACATCGGCCGTGGTGGATGGACATGGTACACGGGATCGGCCGGCTGGATGTACAGGCTTATTCTGGAATCGCTTCTTGGGTTGATACTTGAAGCAGACAAGCTGCGTTTCGCCCCTTGTCTGCCCGGGGATTGGGAGTCGTTCAAAGTGCATTACCGGTACAGGGAAACCGTCTACCACATTACAGTGCTGCAAACGAGCGACGGCAGGGAGGCAAGGGTAACCGTCGACGGCATAGAGCATGCTGACAAGGCAATTCCACTTTTTGACGACCATCTGGAACATTCGGTCGAGGTGAGAATACCCTGCAAATAATCTGCCGTTGTCAGGATTAAGGGTCTGTGTGCAAGTTATTTAAGACTCCTTGCGGCAGGACCGCAGGGAGTCTTAATGCAAGGCATATCTTTCATTATATTCGGAGACCTTAAGCACATGACCTTACCTTTGCACTTCATAGCTGACTGATATTACCACAAAGGTGTCTGCACCGTTGGGTCTGATCACCACAACTTCTTCACCTTCGGTCTTTCGCAACAATGCTTTTGCCATTGGAGAATCAATGCTGATAAAACCCCTTTTGAGATCTAATTCGTCCGGACCGACGATGCGATAGCGAAACAGATTTCCATCGGAATCCTCAAGCTCGACCCAGGCGCCGAAAAATACTTTCGTCGTATCGTCAGGGGGCCTGTCCACTACAACCAATTCGTCCAACCTCTTTGAGAGAAACCGCAGACGGGAATCGATCTGCCTTAACTGTTTCTTGCCGTAAATATACTCCGCGTTCTCTGAACGGTCCCCCATGGCCGCGGCTTCGGCAACTGCCTGTGTGACCTGAGGGCGCTTAACTTTCCAGAGATATGAGATCTCCTCGCTTAAACGCGTTCGACCCTCGGGGGTAATATACCTGGAGGGGTGGGCCTTATTACGGGATGGTTGCATGCCTTATTTCCTCTTTTTTCCCTCTGTTTCTTTCCCGGCAGCGTGAGAGATCATGAAATACTCATTAATAACATAACTGGGGCTTTGCCGGCACTAAATCTGTCCTACAATCGCCGCCCTCAGTGCTGCAATCTCTTCCGTCGGTCCCAAGTCCGCTTCCAGCACGTCGAGTTTCTTGAGAATCTTCCCGGTGTAGTCGGGGATGATAAGGTAGTCGTGGGTCTTGGCAAGATCTCTCATCTTCCACCAAAGGCCCTCTTTTGAATTCACAATTTCTTGCAGTTTTACGAAAATATCATGTTTGGGGTTTATATTTTTCATGTCGGCATCATACGAGAACATCAGATACATCTCCTTAAAGGAGAGGGCCCCCTGCTTAACGCAGAGGGCCTTGGCCTTAGGCGCTTCCTTATTGTTTAACTACCGTGATTGCCTTGGGACCCTTCGGGCCTTTTTCGGTATCAAAGCTGACTCTGTCACCCTCGGCAAGGGATTTAAATCCCGCGCCCTGGATGGAAGAGTGGTGTACAAAGACATCCTGACCGTCTTCGCCTGTTATAAAGCCGAAGCCTTTTGAGTCATTGAACCACTTTACTGTTCCATTAACCATTGTGTTTACCTCCTCGCATAAAAAGTAAAGTATCAGAATTCCAAGTGCGTCAAAAAAATAGCCACGGAACTAAAAGTCCCCGTGGCAATTGATCGTGTGCTTTAAAAACCTCTGAACCTTCGAATTTAATTATGGCATCAATATGAATATAATAGCAAGGAATCGAATTGCATCATCAGAAAAGTATTCGAAAATAGATCGTTGCATCATTTAAGAATGTACTCGAAATAATTTCATAAGTTGAATCCGGCAGAATTAAAAAGGCAGATAAGCAAGCCTCAGAACAAGCTTATTAAACTATCTTCGGCAAAAGCAAAGAAGTGATTTGTAGCCTAACGTGCAATATGAGCCAAGAGCAGGCAGGACATGGCGCCGTAGCGGGCGTCGACAGACCGAGACGCCATGGATGGCTGAACGGGCTGTCGTCGCCTTCGAGCAAGGCTGGATGCCTTGCGAGATTTAGCCGAGGCACTGTGTCCTGCCTGCTCTTGGCGCCCGGGTTGGAAGCCCTAATAAGCAAATATTTTCGAATACTTTTTAGGTGATGCAACGAATACCTGTTTCGAATACTTTTTTAGGTGATGCAACGCGGGAATGGTTGGTAGTGTCCTAATTTGTCAAATTAGGACACTACCGAATCGTTTTATACGTTTCTCCCTTTGCTTAATAGTGGTTCACCAGGTAAACTATAGCAAGTCAGCTTTTACCTGTATATGTCACTGCGATCGTTAAAAGGAGTTATTGTCGAGAATTACGTTGTTCCCATATTGATGGCCTGTCCCTTTTGTAATGTGGATTGGTATAGGTTACGGATAGAATATGACCATCAGGCAATAATCGAGTATAAATGCTCCGCATGCAGCAAGCATTTCAGGTATTACAAGGCTTTCGGGAAAATAGTAGAACAGATCCAAGCCATCGGCTCTACACTCTTATAGGTTTTAACCAACACAATTTGTGTTGAAGAAAGGCCCAAATCAAGGAAAGGAGCATATTGGAGAATTTATGCAACGCTCCAATATGATAAAAACTATGAAAGTTGTAGCATTTAACGGAAGCGCACGTAAGGACGGCAACACCGCAATTCTTATCAGACAGGTATTTAATGAATTGGAGAAGGAAGGGATCGGAACAGAGATGGTGCAGTTTGCAGGCAGGAAGATTCAGGGGTGTATTGCCTGCTTCAAATGTTGGAGCAACAAGGACAGACACTGTGCGGTCAGGGATGATATCCTTAACGAATGTATTGATGCGATGACCGGGGCCGATGGTATTATTTTGGCTTCTCCTACGTATTTTGCTGATATAACCAGCGAACTGAAAGCTCTCGTTGACAGAGCGGGAATGGTAGCAAGGGCTAATGGCGATATGTTCAGGCGTAAAGCCGGTGCAGCCGTAGTCGTGGCACGCAGGGCTGGAAGCATCCACGCCTTTGATACGCTTAACCATTTTTTTCTCATCAGCCAGATGATAATCCCGGGGTCGAATTACTGGAATTTAGCTTTCGGCAGGGAGATAGGTGAGGTCGAAAAAGACGCGGAAGGATTGCAAACGATGAAAGTGCTCGGTGAAAACATGGCATGGCTCATGAAAAAGATAGGGCACAGCCAGTAGAACACTGTCATAAACTAATTCGATAAAGCACTGCCTTTGACGTGATAATTCCCTGTAGTTTGCTGCGGGGTTTCCGGATTTCTGTCATTACCTCGAAAATACCCCCTCACCCCACCCTCTCCCACCAAGGGGAGAGGGATCTAATTATAATTCCCCTCCCTTTGAAGTCGGGGATTTGCGGGGAGGGTGATTTTCATGCCCCTTTGTGAGCCCTGGCTCATGGGGATTCCGGTGCTTACGAGCACCGGAATGGCAACAAGTAAAGATTCGGCTTTTAGATGCACGCAGTTTGCTGCGGGTAGCATTGGGTGACCGTTTGCAGTTCCACTTGCCGCGGCTTTATCCAAGGGTATTGACACCGGCGCCACGATTTTGTCATTCTCTTCTTGATAATTCAATATACTCTAAGCCATGCGGACAGAAAATAAGGAGGGAGATTATGTCGACAGAGTCCGGGAAATCCACAACCGATCATTGCGAGACAAAGCAATGCGCTGATGAAGCGCCGCAAAAGCCGGCCGCAATGGGCTGGAAAGAACTATATTTAAAAGAAGATTGGTGGGCCATCTATGTAGGCTTTGGCATTGTGTTGCTTTGTCTAATTGCTTTTTTGAACGGCTCGACATTTGCAAAATCGCTCGCAATCAATCCGGGCGGCTTGAAATGGACTTCCGATTCTTTCGGCAAGGTGGTTGACCACTTCTCAAATAATATAGGTCTGTACGGCATCCAATTTCTGTTCTGGCTGGTAATATTCAGCATTACAACAAAGATTATGCGTATAAAGACGTCGGAGTTTATCCCGGCGTTCATCATTCTCTATATCTTGTCAATACTGGCTTTTTTGATTGGCGGATGGAAGGACGCCGGCAGATGGATGCTGGAGCCGCCGATTGCTGCGCTTTTGGTAGGGCTTGTAATAGCAAATGTTTTTCCCTTTCCAAAATGGATGGATTCCGGCTTCAGGGTGGAATACTACATCAAGACAGGCATTGTCCTTCTCGGCGCAACATTTCCCCTCAACCTTGTGGCATCGGCTGGACCGGTCGCCCTCTTTCAGGCAACGCTGATATCTATTACAACATGCCTCACAATTTACTTCGTGGCGACTAAGGTCTTCGGACTCGATAAGCGGCTTGCAGCGGTAATGGGCACAGGAGGCGCCGTATGCGGCGTGTCCGGCTCTATGGCCATTGCAAGCGCGGTCGGCGCCAAAAAAGAGCATTTGTATACATCGGTTACCCTCGTAGTCATCTGGGCTTTAGTCATGGTTTTCTTTATCCCGTTTGTGTCAAAGACGCTTAATCTTCATCCCGGAATAGCCGGAGCATGGGTCGGGACATCTGAGTTTGCAGATGCAGCCGGTTTTGCCGCTGCCAGCGCCTATGGGAAAATGGCAGGCAATGAGGACGCAGCCATTCAGGGCTTTACGTTAATGAAGGTAATAGGCAGGGACATCTGGATAGGTATCTGGTCATTTGTCTTTGCCCTTATCGCCTGCCTGAAATGGGAGAAGGAGGAGTGCGGGGTAAGGCCGAGCCCTATGGAGATATGGTGGAGGTTCCCCAAATTTGTGTTGGGATTTTTCCTGGCTTCGCTGGTTATGACCGTGATAGCAGCCGGCTATTCGGCAGCGGACTTCAATAAGCTCTTTAAACCAGGCGTCTTTGGACCTATTGCAGGGCTTCGCACATGGGCCTTTATTTTCTGCTTTATGAGCATTGGGCTTACATCGCGCTTTAAGGAGCTCAAGTCCGCAGGACTGAAACCTTTCATCTCATTCACCGCCGGGGTTTTGGTAAATGTAACACTCGGCTTTATTCTCTCCGTTTATGTATTCGGCAGTCATTGGATGACACTCGGCAAATAAGTTGCCCTTGGGAGGAATATGTGATAGCCGAATGCATTGACTGCGGGTTCTTCCGGAACGATCCAGCTATGATCGAAACAGCCTTTCCGGGATTGAACTCCCTGGGTTCTGCTTATTCATCCGTCAGGGCAGAGTCGGGTATATGCGACCGTCTTGAGCTGTTTGTATCATCACGCTATAGTTGCACTTTTTTTGTCCAGGCAAATACCTCAGAGCCTTAAAGTCTAAAAGTGAGTAGTAAATAGTAAGTAGTAAGTAGAAAAAATGTAAAGGCTTTCACTATTCACTATTCACCACTCACCACTTACTACTTACTATTGTAATAATAGATGATTGCATGCAGTAATTTTGGAGGCAGAAAAATGATTGAGCCTATAAGAATCCTTCCGGAAGAGACAAGAAAGAAAGTCTTGTCCGGCACAGCTATTTTTGTCTGCGCGTATGAGGATGAGGAAAAGTTCAGGGAAATGCATCTTGAAGGCGCTATCTCATTTAACGCGTTTAAAGATAAAGTCGATTCCTTAACAAGGGACCAGGAGATTATCTTCTATTGTGCTTGACCAAAAGAGGCCAGTGCTGCCGGTCGGGCAGTCGAATATATGGAGAAAGGGTTTACTAATGTAAAGGTCCTCGGTGGTGGCGTAGAGGGTTGGGGAAATGCTGGATATCCTCTTGCGGGACCGGGCATTTAGAAGGTGTAAAAGTTGATGAGGGCAGGCAAGGAGGTCAGCTGCCCGCCCTCATCAATGTTCCTCAAGCGAATTTATTTATGCGCGTTCCTGTTTCTCCACTCGTCCCCGATTGGGCCCCGGCTACTTTTTGGTTATTAAGGTTATTAAGCAGGGCCTCAAATGAGGCATCGCCTTCCTTATGTTTTTTGTGGTGAACGTTTAGTGCCTCAGCGTTCAGAGGGTCCTTGGGCACTGCCGAAGCCTGGGTCGGGCCCGTATTACCGCCTATATTGCCGCCCATATTGCCAATACCGCCAATTCCTGCGCTCATACTTCCTCCTTGGGACACAGTTTCGTATTAACTGACAACAGCCTCGAAAGGTTGCCATTGATTTTTTGTCTTTGAAATACCATGTATCAAGAAGGATGCCAGTTGTATTACTTTTGGATTTAAAGGATATTTCTTGAATAAAACTTTTGATACACTATGGAATTTACCCCATAGTTTATGGAATGGAATCCATAAAAAAATCAGGTAGAGGTATAGGTAAAGGTAGAGGTATAGGTAAAGGTAGAGGTATAGGTAAAGGTAGAGGGAAGATAAAAAGGTAAACTGTAAAAGACAATACCCGACCTATCAGTCAATGTTAGATCGAGTATTTCCGCTTATACACCGCGTTTTTTATGCGAAAATATTTTCCATTCCTTCCTGAAGTCAGTATTGACAAGAAGTTCTCAAGGGAGGTAGATTTGAACCAGTACTGCTCACCGACCTCTTCGGTTCGCTTAAGGTATGGGGATACCCTACCTCCTCTGACATTGTCAGTGGCTTAGGCAAAGGAGTTATTTTTATTATGAGAAGGATTACCCGACGCGCCTGTTTAAAATATATCGTATTGGCTCTTACAGCAAACTCTTTCCCTGCTGTTTTACATCCATTTACTGTTCTTGCAACGAACCTAGAGAAGCAACCTACCCCTACAGAGCGTGAGATCTCAACTATAGCCGAAATCGCACGTCAATTCATGGATCAATATCTCGCACCAGGCTTGTCAGTGGCGATTGCTCGGCACGGACAATTTGTTTATCAATATGGGTTTGGCTACACAGATAACACTTCTGGTGAGCAGATTACTCCTTCCCATTTGTTCCGCATCGCCAGCGTCACCAAGCCGATAACATCTGTTGCCATCTTCTCACTGATCGAACAAAACCGTCTGCGGTTGAATGATTTGGTTTTTGGTTCGCGAGGACTTTTGCAATTCGATTATTCGGATGGGAAAAGCTATCCTGAACTTGTAGACAGAATCACTATATACCATTTGCTCACGCACACTTGTGGCGGCTGGGGCAATGACGCAGACGATCCGATGTTCAGACACTCTGCAATGAATCACAAAGAACTTATTACGTGGACAGTGCAGAATAAGAGCTTAGAAGATGCGCCAGGCAGTCACTATGCCTATTCAAATTTTGGATACTGCATCCTGGGGCGAGTGATAGAAAAG
>Ga0181539_1002938_pt1 | contig 16351 bp, 10 predicted proteins | sample PEATcosm2014_Bin_46_FD_119767 | JGI IMG/M metagenome (GOLD analysis project Ga0181539, IMG submission 119767) | Peatland microbial communities from MTU Mesocosm Facility, Houghton, MI, USA - PEATcosm2014_Bin23_60_metaG | ecosystem: Environmental > Terrestrial > Soil > Wetlands > Peat | place... | reverse complement strand
GATCGCCGAGCGCCGCAATCTGCTGGTGACCGGGGCGAGCGGCCTGGGCAAGAGCTGGCTCGCCTGCGCCCTCGGCCACAAGGCGTGCCGAGAAAACATCTCCTTCTCTACACCCGCATTCCCAGGCTGTTCGCCGATCTCGCCGTTGCGCACGGCGACGCGCGCTACGCCAGGCTCCTGCGCTCCCTGGCGCGCGTCAAACTGCTCATCCTCGACGATTGGGGACCCGAGGCGCTCACGCCTGGCCAGGCGCGCGATCTACTGGAAATCGTCGAGGACCGTTGCGACAAGGGCTCGCTCATCATCACCAGTCAGGTTCCCGTGGACCGCTGGCACGATCTGATCGGGGTCCCCTCCCTGGCCGACGCGATCTTGGACCGCGTCGTCCACAACGCCTATCGCATCGAACTGGCTGGCGAGAGCTTGCGCAAGCGACGTTCCTCGCCGTGAAATCGGCGCGCGCGGCGGAAGCCCGCTCGCCCAACCCTAAAGCGCGACAAGGCCGTGGATAACGGCGGGCTACGCTACGGCGCAATGGAAAGCGCGCTCCGCCCGCCGTTGCCCACCGCCACCCGATCCGACGCTCGCAAACCCGACATTCCTCTCATCTTGCGGAGGCCAAAATCCCCGACCGCTTGACCAATCCGGCCAGGCCAACCATCATCGCCACAATCCGCGGAAGCAGACGCCAGGTGGCCGACATCAAATCGGAACCCCGGCCGGCTTCAAATCGGAATCGGCGGCCGGCTTCCTGTCGGAATGCGTGGCCGGCTTCATCGGAATCCGCAGTGATTGCGGCCCTGGGCCGGACCCACGGTCCCGATAGGCGCCGATCGGGACCCCGCCTAAATGACGAATTCATCGACATTTGGGGAGCCTTGTAACCAGGAACGTCGGGGGGCCCGTTTCGATCGGCATTCACACGCAGCCGATGACTTGAACGAAGTCGTCTTCGGCGAACGACCCGTGACGGTTCCGGCCGCGACGCTTCCCAATCCGGTGGCTTCGAATCAAGACTAAAATTTAAATTAGTTGAGATTGCCAGCGCCTCGCTGCAAATTTCGTGCGTCGATCGTTCGCTGAGCAACGAACCCGTAGTCGACAGACGGCGCGACTTTCACGGCGCGACAGTAGACGTGCGCTAAAAGACTTCGTCATTCGATGACGGTCGCGAACTTCATCGCTCAGCGGCGTTTCGACTTACCGCGTCACGTAACGCGAACGAAGAGTCGTGGTGGAATCGTGCGCGGAAAGTTTCGGACAACAATTGCATCCAAGCATGGGCGTTCAAAGGTCGTGCGGCGGCGTCGCCCGATACGGCGACGTTTCGATGGCGAGATCTCGTTCCGGCGTCTCAGCCGCCAAGTCGAAGCGTAACGAGGGCGCGGTGGCGCCAAATCGACACTGACGCGAGTCGCCGTGTCGATAATTGACAGACAAACAAAAGGAGAAAATCATGAAAGGGCGTCATCTGACCATCTTCGCGGTCTTGTGCCTTTCTTCCGCAGCTTGCGCCCAAGGCGGGCCCAATGTCGCCAACACGGGCTACACGGCGTTGGCGCCGGAAGCGACCCCTCATGTCTTCCGAAACGCGAACGAGTGCGCCGGCGACCATGCGGAGGCGGTTTGGGGCGCGGGCAACTCTCTTGCCGGTTACGCCTGCTCCCACGAAGAGAATGGACAGTGACGAACGCCTGGCCCGCCCAGGCGTAAATGAAAGGCTTCAAGAAATCGCTCGGCGCATATGCCGGGACACCCCTGTCTCCTGAAGCCTGAACGGGGTTGGCGCCGGCGCCGCGCGCGCCAACCCCCGAAATTCCGCGTATCGGTTGAGATCGACACGAACAAGAACGCGATCGAGCCGACCTGTCGCGCAGGGTTGTGCGGAAGGCGTCGCTTCGGACGCGGCCGAGCGCCGTTGCGCGCGAGCGGCGCAGCTCCCACCGAAGATCGGCCCATGGCGCGGCGAGCTGGAAGCGCCGCCGCTCGCCAACCGGAGCAAAGCCCCGCGACAACCGAGCGTGGGGCAATATCCGCGCGGCGAAGCCGGTCGGCGGGTTCGCCTGGCCGGCGGGCGCCGGATCGCCTTGGCGCTCGAAGGGCGCGCGCCGCAATGACCCACGCCGAACTGTTGCAGTCGAGACACACATACCGACGATTCATTGCGACGGCTTGGCCATGCGGCGTTCGCCGCGCCTCAGTGCCACATAAGTATCACTGGCTGCCCAAGCGTTTTTCCGCGGGCATTCCAGCGAAAAACGGCGCCGTCGCTGGGCGCGCAAGGCTACATGCGCTCCAATTAGTGCCACATAACCATGATATTTGCTGAAAAATACTTGATGAATTATGTAATGGGCGTGGGCGAGCCAAGCAGGCGAAGCCCACCCCTGACAAGTGGATTTACGAGAAACGCGCGCCCGCCGCTGCGGAGTCGCGACGGAAAATGGACAAGGCCGCGATCCGCCGCGTGATCGAAATTCGGCGCGGCCGGCGAAACCAATGGGGCGCGATATGGGATTCTCGAGACACCTACTCCTGGCTTCGACCGCCGGGCTGTTGTTCGTCGGCGGCGCGCAAGCGGCCGACTTGCCGACCAAGAAGACGCCGCCGGCCCCGCCCGCGGCGTCGTGCTTCGCCAGCTTCATGAGCTGGCTGGATTCGACCGCCGCGGACTGCCCGCTGACCTACATGGGCATTACGGTTTACGGCACGATCGACATGGGCGTCGGCTACAACAGCCACGGCGTCGCCTTCAACTCCGTTTATCCCACCGGCATCGAAGAACTGATATCGAAGAACAGCCAGGGCGGGAAAACCACCTTGGTGCCGAACGGCATCAGCCAGTCCAACGTCGGCGTCAAGATCTCCGAACCCTTGGGTCCTTCGGGCTTTTCTTTCGTCGGCAACGCTCAGCTGGGATTTGATCCCTATTCCCTACGGCTCGCCAACGGGCCGCAGGCGATGGCCGAGAACACGTCGCTGCCGCTCGCCCTTCAAAACGGCAACGGCGATTCGAGCCGCGCGGGTCAATGGGACAACTCCTTCGGCTACCTCGGCGTGAGCAGCAAGACCTTCGGAACCCTGACGGTCGGTCGCGAGTATTCGCTGACCTTGGACGGCGTGAACGCCTATGATCCGATGGGCGGTTCCTATGCGTTCTCGCCGATCGGCTACTCCGGCAAGACCGCGGGCACAGGCTCCACCGAAGACGCGCGCCCCAACACCGCGCTCAAGTACAATCTCACTTTCAACGATTTCCGGCTGGGCGCGCTTTGGCAGTTCGGCGGCTACGAGCAGGGCAACGCTTCCGACGGCGAATATCAGGTCGACCTGGGCGCGGACGTCTACAATTTCAACTTCGACGCGATTTACACCTATGTGAAGGATCAGGTGAATCTGGCAACCTATAATACCCCATACGGCGCAACGGGAGGCATCCCGGCCGGTGGCCCGACGGACGCCCTGAAGGCGACCCTGTCCGACAACGACAGCGTGATGTTGCTCGCCAAATATACCTACGGCCCGTTGAAATTATACGGCGGCTACGAATACATCAGGTATATGAACCCCAGCGACGATCACGCGGGAGGGTTCGACTCGCTCGGCGGTTATCCGGTGTTGGCCTCGGGGGTGAATTACACCGCGTTCAACAACAACGAGATTTTTCAGATTTTCTGGACCGGAGCTAAGTATGCTGTCCTGAGCAATCTCGATATAACCGGCGCGTATTATCATTATAATCAAAACGATTACTACGCTAGCCCGAGTAAGTGCGGCTTGACTAACACCAGCACCGGCGTGGGTGCGTACAACAGCGCTTGCGCCGGCACCATGGACGCCGTCTCCGCGATGATCGATTGGCGCCCCGTCAAGCGGCTCGACGTCTACGCCGGCTTCATGTACTCGCAGATGAACGGCGGTTTGGCTGCCGGCTATCTGCACAACAACGACATCGATCCGACGGTCGGCCTGCGCCTGCAGTTCTGATGGACGCTTGTCGAGATTTCTGCGATTTCGGACCCCGGGCCTTGCGCCCGGGATTTTTCTTCGCCGCCGCGTGGCGGCCGGTCGATCCAACCGATGGTTTGACGCTTCGTCAGGCGGCTCGCCGCTTGCGCCAGCGCGACGTTTTCGGGAAACGACGACGGCCTCGCCGACGGGCGATCGGGCCGGCGGCGACATCGACGTCGACCCGGCGGTCGCCCTCGGCTTCAGGCTCTGAAGCCCACGGGCAAGAACAATGACTTTCCCTGTCGAGGCGCCACGTTCGACATGCTGACCCCCTCCCGGCTGTTGACGAACAGGCCGCCGGCTCCCGCCAGGGCGTCTTGTCGTTCATGGCGCTGGCCGAGGTCCATTCGCAACGCCGTTCAACCGCGCCTGCGTGAGCGAGTTTCCTCGACAGGCGAGGGCGCGAGCGCGACGCCGTCGGCGTCGTGCGCCGGCTGCGCCAATTCGCGAATCGGGGGACGTTGCGGCGCGAGATTTTGGGATGCGCAACTGGGCCGGCAGCCGCCGGTTCGCTCGCGCTTCGGGAGATTGCCGCCGCGCGCGCCCTCGGCTCAGCTCGTCGCGCGCGAAGCGAGCGGCGTTTTCTCCCGCGGCGCAACCGCACGGGCGGAGAGCTTCTCCGCGGCGCCGTCCGCGCGGGTCGGAGACGCCGAAGCGTTGAGCATCGCCTCGACGAGCAGCGCCCTGAGGCGCCTGTTCTCCTCTTCCAATTCTTTGAGCCGCACGGTGAGGGACGGCGGAACGCGGCCGTGCTCGGCCTTCCAGCGATAGAACGTGCGGACACTGATGTCGTGCCGGCGGCAAAGCTCGCCCACTTCCGCGCCCGCCTCGTGTTCCCGCAGCACGCGGACGATTTCGTCCTCGCTGAATTTGCAGACGTAGACCATGCCCCGACTCTTTCGCCTCGATGGCCGACTCTATCGGACGAATGACGACGATTGCGCGACAGCGCAACTTGTGCAAGGCTAAAAAAGAATTTATAAACCCGAATGTATTAATATAGTTTTATAAACCGTGTCATAGTTTGTCATAATATATGTTATCGTGTTGTGTAATCGTCGGTATCAATGGGGGCAAGATTTGCGTGCGCGCGCGGATGGCCAACTATGCGAGAATTATAACATGCAGATGACAATTTATGCTTATGGCTGCGCCGCGGCCGGGGTCGCAGGATATCCCCGACCGACGCGCGCCGCGCCGCCGAGGAATGGGCGAGAACCCGCGCGCGCCTCGCCGTCCGGCGCGCTCCGCCGCGAGGGTGATTTCGCCGTCGGGGGCCGGCGCGCGACAATCGTTCGGCCCGCGCGGCGACGCCATGGGTTCGGGCGGCGCGCCCGAGGCGGACACGACCATCATTATGACAAGCTTGTGATGTTATCCGCCCCGGGCTCGCAGGGGTCTGGCATCGAGTGAAACGACGGCGCGTTCGGCGCTCCACACGACGAAAGGATTGGAAACATTTGATGCTCCCGCGAACAAATCCAGGCGCCAGGCCTCCGGTCTTGGTCATCGAGGACGAGTGCGGTCTGGCCGAGGAAATTCGCTTCGAACTGCAGGCGAGCGGACATGTCGTCGAGCTCGCCGAGACCCGAGAAGAGGGCTTGCGAGCCGCGCGCGCCAGCGGTCCCGGGGTGCTGGTCCTGGACCGCATGCTGCACGGCGAGGACGGTCTTACGATCATCGAAACGCTGCGCGAGGAGGGCAATTCCACGCCCGTCCTGGTCATCAGCGCGCTGTCCTCGGTCGATGATCGCATCCGCGGATTGAAAGCGGGAGGCGACGATTATCTCGTCAAGCCCTTCGAGCTTCGCGAACTCGCCGCTCGCGTCGAAGCGCTGCTGAGGCGCGTTGACGATGCGGGCGCGACGCGATTGCGCGCCGGCCCCCTCGAAATGGATCTGGTGCAGCGCTCGGTGCGTCGCGGCGATCGGCCCATCGATCTGCTTCCGCGCGAATTCAAGCTGCTGGAGTATTTCATGCGCCGCCCGAACCAGGTCATCACCCGGGCGATGTTTCTCGAAGACGTCTGGAACTACAAGTTCCTGCCTCAGACGAACGTCGTCGACGTTCACATCAGCAATCTGCGCCGCAAGATCGATAAAGGCGGCGAACCGCGCCTCATCGTCAACGTGCGCGCAGCCGGTTTCAAGCTCCATGTGGACGACTGAGGTTCTGCGCGCGCGCGCCTTCCGCATCGCCCTGGCTTTCGCGCTGGCGATCGGGCTGGCCACGTCCGCCGTTTTCTCGCTGATCTACCTGCACGTGACCACCGCGGACGTCGAACGCGTCGGCGCGCTCCTGGTCGACGAGTCGGCCAAGGGCGTCGGCGACAGCGACGACCGTCTGCGCCGTGCGCTGGACCTGCGCATCACGCGCGATCTTCGGCGGCTCGACTACGTCGCGCTGTTCGACGCCGACGGCGCCCTGGCGTTCGGCAACGTGCCGACGATGCCGCCGATCGCGGTCGACGGCCGGGCGCATCGCGTCTCCGAATTCCCCCTGCCGGACTCGAGCGAAAAGGCCGATCCGGCGATCTTCGTCGCCCGCAGGCGACCCGACGGCGGCGTCCTGCTGCTCGGGCGGAGCCTGCAGGAGGTCTAAGCGCTGCGCGAGACCGTGTGGCGCGCGCTCGCCCTCGCGCTCGCGCCGCTGATCCTGATCATTCTGGCCATCGGCGCATTTTTCGCCAGAAGCGCTGTGCGACGGCTGGGAGCGATCCACAAGTCGATCGCCGACATCATGAACGGCGATCTCGACGCGCGTCTGCCGGAAACCGGCGAGACCGACGACATTGAAAAAGTCGCGCGCTCCGTCAACCTGATGCTCGACGAGATCAAGCGGCTTCTCGATCAGTTGAAGAGCGTCGGAGACAATATCGCTCACGACCTGCGATCGCCTCTCGCCGTGGCGCGCGCCAAGATCGAACGCGGGCTGACGCGAAAGTCGACGGTCGAGGAATTGCGCGCGGCCATGGCGGATGCGCTGACTCACCTCGACCGCGCCGCGGTGACCATCGCCGCGCTGCTCAGAATTTCGGCGGTGGAGAACTGGCCGCGGCAAAAGAACTTCGCGGAGGTCGACCTCGCCGCGATCTGCGCCGGCGTCTTCGAGTTCTACGAACCTCTCGCCCGGGCGAAGTCGATCGAACTGACGTTCGAAGCGCCCACGCCCACTTTCGTTCGCGGCGATGACGATCTCATGCGCGAGGCGATCTCGAACCTCGTCGACAATGCGATCAAATTCACGCCGGCCGGCGGCAAGGTGAGAATCGAAGCGGCGACCGCCGACGGTCGCCCGCTCGTGCGCGTGAGCGACACGGGCCGCGGCGTCTTGCCGCAGGAGCGGGAGCGGATTTTCCAGCGCTTCTTTCAGGGCCAGGGAAACGGTCGGTTCGCCGGACACGGCCTCGGGCTGAACATCGCCGAGACGATCGCCAAACTTCACGGATTTGATCTTACGGTGGAGGACAATAATCCCGGCGCGCGTTTCGAATTGCGCGGCGGGGACAAGGCGTCGCTGGCTCTGGAGGCGGCGCGCTCGTAGCGGATGGACCCCGAGGGGGTCGCTCGCCGCCGCGAAACCGGGGGTTCGCGAGCCAGATCAAAATTTAATTTAGTGTTTCGCGTCATCGCCCGACGGTATCACGCCCCAGAAGGCGGGACGGCGCGCCGGTCGACACGACCGCGCCTCCGCGAACGAAGTTCTCTCACGCGAAAGATTCAATGCTCGCAATCGTTCGCATCGCCCTCAGTCGCCCCTACACGTTCGTGGTCATGGCGATGCTGATCGTCATCTTCGGCGTGACGGCCTGGGTGAAGACGCCGACCGACATCTTTCCCAATATCGGCATCCCCGTCGTTGCGGTCGTGTGGACCTATGACGGCCTGCCTGCCGACGACATGTCGAAGCGCGTGATCTATTATTACGAGCGCACGCTCAGTACGCAGGTCAACGATATCGAGCATATCGAATCGCAGTCCTTGCCGAGGTACGGCGTCGTCAAGGTGTTCTTCCAGCCCAAGGTCAATATCAACTCCGCGCTGGCGCAAGTCACCGCGGCCTCGCAGACGGTCTTGAAGCTGCTGCCGCCGGGAATCACGCCGCCGTATGTGCTCAGTTTCAGCGCATCGAGCGTGCCGGTGCTGCAGCTGGCGTTGTCGAGCGATTCGCTTTCTCAGGAGCAGCTTTTCGACTCGGGTCAAAACTTCATTCGCCCGCAATTGGCCACCGTCGCGGGCGCGGCCATTCCCTCTCCCTACGGCGGCAAGTTCCGCCAAGTCCAAATCGACCTCGATCAGCGCAAGCTGCAGGCCTACGGGCTTTCCGCCCAGGACGTCGTCAACGCCGTCGGCCAGCAGAACATCGTGACGCCGGTCGGCACCGAAAAGGTCGGCGATTTCGAGTATGTCATTTCGCTCAACGGTTCGCCGGACCGGCTCGTCGATCTCAACGACTTGCCGGTCCGCGTCGTCAACGGGGCGACGATCTTCATTCGCGACGTCGCCTATGCGCACGACGGAAGCCCGCCGCAAATCAACATGGTTCGCGTCGACGGCTCCAACGCCGTGCTGATGACGATCCTCAAGGCGGGTTCTTCCTCCACCCTCGATGTCATCAACGGCGTCAAGGCGCTGCTGCCCAAACTGCGCGAGACCCTGCCCGCGAGTTTGAACCTGAAGGCGGTCGGGGATCAGTCCTCGTTCGTCAATTCGGCGGTCAATTCGGTCATCCTCGAGGGCGTCATCGCGGCTGCCTTGACGGGGCTGATGATCCTCGTGTTTCTCGGCAGTTGGCGTTCGACGCTCATTATCACGATCTCGATTCCGCTGGCGATCCTCGCCTCCATCGCCGCGCTGTCCGCGATCGGCGAGACCATCAACGTCATGACGCTCGGAGGTCTCGCGCTCGCGGTCGGCATCCTCGTCGACGACGCCACCGTGACGATCGAGAACATCAACTGGCATCTCGAGCAGGACAAGGACATCGAGAGCGCGATCATGGATGGAGCGCGCCAGATCGTCATTCCCGCGACGGTCTCCCTGCTGTGTATTTGCGTCGTGTTCGTGCCGATGTTCAATCTCGGCGGCGTCGCGGGCTTTCTTTTCCGCCCGATGGCGGAAGCGGTGGTGTTCGCGCTGGTGGCCTCTTATGTCCTGTCGCGCACGCTCGTGTCGACGATGGCGCGCTATTTCCTGGCCGAACAAGGGACCAAGGACCATCATAACGCGGCGCCGACGCGCAATCCGCTGCTGTTGTTTCAACGCGGATTTGAACGGGGGTTCGCGAAGACCCGCGAGGCGTACCGGCGCTTGCTGGAGGCGGCGTTGGGCGCGCGGCGCGTCTTCATCGTCGGCTTCCTGGCGGCGGTCGCGTGTTCGTTCGCGCTGACGCCGTTCCTGGGGCAGAATTTCTTCCCGCCGGTCGAGGGCTCCCAGATCAAGCTTCACCTTCGCGCCCCGACGGGAACGCGCATCGAGGAGACGGCGCGGCTATGCGATCGGGTCGAGCGCGCCATCCGCGCGACGATTCCGGGCGACGCGCTCGGCCCGATCGTCGACAACATCGGGCTGCCGCTCAGCGGCATCAACTCGGCCTACAACAACTCGGGCACCGTCGGTCCCGGCGACGCAGACATTTTGATTACGCTCAACCCCGGGCATGGAGGCGATTCGGACGCCTACGTGCGAGCGCTGCGCGAAACCCTGCCGCGATCGTTTCCGGGCGCCTCCTTCGCGTTCCTCCCGGCCGATATCGTCTCGCAGATCCTCAACTTCGGACTGCCGTCGCCGATCGACGTTCAAATCATCGGCCCCGATCAGAACAAAGACCGCGTCTACGCCGACGCCTTGTTGAAGCGGATCGCGCGGGTCAACGGCGTCGCGGACGCGCGCATTCAACAAGCGTTCAACAATCCGACGCTCAACGTCAAGGTCGATCGCGTGCAGGCCGGGCTGATTGGCCTCAGCGAGGGCGACGTCGCGAAGAGCCTGCAAGATTCGCTGTCCGGCAGTTTCAAGCTCGCTCCCACGTTCTGGATCAATCCGAAGAATGGCGTCGCGTATCAGATTGTCGCGCAAACCCCGCAATATTGGCTGAATTCGGCTTCCAATCTGGAGAATATCCCGGCCTCGCAAGGGGATGCGTCACAAATTCTCGGCGGGGTCGCCAAGCTCAGCCGTACGGCGAGTCCGTCGGTCGTTTCGCACTACGCGGTCCAGCCCGTCATCGACATCTTCGCGACCAACAACCAGCGCGACTTGGGCGCGGTGTCCGCCGATATCCGCCAGATTATCGCCGAGACGGCGAAAGACGCGCCGCCGGGATCGACGATCGTCTTGCGCGGCCAGACCGCGACGATGACCTCCGCCTTTTCGCAACTCTACACCGGCCTGGCGCTGGCGATCGTGCTGATCTACCTGCTCATCGTCGTCAATTTTCAATCGTGGCTCGATCCTTTTGTCATTATCAGCGCCTTGCCGACCGCGCTGGCGGGCATCGTGTGGACGCTCTTCATAACCCGCACGACGCTGTCCGTTCCCGCACTCACCGGCGCAATCATGTGCATGGGCGTGGCGACCGCCAACAGCATTCTGGTGGTGAGCTTCGCACGCGAAAGGCTCGCCGATGGCGCCGACGCGCTCGCTGCGGCGCTCGACGCCGGAGTCACGCGCTTTCGACCTGTCCTGATGACGGCGCTGGCGATGATCATCGGCATGGCGCCGATGGCGCTCGGCGCCGAGCAGAACGCGCCGCTCGGCCGCGCCGTGATCGGCGGCCTGATCTGCTCGACTGTCGCGACGCTGTTTTTCGTGCCCGCCGTGTTCCGCCTTGTCCACGCGCAAAAGTCCGCCAAACCGGCGAACTCCTCGTCAATCCTTCACACCCACGCGAGTCCGACATGAGTGGCCCAACGTCAGACCCCAATGACGAAGGCGCACCCGCGCGCCCGCCGATGAAAATTGGCCGCTACATCGTTCTTTTCGTCTTGATCGCTCTCGGCGTTGCAACCACGGGCGTCGCCTCGCGACGCAGCGACGCGTCCAAGCTCGCCCGATGGACATACGAGCGAGCAATCCCGAACGTCGCGGTCGTCGCGCCGACGCGAGGCGGCGGCGTGCGGGAACTCGTGCTCCCGGGCGACGTCGAAGCTTTCTACAACGCTACCGTTCATGCGCAGGTGAGCGGCTACGTCAAGCAATGGACCAAGGACATCGGCGCCCATGTGAAAGCGGGCGACGTGCTGGCCACCATCGACACTCCCGAACTCGACGAACGTCTGGCCCAGGCTGGCGACGAACTGGCCAAGGCGAAGGCCAATCAAGCGTTGGCCGCGGTGACGGCGCAGCGCTGGAACTCGCTTCGCGCGTCCGCCGCGGTCTCTCAACAAGCCGCGGACGAGAAGGTCAGCGACGCGGCCGCCAAGGACGCCGAGGTCGCGGCGGCGACATCGAACGTCCAAAGATTGAAGGCTCTCAAAGCTTTCGCCAACATTGTGGCGCCTTTTGACGGCGTCGTTACTCAACGCAATGTCGATATCGGCACGCTGGTCGGCCCGGGAACGAGCGCCGGCTCGGACCTGTTCGCGGTCGCCGACACGCATGAAATGCGCGTCTAGGTCAAAGTTCCGCAAACCTACGCGGCGCAATTGCGCGAAGGCATGAAAGCCGCGCTCAAACTGCCGGAATATCCGGATCGCGCTTTCGATGCGACGGTGGTGACGACCTCGCATGCGATTGATAAGAAATCGCGCTCGCTGCTGGTGGAGCTGCAGGCCAAGAACGAGGACGGCGCCCTCCAGCCGGGCGCGTTCGCGCAGGTTCGCTTTCAAATCCCGGAGGCCGCCGACGCCCTGAAACTGCCGGCGAGCGCGATGATCTTTCGCGACCAGTCGACCGAAGTCGCCACCGTCGGCGCGGACAATCGCGTCGTCATGAAGAAAGTCGAGATCGATCGCGATTTCGGGTCCGAGGTGGCGATCGGCAGCGGCCTGTCGGCCAGCGACCGGGTGATCGCCAACCCGCTCGACTCGATTGACCAGGGCGACGAAGTGCGTATCGTCTCGGGAGCGGCCGACGGACGTTCGGAGGGCGGCAAGGACGCGGCGTCATCGCCGCAGTCCAGCGCCGCGGGCAGCCAATCGGTCGCGCAGACGGCGCAGGGACATGCCGAATGAAGGTGGGTTCGCTGCTGGCGGCGTCCGCGGCGTTGCTGGTCGGCGGTTGCGATCTTGCGCCGAACTACGAGCCGCCGGCGGTCGCGCTGTCGGCGCATTTCAAGGAAGCGCCCGAACCGAGCGACGGCGTTCTCGACTCGACGGGTCTGTGGTGGCGAAGCTTCAACGACCGGACGCTCGACGATCTGGAGGATCGCGTCGATGCGGCCAACCCGGACCTCGCCGCCGCCGTCGCGGCGTACGACCTGGCGCACGCCTTCGCGGCGGTCGCCGAGTCCGGCCTCTATCCGCAAGTGAATTTCGCCGGGCTGCTCACATACAATAGGCAATCCGACAATCGCCCGTTGCGCTCGAAGGGACAGCCGGACTTTTACGGCTCCAACCAGATCGACGCCCAGGTCGCCTCCTACGAAGTCGATTTCTGGGGGCGCGTGCGCAATCTCGTCAAGGCGGCGAAAGCCGACGCGCAAGCCAGCGCCGACGCGCTCGCGCAGGCGCGCCTCGAGTTGCACGCGGAGCTCGCGAGCGCCTACATTCGCTTGCGCGGCTTCGACGCCGACGCCAAGCTGCTCGCCAACACCATCGCCAATTATCAGGCGGCGCTCGATCTGACGCGCAGCCGGCTCGCCGCCCAGATCGCCCCGCCGATCGACGTCCAGCGGGCCGTGACGCAACTCGAGAACGTCAAGGCGCAGGCGTCCGATCTCGCCATACGGCGCACGGCGTTGGAAAACGCCATAGCGGCGCTCGTCGGCGAGTCCGCCGCGTCGTTCACGATCTCGAGCGGCGCCAAACCGATCGCGCTTCCCAAGCGGCCGCGAACGGTTCCTTCCGACGTGCTGCGCCGCCGTCCCGATGTCGCCGAGAGCGAGCGGCTCGCCGCGGCCGCGAGCGCGGGCATCGGGGTCGCGCGCGCCGCGTTCTTTCCCGAGTTCACCTTGAATCTTCTCGAAGGGACGCAGGACACGCACCTCGATCTGCTGTCCCCCGGCAACGCCTTGTGGACGGCCGGGCCAGGGGTGTCCCTGCCGCTGTTCGACGCGGGGCTGCACGCGGCCAATCTCGACGCGGCGAAGGCGGCCTACGCCGAGGCGGCGGACCGCTATCGCGCTACGATTCTGCGCGCGGTCAAAGAGGTCGAAGACAATCTCTCGGCGCTTCGTTGGCTCGCGGTCGAGACGGGTGAAACCGCCGCCGCCGCGGACGCCGCTCGCAAGGCCGCGGAAATGTCGATGGCTCTTTACCGCGACGGGGCGGCGTCCTATCTCGACGTGGTCACGGCGCAAAACGCCGCGCTTGACGCCGAGGGGGCGGCGATCGCCTTGCGCACGCGCCGACTCGACGCCAATGTCGGGCTCATGCTGGCGCTGGGCGGGGGATGGTCCTCCGAGGAGAGCGCGAGCGCCGAGAACCGCTGAGCCAGCGATACGGCAAACGAGGGAGGCCGCCTTGAACGACGCGACGGGCATTCCCGCCGATTGCGCGCAGTGCGCGTTCTGGTTTCGCATGCGGGAGCACGAGGGGATCTGCCGCCGTCACGCGCCGGAGAGCGGCATGCGCTCCGAAGAGGTGGCGCATTGGCCGCTGACGCACGCCCATCAATGGTGTGCCGAGGGCGCTCTCGCCGCCTCGCCCGCGCCGGGCTCGACATGCGCCGACTGTTCCTACTGGCGCCGTCCGGAGGGCGGGCTGAATCCGGTCGACCGCGGCGACATGACGATGGCCTGGTGGACCCGGGCCGGTAATTGCGCGCGCCATGCGCCCAGGCCGGTTTCGGAGCCCGGCGCGCGCGCGTTTTGGCGCGCTACCCATAGCGCGGATTCGTGCGGCGAAGGTCTACCGCGCCAAGCCGACGCGCCGGCGGGTCAAGGAAGCATTCCCTAGGCGATCTGCCCCGAGCCGTCGAAGTGCCGCGAAAAGTTTCGCGCGACGGCGGAGAAGGGAGCGCGCACGATCCGACCTCGTGAGGCGAGACGGCAGAAACAATGCATATGGATCAATCGTTTAGATTTAGCGTGGCGCCAACGGTGGATTGGACGGACTGAGAAGGGAAAGCGCCGATCCAAGGACTTGTCGAGTCCGAACAATCGGCTGCGATTCCATGGCGTCGCTCAGCACCGAAGGCGGAACCCCCGCAGGGCTGCGGTCAACCGTTGGATATCGCTCCGTAATATCTGTTTTGAACTGGGTTCCGATAGGCACCGATCGGGACCCTGCCTATCGGACAGCGCCAGCCAGGGCGCCGCCTTGACGCAGGCGACCACGCCGACTAACCTGACTGTCGCTTGAAGAAGGGGCAGGCGCTCGATGAGCGGGTCTGGCCAGTTGCCTTCTCGACGCGTGCTCTGCGTTTCGCCGCGATACGCGCCGTCCTTCGGCACGTTCGAATACGCCTATGAGCTGATGAAGGGCGTCAAGGCCTTCATGCCGCCCCAAGGGCTGCTGGTCATCGCCGCCGCAGCGCCCCCGTCGTGGCGGGTCCGTTTCGTCGACGAGAACCTGACGCCGGCTAGCGAGGCCGACTTCGCGTGGGCCGAGGCGGCGTTCGTCAGCGGCATGCACGTTCAGCGCCGGCAAATCGACGACATCTGTCGTCGCGCCCACTTGGCCGGCCGGCCGGCCGTGCTCGGCGGGCCCTCGGTGTCGGCCTGCCCGGACTACTATCGCGAGTTCGACTACCTTCACCTCGGCGAGATGGGCGACGCGACCGAGGAGTTGTTCGTTCGTCTGGCCGCGGATTGCTCCCGGACGCCAAAGCAGGTGATGTTGACCACCAACGAGCGGCGACCGCTCACCGAGCGCCCGGCGCCGGCCTACGAACTGGCTGAGATCGATCGCTACTTCCTGGGCAGCATCCAGTTCTCCAGCGGTTGCCCGTACCAGTGCGAATTTTGCGACATTCCCAGCCTTTATGGCCGCATTCCGCTGCTGAAGACTCCCGGACAGATCACCGGCGAGCTCGACAAATTGCTCGAACGCGGCGTCAACGGCGCGGTTTACTTCGTCGACGACAACTTCATCGCCAACCGACGGGCGGCGAAGGAGCTGCTGCCGCACCTGATCGCCTGGCAAAGGCGCAACGGCTACGCGATTTCCTTCGCCTGCGAAGCCACGCTGAACATCGCACGCGCTCCCGACCTGCTCGCGATGATGCGCGAAGCCGGCTTCGACACGGTCTTTTGCGGCATCGAGACGCCCGAACCCGAGGCGCTGAAGGCGATGTCGAAGTCGCACAATATGATGGCGCCCATCCTGGAGAGCGTCGAAACCCTCAACCGCCACGGCATCGAGGTGGTCTCGGGCATCATTCTCGGTCTCGACACCGACACCCCGGCCTCCGGCCGACGCATCCTCGACTTCATCGAGGCCTCGGGCATTCCTATGCTGACCATCAATCTGCTGCAGGCGCTGCCCCGCACGCCGTTGTGGGAGCGGCTGCGCCGCGCCGGCCGGCTGATCGACGACGAGAAGCGCGAGTCCAACGTCGATTTTCTGCTCCCTTACGACCAAGTGGTCGCCATGTGGCGCGAGACCATGGCGCGCGCCTATGAACCGGCGGCGCTGTTCGCGCGCTACGAGCGCCAGGTCCAGGCGACCTACGCCAACCGCTTGCCGCGGCCAGCCAGCCCGCAGCGCGCCTCGTGGCGCAACATCCGCATGGGGCTGACCCTGCTGGCCAAAATCCTGTGGAAGGTCGGCGTCCGAAGCGATTACCGGCGCGAGTTCTGGAAGTTCGCCTGGCCCAAGCTGAAACGCGGCCAGATCGAGCCGGTGATCCAGGCCGGTCTCGTCTCCCGCCATCTGATCCGCTTCGCCCGCGAGGCCTCCTCGGGCGCTATGAACGCCTCGCACTACTCGCCCAAGCTGCGCGATTCCATCGAGGTCGCCGCGGAGCAGATCGCGACGTCGGCGCCGGCGCCGTCCGCGATCATGACGCCGGCGATGGATTCGGCTTCGCGCAAACAGAGTTCAGCGCGGTCATGGGGGGACGATTCAAGCGCCCGGCCTCTCGGCCCGCGGACGCGCGCGAAGCGGGCCTCGACGAGCGTGAGCGCGAAAAGGGGCTGAAGCGCCGGCGAGGCGTTTCGGCAAGCCTATCTCGAAACGCTGGGGCTCCCCCTCGCCTTGCGAACCGCCGCCTTGACGAACGCGAGGCCTCGGCGCAAG
>Ga0181539_1002936_pt1 | contig 16367 bp, 13 predicted proteins | sample PEATcosm2014_Bin_46_FD_119767 | JGI IMG/M metagenome (GOLD analysis project Ga0181539, IMG submission 119767) | Peatland microbial communities from MTU Mesocosm Facility, Houghton, MI, USA - PEATcosm2014_Bin23_60_metaG | ecosystem: Environmental > Terrestrial > Soil > Wetlands > Peat | place... | reverse complement strand
TTATACAAGCTATACCTGTCAACATGTATTTTGATATAATAACTATATTACTTGCTACACATTTTGCCAAAACCCAAGCATTCTCCATGTTTTGAATGGTTTTTTTAGGAAGTTAGGCTAGCTCGCGGTGGCGCTGACCCGTTTGGCCGTGATGACCTCATTCACGCGAGTCGTCATCAACGCCGCCACCAGCAGCGAAGCGCCGCCCAGCATCACCACCTTCACCGGGTCGTTGCCAAAGAGGTGCTTTACCACCGGCTCCAGGCCGATCGGCGCGACGGCCAACATGCCCATGGCGTGAGTTGATGACCACCAGCGCGCCGCGCGCCACGCCAGGCAGCGCGCCGAAGCCGCCGCCGCGGAGCGTGCCAACGGATTTTGCCGTCGGGGAAAAAACACCTTGGCGCTGATGCACTGTGGGCTGGAACTTTCGGCCGGAAATCAGCGCGAGCACGAACGGCTGGTTTTCCGCCAGCGCGGCGGCGAGTTGCTCGTAGCAGCGCGTCATAAAGTTTTGCTCACCGGCAAATTAAGACGATTCCGCGCGAAGGGTGACGAAGCATGAATCTGTTTGGAATGCGCCGTGGGGAGGGCGGATGGCACAAACATGCGGGAATAAAACCTTGAACCGCTTCGTTCACGGTGTTATTGCAAGCTGGAATTTCACAATCACAATCCCGACATGCAAAAACCGCGCCTGAATTTCTGGCAAATCTGGAACATGAGCTTCGGCTTTCTCGGCATCCAGTTTGGCTGGGGGTTGCAGATGGCCAACATGAGCGCCATTTACAGCTACCTCGGGGCGAACGCCGATGCCCTGGCCATTTTGTGGCTGGCCGCGCCCGTAACCGGCGTGATCATCCAACCCTTGGTCGGGCACTACAGCGACCGCATCTGGACGCGGCTGGGCCGGCGGCGTCCGTTTATTCTGGGCGGCGCGATTCTCGCGTCGCTGGCCCTGGTCTTGATGCCTAATTGCCCGGCGGTTTGGATGGCGGCGGGATTGCTCTGGGTGCTGGACGGCACCATCAATGCCAGCATGCAGCCTTTCCGGGCCTTGGTGGCGGACAATCTTCCCGAAGAACAGAACGCCCAAGGTTTCGCCATTCAATCCCTGTTCATTGGTTTGGGCGGAACCGTCGCTTCGGCCTTGCCTTGGATGATGACCAACTGGTTTGGCGTCACCTCCGAGGGCGCGGGGCAGGGACATATACCCAATTCCGTCCGGCTCTCGTTTTACATCGGCGCCGCGGCGTTCATGGGCGCGGTGCTCTGGACGGTTTTTAGCGCCAAGGAATACCCGCCCTCCGCGCGCGGAAGTTTGATTGGACGCTCGGTTTGGGCGACATCTTCGCGCTGGTTTTTCACCTGCCCCGGCGGATGTGGGAACTGGGACTGGTTCAGTTCTTCACCTGGATCGGGATGTTCGCGCTGTGGGTCTATTTTGCCCCGGCCGTTGCAAAAAACATATTTCATGCGGCACCCGGCTCGGTGGAAATGGAAGCCTCCGGTTCCTGGTCGGGCTTCTGTTTTGCGGCGTATAATGCCGTGTGCTTCATTTTTTCATTCGTGCTGCTGTGGGGCACGAAATACACCGGCCCCAAGCTGATGCACATTCTCTGTCTGGCGGTGGGCGCGCTGGGGCTGGCGTCCGTTCCTTTGGCTCCAGACAAATATTACCTGTTGATCTCCATGACTGCGGTCGGCATCGCGTGGGCGAGCATTCTCTCCATGCCTTACGCCATGCTCGCACCCTCGCTGCCGAAGGAAAAAGTCGGGGTCATGATGGGAATGTTCAATCTGTTCATCGTGCTGCCGCAGATTGCCGCCTCCAGCCTGTTGGGATGGATCCTGAAAAGTTATCTGCACAGCGAACCCATGAATGCACTCGTCCTGGGCGGCGCGAGCATGGGACTGGCTGCCCTGCTGACGCTGTTGGTGGTGACCTTCAAGAAAACCGGCGTGGAATCTACTGCGCGCGGCATGGCCGGCACGCATTGAACCGGCACTGGATTCACAACACCACGGGTGCGGAGCAACGACAATGTTCGATTTTACACAACCAATTGATTGCGGTTTTATTTCGGCACCACGCGGTGGTAAATCCGCCATTCAAAGCCGTTCAGGTGGAACATCGGCAGCGGGCCGCCGTTGGAACTCTGCACGCCGGAGATTTCCACCGGCACAAAGCCATCCACGTTTTTCAAGTCCACCTTGCCGGTGAGCGGGCGGTTGGAAAAATTGATTGTGATGAGCAGTTCATCCTTGTCGTCGGCGCGCAGAAAGGTGACGAGCCTGGTCTCGTCCGAGTTGTGCAGCCAGTCCACGCGCGAATTGCGGAGCGCGGCGTATTGATTGCGGAGTTGAATTAGATCGTGGTAGATGCTGCGCAATTGCGGGCGTCCCTTTGGGTGCCAGAAAATATTCAACTTGTCGAAGAGCGCCGGGTCGCCGGATTCGGTGGCATCGCCAACCTCCATGCCGTTGTAAATGAGCGGCACGCCATCGAGCGTGAACATGAGCGCGGACGCGGCGAGCGCGCCATTAAACCCGTAGCGGGCAACGGCGCGGGCTTCGTCGTGGTCGTCGGAGACGCGCATGTGCAACGCACCCTTGGGAAATCGCAGCCGGCTGTCCTCCCACGAACGCCGGATGTCCGCCGTGGGCGCGCCGTCAATCAAAACCTTGTCCATGGTGTGGAGCAGCGGCCAGTCGTAATCAATGTCGAACGCCTTCACGAGCAGTTCCGGTTTGCTGGCCTCGGCGAGCAGCATAATGTCCGGCTTGACCTTGGTGAGTTCGTCGCGGACTTGTTCCCAGAAATCCGTCGGCACCATGTAAGCCACATCGCAGCGGAAACCATCCACATCGGCTTCCTTGATCCAATATTTCATCATCGCAATCATGTATTCGCGGAGTGCGGGGCTGGTGTAGTTCAACCCGGCAACGTCCGTCCATTCCGGCACGGGCGGGATGACGTGGCCTTGGGCCGTCTGCTTGTAAAAATCCGGGTGCGCCATCATTACACTGTCCCACGCGGTGTGATTGGCGACCAAATCCATGATGACCTTCATGCCGCGTTGATGCGCCCCGGCGACGAGTTTCTTGAAATCGTCAAGCGTGCCGTAGTTCGGGTCAACGGCGTAGAAATCCTTGATGGAATACGGACTGCCGAATTCGCCCTTGCGGAATTTTTCGCCGATGGGTTGAATCGGCATGATCCAGAGAATGGTGACGCCGAGGTTTTTCACCTCGTCGAGCCGCGCCGTGACCCCGTTGAGGTTGCCCGGGGGAGAGAAGTCGCGCGGAAAAATTTCGTAGATGACACCGGACCGAAGCCAGTCGGGCGAGGTGCGGGTGGTGGCACCTGAAACATCGGCGCCGGCTTTCGCACTGGGCGAAAATAAAACGAGCGCGGCGGCCAGCGGAAGCAAACCCTTGGTCAAGCGATGGAAATTCATAAATATTTAATACCCGTTTGCGCCTTGCTGTCGCAACCGCATGAAGATGCGACCCGTAGAGGAACAGCCCATGCAATCAAATCATTTCGCCGGCGTGTGCTGGGCCAGCCAGGTCAGATCATTCAGGGCGAAGGGATCACCACTGACTTTGACGTTCTGCACATAAGTTTGATAAACAACCGGTGGTGTGTCAAGGCTGCCTTGCCATTTATGCAAATCCGAATGTCCATCGGCATAAACTATCCCGCAGGCTTTGGCATGCAAACTTCCCGGAAGTTCCGTGATGGTGGTTCCATTTCCATTCGCATCCGCCGGGTTGACGTATAAAGTGGCATCATCGTCACTGTCGGGATGTTCATCCATGATCACCCAGCAATCCGAGGGTCCGGGGCTGTGCATGTCAGACATTTTTTTTACATTGTAGAATTGTGGCCAGAGAGGGTTACCAACCGGCAGGCCAAACCACTTTGAACCGTCGCCCATCGCCCCGTCCATGGCGCAGGTGCGGATGCGGTTCTCCCACCCTCCTTGGTGGCTGGAAAGTTTGTTGTCCGCCGGACAGACAAAAATTTTCAGCGATTTGCCAACATAACTTCCCATCAGCGCAGTTCCGTAAAGGGGACTCTCCACCGTCAGCCACAAGGTATTGGTGTTATTGCTGTTTGCACCACCATTCCAATCCAACACAACTCCAGACGGGCAGATCCAGTTTTTTGTATCCAAAGGGGTGTTGTTTCTGTCGGAATTGGACACCAGTTTCTCCTGGTTGTCGTCGGCATACATGAACCACGCCAGCCCCAGTTCCTTGTAGTTGTTCATGCATGCAATGCCCATGGCCCGGATTTTTGCCCCGCTCAAGGCGGGCAGGAGCATGGCGGCCAGGATGCCAATGATGGCGATTACCACCAGCAACTCAACCAAAGTAAAACCTGAATTCCGTGATTTCATATAGTCAACACACCGCAAATCGTTCAAAACACCCGCCCAACCGGACAAGATGTCCGATTGGGCGGGTTGGCTTAAACACCCGCCATTATCACTGCTTGATCAGGCGGAAGAACAGACTCCCGCTGCTGGCCGGCCAGTTGGTGACACTGATCAAACCATTGGTAGAAGGATTTTCTGTGCCCAAGAAGACACTGCCGCCCGTTTCCGGATGGCTGACCCACGGACCAGTGGCCAGGTTGGTGCTGGTCTGAAGCTGCACATTCGGGGCGCCAAGCCAGCGCACCGGAACTGTTAAAGCCGGACCCGACCCAGCCGACAGTTCTCCGAACGCAGGTTCGTTATACTGGTTGCCAAAGGTATCCGTCGGGAAACTGTAAGCACCCGTGACCGTGGAGCGAACGTAACGGACATGATTCTGGCCGCTGGGGGCCTCATCATCGTAGCCGTCAATGCCATACTTGTATGTGATGCCAATCGCAGTCCCCTCTGGAATCACAAATGTATTCGTATAAATCGTCGAACTGCCCTCTTGGAATAATTCATAGCTCGACAAGTTTACAGGTGTCCAAGTCGGCCAACCGAGCCACGCTCCGTTAAGAAAGACGTAACCAAGAGTATTGGCGAAAGGTTGGCCAGGGTAATCGCCAAGAGTGCCATACTCTACCGCATCGGCCATGTCCACAGAGAAGGTTACCGAGACGGGCACGGAGAGCAAGTCGTTGATTGACAAGTCGCTGAAAAACACTGTCGGCAGATTCGTGCTTGAAAGCGATGCAATCACCGTGATGCGGTTCCCGCTGCCATCCACCAGCGTCGGCGGTTGGGGGTTTTCATATACCACGGCCCCATTGTTATATGTGAACTTATAGTCCTGTTGCGAGCCTTCAGGACAGATAATAGTTATGTAATAAATGTTGGTATTACTCGCGCTGGCGTTGTTGGTCATGGCCGTAGATGAGTTTTGGTTCCAATTGTTATTGACGCCCTCACAATAGACCCCATCACTAAAGACCCAATTGCCGTAATATAATTGTACCGACATATCCACGGAAAAAGTGACGCTGGAAAGCGGCGCGTATGGTTCATCGGAAAAATTCACCAATGGAAGGGTTACGTTTGAATTGGGATTGAACGCAAAAAAGCGGTTGCCCCCGCTATCCTTATTGATGGTGGTCACAGACTCATAAGATGTGCTGTTCGTAATCACATACTTGAAGTCCTGCGCCGACCAAGGTGAACCAACCACGGGAAAAGTCCCCATCCAGACATTGGAGGTAACGTTGCCCGAGGGCTCGTTGGTTGTCAGAATGTTCGGATTATTGGTTAGCACAAACTTGCCGGCAGCCCAGCCATTAAAGTCACCCCAGGGTTCCACACCACTAATCCCATTGGTGAATGTGCCAAGGACAATCTGTTCGGACACGTCAACTTGAAAAGTCACGTAGTTTGTCACTTTGGCGCCCGATTCACCATAAAAGGGAGTGGGCAGCACCAAGGTGGCTCCGGGGGTTGTGGGAGTATACGCCGCCCGGTTATTATACGAGGCCACACCTTCATAACCAGCATCAGGGCCGGTGATGTTAAATATGTAAAGCACCGGGTAGCCGTTGGCATCAACGGTGTCAGGCACCGTGTTTGTATAGACTGTGCTGCTGCCTTCTTGATATAATGGCGTTTCTGTTCCTGCCCAATTATTAAAAGTTCCGCGAACATTAACAACATCACCACTGCCTGGGTTAAAATTTCCATTAAGGATGTTTGTGCCCATGTCCACGCTAAAGGTAATATACGAGTTTTGAGCCTGGGCGGTTAAGATTCCGGCGGCGCAAAACAATGCGCCGGCCATCAGTCCGAACATTTTGGATTTAATTTTCATACGATAATTTCTGGGGATTAGAGGTTACTGGTTGCAATTGATGAACTGAATCATAATGTCACATTAATCTAATCGCAGCCAGTGAGTAATGCTACCGCATGTTTGTGCGGTATGGCAGGTGCCCCAGAAACGACCTCCAAACCGGTTTTGGGGACAATGGCAGTGGCAGGCAAGGCGATGAGCCCGACAAACCGGGGAAGCCAATTCCGGAGCGGCGACAGCGGAACCGGCGGCTCACCATGCGGTTTCTGACCGGGCGGCTTTTTCCCTTCCGGCTTGCTTTCAGCTTTTGATTTGTTCGGGCGCTGTTTCACGGTTTGCCTTCAAAAAAGCCGGTCCAAGGGGTTGCAATCCCGGGCGGGATGCCAGTAAGTAGCGGCGTTGGGCGGACGCTTGAGCTGCAACGGATCTTTGCCCATCAACCGCAGCACCCATCCGAGCGGCGTCAGAATGAAAACAAAAAATATCGCCAGCACACAGCGGCCGATGAACTGGCTGGAGTAAAATCCGAGCCGCAGCGACAGCCGATACCAGCCGCGAAACCAGCGCGGTTGCAGCACCGCACAAATCGCCACGACGGCAAGCAACGCAAGCACGGCGCACAAGACATCCGCCGACAAATGCTTTCGCCAGCGCAGGACCGAACTTAAAATCGCCAGCCCCAGCGCGGTCAGCAGCGCGGACTTGCGCCATTCTTTCGGGTCTTCTTTGAAGTTTAATTTCATCTCAATCGGCCTGCGGCACAATGCGCCGCTGGATTTTTTGCCGCGGTTGCGCGGTGCGTTCGATCACAAAGCCGCCCATGATGAGATAATCCATCTCCGTGTTCATGAAGCAGCGATACGCGTCATCGGGCGTGCAGACAATCGGTTCGCCGCGCACGTTGAAGGACGTGTTGACCAGCACGCCGCAGCCGGTCGCCCGCTCGAAGCGCAGCAGCAAATCGTGGAGCAGCGGATTGCCTTCGCGTTCCACCGTTTGAATGCGCGCCGAATAATCCACATGCGTGATGGCCGGCAAAGTGGAGCGTTCGGCTTTCAGCAAATCAAGGCCGGTCACGTTCGCCGGCAAAGGTTTTCGCAGCTCTTTTTTGACCGGCGCCACGAGCAACATGTAGGGCGACTCGACGTCCAGTTCAAAATAATCGGCCACACGCTCGCGCCGGACAATCGGCGCAAAGGGACGGAACGATTCGCGAAATTTAACTTTCAAGTTCATCACCGACTGCATTTTGGGCGAGCGGGCGTCGCCCAGAATCGAGCGGTTGCCCAATGCGCGCGGGCCGAATTCCATCCGGCCCTGAAACCAGCCGACGACCTTCTCCGCGTTCAGCAATCCGACGGTGAAATCCAGCAACGCGGCCTTTTCCAGCTTTTGAAAAACAGCGTTGTGCGAGCGCAGCACCGTTTCAATTTCATCGTCGGAAAATCCTGGTCCGAGCAGCGACGCCTGCATCGAATCCGTCGGAACGGCAACGCGCGGATTTTCCTTCTGCGCATACCATGCCGCCAGTGCTGCGCCGAGCGCGCCGCCCGCATCACCGGCGGCGGGCTGAATCCAAATCCGCTCAAAAATCTTTTCACGGAGAATAAGCCCGTTCGCGACGCAGTTGAGGGCGACGCCGCCCGCCAGGCAGAGATTTTTCAAGCCGGTCACTTCGCGGGCGTGCCGGGCGAGCCGCAGCATGATTTCCTCCGTGACCAACTGGATCGAGCGCGCCACGTCCATGTGCCGTTGCTCGATCTTTTCCTCCGGCCCGCGCGGCGGCCCGCCGAACAGTTTATGGAACCGCTCATTGGTCATCGTCGTGCCGCGCAGAAAATTAAAACAATCCAGGTTCAGCCAGAACGAGCCATCGGGTTTGATATCCAGCAATTCGCGGCGGATGACGTCGGCATATTTCGGTTCGCCATACGGCGCGAGGCCCATGAGTTTGTATTCGCCGGAATTGATGCGGAAACCGCAGTAGCCGGTGAATGCGGAATAGACCAAACCGAGCGAGTGCGGAAAGCGCAGTTCCTTCAGTATTTTGGTTTCACGTCCACGCCCGTGGCCGATGGTGGTGGTGGCCCATTCGCCGACGCCGTCAATCGTCAGAATCGCCGCCTCGTCAAACGGCGACGGATAAAACGCGCTGGCCGCGTGCGATTGATGATGCTCGGTGAAAAGAATCTGGCAATCGGAGCGCAGTTCCGGCAGTTCACCGCGAATGGTTTTGCGCAAATCCAGTTTCCCGCCGAGCCAGTTGGAGAGCACCGGCGGAAACGTCCGCCAGCCGCCGGGCGCGACGGCGAGATACGTTTCCAGCAGGCGCGTGAATTTCAGCACCGGCTTGTCGTAAAAAACCACGGCGTCCAGTTGCGCCGGAGTCAGGTTGGCGTAACGGAGACAAGATTGAATCGCCTGCGCGGGAAAATCGGCGTCATTTTTCTTGCGGGTGAAACGTTCCTCCTGGGCGGCGAAGGTGATCTTGCCGTCACACACCAGCGCGGCGGCGGCATCGTGATAAAACGCCGAAATGCCGAGGACGTTGCGCGGCGCGGGCATGGCTCAAAGAAACGGATAGAGCGCCCAGGCGATGCCGGAGCTGGCGGTGAAAATCAAAATGGCGCCCAGCAACAGCAGCACGACGATCAACGGAATGAGCCACCATTTTTTCTCCTGGCGGGAGAATCGCAGAAATTCTTTGAGCAGTGACCACATGAGATGCTGTGAATTTAGGATTTGTTGCGCCGCTGGCAAGGGAAATCACGGCGCGCGCTTTTTCAACATTTGTATTTGAGCGAGATATTCCCGGGCCTTGCTATAAGCGGGTTCGAGGCGGAGGGTTTCTTCGAACTCGCGCTGCGCCTCATCGAGCCGGTTTTGTTTCGCGAGCAGCACGCCGTAATTAAAATGTGTCCGCGCGTTGGTGGGGTTCAGCCGCGCCGCCTCGCTAAATTCATTTCGTGCCGCGTCCAGTTGATTGGCCGCATCCAGTTCGCCGCCCAGTTCGAAATGCGGCTCCCAGTTCGCCGGATTCAACCGGATGGCCCCGCGATAATTTTCCATTGCCTCGGCATGACGATTCAATTTCGCCAGCACCCGGCCACGGCGGAAAAGGGTCTGCCAGTCCTGCGGCTGCTGTTTCAGGGCGGTTGAATAACTGGCGAGCGCGGCTTCAAATTTTTCCTGTGAGGCGAGCGCATTGCCGAGTTCAATCCACCCGGCGGTCAGGCTGGGGCGTATTTTTACCGCCTGCCGAAGTGATGATTCCGCTTCGCGCCACTGGCCGAGTCCGCCCACCATCCGGCCAATCTGGTAACAGGCGAGAAAATCCTGCGGAATCAAATCGTGAACCCGGCGCCATTCAGCGACGGCCTCCGGCCCGTTGCCGGTGGCCTGGAGAAACAGGGCGAAATTTTCACGCAGCAGATAATCCTCCGGCGCCCGTTCCAGTTGCTTCAAAAAATTCTTTGTGGTCATTGCGGCATCCTCCGCGTTCATCCGCCGGTGCAACTGGCTGATGCGCTCCTGCAAATTTTCCATCCGCCGGGCGTTGTCGGGCTGGCTGTTGAGCGGGGGCTGTTGCATCCGGCCCGCCATTTGTTCGAGGATCAGGGCGCGATGCCAGTCCGACAAACCAAGCACCTGCTCGCAGGCCGCCTGCGCAGCCCAGGCATTGGGGTTGCGCGGCAGCAGCGGTTCAATTTGTTCCGCCCACGCGAGTCCCAAACGGTAACTGCCGTCGAAATCAAAATGAACGTGTTCGTAAAATGTTTCCTGCCCGCAAAGATGGGCCGGATTGTTTGAGGCCAGCGCGGCAGCGGCGTCGAATAAAATCAAGTTGTCATTGCTGATTTTTTTCCGCTCGGCGCGAATCCCCGCGTTGATGCGCGAGTCGGCCCGGAACGGCAGCGCGTCGTCGTCGCAGGCCGATTGGAAATGTTCGCGCGCGGCGGCGAAATTGGTCTGCGCCAGCAGACATTGGCCCCAGCGGAATTGCAATCCGGCGTTTTGCGGGTCCAGTTTTGCCGCCTGCTCAAGCAATTGCGCGGCGGCGGCAAAGTTGCCTTGCCCTTCATCCTGACAACCCTCGGAATATAATGTGTCAAACTCCGCGCGACCGGCCGGCGGCAGATTGCTGTTCGAGAGCGAGGCGAATGGCGGACAATCCTTGAGGTTCACCGCGACGGTGTTCAGCAAAACTTTTGCGCCGGAACCGAGGCCGGCGCGCACAATGTCATCCAGATTTTTTTGAAAGTTGCGATAGACGGTTTTCTTAAGCGGGCTGTCCGGCGCGATTTGGTTTTGCAAAAACATCTGCATCCCGCCCCACGAAGTTGACTTGGCGCCGCGGCCGAGCTTGCGCGACAGTTCTGTGATCAACTGGCCGGTGCGCGTCCGCTGGATGGCCGTGACCAGCCGGACGTAGGGCAACGGTGGCGCCTGCCGGCCAAAAACGGTGGCCGCGCCAAACGGGCCGACCATTTCGTTGTTGCCCATGTAAACGATCCACAAATCGCCATCGTGCTTTGCGCACTCGCGGGCGATGGGCACGATGACGTGCGAGTTGATGGCGGTGAACGCGACGTTGACGATTTCAAAGTTCGTTCCCGGATATTTTTCGCGCAGCAACATTTCGAGGTAGCGATACGCCCCAAACGCCGGTTCGGGATCGCCCATGGCCGCCGATTCGCCGAAGATGAAAATGCGGAACGTGCCGGGTGCCTTGTGAACCGGCATCCGGATCGGACCGGGACTGCGCGCGTTTTCCGGCGGAAAAAAACGGAAGCTGAAATCGTCGTTTTGGACGAAGTAATCTTCGTTGCCGATCCGGAGCCGGTGAAAAAAACCGGTGTCGTAACCGTAGCCGGCGAGCCGCAGCGCAAGTTCCAATGCGGCCAGCAACCCCAGCGGCAGCAGCAGCGCCGCCAGCCTGAAAATCCAAAGCCGCCGTTTCGACGGCGGGCGGGGCGCCGGGCGGGCGTGAAGCGGGTTCGATTTTTGACGGTGTGATTTCAATCCGCGGAGTTTTTGCTTTTCCGATGAAGGTTCATCCCCGCAGGTATTTCACCACCGCCTCCGTGCGCGAGTGGACGTGCAGTTTTTCATAGACCGTCCGCACGTAGCTGCGCACGGTGTCAATGCTGATTTTCATCCGGTCGGCGATTTCCTTGTAGGCGTAGCCATTCGCCAGTTGGTCGAGGAACTCCCGTTCGCCCGGCGTCAGCCGTGAGGCCGACAATTCCCCCTCCGCCGGTTTGGAAAAAAATTGGACCACGCGCCGGGCCAGTTGCGGGGTCATGGGCGAACCGCCGCCATGAACATCGCGGATGGCCTCCAGCAGCCGGGCCGACGCGGTGCGCTTGAGCAGATAGCCGCTGGCGCCGGCCTTGAGGGAATTAAACAGCGAATCGCTGTCCTCATAGACGGTCAGCATCAGGAACTGCACCTGGGGCAGGGTGCTCTTCAACTGGCGGACGCACTCCACCCCCTTGATGCCGGGCAGATTGATGTCCATGAGCACCACATCGGGCGGATGCCGCGGGATTTCCTTCAAGGCCGTCTCCGCGTCCGGGTAATCGCCGGCCAGTTTCAGGGCGGGTGCGCGGCGGATCAATGCCGCCAGACTCGTGCGGATGCCCTCATCGTCATCCACGATGGCAACTTTGACTTGCATGTTCTGGGTGATGGTGGCAATCACACACTACTGTTGCCAGAGTGTATGACCGTGTCGCAACCGCATGAATGTGCGGCAAATAGTGTTTGGGCTCAAGCGTTTCTGGGAGCTGTTCCATTGGCCAGATTGACCGCCAGCCGGACGGTGGTTCCCTTTCCCGGCGTGCTTTGCCATTCCAGGGTTCCGCCGATGGTCTCGGCGCGACGGCGCATGTTTCCCAGTCCATGCTGCCGGCCTTCCACCGGTGATGGGGGCGGCTTAAATCCCCGGCCATCATCCTGAACCAAAAATTCCAGCGAATTCGCGGAAACCTTGGCCCGCACATGAACCTCCTTTGCCCCGGCATGCCGGAGCACATTGGTCAGCGCCTCCTTGACGATGAGAAAGATGTTATGCCGCACGTCTGGCGGCAACGGTTTGGACGGCAGATCCTGCGGCAGGTCGAGCCGGCAACGGGTGGGATTGTTCTCAAACAACTCGTTCGCAAAGTGCGCGAGGTATTCGACCAGGCTCTGCAACGAATCGCTGCCGGGCCGCACCGCCCAGACGATTTCCTCCAGCGCGCGCACGGTCTGGTCGGCGGACTCGGAAAGTTTGCCGGCGTGAATGGCCACCTGGTCCGGTTTGTCCTTGTCCGCCTGGAGCAGGTTGCTCAACAGTGAAATCCGCGTCAGTGACGAACCGAGATCGTCATGCAGGTCCTGGGCAATGCGGGCGCGCTCCTGCGCCAGCGCATGCTGTTGCTCGGCTCGTTTCAATTGAATCTGATATTTTCGTTTCTCCACCACGCGCACCGTGCCGCCCACGGCGGAAAGGACAAACAACGCCACCAATCCAAAGAACCACCAGGTCTGCCAGAACCGCACCACCACAAAGTCCTCGAATGAAGTCGCCATCGCCATATCGCTGAAAATCCAGCCGTTGCCGCCGCCCCAGTGCCGGAGGCGGATCTCGTCAAAGGAAGCGTTGGCCTTGAACTTCGTGGTGATGATCTCCGGCTGGTTTTCCGCCGTGGCCCCGTGGCTGAGGTTGGGCTCAAGCCAGGTGGTCACCAGATCATCCCCGCCGGGCACGTATTGCACCCGGAAGACAATCGTCCGGGGATGGTTGTGGTCCGGCAATTCGTAAGGCATGCGAACCCCCATGGCCGCGGCTTCCGGATGGGCGGACCTTAAATTAAATTCTCCGGCGTCTTCGGCGAACCGGTTGGATGGCCCGGTTTCCGCCGTATAGGCCGCCGAATATCCCCAGGCCTCCAGGGCATTGCCGACCCCCAGCCGGAACTGGTTGCTTTCCACCAGTTGAAACAGGGCGGCATATGGCTCGTCTTTGGCGTCGGAAAGCGGGTCAACCTTGAACTTGAAATAGAGCACGTCGCTGGCCTTGTCGTCCCGTTTGACTTTGCCCCCCAGAATGTCCGATCCATCCGGCGTTGCATGAATGACCCGCGAGCCCGGATCGCTCCACAGAATTTTCCCCCGCGCCGGCAGACAAACCAGTGTCGCCAGGGACAGCAGCGCGACCATTGCGGTGGGGCGGTTCATGGGGAAATTATGCCGCCGCCCGGGCGTGCGCACAAGCGGCCAGAGAATAATTTCCTAGCACATTCATGCGGTTGCTTTCGCCGGCCGGATTTGGCACTAGTGGCTGATGATTTTAAAGTTTTCTCCGGCGTTTCGCCGTGGTTGCTCGGTCACTTTGTGCCTCGTCACCTGGTTGGCTGTCGGTCTGGCCGGAGCCAGGCCATCCGATTTCATCACCGGCAAAGTTCGCGTGCAGCTCCTGTCCGATTCGCTGGTAAGGCTGGAGGTGAATGGTCCGGGCGGTTTTGAGAACCGGAAAACGTTTCAGGTGGTGAATCGCGACTGGCCGGGCACCGCTTTTACCACCAACACCAATGGGAACGACCTCGTGATCCATACGGCCAACTATGTCGTTCGGGTTCCCGCAAATGCCGGGTCTTTGGATGGTGTTCGCGTCGAATCCACCGATGGCGCGACGTGGTACACGTACGACGGCAAACTGACGAACAGCCTGTGGCTGCCGGCGCCGGCGGACCAGCCGGTGGTCTGGTCGTTCGCTGACTCGCCGCGGCTGGTTCCGCCACCTTGGGGATTGACGCCGCCGCCCAAGCCGATGACGAACGGCGGCTGGGACCTGGGTAATCCCGCATCGGGCGGGACGCCGGACGTTTACGTTTTTGTTCCGCGCGGCGATTACCGGCAGTTGCGAAAGGATTTTCTCAAGCTGACCGGCCCGACGGAAATGATGCCGCTGTTCGCCTTCGGCGCGTTCGACAGCCGCTGGTATGATTACAGCGAAGCGACGGCGTTGCAGCAGGTTGACGATTACCGCGCGCATCACATTCCGCTGGACGTGCTCGTGGTGGACACCGGCTGGCGGGCGGGCGCGTCCACCGGTTATCAACCGAACACGAATTTTTTTCCGGACCTGCCGCGATTTTTTCGGGAAGCCCACGCCAAAAATGTCCGCGTTCTGTTCAATGACCATCCCGAACCGCTGAACACCAACGTAACCGGGCTGGACGCGAAGGAATTGAATTACCGGTTCAACGGTTTGGCTGGGCTGTTGAACGACGGGCTCGACATCTGGTGGTATGACCGCAACTGGTGGGTCGCGCTGGTGCCCCCCGCGCCGAACCTGCGCAAGGAAGTCTGGGGCATGCGGCTCTATCACGACACGACCGCGCGGATCCGCCCGGAGCAGCGTCCGCTCATCATGGCCAACGTGGACGGCATTGACAACGGCCTCCGCAAACGCCCGATGAATGTGGCCGCGCACCGGTTTCCGTTCCAGTGGACGGGCGACATCGGGCCGGGCTGGGAATTTTTGCGGCACGCGGTGGAGAACGCAGTTTATTCCGGGGTGCAGTCGCTGTTTCCTTATGAGAGCGACGATTTGGGCGGCCACGTGGCCAATCCGACGCCGGAGGAATACATCCGCTGGATTGAATACGGCGCTCTCTCGCCGGTTTATCGCCCGCATTGCACGCACAATTTGAAGCGGATGCCGTGGGTGTTTGGTCCGGAAGCCGAGAACGTGGCGCGGCGGTTCGTGGACCTGCGTTACCGGCTGTTGCCGGTGTTTTACGCCGCCGCCCACGAAAATTATGAAACCGGCGAACCGCTCCTCCGCCGGCTCGACCTGGATTATCCGGATTTCGCCGAAGCCGGTCGCAATGATGAATATCTGCTGGGCAAAAACATCCTGGTCGCGCCGGGGCTGCAAGGCTCGTTGCAAATCGTGCCGGGGGAATGGTTGAACACCCCGGACGGCCAGCCGGGTTTGTCGGCGGAGTTTTTCTCCAACCCGGAGCTTTCCGGCGCGCCGGCTTTGACGCGGACGGATGCGGTGGTGGATTTTGATTGGAGCAAAATCAGTCCCGCACCGGGTCTGCCGACCACCAATTATACGGCGCGCTGGACGGGAACCATCGAAGTGCCGGCGTCAATCGGTGACGTCGTGCTGGCGGCGGTGGCGGACGACGGCGCGCGGGTGTGGATTGACGGCCGGCTGGTCATTGACGCCTGGGGACCGCACGCGGCGACGACCTCGGAGGCAACCGCCGTGTTGACGGCCGGGCCGCCGCACCAGTTGCGCATCGAGTACCTGCAATTGGAATACAGCGCGGTCATGAAACTGCAATGGCGGTCGGTCAAGGCCGGTTCCGCCCTGCGCATTGCCTGGCTGCCGCCGGGAAACTGGATGGATGCCTGGACGGGTAGAATGATTTCCGGCCCGGTCATGGTGACGAACGATGTTCCGCTGGGTCAGATTTCCATTTACATCAAATCGGGTGCGGTGCTGCCGCTGGCGCCGGAGATGCAATACACCGGACAATTGCCGTGGGACCCCGTCACGCTCGATTTGTATCCTTGTGCCGGTGAAACCAATTCCGCGACGTTGTATGAAGACGACACGCTGACGACGGCGTACCAGCGTGGAGAATTTCGGAACACCCTCATTGCTGCGTCGGCTGACGATGCGGACCGGACAGTTCGCGTAAAAATCGGAGCTGCCACCGGGACTTTCCACGGCGCCTCGAAAACGCGGGCCTGGGTTTTGCGCATTCATCCGCCGGCGGATTGGCCGAAGGATCTGGCGCCCGCACAGGTCAAGGCCAACGGCAAAAAAATCAACGTCCCCATTCATCGGCTCAACCGCGACGTGACGGCCATGCCCTTTGGCGACCAGACCGGCGCGCCGGATGCGGAGGTGTTTGAAGTGAGCCTGCCGCCCGCGCCGGTTTTACATCAGCAATCGGTTGACATTCAATTCACGCCAGCACATTGAAACATTGCAGGACCTCGACGCCTGGCGGGGGAAACCCAACAAACAGATCTCAACCGCAAGGAACGCAAAGCATGCAAAGAATTTTTAACCGCGGATGCACGCGGAT
>Ga0181539_1002931_pt1 | contig 16380 bp, 14 predicted proteins | sample PEATcosm2014_Bin_46_FD_119767 | JGI IMG/M metagenome (GOLD analysis project Ga0181539, IMG submission 119767) | Peatland microbial communities from MTU Mesocosm Facility, Houghton, MI, USA - PEATcosm2014_Bin23_60_metaG | ecosystem: Environmental > Terrestrial > Soil > Wetlands > Peat | place... | reverse complement strand
ATGACGGAGCAAATCTAGCCCCGCCCGACGAACGGCATCAGGTTCGCCATCACGGTCATGAACAGCACATTGGTGTCGAGCGGCAGGCTCGCCATGTAGACCACGGCGCGGCCGACATCGTCGGCGGCCATGCGCGCTTCGATCTTCTTGCTGCCGTCGGGTTGCAGCACGCCGTCGCCCTGCACCATGCGGTCGGTCAGCGGGGTCGCGGCATTGCCGATGTCGATCTGGCCGCAGCAGATGTCGTGGCCGCGGCAGTCGAGCGCGGTCTGTTTGGTCAAGCCGGTGACGGCGTGTTTGGTGGCGGTATAGGCGGCGGCGCCCGGGCGCGGGGTATGCGCGGAGATCGAGCCGTTGTTGATGATGCGGCCGCCGCGCGGATCTTGCGCCTTCATGATCCTGATGGCTTCCTGGGTGCACAGGAAGACGCCGGTGAAATTGGTGGCGACCACCGCCTGCCATTTGTCGAGCGGGATGTCCTCGATCGGCATGGCCGGCGCGCCGATGCCGGCATTGTTGAATAGGAGGTCGAGCCGGCCGTAGACGGCCTTGGTCTTGTCGAACAGCGCCTTGATCGCGGCCGGGTCGGCGATATCGGTGGGCACCGCGAGCGCTTCGCCGGGCGTCTGCGCGCCTTCCTTGGCGACCGCGTCGAGCATGTCCTTGCGCCGTCCGGCGAGTACGACCGCATAGCCTTCGCGCATCAGCGCGAGCGTCACCGCCCGGCCGACGCCGGTGCCGGCTCCCGTCACCAAAGCAACTTTCCGCGCCGCCATGATTGCCTCCCTGATCTGTCCCGATGAGGCAATATCACCTCTCCCCGCGCGCGGGGAGAGGTCAGAGCGAGCGAAGCGAGCGAGGGTGAGGGGGCCTTTCCGCGATTCTGAGCCCGGCGGATAGGCCCCCTCACCCCAACCCTCTCCCCGCAAGCGGGGCGAGGGAGGAGTTTCTCAGCTCGCCATCGCGATTTCGAGGTCGGGGCTGCCGACGTGGTAGTCGTCGGGCGAGGCGAGGCGGTCGGTGATGATTTCCGGCGTGCCCGGCCGGCCGAAGCGGTAGCCTTGCATCGAGTGGACGCCGGCGGCGCGCAGGAAGAGATGCTGTTCCGGGGTTTCGACGCCCTCGGCGGTGACCTTCATGCCGAGGCCTCTGCCGAGGCTGACCACCGCATGCACGATCGCGGCGGCGTCGGGCGCTTTCTCGATCGAGCGCACGAAGCTCGAATCGATCTTGAGCTTGTCGAACGGGAAGCGGCGCAGATAGAGCAGGCTCGAATAGCCGGTGCCGAAATCGTCGAGCGCGAAACGCACGCCGATGGCCTTGAGCCGGAGCATCGACAGTTCCGCGGTCTCGAGGTTGCCCAAGAGCGTGCTCTCCGTGAGTTCCAGTTCGAGCCGATTGGCGTCGAAATCGGTTTCGGTGAGGATGCGCTCGACCACCTCGACGAAGTCGGAACGGCGGAATTGCAGCGGCGACACGTTGACCGCGACCATGAGCCCCGGCCAGTCGCGGCCGTCGAGACAGGCGCGCCGCAGCATCCATTCGCCGAGCTCGACGATCAGTCCGGAATGCTCGGCGATCGGAATGAAGCGCGACGGTGGGATTTCGCCGTGGGTCGGATGGGTCCAGCGCGCCAGCGCCTCGACGCCGACCACGGTGTCGCCCGAGGCATTGACGATCGGCTGGTAGGCGGCGCGCAGCGTGTCGGTCTTGATCGCTTGGAGGAGGTCTCCCTCCAACAATTTGCGATTGGAAAGGTCGGCGTCCATCGCCGAGTCGTAGATGCAGGCGCGGTTGCGGCCTTCGTTCTTGGCGCGGTAGAGCGCCATGTCGGCGTAACGCAGAATGTCGGCGGCGTCGCCGGCGCGGCGGTCGATCACGGCGATGCCGATCGAGGCGCCGATGATGATGGTGTGGCCGGAGATGGCATAGGGCGCGCAGACCGCGGCGATGATGCGTCCGGCGATGGCCTGCAGCGAATAGGAGTCGGACTCGCAAGCCGTGATGATCGCGAACTCGTCGCCGCCCAGCCGGGCGACCAGATCGTCGGCCCGCATCACCCGGCTCAGCCGCTGGGTGACGGCCAGGATGAGTTCGTCGCCGATATGGTGGCCGAGCGTGTCGTTCACGTCCTTGAAATGATCGAGATCGATGTAGAACACGGCGGCCGACACGCCGCCGCCGCGCACCTCGCGGATCGCCTGTTCGAGCCGCTCGCCGAAGAAGATGCGGTTCGGCAGGCCGCTGACCGGATCGTGCAGCGCGAGATGACGCAATTGCCGCTCGCCGGCCACGATCGCGTCGCCGGTGCGGCGCATCGCCCGCATCACCAGGCCGACCAGAAGCACGATGCCGATCAGCGCCACCGCGATGAACGGCACGACGCTCGCCACGATGGCCGCGCCGGGCAGCTTCGGCTTGAAGGCGAGGCGCGCGATCACCTCGCCTTGCGCGTCGGCGAGTTCGGTGACGCGCTCGTCGCCGGATGGCGCCACCTGGTCGGCCTCGCGCAGGCCGTCGAGTTGCAGGCGGTCGCCGATCCTCTTGAGCAGCCGCTCGTCGATCGATTTCACGCCGATCACGATCGGCGCGCCGGCGTTGCCTTGCATGAGCTCGGCGTCCGAGCCGACCGCGACCGCCGCGACGATCGCGGGCGCGCCGAGGAAACGCTGGATCAGCGCGGCGCTGCGCCCCGGCTTGGCCGGATCCGGCACGGCGTTCACGGCGAGCACCCGGTCGGGCAAAGCGGGCAGGTGCCCGCGCAGAAGATCGAGCACCGGCGCGAAGGCGGTGCGCAGGCTGGCCGCGTCCGGCGCAGCGGCAAGGCGGGATCGCAGGGTTTTGATCTGATCGTTGCCGTCGACCACGGCGACGACGTCGAAGTTGAAATATTCCGCCATCTCGTTCTTGACGCGATTATCGACCCATGCCGGATCGTAGTCGTCGCGGATGTTCAGCGTGGCGTGCGGTATGGCCGCGACGCTCTCGACCAGGCGCAAGGTGCGGTCGCCGCGGTCGGAAATCGCGTGTCCGATGAGTTGCTGTTCGGTTTCGATCGATACTTGATTGGCCCGTTGGGCCGATGCCAGCACCGCGACGGCGACGCCGATGATGGCGATAGCGACGATCACGCCGATCGGCACGATCAGGCTCATGCGCGCCCGGTCCCACCGAGAGCCTTGCCGTTCCCCGGCGATTTGCGACGGCGCCGAAGGCACGCATCCACCCTTTGGACATTCTGTCTGGAGCGGAGCTTAGGGGGCAAAGATTTCAAATCACTTGCGATTTGACCGCGCTATGGCTCGACGCGAGCGGCCGGTCCGGTTCGCTAATGGCGAGTTAAAGGCGACGGGCGGGACGCGGCGGACCGGTTTTGCCGGCGAATTGGCGCATTTCAGCGCTTATTGGCGTAGGGCGGGCGCGGGATGCCGATATGAGCGGCGCGCAACGCCGCCGACCATCTTTCGCGCAGATCGCTGAAATACGGTTCCCCCGGCTCGATCCGGTAGATCAGCTCCGGGTCGCAAGTGTCGCGGCGTACAACCAAGACATCGATCGGCATGCCAACGCTGAGGTTCGAGCGCATCGTCGAATCGATCGAGACCAGTCCGACCTTCAAGGCGTCGTACAGATCCATCTCGTAATTGATGGCGCGATCGAGAACCGGCTTGCCGTATTTGTGCTCGCCGATCTGCAGATAGGGCGTGTCGGTGGTGCATTCGATGAAATTGCCGGCGGAGTAGATCATGAACAGCCGCATGCGCTCGCCCATGATCTGCCCGCCGAACAAGAAGGAAACGTCGAACGAGACATCGGACGCTTCCAGCGCCTTGCCCTCGGTGGCGTGGATGGTGCGGATCACATGGCCGACGCGTTGCGCCGCCTGGAACATACTCGGCGCGTTCATCAGCGTTTCGCGCTCGCCGGTTTCGGGATTGTCGTAGCCCTCGACCAAGATGCTGAGGACCGATTGGCTGATCGAAAGATTGCCCGCCGTCGCAATCGCCATGATGCGCTTCTTCGGGTCCTTGAAGACGTGGAGCTTGCGAAAGGTCGAAATGTTGTCGACGCCGGCATTGGTCCGCGTATCCGCGAACATCACCAGGCCCTCACGCACCAGAATACCACAGCAATAAGTCATCGCTTCAATCGCTCCCCGAGCCGGGGTTTATAGCATCGTTCGCGGTTCGCAGCGCCGGTGGAAACGGGAGCAATTGCCGCACCTCGTTACCGCATCACTGGCCGACGGTGATCGCGACGGCGAGCGTCTCGGCACCGGGGCCGTAGCGCACCCCGCGCACCGGCGCGGCGCCGAGCGCGTCGAGACCGATCGCGACGCGCACGTGCCCGTCGGTCGGGCAAAAGCCGTTCGCCGGATCGAAGGCGACCCAGCCGAGATCGGGGACGAAGGCTTCCACCCAGGCGTGGCCAGCCTTGCCCGCTTCGACGTCCTCGGCGCTGCAGTAATAGCCGGCGACATAGCGGGCAGGGATGCCGAGGCTATGCGCCGCGCCGATGAAAATATGGCTCAAGTCCTGGGACGGGCCGTGCTTGCGCGCAAAGGCCTCCGCCGCATTCGAAGCCGCCTGCGTTTCACCGGAATCGTGGGCCATTTCCTCGTACAAACGGTCGAGCAGCGCGTGCAGCTCGGCGAGCACCTCGCCGTGTTTCGCCGCGCGGATGCCGTGCGCGAGTTCCCGGATCGCCGCGTCGGCCTGCGTCAATGCGGTGTCGCGCAGGAACAGGCTCGGCCCGAAGCGTTCGAGCGAGCCGCGCACGATTCCATTGGTATTCTGCGTCTCGACCTCGCCGTCGACCTCGACGGAAAGTTGGTCGAGCGGCCCGTCGGCGGAGAATACATGCGTCAAATTGCCGAAGGCGTCTTCATGGGCCGCGAGCCGGGCGTCCGCCGATACGTCGATGCGCCAGCGCACGACGTATTGGCCTTCGGAATTGCGCGGGGTGACCCGCAACACCTGGATGACGCCGGCGGCCGGCGGCTCGTAGCGATAATCGGTGCGGTGGGCGATGCGGATGCGCATACCAGGAATCAGTTATCAGGAGTCAGTAGTCAAATCTCGGAACAGGCCGAAGCTCGACGACACAGGAGTGCATTATCCTCTAGCTTCCGATGACTGACTACTGATTACTGACCCCTGTTTACAGCAAATATTGCTGCGAGACGGCCGTCCCCAGCCGGTTATTGTCCTCGACGAAATCGTCGATGAATTCGTGCAGCCCGGTCTGGAAAATCTCCTTGATCCGGCTGTTCTCCAGTCGCGCCCGCACCGTGCGGGCCTGGCGCTGCGCCGGCCCCTGGCGGCCATAGGCATTGGCGATGCGGTCGAGATTCTGCACCAGGTTCTCGTAGCAGGAGGCCAGTGACCGCGGCATCTCGTCCCGCAGCATCAGGAGATCGGCGACCAGCCAGGGTTTGACGTTTTCGCGGTAGACCCAGTGATAGGCGGTGAGCGCGGAGACCGAGCGCAGAATTGAGGACCATTGGTAATAATCGAGCGGACCGCCGACGTGCTCCTCGGCAGGCAGCAGCAAATGATACTTCACGTCGAGGATGCGCGCGGTGTTGTCCGCGCGCTCGATATAGACGCCGATGCGGGAGAACCAATAGGCGTCGTTGCGCAGCATGGTCCGGTAGGCCGAGCCGTCGAAGCGCAGCGACGACCCTAGCACCCAGCGCAAAAAGCTCGCGAACTCCTCGCGCGAGCGCGGACCGTTGCCCCAACGCTTGAGCTCCAGCCAAGCGCCGTTGATGGCGTCCCACATCTCGGAGGTGAGCGCGGTACGCACCGCACGCGCATTGAGTCGCGCGCTTTCGAAGCAATTGCGGATCGAGGACGGGTTGGCGGTGGAGAAGGCGAGGAATTCGGTGACGGTTTCCTCGTTGGCCTCGTTGTAGGCCTCGAAGAAGCCGCTGGCGCATCCGGCAGTGGCGACCGCCGACTCCCACTCATTGGTGGAGCCGACATAGGTGAGCGGTAGCGCGGTCAAGCGCAGCGTGGTGTCGAGAATCCGTGCGATATATTCCGCGCGTTCGACATAGCGGGCGAGCCAATAGAGGTTATCTGCGGTACGCGAGAGCATCGACTATTCTTTCTTCATCCGTCCAATACCCAGGTATCCTTGGTGCCGCCGCCCTGGCTCGAATTGACCACGAGCGAGCCTTTCTTCAGCGCGACGCGCGTGAGCCCGCCGGGCACGATGCGAATGCGGTCGCGGCCGGACAGAACGAACGGCCGCAGGTCGACGTGGCGCGGCGCGATTCCTTCCTCGACGCAGGTCGGGCAGGTCGACAGCGCCAGCGTCGGTTGGGCGATGAAATTCTTCGGGTCGGCTTTGAGCTTGGCTGCGAACGCGGCGATCGTCGCTTTGTCGGCCTTCGGTCCGATCAGCATGCCGTAGCCGCCGGAGCCGTGGACCTCCTTCACCACCAGTTCCTCGATGTGGTCGAGGACGTAGGCGAGGTGCTCGCTCTCGCGGCAGCGCCAAGTCGGCACGTTCTTCAGGATCGGCTCTTCGCCGAGATAGAATTTCACGATCTCCGGCATATAGCTGTAGACCGCCTTGTCGTCGGCGATGCCGGTGCCGACGGCGTTGGCCAACGTGACGCTGCCGGCCTGGTAGGCCGACATCAGTCCGGGCACGCCGAGCGCGCTGTCGACCCGGAACACCAGCGGATCGAGGAAGTCGTCGTCGATGCGCCGGTAGATGACGTCGACCCGTTTGAGGCCCTCGGTCGTGCGCATGAACAGGACTTCGTCCTTGACGACGAGATCGCGGCCCTCGACCAGTTCGATGCCGAGCTTGTCGGCCAGGAACGAGTGCTCGTAATAGGCGGAATTGTAGACCCCCGGCGTCAGCAGGACGACATTCGGCTCGGCCGACGCCGACGGCGGCGCGACCGATTTCAGGGTGGCGAGAAGCTCGTCGGGATAGTTTTCGACCGGCGCGACGCGGTAGCGCGAGAACAGTTCGGGGAACAAACGCAGCATGATCTCGCGGTTCTCCAGCATATAGGAGACCCCGGACGGCGTGCGGGCATTGTCTTCGAGAACATAGAACGTATCGGCGTCGATGCGGATGATGTCGATGCCGGCGATGTGCACGTAGATATCGTGCGGGACCTTCTGACCGTTCATCTCCGGGCGAAAGACCGGATTCTGGTATACCAGATCATCGGGGATGATGCCCGCCTTCAGGATCTCACGGCGGCCGTAGACGTCTCCGATATAGGCGTTGATGGCTTTGACCCGCTGCTCGAGGCCGCGCGTCAGCACCTGCCATTCGGTCGCCGCGATGATGCGCGGAATAACGTCGAAGGGGATCAGGCGTTCCTGCGCCTCGGGGTCGCCGTAGACCGCAAACGTGATGCCGATGCGCCGGAATAGCAGTTCCGCCTCGCGCCTGCGGAAATCGAGAACGTCGGGTTTGACCTCTTTGAGCCAATGCGACAACTCGGCATAGGCCGGTCGCACGGCGTTCCCGGTGCCCGTCATTTCGTCGAACATGTCCGACCCCGGCCCCCGCACTATAACAGATTGAGGTATCTATACTTTGTGGCGATTGCATTCGTAGCAAGCTTCGCGCCAAGTGGAACCGGCCGGTCAGCGGGCTGAATGTCCCGCCGGGCAATCATTATTGCCCATGTTTTAGGCAATTTGACCATCGTAGTAGCGATCGGGACGGGAACCGGCCCGCCGCGAGCTGGTATGTACTGTCGAATGGACGGCCTCATGATCGAAACATTAGTGATCCTCGGCATCGTTGTCGCGGCTATTGCTTGGTCCCGCCAGGTCGGCGTCGGCAACGTGCTCGCGCAATCATAGCGGCGCGCGACCATACCTGCCCTCGAACTGTTCGCCCGCCGTTATGCGCGCGGCGCGATCGATCGGGAAGGGTAGTTGTAGAAGCGCTGCGATATTTTGGGTTATCCGGGCGTGACGCAGAATAGCGTCCAGGCCCGTGCGCCTGCCCCGGCTGCGATCCGCCGTGCTTGAGCCTCCCTCGCCGCCGCGCTAGATGAGGACGGTGCACGGAGACCGAGCCATGGCCAACGCCGCGGTCAACGCCGACAGCGGACAAGCTGCTGCAGGAATAGTCACCGCCGCCGTGCTCGTCATCGGCGACGAAATCCTGTCGGGCCGCACCAAGGACAAGAACATCGGCCATATCGCCGAATATCTGACCGGCATCGGCATCGATCTCAAGGAAGTCCGCGTCGTGCCGGACGACGAGCCGGAGATCGTCGCCGCGCTGAACGCGCTACGCGCCCGCTACACCTATGTGTTTACAACCGGCGGTATCGGCCCGACCCATGACGATATTACCGCCGATTGCGTCGCCAAGGCCTTCGGCGTCGCTCTCGCGCACCACCCGCGGGCGGTCGAGATCATGCGCGCGCGCGTCGCCGAAACCGGCGGGGTGATGAACGAGGCGCGCATGCGCATGACCCGCGTGCCCGCCGGCGCCGAACTCGTCCTCAACAAAATCTCGGCGGCGCCGGGTTTTTGGATCGGTAATGTCATCGTCATGGCGGGCATTCCGAGCGTGATGCAGGCGATGCTCGAATATGTGACGCCGCAGCTCAAGACCGGCACGCGGATGCTGTCGGAAAGCATGCGCGCCGATTGTCGCGAGGGCGATATCGGCACCGAACTCGGCGCGGTCGCGAAACAGCACTCCGACGTGGTGATCGGCTCCTATCCGTTCATGGATGAAAACCACGCCGCCAATACCCACGTCGTGGTGCGGGCGCGCGACCCGGAAAAGCTCGCCGCGGCGAAGGCCGCGGTGGAGGCGATGCTACTTCGCGTGCGGGCCGATCTCGCGCCAAAGAGCTGACCGCCGCGCCGGCGCGCGCCGCAATGTCATTGACGCAAGCCGCCTCGTGCTGCGCAATCGCGCTCATGATTCTTCCGATCTCGCCACCAGGCGCAGCATGAAGCGGCGCCGGATCGTTGTCGCCGCATTGGCCGGCGCGCTCGCCGCGGCGTTGGCGCCGGTTTGCGCCGCAGCCGCAGCGGTTAATCTGCAAGGCTTCGGCATCGTCTATCTGCACGGCAAGGGCGCTTGGCCGGGCGGCTTCGACGGCGGAATTTTGGGTTCGCTCGAAGACGAAGGCGCGCTGGTGGCGAAGCCGGAAATGCCGTGGTCGTTCCACCGCCGTTACGCCGCCACCTATGACCAGGCGATGGCCGAGATCGATACCGTGGTCGCCGGGCTGAAGGCCAAGGGGGCAAGCCGGATCGTCGTCGTCGGCCATTCGCTCGGCGCCAGCGCCGCCATCGGCTACGCCGCGCGGCATTCCGAACTCGCCGGCGTTGCGGCGCTGGCGCCGGGTCATCTGCCGGAGGTGGACCCGCTCAAGAGCTTTGTCGCCGATGCCGTGGCGCGCGCCAAAGCGCTGATCGCCGCCGGACAAGGCGACGTGCCGCAAAGTTTCCCGGACATGGCGCAAGGCATCCCGCTGACCACGACCGCGACGCCCGTCGTCTATCTCAGCATGTTCGATCCCGACGGTCCGGCGGTGATACCCAAGAATGCCGCGGCCATCGGGGCCGAGCCGCATCCGGTGCCGCTTCTGTGGGTCGCCGGCAGGCTCGATCCGATCGATCGCCGCGGGCCGGAATACGCCTTCGCCGCCGCCGCCAAGAATCCGAAGAGCAAGTATCTCGAAGTCTTCGCCGGCCATCTGACGACGCCGCTCGTCGCGCATCGGCAAGTGGTGGAATGGATCAACGCGCTGTGATGGCGCGGCCGTGGGCCGTCGCGGCGAGGCTTCTTGTCGCGGCGAACCGGCGTGCTTAGCTTTGCGGCATCGATTGCGGGCGGGAGCGTCAAGCGGTGAGCGACAGCGAAGCTCTGTTCAACGTATTGCGCCAGTCGGCCGACGCCGATTGCGTCGCCGCGATCGAAGGCGCGGTGCGCGAGGCGCCGGATCGCGAATTGTGCCGCGTCAATGCGCTCGATTTCGCGGGCCGACACGGCCTCGACGAGGAACGCGCCATCGCCGCGTTTCTGCACGCCGCGCGGCTCGGCCTATTTGAATTGTCCTGGAATGTGCTGTGCCCCGGTTGCGGCGGCGTGCTCGAGGCCGGCTCGACGCTGAAAGCGGTCAATTGCGACGAATACCCTTGCGGGTTGTGCGCCACCGGCTACAAGCCGACGCTCGACGAGATGGTCGAGGTGACTTTCACGGTGAGCCCGCGGGTGCGCCGGATCGCCGGCCACGCCCCCGATGATCTGCCGGAAGCCGAATATTATCGCCAGATTTTCTGGAGTTCGGGCACCGACCTGCCGGACAATCTCGATGAGAGGCTCGCCGAATTCACCATCGACTCGATCGAACTGCCGCCGGGCGAGAAGGCGGTGCTCTCGGTGCAATTGCCGAGCGACTTCGTCATCGCCTTCGATCCGGTGACGCACGGCACGCAATTCATCGACGTCAAAGGCGAACCGACGCGCGAGCGGCAGACGCTGTCGATGGTGTTCAACAAGGTCAAGGCGCCGGTGGGGACGGTCGAGATGCGGCCCGGCCCGTTGCGGCTCGCGCTCGAAAACCGCACCGATCGCCGCGTGCTGCCGACGCTGTGGATCGCGGCGGACGGGCTGCACAATCTGCTCGGCAAGCGCAAGCCGTTTTTGACCGCAAAGCACCTTCTCACCAATCAGACGTTCCGCGACATCTATCAGACCGACACGCTCGATCCCGATCAGCGCCTCAAGATCACGAGCCTGACTTTCCTGTTCACCGATCTGAAGGGTTCGACCGCGCTTTACGAGCGGGTCGGCGATCTCGCGGCCTACGATCTGGTACGCCAGCACTTCCGCGTGCTCTACGAGATCGTCGCGGCGGAAGCGGGCGCGGTGGTCAAGACCATCGGCGACGCGGTGATGGCGACGTTCCAGTCGCCGGACCGCGCGCTCAAGGCGGCGCTGCGCATGCGCGACGCGATGTCCCGCATCAATGCCGAGCGCGGCAACGAGGACCTGCTGCTCAAGATCGGCATCCACCAGGGACCGTGCCTCGCGGTGACGCTCAACAACACCCAGGATTATTTCGGCCAGACCGTGAACATGGCCGCGCGGGTGCAGGGGCTCGCGTCCTCGCGCGCCATCTTCGTCACCAAGCCGGTGGTGGACGACGAAAAAGCGGCGCAAATCCTGCAAAGCTCGGGGCTGCACCCGGCCGAGCAGCGCGCCGCGCTGTGCGGCATCGCCGATGAAACGACGGTGTACGAAATTCCCTGATTGCGCGTGGCGCGCGTAGAATGATATCGGCTTCCGGTTCACCTTCTTCTTCGCTGAAGTGGCGCCATGGCAATAGAAGCCGAGACAGAGCGACCGGTAAATCCGGAAAAAATATTCCCGGTCTCGTGGGACCAGTTCCACCGCGATTCCCGGGCGCTCGCCTGGCGGCTCGCCGCCGCCGGTCCCTTCGAGGCGATCGTCTGCGTCACCCGCGGCGGACTCGTGCCGGCGGCGATCGTGGCGCGTGAACTCGGTGTCAGGCTGATCGAAACGGTCTGCGTGGCAAGCTACAGCCACACCAGCCAGGGCCAATTGAAGGTGCTCAAGGACGTTGCCGCCTCGATCGTCGAAAGCGGCGGCGGCGAGGGGACAGGCGTGCTCATCGTCGACGACCTCGTCGACACCGGCCAGACCGCGACAGTGGTGCGGGCGCTGTTGCCGCGCGCCCATTTCGCCACCGTCTATGCCAAGCCCAAGGGCCGACCGATGGTCGACACTTTCATCACCGAAGTGTCGCAGGACACCTGGATCTATTTTCCCTGGGACACCGGGCTTGCCTTCCAGCCGCCGATCCGCGACGCCGGATTGTAGTCCGTGCCGCCGCAATCGGCTATGCTTAGGGCGAAGCCGCGACAGACCGGCGCCATAAGCGAGGACCCCCCAATGGATGCCATCACGCCGAAATCGAACCACGATTCCGCCGCGACCCATTCCCATGTCGTGCGGCCGGCCGCCATGGAATGGAAGAAGACGCGATTTCCCGGCTGCGAAGTGAAAGCCCTGTTGCTCGACAAGGACAGCGGCCTCGTCACCGCGCTGATGAAGTTTTCGCCCGGCGCCACGCGGCCCGACCACGAGCACGTCAAGATCGAGCAGACCTATATCCTCGAAGGCAAGCTCGTCGACAAGGAAGGCCCGGCGCAGGGCCTCTCCGTCGGCCCCGGCGAATTCGTCTGGCGCGAAGCCGGCAGCCGCCACGTCGCCTGGACGCCGGACGGCGGGCTTATGCTTGCCATGTTTCAGGTGCCTAACAAATTCTTCGAAACGGACGGTCGCGTGACCGATATTTCCGGCGCCGACTGGGACCAACTGTGGGGGCACGTCTTCAAGGACTAAGCGAGGGCTGAGCATGGCGCGCAGCGCAGTTTTGCTGCGACGCAAAGGTAGGTGCGATGGATATGACCCGAGACACGCTCAAACTACTGGCGCAAGCGGTGGCGATCGCGTTGGCGCTGACGGCCACCGCCGGCGCGCAGTCGCCGATCATGCCGAAAATGTCGCTCGGCGGCGACAATAAGCGCCCGCTGACCCCGGAAGAGAAAGCAAAGCAGGACGCACTCGACCGGGACTACAAGGCGGCCACCAACAAGATCCCGGATAAGACCGTCAACGACCCCTGGGCGACCGTCCGCCCCGCGCCGCCCGTACCGGTCACGCCGGCACCGGCGCCGAAGAAGAAGGCGGCGCGGTGAATAGCTTCCGGCACCCGCCCCGCGGATGCTAGAACCTGTGGCGCGGACTTGTTTTCGGGGTCCGCTCCACGGACCTCGTTTAGGGTCCGCACTGCGGACGTGGCGAAATGGTAGACGCAAGGGACTTAAAATCCCTCGGGAGTAACTTCCCGTGCCGGTTCGAGTCCGGCCGTCCGCACCATAATCGGACAAAGTAACTTCCATCGGGTTCTCTACGAGGCTCTCCTCGCGCCCGCTCAACCCGTCGAAGATGAACTGCCTGCTTTAGAGCTGCCCACTTCAGGAACGCGAATCTTCCACGGTCAGCGAACAGAAATGCCTTATTGATCGACGTGAATATCGTTGTCGCGGATCACTTGGCCCCAGCGCGCGATCTCGCTTTTGAGCAGCGCGCTTGCCGCTGCGGGTGATCGTTGATCCGGTGGAAAGGCGGATACATCCTGAGCCGCCCAAATCTTGACGATCGCGGGATCGGAAACAGTCTCCCGCAGCGTATCGTTGAGCGCCTTGATAATCGAAACGGGCGTTCCGGTCGGAGCAAACAGCGCCTGCCAATAGACGACGTCGAGTTTTGGCCCGAATACCGTCACGAAGCTTTCCACGCCCGGAAGCTCCGGTAACTTGTCTTTCGAGGTGACCCCATACGCTTTCAGGCTTCCGGCGGCCACTTGCTGCACGACCGATTGCGGCGTGGCGAAGAACAGATCGACATGGCCGCCCAAAAGATCCGTTATGGCCGGAGCCGCGCCGCGATAAGGGATTTGATCGATCGCGGCCTTTGCTTCCTGCGCGAACAGCGTCGTGGCGAGATGGCCGGTGGCGCCGTAGCCCGGAATTGCCGCCTTCATCCGTTGCTTCTTCATCAGTGCAACCAGTTCCATGAGGGTGTTCGGCTCGAGCGTGTTGCGGCCGACCAAGACCAGAGGATTGCGATTGACGAGCATGACCGGTTCGAAATCTTTTACGGTGTCGAAGGGGAGCGCCTTGTACAGCGTCGCATTCGCGGAAATCTGCAAGTTGTGCAGAAGCAGCGTATAGCCGTCCGGCGCCGCGCGGACGACTTTCTCGCTGCCGATGATCGTACCGCCGCCGCTGACGTTCTCGACGATGAAGCTCTGGTTGAGCTTTGCCGATAGAGATTGCGCAACCGCGCGCGCGGTCTCGTCGGTCGGTCCGCCGGCAGGGTAGGGCACGATAATGGTTACGGTCCGGCTCGGATATTCTTGCGCCGCCGCCGGCGCCGTGATGAAAAGCAGGCCGAGCACGGCGGCCGCAATGGCATCGAAATGCCTCGTCATGGAATTCTCCCTGTATCACCGAATTTTTCTTGAAGCTTACGCCTCGGGAATTATCGGCAACAAGAGGTAGTTCTGCCGCTCGGCGGCGAAATGAAGTGTGTTCGTGGTAGCGAAAACCGGGGCCGGTCGATCGGCGCGATCGATGTGGAGGAACGGGCCGACTCCTTTCATCGGATAGGGTGCGTTCGGCAAGGCAACATCGCGGCCGTCCACTTCGTAATCCTTGCCGCTGACGGTGAGTGCGAGCTGGTAGCCCGGCGGCACGACGATCGATGTCGGCCAGATCTCAATGTCGAGCTCGACCGGCTCGCCGGGCTGCAACGGCCGTTCTTCGTCGTGGGTGTGCCAGGGTCGATAGGGCAGCGACCGCGCCGCATCGAGCTTGCGATGTGAAGCGCGCAGCCAGCCGAGCCCCACCGGCACACGCGGATCGTTGGAGCCGATGAAGGTTATCTCCTTGCCGTCCGGATCGAACACGCGCAAGGCCAGGAACAGATCGGCATCGGTGGTCTGCGACGACACCCATAGCTTGGCGGCGACCGGGCCGGTGATTTCGATGCCCTTCGTCACCGGCGGGGTGCGAAAGGTCAAGCCGTTGCCGGTGGTTTCGTAATCCAAGGCCGCGGTGGCTGCCGGTAGTTGCGGCGTCAGCACCAATCCGTCGGGCTGCAAAAAATATTTTGTCCACTGCGTGCGCGCGAGCGGCCACTCGTTCTCGCCGCGCAGCACGAATTTTTCATGCGGATGGCGGATATTGAGCGTTACGCGCGGCTGCCGATTCCAGCCGGTATTCTCGCCTTTGAGGAAGTGACCGAAGAAGCGTTTCTGCAGCGCTTCGCCGTAGTTGCTGTAGAAATGAGTGAAGTGGGTATCGCCGTGCACCTCGAGCCATTTTTGTTTGGAGCCGGCATGCAGATAGCCCTCGAAATTGCCGCGCGTGTGCAGTCCCATGCCACCCCAATTGCCTGCTGAAAGGAGCGGTGCCTCGATCTGCGCATAGTCAGCGGTGCGCGCGGCGTAATAGTCGTCGGCGCGCCGGCGCCGTTTCGCTTCGCCGGGCGTGTCGGCTCGGCATTTGGCGAGATCGGCTTCGGGTAGCGTATTCGGACCGGCGACCAACTCCCCCGTCACTGCGCTTGTGGCGCCGCGGCTGCCGGTGCCGTGCTGGACAGTCGCCACTTGGCGCGGATACCAGCTGTTCAGAAAATCGCTGAGAATGCCGCCATGCCGGCACAGCTCGCGGTAATAATCGGACGAGCCTTCCCAGATGCACAACGCGGCGAGGTGCGGCGGCTTCAGCGCTGCCACGGTCCACTGATTCATCGCATAGTAGGAAATGCCATTGATCCCGACCTTGCCGCTGCTCCAGGATTGCGTGCCAGCCCATTCGACACAGTGATACAAGTCCAACGTCTCGCGCGGCGACCAAACGTCGAGCATGCCCGGCGAGCGCCCCGAGCCGCGCGAGTCGACGCGCACGCAAGCATAGCCGTCCGGCACCCATTTCTCCGGATCCACCAGCTCCCAGTTCTGGTACTTGTTGCTCGAGCCTGCCAACACCTCGGGCGCTGATTTGGTCAGGCGCGACCAATTCCCCTTGTAAGCTTCCTGGAACGACAGTCCCTTGGCGTAGGGACCGTAACTGAGAATGACGGGATAGTTGCCTTCTCCGACGGGACGAAACACGTCAGCGCGTAACACGACGCCATCGTTCATTTCGATCGGAGCGTCCCAGTCGATCTGCATGCCATCGCGAATCTCGGATTTGATGCCGTTCATGGTCGCGATCGCTCCGCCGCCGGAAAACATTATTGAGGCTTAGGATCGTGGGGTCCAGCGTAAATATTCGCGCTTTTCCATCGCGGGTCGTGGAGTTCGTCGATCGCGTCGGTCGGCAACTGGAGCCGATGCGACTGCCGCCACCGTCGCCGCTCGCGGTCAGTCGGATGGAGGAAGCGCTCGGCTGGCTCCATTGACTCGAAGCCAAGCATGTCGAACGCGTCTCGGCGCGACCGGACCGCACTCCGTGGCAGGCGATCTGCTGGCGGTTCTGGATCGGACGTGTTACAGCGATCTGGCGTTGGCAATACGGGCTTTGCCTGATCGCATGGCGAGCGAATGTTCGTAGGGTTTCAGCGAAGCGGTCGCGCAGCTTTGTCGTCGAACGTGTCAGGCGGGCAGGCTGCTTGAACAAATATCTTCGGCGCGCGGCCAAGCCACTGTGCTTGACAATTCCTCCTGATAGCGCCAAACCATGCACGATTGATTCATAAATATCGCGTGTAGTCGGGCAGGTGCCGCCACGACAAGGGCGCCGATCAGCTCCGGAAACCGTGAGCGCT
>Ga0181539_1002929_pt1 | contig 16387 bp, 11 predicted proteins | sample PEATcosm2014_Bin_46_FD_119767 | JGI IMG/M metagenome (GOLD analysis project Ga0181539, IMG submission 119767) | Peatland microbial communities from MTU Mesocosm Facility, Houghton, MI, USA - PEATcosm2014_Bin23_60_metaG | ecosystem: Environmental > Terrestrial > Soil > Wetlands > Peat | place... | reverse complement strand
CTCGCGATGCTGTGAGGGCCACCCGTGGCTGAGGCCACGCATGGAGAGCCGGATGCAGGGAAACTTGCACGTCCGGTCCGGAGCGGGGGATGAAGAAACCTGCCCTGGCGACAGCGCAAGGCGCTTCATCCCTACTCTACCGGCCGACCCGGCCGAACTCTCACTCTCAATCGGAAGGCCGCAGCCGGGCGCGGGCGGTAACGAATCGCTCGAATGCGGCCTTGCGCCCCATCCAGGAATGGCCCGAAGTAACGGAAAGGCGTTCTGGTATGCATACGCGAAGGTCTTCGCCGCCGCCATTGCGCGCCGGATCAGCTCTGACGTTACGCTCGCAAGGCCCGGGTCTCGTCGATCATACGCCCCTACCTCGAAGCAATGGCTGCCGATGCCGCGTGAGCTCCGCAACATCGGCAGCCTCGGTGACGGCGCGGTTCCTTGGGCGGGCATGCGCAGAACGATTGGATTTCCAGATTTTCCTGACGCGCTATGCGCTCGAGCGCCTGCTCTACCGGCTGAGCGTCTCGCCGCATCGCGACCGCTTCAACCTCAAAGGCGCTATGCTCTTCGCGACCTGGGTCGCGGAGCCATTCCGGCCCACTCGCGATATGGATTTGCTGGGCTACGCTCCAGATCCGCCCCGCACCGGTTCCTCTGCGAAGGCCGCGCCGCCGACCGGGGCGACGCGATGATGCAGGTCCGAGACCCTCACGATCAGATCGTCCAGGTGGTTCATTAGCGGCTCCACAAGTGGGAACACGGCGACCGCCGCCAGAATCATTTGGCCGTTGCGCTCGGGCTCGCGTTCGTCAAAGAACCGGACGGATCCGTCCGACCGGTCCAGCTTGCCGAACATGAAATTATGACCCAGCGCATTCGGATGGCACCGCTCCGAGAGGATATCGTAGTGCCCGCGGAACCCCTCCGCGCGCTTGTCGAAACGATCAATATAGGTCAGAATGTTCACCGCCTTCGTTTCCGGGGCTTCGCTCAGCCACTCGGCATCCCGGCACGAAAACGTTCCTTGTTGCGCGAGTGCATCCAGAGCGCCGAGATCCTCAGCGGCAAGCGCATCAGCGACCCGCTCGGCTAAAGCCGACATCACGGCCATCGTCTCCATGAGCGCGCGTGCGCTCAGGATGGCGGAGAGCGTGCGGCGGTTGTTCCAGGCGACCGACGTGCCATCCATCAGTGCGATCAAGCGATGCAAGAGCCCTTGCTGATGCACCGCGAGCTTCCATGCGATTTTTGACCGGGCGAAAGGCCCTGCTACGTTGATCTCGATCGCGCGCCGCTCGTTGAGGCATTCCAGCGCGGCATTCAGTTTCGCAACCAACGCCTTGTCTTTCTCCGTCAGCCGCTCGTCCCAGGCGAAAGCCTCGGGTTGCCGCAGGTAGGTTACGCCTTCATGGTCGTCCACGGCATTTGTCCACGTCGTGCCGAACAGCCATCGGTCGGCGTCGGCGTGGTCCTGAAGATGCAGCGCGGCAATATTCAAGGTCTCGAGCGCCTTCGCGCGCTCCAGATGCGTGGCAATTTTCTCGCCGTAGACGACCACCACCAGGTAGCACTGCCAGCCTTCCGGTAACATACTGGCCGTTCGCACGATTTGGCCAATCGCCTTGTACAGCTTCTGCTCCGGTTGGCCAGAGGAAGTGCCCTCCACCTCGGCGACGATGCAGCGCTTGAACACCTGGTTATAAGCGACAATGTCGGGGTCGCCTTCGAGATACGGCACCCGTTGCGCGGCGCACCACAGTTTGCGGTCGCCCACATTCACGCCAAGCGCCTCGAATTCCTGCCGCACCCACCGCGCGTCGGCTTGCATGTCCTGTTGACGTTTGCGTGCGGTATCGCTCTCGCGCGGGCTGCCGGTTCGCCCTTCTTCCGAGGGATCGATATCCACACACACGGACCAGCCGTCCTGCGGCGCGCAATAGCGACGGACGAATTCGAACTTTACGCGGGGCTGAAACATGCTGTCCTTTCCAGCCGAACCCATCAGCCTTGCGAACCGACGGTCATCCTATCGCATTGAGGTCATGTCCTCGAACGATGACACCTGTCTCGCCTCGCTTCGCATCAACGCCGCTGAAACACGGACCTTGTTGTCGAATCGGATGAAACCGGAGCGAGGTCAAGATCCCCAGCGACGGCTTCGGACCTCGTCAACATCCTCGACGAGGCGGCGCCATCCCGTACGCGGTCATGGTTCGTCCAAATTACCGCACAAAAAATCACAAACCTTCCGCTAGGTTCATCGTCATTTCGAGTGCGCGCTGACGATCGTCAATGGCCCGTTTCAGCTTTGCAGCCAGCTCTCCGATAGGGTCTTCCCCTCTGGCCTCTGCGGCCTCGACGGTTTCCCTGAGCTCGAAGCCATCCGATCTCCGAAGCGCCTCCAACTCTGCCCCCAACTCAGCCAGCCGACGCTTTAACTGCGCGATCCGGCGAATGGCTTTGACGATGCGGGAGCCGACGTCTTCGCTGACGATGGACTCAGGGTCCTGCCCGAACGCCTCGATCAACCGCTCGACCTCGACCAGATCGCCACGCTCGTAAGCATTGTTCAGCCTGGCCATCAGATTCGTCCGGCGCTGCCGCTCATGCTCCGAGATGGCGAGGTCCGGGTGCATGAGCTTGACGGCGCGTCGATAAGCCTGCTTCAGCTCCGGGCTCCGATCCGGGGCGGGCTCGGGTTGCGCCTCGGCTAGCCCGGCCTCTGTCGCAGATTTGTCCGCCTGACCCCTGGCTGCCTGGGCCTTCTCCTTCAGCGTGCGGTCTTCAGGTTTTTGCTTGGCACGGACCTCGGCGATTTGGGCGGCCAGCTCGTCGAGACGGGCATAGAGCCGGCCAACCGCTTGGTAATAGCGGCGCTGAAAAGCCGCAGTTTCAACCTTGGCTGTCTCCAGCTCCAGCTCGGCGCCGGTGACTTGCTCCTCAAGCCTCGCCTGCTCCTCCTGGTATCGGGCAAGCTCTATCTCCTCAGGCAGCAGCACAAGATCGCGGGTCATCCGCCACCCTCATTTCTCAGGTTCGATGACGAGCGTACCAGTCCCTGGCGCACCTCTGCGCCTCGGCGACCTGGTCAGGCGTCATCTTGGCGGCGAGCGCGGCGAGTGCGCGATCAAGGCCCTCATTGAAACGGCTCCATAGCCGAAAGACGTACCGGAACATATAGGCGGTGACGTAGTCGCGCCCGACGCCGAGGCCATTCTCGTAAATCTCGGCGAGCTTCGCGAGAGCGTCTTCTGCGCTTGAGACGTGGCTATTTTCGGCCACAAGCATGTAGTAGTGATGCGCCTTCGTGTAATCTTGCCGAACACCATCTCCAGTGAAATACATGTTCGCAAGCTTCTCCTGGGAATAGTTGCACCCCCTGTCAGCGGCGCTTTTGAACCACCTCGCCGCTTCAGCCGTGTCTACAGGGATTCCTTTTAATCCATAGAAATAGAATGACCCGAGATGGGACTGGGAACTCATTCTGCCCTGCTCGGCAGCCCGGCGCGTCCACTTGACGGCATCGGGATAATTACTTGGGTTATCAAAAGAAACCCCACCATCTTGGTAACAATAAAGATCACTAAGCATATCCTGAGCGAGAGAATCATGGCATTCTGCAGCCCGTTCGAGACAAGACCACATTTCCTCGCGTGCCCGCTCGGCGAGCTCATAATCGTCGTCGCCGTAGGAGAGGCAACTGGGAATGCAATTTTCTAAATAATCGTCCCGAAGAGCAGAGGCCCGCTGGCTGCCTTTCTTCTCCAGCATACGGATCACCGCCAAGCAGGCGCCGTAGTCGCCGCGCTCGAACACTTCGTAGTACCTCGCTTCTAGCTCTTCGTCCGACGGAAATTCCAGGCTGGGCGCCGGAGCGTTCCTGATCGCCTCCAAGCCCCGAGAAAGGAGGTTACCGGCGGGGCTCCCTGCATCAACGACACTTCGGGATTCCATTTTGGCTGGCAGCTTATCGTTTTCGGCCACATGACACCTCCGCCACGCAATCCCCAGTAACAATAGCCCGTCTCGGGCCACCCCGCATCCTGCCAGCCCGATCGGAGCAGTAAATATTTCGGCGGATTTACCGTGACGCCGGGCGAGGCCGCGTTGACGTGAGCGCGACGCGCGCCGCCGCCAAGAAGATTGGGCCAAGGGCCGACCTACGCCGTTTTTCCCTGGGGGAGACGAACTGGGTGCCTAGGTTTGTGAGGTTCGTCCATATCCCTCGTCAGAACAACGGTTCCGGCTGGTCATCCGCGATCCTGTGCTCGGCGCACTCCGTTACCGCGCGGCCTTGTCGAAGCCAGCAAATAGGGGGAAACTTGAATTCGAACCGGTGCCTATCCGGCGAAGCCCGGATAAGATAGGGGAGGTTTTAGCCGGCTGATCGGTTGTGTATCATCCAGTTGAGAGGGGCGTAGCTCGTCTGCCCATGCCAAACGACAAGAAGCTTCCAACAACCGTAATGACGAATTCGACCTTGCCCCAAGCGCACTCGAGTGGGCTTGTGGCTCGCGGCCTGTTGGCTATTCAGCGGTCGCTTGCGATCGCTGACAAGGATGACGCAGAAAGCCTTTTCCAGGAAGGAATGCGCTTTAGAAATGGCGAAGATGGGACACCTCGGGATGATGCCAAAGCACGTAGACACCTGTTGGCGGCAGCAAGGTTAAATCACGCTGAGGCTCAATTCGAATTGTGCGTGTTCCTCGGTGAGTATGACGAATGGTGTGAAGCTGTTGCTTGGTTAGAAAAGTCTGTTTCGCTGGCTTTTGGCCCCGCGCAAAAATATCTCGTCGAATGTCTGTCTGACCCCTTTCCCTCAATCACCGACCACCTTAGCAACAGCTATGATGCTGATCAATTATACGACCAAGCATCGGCCTGGTACGATCAACGAGCAACCGCCGGGGATGCAGGAGCTCAATACGACTTTGCCTTGATGTTCAGGAATCCGAAGGCGCCCAATTTTAGTCCTGAAAAGGCGCTGCAATGGATGGAGGCGGCGGCGAAGCAGGATCATGGGTCTGCGTGCATGTGCCTTGGGGAATGGCTGCTTGATGACAAGGACCCACACCAGAATACCGAGCAAGGCATTTATTGGCTCTCAAGCGCCGCCAAATTGGGGAAATCACATGCGTGTAAACGTCTAGGCGATCTTTACCTGTTCGGTCACATGGGCTCGCGCTATGCCAGCAGAAGCTTTTCACAAATTGTTGTGCCCGATAAACGCGTTGCCGTCGCATGGTATGGGCGCCAAATCGAACTTGAGAGACAAAGAGGCTCGCTCATGGGCGAAGATTCGCTAGGACGCCTGTATCTCTTTGGTGATCACGTCGACCAGAACTTAGCTCTCGCCGAGCAGATGCTTCTGCATGCAGCAACGGCTGGATATCTCTATTCGCAGAGATTGCTAGCCTCTGAGTATACATCGGGAAGGCGATTGAAGAGGGATACGGCTACCGCACTCCACTGGTTGAAGGCGGCTGAGCAGAACACCGATAGTGAAAAACGAATAGACCAATACCAACTGGGCCATTTTTACGAATACGAAGCCGATGACGCTCCAAATTACTTTGAAGCCATTATGTGGTATCGCAAAGCTGCCGATCAGGGAGACTACAGGTCTCAGAAAAGCCTCGGGGACATTTACGAATGCGGAAAGGGCGCGCCAAAAGACTACGTCCAGGCTTACAAGTGGTACCTGTTGGCTGCTGCCAATTCCTACGGCAAAGCCGGTATAAGGGACTTCCACACCGGTACCCTCCGATCCCGCGACTTCCTTGCGGACAAAATGACGGCGACAGAGCGTGCTGAAGCTGGAAAGCTTGCTAGGGAATGGATGGATAAAATCAAATCGTTGCGCAGCACATTTCACGAACTCGCGAGGGAAGGGTTGGAAGATGCTTCATGAAGAACCAGAACAGTCCGCAGCGAAAATTAGATCAAAACCATCGTGCATATCGACGACCATCCCAGGGTGAAAGGCGCTTTTCCGACGGCTTGAGTCGCTGGCGCGCCGCAGTCTCGGTTCAGCGACACCGGTTACTGTACAAAATCCGCTCCAAAAACGAAACAGTCATGTCAGCCGTCAGGCTGCGCAAAACCCATTTCGACCAGAAACCGAGACGGCTGCTTGTTCCAGCCGCGATAGGTCTTTGCACGGCTCAGGATGAGCGATTCCTTGGCTCGCGTGATCGCGACGAAGCAATTCCGCCGCTCCTCCTCCATTTCAGGGCTGGTGTCGCCCTTCTGGCGGCTCTGGAATGAAGGAAGTACATCTTCCGCAAGTCCGATCAGGTAGACGAAATCGAACTCACGCCCCTTCGCTCCGTGCACCGTCATCAACGTGACGGTATCAGACCGGGGCGACGGGGCTTTGGACCGCAATTGAAGTTGCTGCAAAAACTCGTCAAGCGTGATGTTGCGCCCGAAGTGCTTGCCGATATCACCGGAAATTTCGCGCCACGCAGCGAGATCTTCTGCCAAGTCCGGGTCGGCGCCGTTACCGGAAACCCGGCTGTTGAACTCCGCCAGAATCGCGTCGATGTTCTTCCTGAAAGATGCGGCTTCAAAATGGCCTGCAGCCTCAAGGAGGCTCGCGTGAGGCGAGGAATCGGCAAGCTCTCGCTTGGCCGCGGCAATCCACACATTGAGATAGCCCGCGCCACTGGCTTCCGCGTCCGACAAGACCTGATCGACTGCGATCTGAATATCGGCGAAGCGGTTAAAGGCATCAATTAGAACTGAAAGGTTCCGCCTGTCGAGCTGGCGCACAGTCTGAACGAGGCAGGCCACCAGCCACCTGACTTCGGCGGACAGGAAATCATCCCTGCGCTGTGCGATGACGGCGGACACATGAAGGGCCTGGAGCGCCTGTTGCATCCGCTCCAACAACGCGCGGGTTCTGGCAAGCACCGTGATCTGGCCCCATTGAGCCTTACCGCGCGCGTCGATCTCCTTTGCGATCTCTTCCGCCTCGATCTCGTCGGAATCAAAGGTGCGAAGCTGGATGTGTTCGGATTCGGGGAGCTTGAGGCGCGTCTTTCCAGCGACAAGCGGTTTCTTCGCTTCGGTGCGCTGGACATTGTAGGCTACCAGCCGGTTCGCCGCTACGACGATAGCCGGCGGGCAACGGTAATTCGTCGGTAACTGGATCAGTTGCGGCCCAAAGTCGGCACGGAAGCGCTGAATCTGCCGAAAGCTGGCACCGTTCCACTGGTAGATGATCTGGTCGTCGTCTGCGACGGCAAAGGTGTTCTTGAACTCCCCGCCCGCCATCGCGCAAATAAGCCGATACTGGGCGTCGTTCGTGTCCTGAAATTCGTCGAGCAGCCAATACGGATACGAGCGACGATAGCGGACCGCGATGGCGGGAAATGCAGAAAACAGACGAAACGCCTCAAAGATTAGCGAACTGAAGTCGAGGACGTTGAGCCGCCTCAGCTCGTTTTCATAAGCCTCATAGACCTGCGCAATAGCCTGCGCGTCAGCCCTGCGCGTCAGGCGCGATATTGCATCCTTCGGCTCGATCAGCAGGGTTTTCATCCGGTCGATCAGGCTGAGATAACGAACCCCGTCCGAGTCCCTGCCCGCGCGTTTTAGCGCGTCCTCTAAGACAGCCTTTCGGTCATCATCCTGCGAGTAGATGGCGAAGTCCGGCTTAATGCCGAGATGGATGCCATGCTGTCGAAGCACCTGACCGCAGAAACTGTGGAATGTCCCGATATTCGCGCGTCCTTCAAGGCCGGGGACAAAGGTGGCGACACGCTCCTTCATTTCGTCGGCGGCCTTGTTCGTGAACGTCAGCGCAAGGATGCGGAAAGACTGGTCGCGGCCCTCGTCTAGCAGACGTGCGATGCGGCAGGTGAGCACCTGCGTTTTCCCCGATCCAGGTCCCGCAAGAACCAACATCGCGCCGGCGCCCCACGCCACGGCTTCACGCTGGATGTCCGTCAACTTCACGAGCGCATTTTCGAGTGGATTTTCGGTCATGCCAGCCCCCGCAGGTCCGCAATCGCATCACGAAAGGCTTGCGGCATTCGGCCTGCGAGGTCCGCGTTCCCGCTCAACAAGGCCGCCAGCTCCGCAGCATAGGCCGTCTTGTGGCCGCGCAAGTGACCCAGCAACGCCGCCTGGTCTGCCGACGCCGCACCGCCGACGCCGATCTGCGTCAGCACGGTCCTGAGTTCGTCCTCAAGGCCGTCGGCAATCATCTGCGCCTCAAGGTCTCCAGCGGAATGAGTTCGGCAGCGGGCCGTCACAAACGCCTCCGGAAAATCTCTCGCAACAATGCTTTGGCAGTATTGGTGCCCGGCTCCATCGCCATCGAAAACAGAAAGCCAAGGAATGTCGAGCGCCCGCGCGAGCGCCGCGAAAGTCGCGGGGTTGCCGCTGTTCTTCGCGTCGATCACCGCAACGCCGTGTTCGTCGAGATTATATCCGAGTTCGCGCGCTATAGCGTGGACGAGCAGGTAGTCGGCCTGACCCTCCACAATGAACCAGCGTCGGGCAAAGAAGATTTCACCGCGTATACGACGCGCGCAGGTTTCCAGCGATCTCAACTCCTCGTCGCTGATGAAAAGCAGCGAGCGATCATGTAGATCACGCAAGACGCCGTGGATGACCGCCCTGTCGGCGTGGCTGCCGTAACACGTCAGTAAATCCCGGTATGGCTTCTGTTCGATCTTGCCGTGAACGGTTAGCAGCTCGGCAGCACGGTCATATTCTATCAACCCACCGCTTCCAGCAACGACGGCATCGAGAGCGGCTACATGGGGAATACGCGCGGAGTAGCTTGAAGGCAGCGACCGGACCTCGGTGCCGTTGTCGGTCAGCCGGACTAGGCGCAGGTCACGGAACGGGACGTACTGCACAAAATAGGGCGAGTGCGTGGTGACGATCTTCTGGCCAGGCAACGCGTTAATATGCGCCCACAGCGTGCGCGCCGCCTGCGGATGCAAATGCGTTTCAGGCTCTTCAAGTGCCAGCACGGGAGCACTGTCGGCTTCGTAAAGTTCGGCGAGCAGGTGTTCAACGAACGCCTGGAATAGGAAAATGACGGAGAGGCTTTGCACGCCTTGGCCATGTCGTTGCAGCGGAAGCCACGGCCAATCGGGTTCGTTGCGCAGGATGATCTCGGCCTTAGAGAGCAAGTCCCATGACTTGAGAGGAACAAGCCGAAGATCGACGCTACCATCCCGGTCGCGTGCAGCGACCCGCGTTGCGCCGGAGAGCGTGCGCGCGATTTGCGCGAGGCGGGGATCGGCTTGCAGCAGCTTCCTGTTCAGAAGATCAAGAACGCGCTGGACCTTGCTTTCCAGTGCGGATGGAATCTCCATGGCCTTCAGCAATCGGCCCCAAAACTGCGAGCGCGGCGAAAACTCGTCGTCCACGTCCCGCAGGGCGCCGAGGTAGAATACCGGCAAATACTGCCAGAAGCGTTCGAGATTCATGCGACGCGCCGAGCCGCCAACGAGCGGCGCGCGGCCCGCGTTCAGGAATAACCATGACGGCTGGAAGCTCCCCTCTGCCTCGCTCCAGGCGCAGCTCGCGCGAAGGATGATGAAGGTCTTGCCCGTTACCGGATCGGTTTGAACGATCTCGTCGAGGTCCTGTTGAAGCGCATCGGGCCATTCCCCTGCCCGCTGCTCCTCAACCCGAATTTCTATCGAGACGCCGGGAGGGGCTTTCGGGTCGGCATGTTCATCAGCGAGGTGGACATCATACTCTGTAAAACCGGTACCCTGTTGTCCCCAGCGTCGCGTCAGGACGATTCTGATGGCGTCGAGAATGGCGGTCTTTCCCGCATTGTTTGGACCGATCAGAACGGTCGTTTCATTGAGATCGAGATCGAGCGCCTTGATCGAGCGAAAATTCTCAATGGTGAGGCGGGTAATGCGCACTACATGCCCTCCCTGGAGAGCGGCGGGTCAGCGTGCACAAGCCGGGCCGTCTTCGGCTCATACTCGTACCCGGTGATCGTTCCGTCCCTGATTTTCTCGATAGCCTCATCGACCACGAAAAGCGGAACGAGGAACCATTCGCGGGGGATGACCAGCTGGCCGAAGCGATCCATGATCTCAATGTCGAGGCGGGCCGCCCCAAAGATGCGGTGGATCAGGTTCTCGAGCCGGGTGCGATTGATGTTGTAAAGCTCGTAGGTGGCGACGACCTCGACATCGGCCATGAGGAAAGTCGGGTCGAACTTCGCATTGGCGAGGCGACGCGCAACATCGCCGCCGGTGACACCGATTTTGTGCAGCACGTCACGATGGGTCGCGACGGCCGGATGATCGGATTTGCTGCGCAGCACGTAGACAACGCCGCTTGCCTCGTCCCCTTCCTCATTCTGATCGGCGAAAAGCGGACCTGCCGAGGGCTCGATGATCCGCCGGCCGGCCGGGTCTTGTTGAAGCGCCTTTTGAAGCGACCGCATGAGCAAATTGCTCTCGGTGCCGTTGTCGAAGATCACGCGAAGGCGGGCGTCGATGTTGCCGTGCTCGTTGGTGAACGATTCTTCCATCGCCGCGACATAGGCCTTCTGGCCGCCAAGGATATAGAACCTGCCGGGCGCAATCTCGGACTTACGCTCGAAGCGCCGGGTCTGCCGCAAGCCGGCGATGAGTTCCTTCTGCACCTGCCCGAACAGGGGCTTAAAGCTGTCGAAATCCTCGCATTTCTGGCGATTCGCAATCTCCTCGGCCGCACGCTTCTCCGCCGCAGACCGGACATGCCGGAGTTCCGTGATGTCGGTTGGCGCGGCGGCGTCCACTCCGAGCTGCGCCAGAAGTTCGTCATCATCGAGTTCGTTGGGGACGCTGACCGGGACAGGCTGCGCGCCTGCCAGAAGCCCTTGATGATCGAGCGGTTCAATCACGACACGGCAGTCGGCCCGCTCGCGCAAGCAATCAAGGCGCACGGCATAAAGGCGCTCGAAAATGTCGCGGCCCTCGCCGTGTTGCGGGGCGCGACCATGCTGTTCGACGAATCGCTGAATCTCCTCGAAGCCGGCGATGATCCGCTCCTCGCGCGGCGTTCGGCTCGACTCCTTCTTCGCCTCAACCTCAGCGCCAAGCTCCGCGAGAAGCGCGTCATCCTCATCGGTAAATTTAGCCACGCGCCGCCTCCGCCTTCATGCGTTGAAGGAAGGCCACGCCCTCGGCCATGCGCTTCTCCCAAGCGTCTGGCGAGGTGATCGAGGGCAGGCGGCCGCGTTCCTGCTTGAACTTCAAGGCCCGCTTGGCAAGCTCGCGCGCCTCCTCGATCGTGAGGTTGACACGTTTCGCCCCGATCACGGCCGCGACCTGCTTCAAGCTCTCCTCGCTCATGGTCTTGGCGAGGATGGCATAGGCTTCGCCGAAAGGGTTGATGCGGTCGATCAGGTCGATGTCCAGCTCGCGCACGTCCATTGCGAACTTGCGAACACCCTCGATGAACGCGGTATTCGAGCTCTTCTCGCCGTCGCCCTCGACTCCGCCCAAAGCGACGTCTTTGGCCGTCTGCGTAAGGTTCAGGGCGGCGACAGCGTGCTGGCGCACGGCCTCCTGATCCTCCTCGTCCAGCTCGGGATACTTGTCCTTGATGATCTTGCCCATGCGGAGCTGGGTCAGTTCCTCTGGCACCAGCTCGGAGTCGAAAAGCCCGCGCTCGATCGTCGACTTGTCCTGCACGAAGGCGGCAATCACTTCGTTCAAATCCTCCTGGCATATGCGGGCGGCTTCCTCACTCTTGGGTTCCGCCAGGCCCTTGATCTCGATCTGGAAACGCGCCGTTTGCTCGTTGAAGCCGACATTGCACTTGTTCGGGTCGTAGCCGCCTTCCCCATAGTCGAACCCTTCCGCCGGGCCACTCCCCGGGTTCTTCGGTTTGAACTCGAAGCGGGGCGCGAGAACCTGTTCCATGAGAAGGCTCGCAGCGATGGCCTTCAGCGTGTCGTTTACGGCCTCGGTGACGGCTTCCTCGGAGGCGTCCGGCTCGGCGATCAGATTGGTGAAGCGCGCGCGGGTCTTGCCCGGCGCGTCGCGTGTCGCACGGCCGATGATTTGCACAATCTCGGTGAGGCTCGACCGATAGCCGACCGTCAACGCGTGTTCGCACCAAATCCAGTCGAAGCCTTCCTTCGCCATGCCCAGGGCAATGATAATATCCACATAGTCGCGGTTGTTCTTCTGCTCTTGCTCTTTCAGCGCGGCGGAAACGCGATCCCGCTTGGCGGGATCGTCATCAACTAGGTCGGCGATTCGTAGGACGCGACCCTCGTGCGTCTTGACCAGTTGGAAGCCGGTCGCGGGGTCGGTTCCCTGCCATTCGCCCAACTCCTCGATGATATGCTCAACCTCCCTGATCTTGTCTTTCGTGCTCTCGCGCGAATTGACGCTCGGGATGTGGACAATGGTCTTCTCGGCTAGGTCAAGCACCCGCAATATGTCGTCGACATAGGAGCCAGCGTAGAAGAAATAGCCGATATCGAGCCGCTTCAAATATTCATAGCCGTTGAGCTGCTCATAGTAGGTGTAGGTGACGGTATCGAACTTCGCCTCGTCTTGCGGGACCAGGACCGCCTCAGCGTCGCCCCGGAAGTAAGAGCCGGTCATCGCTACGATATGCACGCGACCGCGCGTTATGAAATGGCCAAGATGCAGGCCGAGCTTGTTGTCGGGGTTGGCGGAGATGTGGTGAAATTCGTCAACGGCGATCAACCGATCGTCGAACGCCTCCACTCCGAACTTGTCCACGGCGAAGCGGAAGGTCGCATGGGTGCAGACCAGCACCTTGTCCTGGCTTTGGAGGAAGGCCCCGACCGAATTCACCTTTCCTCCATTGTCCGAGCCGGGCGCGTTGCAGAGGTTCCATTTCGGGGAAACGATCCAATTGGCCCAGAAGCCGAATTTGGTCAGCGGCTCGTCGTTGAAGCTTGCGCCAATGGACTTCTCCGGCACGACGATGATGGCCTGGCGAAGCCCCTGATTGTGAAGCTTGTCGAGGGCGATGAACATGAGCGCGCGGCTCTTGCCCGAGGCCGGCGGCGACTTGATGAGAAGGTATTGCTCGCCCCGCTTCTCGTAGGCGCGCTCCTGCATCGGCCGCATACCAAGGGCATTGGCCCTAGTCGAAGTGCCGTTGCGGGCATAGGAGACCGAGACGGAGGGAACTGATTTGATTGCACTGGTCATATGCGCGCCTCCGCCCTGCGTTTCTTGGTCGTTCCCTGTCCCGCTGTCGTCCTGGTGTAAAGATCGAACAGTTTTTCCAGCCGCTCGGTATCGTTGCGGAAACGGCGACCGATATAGATGCGCTCGAGTACTTCATCGTTGCGATCGTGCGCCTCGCGTAGGTCCGCGGGCATATTTTCAGGATCGTAAAGATCGGCGATTGTCGCCGGAAAATGCGCTTCACGCGCTAACAGAATGTCCTCCGCGCAGCGCGTTAGGTCGGCCTTCATCTTCTCTGTCAGCGTGGGAACGGGAAACGTGTTCCAGCCGAGGGTGTTGGAATACGCGAAATCGGTTCGCGTCCTTCCGCATACAGTCGCGATCCACGCTATGTGTAACCTCGATGCTATAATCGACAACAGCCAGATCGGCTCATCGTATAGAGCGAAACTCTGGCTGCTTAGCACGCCGCCAGCATCAACAATCCCAACGGGCAGAAACTCGCGATTCTCAGACGTGATTCTCGGCAAGATTATTGTGTGTCTCTGCGCGTGCTTCATCTCACGAAACTGATGGGCACGATCGGCCATCTGGTTGGCGCTACTATCCGGGCTCGCAAGTCTAAGGGCTTTCACCGCCTCTATGCGCTCTGCGACCGCCGGATAACTCATAGCTTCTGTTAGATTATTGTCTTCAACCCAAAGACAATAAACTATCTCTCCTCTAATAAAGTCGGATGATCCGTAGATTCGTCGAACAATCTTCGACTCCATCTCCTCTGAAAGTCCGAGCCGTCTGATGGTCTCTTGGCTCATCCTCAGATGGCCGCCATCTACAACTTTGTTACCGAAAATCATCTTCGGCAATGTAGAAATGGGTAAGCTTTCCTTGTTCACTATAATGTTGCGGCCTGGCGCCAGATAAGCGTTGATGTTGTCCGTTTGTTTTTCAATTGTCACGCCGCTCTCTGCAATTGAAAACAACCGCCGCAGCTTGCCTGCATGGTTTGAAATGCCGATGATAGCAACAGTAACACCGGCGTTATTGCTCGCCAGATTCACCCATTTGAATGACGTGTGTGCGAATGCGATCTCGTGCCCCGTCTGAAGGATCAACGGCCAGAGAATAGGCACTTGCTGTCCCTGACAGATGGAATTCGTGGCCACAAAAGCCGCTGCTGCATTCGCCCGCGTTCCATAGTCGGCGGCCTTCATGAACCAACCTGCGACATAATCGAGCGATTTCCAGCTTCCTGTGCGACCCTCGAAAATTTTCTGGAGGTCTTGTTTTTGAGAGGTCGATTGCCACGTTGACCCGAGATAAGGCGGATTGCCGCAAATGTACGTCTCGCCGCCTTCATTCTCGAAGTCAATCTGCGTCTGGTCCAATGGCGTGTTAAACAGGTCGTCGGTGTGCAACTTCACGCCCGTTCCTGTCGGCGGGCACATGCTGAGCCAATCCAGACGCAGCGCGTTACCGCAGGTGATCCAGTTCTGCGCATCAAGCGGCAGGAATTCGGCGAGGGCCAGCTTCTGCCCGCGATAAAGAACATCGCATTGATATTCCGCGATGATGAGAGCGAGACGCGCGATCTCGGCAGGAAAATCGCGCAGCTCGATGCCGCGAAAATTGGTGAGCGGAATTTCCGAGGCCCGATCCGCTTCGGCGCGCCACTTGTTGAGCTGGGCCTCAATCGCCCGCATTTCCTTGTAGGCGATGACAAGGAAATTGCCGCTGCCGCAGGCGGGGTCGAAAACCCTGATCTTCGACATGCGCTTGCGCAAATTGAGCAACATGCGGGGATTTTCGCCCGCTTCCTCAAGCCGCCCCCGCAGGTCGTCAAGGAAGAGCGGATTTAGCACTCTCAGGATGTTCGGCACGCTGGTGTAGTGCATCCCGAGCGCGCCGCGCTCGTCATCTTCAGCGACTGCTTGGATCATCGAGCCGAAGATGTCGGGATTGATTTTCGTCCAATCGAGATTGCCGATATGGAGAAGGTAGGATCGTGCGATACGGCTGAAATGCGGCACGTCCATGCGGCCGGAAAACAGCCCGCCGTTGACATAAGGAAAGACATCTGCCCAGCGTGGCAGTCTGGCAGCGGCACGATCCTCGATCCCGGTGTTCATGGCCCGAAACAACGCGCCGATGACCTCATGGGTGTTGGACGAGTCCCGCGCACTCATTTGCTCGATTGTCGCCGTGAACAGGCGGGTGCCGTTGAAGATGTCGGTGTCCTCCGCGAAGAAACAGAAGATCAGCCGCGCCATGAAATGATTCATGTCGGGGCGACGCTCGGCCGTGCCCCATTCGGGATTGTCCTTCAGAAGCTCGACATAGAGCCGATTGAGGCGGCTGGTGGCCCGGATGTCGAAGGAACTGTCGCGGACCTGTTTGACGGTCGTGATGCCGGCGAGCGGCAGGAAGAAGCCGAAATGATCCGGGAAGCCGGCATAGGCGCACGCGACCGTCTCACCGCTCGCTAGATCCTCGGCCTCGAACGTTTCTCCATCGGTCGCCAGAACGAACTTCGCCCTGGCTCTGGCGGTCGCCGCGCTGGCCTTCAGCGCGGCAAGCGTCTTCGTAACTCCGCCGAGAGCGGCGACGGCAATATGGATGTTGTTGGTCTGGAGGACGCCGCCAAGGTCGGACTTGTTCGACTCGCCCTTGCGCAGCCTCTTTATCGTCGTCTCCTTGTTGCCGAAGGCTTGCAGGAAAGCGAACGGAAATTCTCCTGCATCGAACGGTCGCTCGGCGAGTGCGGATATCGCCTCTTCAATCTCGACGGCGTTCATGCCTCCCCCCGCCTTTCCGTGGCCGGTTGCACCGCGGCGCGGAAAGGCTCAACCTTGATCTTGTTCGCCCGGCGGATGACCTTCGCCAGCTCATAGTCGAGTTGCCGGATAAGCCACTCGCGGGCCGGCGTGCCGAACGCCTTTTCCAGGCGGACGGCCATCTCGGGCGAGATGCCGGAGCGAGCGTTCAGCAAGTTGCTAAGGGTCTGCCGATCGACGCCGAGGAGTCGGGCGGCGTAGGTCACGCTCAACCCGTTCTTTTCAATGCAATCTTGCCGGACTGCCGTTCCTGGGTGCATCGCTTGTCGAATCGCATTGTCCTTCGTTCGTTCAAGCCTATAGTGATAATCGACACTCGACAAGCAGCCGCGGCAAGCTGTCCACCCATGAAGCGCAAATAAACGCGTCTTGTCGTCCGCCTTTATTTGGCGGACCGGAAATCAT
>Ga0181539_1002920_pt1 | contig 16429 bp, 13 predicted proteins | sample PEATcosm2014_Bin_46_FD_119767 | JGI IMG/M metagenome (GOLD analysis project Ga0181539, IMG submission 119767) | Peatland microbial communities from MTU Mesocosm Facility, Houghton, MI, USA - PEATcosm2014_Bin23_60_metaG | ecosystem: Environmental > Terrestrial > Soil > Wetlands > Peat | place... | reverse complement strand
ATCGGCTTCGAGGCAGACCGTGCAGCCGCTCTCCGCGCACGCTGCCAGCTCTTCCTTTGGCGGCAGCGGCTCCAGGAGCACCTCGAATCCTATCGATTCATAAAGCTCTTTCATTTCCGAAAGCCTCGGCTCATCCACCATGAAGCGCTTTTCCCATCCTTGACTCGCGAGATCTTCTTCCCGTTTTATCATAGTGGTTATTATAGCAGATTTTGGGTATCACGAGAAAGGTTCCTGAAGTAGTCGATCGTCTTTTTCAGTCCTTCCTCCAGGGGCACCTGCGGCTCCCATTTTAGGGAGTTCCGGGCCTTCGATATATCGGGGCACCGCCTTCTCGGGTCGTCCTCCGGGAGTTTCTTGAAGACGATCTCTGCCTGCGACCGGGCAAGGCCGATCACCTTTTCCGCGAGCGATCGGATTGAGACCTCCTCGGGATTACCCAGATTGATGGGTCCGGGGAACCCCGAGAGAGAGGGTCTGGTATAGTCCGTACCCTTCAGGGTCCCATCAGTTTCATAGTCCATCATCCGTATCATGCCTTCGAGCATATCATCGATATAGCAGAACGATCTTGTCTGCTCTCCGGTCCCGTAGACCTCGATGTCTCTGCCCTGAATTGCGTCAACGATGAAACTGCTGACGACGCGACCGTCATCGGGTCTCATTCTCGGGCCGTATGTATTGAATATCCGCACGACCTTCACGTCCACCTTGTTCTGCCGCAGGTAGTCGAAAAAGAACGTCTCGGCCACCCTCTTGCCCTCGTCGTAGCAGCTCCTTTTCCCGATGGGGTTGACGTTGCCCCAGTATTCTTCCGTCTGGGGGTGCACATCGGGGTCTCCATAAACCTCGCTGGTGGACGCCTGCATGATCCTTGCCCTCACCCGCTTCGCCAAGCCGAGCATGTTAAGGCCGCCGAGGACGTTGACCTTTATCGTTTTTACGGGGTTATACTGGTAGTGGATGGGGCTCGCGGGACAGGCGAGATTGAAGATCCAGTCGACTTCGAGCAGGATCGGCTGCGTGACGTCGTGCCGCACAAATTCGAAGGCAGGGTGGCCAAGGAGATGAGAGATGTTCTTTTTCCTGCCCGTGAAAAAATTGTCCAGACAGATTACCTCGTGGCCGTCACGGATAAGTCGCTCGCAAAGGTGGGAACCGATGAACCCGGCACCCCCGGTGACGAGAATACGCTTTTGTTGCGCATACGTATGGTAGCCGTACATAAACACCCCTTCGCCCGGATTGTCAGCCTTCCTTATTATATTCGAAGAAGATGACGGTGTCACCCTTCATCTGAGGACCCCGGGTGTGCAGGGGCTTTTGCGCGCATTATGAGGCACCGATATAAGCACTGAGCGCGTCCCGGCTTCGACGCCTATACCGGCCCGGGCCGCCTCGAGGTTTCAGCAGTCGGTCTTCGACAGGCTTGAGAGACCTGGGAAACTGTCGATAGCTAGGTTATGCAAAGGCCTCAGAATTGATCCTCTCCGCCGGAATCGAGTCCATTATGGATCCGGTAAAAGAAGAGCTAAGGATGATGCGCCCTTCATTACCTTTAACGGGCCGGGGCACAAAATGGGTACAAGTTAAGGGCGTTACATTTGGGCACTACGTGAGTCAAAATGCGGTAGGGTGATAAACCTGGGAGGGGGATTTCTCCCCCTCCCAGGTTTATCACCATGAACAATTCGATTGACTCTGTGCCGGGCGGTGGTAAGATGAATTAAGGGGTTTTGAATATCTTAGGGGTATAGAAAGAGGTGGTTTGAATAAGAGAATCCGAGAAGTCCTTATTATGATGGTCGCTCCTCGGGGAGTCGTACAAATAGTCTCCTTGACAGATAAAGAAATCTTACGCAAATAGCCGTCAAGTGAGACTGCTATGAGACGGAAAATCTTCTTTGCCTTTTCCTGGAATAGGGGTAGAATCGAAAAAAATGGAGAGATAGATTATGAGAATATTCTTCTGCCTCATGGCCCTCTCTATTTTAACCTTGTTTTACCTGTCTCCATCCTATGCCGGATGCCGTTGGGATTGGGTATGTGACACCCGTGGGGTCGCTGCACTCGGGCATCTTCACCCTTGCCACACACAACGAGGTAACGGGCTTTGAGCCGATAGGCCTTGCATACTTCTACAGCGATGAATGGGAGCATTTGATAGAGGAGGAGATCATGAAAAGAGCGATCCGCATAGCACTTCTGACGGCCTTCATCCTCAGCACGGTCTTAGGTGGGGCAGCACTTGCATCGCCCACGATCTATTTTAAGCACGCGCTGACAGGCAATACGGCCGATACCCTCGACGGTATAAGCCCCTTGGCTACCGCTACCCATCCTATATTGATGCCGGGGGACATAGCTTTTGTATTTTACGGCGGCCGGTTGTACGAATATGTGCTAATCAATTCATATACCGGCACTTCCAATCCTCCCGGGGTTGTCTCCCCCGCCATAAGCCCAGGTACAAACGCCTGGATACTCCAGGGAACGGCCGCTTATGTGGATTCGAGAGCGTTTGCTTCCCTCAATCTCGCCCACGCCGCAGCCGTAGCAACGGGGTTGCCGGTCAAGGTTCTGGGAACTTGTTCTCTCTCAAGCAATCTGACGACGACTGCACCTATCTCAGTCGAAGGTGGTGGGGTTATCTCACAGGGTTCGGGCGCTGCCCACACCCTCACCATCAACGGCCCTTTCCACTCCGATGGCCGGGTGTTTGTGGGCTTCTCTCCAGGTCAGGTCTCCTTCGGGGGCGCGACAAGCAAAGTGCGCCCCGAATGGTGGGGCGCTGTCGGGGATGATTCAACGGATAACACGAACGCCTTCCAGTGCGCCATCCAATCCCTCTATGCCCTTGTCAATGGATCGGGGGTTGTTGGGACGGTAAGGGTGGGGAAAGGGCAGTACGTAACCGGCAAGCTCATCGTGTCGAATCTCACCGATGCTGGCGGGATTCAGATAGTCGGGGAGGGACCGGCAGGGACGTTTCTTATTTTGAAGGCGGCGACCAATGACGTGATGTTCGACATAGGCGGTGCTACCTCGTCTTGTTTCGTCACGTTCGTCAAACTCTCGAACCTCAAAATAGACGGGAACAAGGCGAACCAGGCAACCGCAGCAGCATTGGTGAGGATGCGGCTGGTGGATCGTTCCTGGATCGACCACGTTCAGATTCAGAACTCAGCGGGCCAGGGCATAATTCTGGTCGGGACAACGGCTGAGATATCTGACAGCACAGTTTACAACTCAGGGGGCGATGGTCTTTTGATTGACTCATGCACATCGGTTTACATTCACCATAGCTTTATTAACGATAACTTAGGATACGGTATAAATATACAGTACACTGGGAATGGCCTTGGGACAGCACCTAATAACATCACAAGTGCCACGGCTCCTGTCTCGTCTCAAGACCTTGTTCATATCAGTATTAAGGATGACTACTTTGAAAAGAATTCTTCCGGGGATGTTTATGTCAATGGCGTAGACAATGTTTCCGTTGAGGATAACCGTATCAATCCTTTGCCTACTATATTTCCGGTTGATTTTGAAGGCATTTGCAGACGCGGACGTGTGATGCGGAACTTCTTTCAAACGGAAGGAAGTGATATTCCAACTGCGGCAAATGCTTCAATTGGCAACTACTTCGTCGTGAAGTTCGGCGCACACACATATAACAACTTCCATGGCTTTAATTCTGGGTATCATCTCGGAACGGACGTAAGCACGTTCTCGCTCAAGGATCAGGTACAAGATTTGGGCCAGAATTATTACGTAGAGAACACAGAGGCCCATATTCAGCAGTTTCGGGGACAGGAGATCAGCCACCAAGGGTCGGGATTCCAAACCTTCATCCCGACAGCCGGGGGTACGGGAACACAGAAGACCAACTACGCCCTGTGGTCGGAAGACCTGACGAACGCTGTGTGGACCTTGTCGGGAAGCGTTTACAAACCGATTGCGAACGTCAGCACCTTTGGAAGTCCGGCATCCCTTACGGATAATTCAACCCTGCTCAGTTTCGATCTCACGAGCGGTCACATCACCACCCTGACACAGACCGTGTCGGTGTCCGTGGCCTCTGGGGACCTCTGGACATTCTCGGTGTGGATGAGAAGATCACTAATAGGCGATGGGGCCGGGATATTTGATGTCCGGCTTAGGATACTCGATTCATCGAATCATATCCTTTCTGAGACCGATTATCGGCCCCTCGATGGATGGGAGAGGTTTGCCACATCCTTTGTGGCCTCAAGGACATACACCAGCCTGCAAGTCCAAATCTACAGGCGGTTCAGAGGCGGCTCTTATGCTGTGCCTCTTTGGGGAGCGCAACTTAACAAGGGCGATCTGGCTCCATACATAATGACGACGAGTGCCCCGGTAGCGGTAAATCCAGGGATGGCGGGGTTGAGTGTCACGTCGAGGGGCGACATGACCGTGTCGCTGGCAGGCAAGGGGCTCGTCCTCACAAACGCTGCCGGGACGATCAGGCAGCGGGTCCGGCTCAATGATACGGGTAATGGATTGATATTTGAGAATCCATAAGAACGTATATCGATCATAGCTACTATGCCGTAGGAGCGCCATGACCGGGGCATAAAACTCTTGCGATGACACAGAGATATGCCACCTTGCACCTTCGCACATGGTTCGTGCAGTTGATATCCTGGACAGCGCCCTGAACAAGCCCAACTAGACAAAAACTATACAGTAGACGGGATAAGGGAAATGACTTACTTCCATAAGTGGTGGGACCTCTATCTAACTGACAGCATAACATGGCGTGATAATGGGAGTTTAGCACATCACAAAAACGTGCATGCCCCCAAAAAAGCCCCCAAAAACGCAACTATCCCCCAAAAAGGGGTCGATAATGTTATTTCCCCACCCCTTGCCGGGTGTACTGCCCTATCCCTGGAAATTATATCACCTTTGACGCCTCCCCGCTCCCGCGCGGAAGGATGAGCACGGGGCGGGGGGCGGCACTACTTCACTTGATTATAGGCTCACTCAAGGAGAAAGCGAGAAGGCCCCTTACGAGCATGTTAGGGATAGCATCGGAGTCTTTCCGTGTGGGCTTGTTAATTAAGACATATCTCAACACTCCTTATCTTAAAATATAATAACTGAACCCCTATCAGAAAATATTAATAATAAAAACAAGGACATAGACAGGGACAAAAAGGAGCTTTGACATATTTTCCGAAAGGTATGTATAAGGTGTGTACATGGGCAAGCAAAGAAAAGCGAGAAGGGCGCAAGAGAGGGCTGCTGTCGTCGCTTTTCCGAAACGCTCATCGTAGCCCCTTTCGTTCTTTACCCCATGGCCACAGCTTCAAGAATTGTCGTCTCCGGCGGTACGTGGTCGATCCTTTCCATTTCCTCATCGTCCTTGCTCCATAGGGATTACCTGTACCCAACCACCGGGACAACTGGTCACGTAAGGGTAATAGCCTTGAGGATTCCGACAGTAATACCAGTAATATTGCGCCAGTCTATTGGGCGCGGAATGCCCGACAGACTGATACGGGCTTCCCGGTGTAGGGCTGTAGGCTGAAACCGGCGGCGTCTTCACGGCCCGGGCCTGGTCCTCCGGCCAACTACCGGGCGTCTGCTTGCCGGTCGCTTCGTCTTCTTGTTTCTCTGCCGGCGTTTCCCTCGGTTGTTGCGGGACAGCATTGTTTATCTGATCTTCGTGGGCGTTAGGGCCGCCCACATCCCGCGCCACGACCTCTCCATTCTCCATCTCGAACTTTTCTGTCACAACCGCTTTGCCAGAGGAGACATCGTTAAAAATGATAGTGATTGGTTTACCGGTACGCTTCACATATTCTATGGCCCATTCCGCCCCCTGTTTAGGCGTACCACCCAATTTTCCCGATTCATCGATGGGTATTCCTATTTCTTTGGCTATCTGGACACGAAGTTCCCGATCTTCGCGGGCGTTTTTTTGTTCCTGGGCCTGCGTGGGTGGCTGTTCCTGGCGTACAGGAGCCTCGCTCTCATTTCCTGGAGGTTGGTAATCAATGTGCCGACCCTCTTTTGGTCCGTAGACGGAAACGCCATTGACAATTATTTCAGTGCCTTGCAGGGAGATGTTCCCATCCACCTCACCTATATCCGTGCCGACCATGGTAACCCGCTGGCCGACACGCAAGTCTGGGAGATCGCCGGGACTCGGTTTCGTTTCCGGCATGTTGCCGTATGGTGGCTTGATCCCCATTGCGTTCAGAGCTATGGACGCTTGCTTGGCATGCTGATCGTTGAACGAAAAGCCCACAAAACCACCTGTCGGGGAGGATGTCTGGAGGCCGAAGACTTTTGTGTATTGGTCGAGATTCATTCCCAAAAAGCTATCGCGGTGCGAGAGATTTTTTATCACGGAAATGGTGCCGGTTACGATCAATTCTTTGCCTTTAAAACGGGGATCAGGATTAGAGTCGATATATCCTCCAAATCGGTATTCCTGCATCAGCTGCTCCGCCGTGATTTTGATTTGAGGCCGCTGTGTCTGCTGATTTTCTACAGAATCGCTCGTCACTTCCTGTTCCGTTACAGGAGACGGTTGCGAAGTGGAATGACTGAAAATGCTGAACAGAACGATGGCGAGAAACACTGCAAGAGCGCCTATGCCCCACGCTTTTTTTTGAGCAGGGGTCATGGAATTCCATTTGTTAAACATTTTGGATTCTCCGCATATGCTGCAACGTTTCGGGTACCAGGGAATGGCGAGAATCCAAATCCCGCATGTGATGATGACCGCGAAAAATGTTCCGAATCCCAAAGCCCGCTTGTGACCCGTCTTTTTACCGCAGTTGTGGCAATAAAGCATTTCCATAATGTTTTGCCCGACAAAGACAGCGCAAGGTGGTCGACAGTGGTGTTTGTGCCCAATTGTAGCATTGTGGAAAATGAAGTCAAGGACGAAAAAGAAAAAACGGCCCGAAGGCCGCAAATCTTGATGCCGTCATTATTCGTCCGTGGTCAAGGTTGTTCCTCGTGGTACGGGTCCCTCCACGAGCACCCGGAAAAGGTCCAGAAGGTGGCCTGATTCGTCGCTGGAAACGGCCTCCATAAGCCATTGAGCTTCCGGGTGAAGAGCATACAGTGCACCAAGGCCGGAGTCCCGATCCCAGCCGCTCACTACCTGATGGAAGAAATGCAGCAGGTCCAGGCCGGCGGGGATCCTGTGCTGAGTGCCGTCCACCATGGTCAACGTGATATACTTGGGAGCTAACTCTTTTTCAAGCGTCTTGATGCGCTTCTCGAAATCCTTCATGGTTTCTTACCTCCGTTTGTTTTTGAGAAGTTCGGCCGACTTCTCCAGTTCGGTCAGCCTCTCCTCGATCTCCTGAAGCTCAACTGTCTTGATAATCGCCTCCAGGACCGCCCTGGCCGCCGCCACACGGGCGCTTGAGGGCGCCGCGCTGTTCACGGCCACCTCTCTCAGGCACTCGACGGCTTCGGCAGCGATCTGTTGAAGACGATTCATGACAGCCTGAAGACTCTCCTTCCTGACCGCCCTGTATCGCTCTTGAAAGGCCGGGTCCTTCAGCCACCTACGGAGCGTAGCTTCGCCTATCCCGCAAGCCTTGGCCGCCCTCTCGATGGTCGGCTCCCGAGAAGCGCCGCTATCGCCGCCTCTTGTTTCCGCGTGATCTTGTCCCCGTGTCCTATGCCTATCATCTGCGCTCACCTGCCTCTACAGCGCCCCTCAGAATGCCATAGGAGCGCCTTTCCCGAAGCTGCCCGATGATTATCATTGTCGGCCGCGTTCTGCATTGTGTTGAAGCCTGTCGGCCGCACCTTTCTTAGGATCTAGGGCGCCGCCCAGCTTCCTGCTCGCCTTCTGCAAGCCTTGAATAACCTGGTCTATGATGTCGTCATTCAAGGCAATGCCTTTCTTTGTCGGTCTCCATTCTCCTTGGTCATCTTCGAAATAGACCCTGCAATCTACAAATGTATGCCCGTGGTACTCGGTTATGACGATCTTGATTTTTTCCATCGCATTCTTTTGAATCGACGCTATTTCCTCCATTGTTTTATCCTTCCGTTCGTCCCTCTCCTAAAGAGAAACGGCGATAGTCGCGACCCTCCAGGGTGGCGACCCTACTCCCTACCTTCTTGAGAACCTTCTTAAAAAGCTACTTACTACATACTTACCCGGTATTTCTTTTACAAAAACGGACTCGCTGAGATGGTCCTCTTTTACACTTCGCGGTATTTTGTTTACAGCATGACCGGTATTTTTTTTACACGTCATTCTTGTAAGCCTGCCTGATGATCTTCTTGTTGAGATACGCCCGATTCCAGTAAGAGGGTGGCGTCAAATAAACTCGCCACCACCTCGCGCCTTCATCGTTCGTCCCGGCGTCCTTAATCAGGAAGTTCTTTTCCAAGTCTGTGAGGGCCGTATAGACCGAAGGTCTTTTTATGCCGGCATAGTCTGCCATTGTCGATACCTCGGCTTCACAAAGGTCCCACTTTCGGCTCTTGAACATCAAATCAAACTCGTCCGGTCCAAAACTGTTTTCCTCCGAATCTTCTTGACCGAAATAAATATCCTGGTCAAAATAGCCGAAGTATCTCATGACGGGATATAGCGCCTGCGAGACGGGCCTTAGCTCCCGCCAGTTTCCGCCGTCGAGTATGATCTTGTGGAAGAAAAAAGACCGGCCTTTTTCATGTTCCGGCGGGAAGGTCATCTTGTATCGCTTCGCTCTCCTCCCGCGTTTTGTGACGTAGTAGGCAACTTCAAACCCAGGGAAGCCTACCAAGCCGTTTATCCCCTCCCGGACCTTCTTGTCTGTCCAGCCCGATAGCGCCGCTATCGTCTGCTCGCCGGGGAAGGATTCACCCGATTCATTGCAGTGACAAGCGATCACAGGCAAGATGCCTTTCGATGACTTTGGGAGAAGCGCCCAATTCATGTTTTCAACCCACTTTTTGTCAAAGCGGAAAAACAGGCCGTGGTTTACGAGTTCCGCAAACTGATACACTTTTCGCGCCCCCCGTGGCGGCCCGTTAAAAACTCAGGGAAGGCCGGCCGGGTAACCGGCCTTGTCGGGTGTACAGCCCTATCCCTGAGAGATGTATAAGAAACCTTGACGGCGTTCACGTCCTACTCTCCGCGTCCGCTCTGTCCGCAGATCGCGTCGATATCCTCTTCCCGCCATGCGGTGGTTCGCGGGCTTAGCTTAACGCCCTTCGGGAATATGCCGTCCCGAATACCTTTCCACCACGTGCTCTTACTGACAGGTACCCTTTCGAGAACTTCCGGCAACCTTAAGAACCGCTTATTCACCTTGCACCTCCGCGAAATGAAAAACCGCATGAAGAGCGTTCAGCGGACCGCGTTACCCTTCATAGCTCCATCACGAATGTACTGGAAAACGACACGTCTTTGGAGACACCAAAATGCGATTTTTTTGTCACCGAGGAAAAGAGGGGGAGGTTAGGGAATGAAATTGCGGCGCTTCAAGTAACGAACGAAATATTTGTAGTCGAATAAAGGATTGTTTTCTTTTACGTCTTCTGCGTCACGGACAAAAGCGCCGCTGTTTGATAACATGGAGTGCAGTCGCTTCAGATTGCTGTTATCCCGGCCCGATACATCATATCGGTTCACGAAAAGCTTACAAAGAGTCCAAAAGCCGGAATCTGCCGCATGCCGTTTGATAGCTGGCCTTTTGCCCTCCGCCTCTGCTACCCTTTTCAAAAACGCCCGGTCCTTCTCGCTCTGGAGAGCCGATCTCACTTCGATTTCAGTCCTGATGAAGTCGATACCCCTAAACAGGGAGTCCCATTCGATAAGCAGGCAAATTGCCCGGCACATTGCCGGCACGTCGCTTCCCTTGGCCTTCTGAATAGTCTCGCTTATGCGTTCCCCGTGCTTCTTACGATATTCCTCAAGCTGCCTCAGAAAGACAGCGTAGACTCGCCGGAGTAAGGGCGTATCCTCTCCCGGCAGTATAGACGATGCCCAATCGCCTGAAAGGAACTCAGTTATCCAGGGATCCGGCTTCTGAAAGTTTTGTTGTATGACGATTTGTATCAACAGGCGGTATTCATTCGCTTCGAGATAAAGCCTTCGCCGCAAAATCTCCCAAAGCTCGTCTGGCAAGGTTTCCTTGGAATTTGTGTCTGAGCGTAACTTCCATACTCCCCGCGTCGCTATTTCCAGGGCCATATCGGCCACGTGTTGCAGCATTTCCGGGGGAAGCTCAATGTTCCGTTCCACGTTCCACCTCTCCGAAAGTGGTTTCTCCGAAAAGAAGATCAGGGGAAGACGCCCGGAGAAAGCGCTTTTCGGCCCGTCGGCCTATCCCCCTGATAGGATTATATTAGACCAGGTCATACCAAGGTCTGTCGCTCACCGTATTGTTTTATCGCCTTCCGGGCCTTCACGGGTATAGCAATGAGCAATCCTTTTGACAGCGCAGATCTCTTTGATAGACCCAGGACGGTCCAACCGGCTGCTGCTCAATACAGCTGATCACACATCTTTGCCTATTTTCCTGCTGTTGTGTTCTACTGTCTTCGATTACCTTATTCGCTATACCCGCAAGATTGTTGGCTATTTTAGAGTATTTAGGTGCTTTTGAATCCAACTGTATCGATTCGTTCACGCCATTTGCCCAAAACATAAAACGACCACTCTTATCTATAATTGTCCTATTTTGGATGACCACACAGTCCATGCGGTTGTCCTTGAGGATAAAACATGTAACCTCCTCAAGATAGCAAAAACGATCACGGACCTGTTTTTGTTCAGCAGCGATTTTTCTTGCATTTTCTTTGCTTGGAGGGGGCGTTAGATGCTTTCTACCCCAGGGCACCCGTGGCATGTCTACCCTAAAAAACCGGTTAAGCGCCTCTTCCCTGGCTCCATTATTCTTGTACTCCGTGTAAAGAGTAACATTCTTAATGTCCATCCCGTAACCAGGATAAAGCCGCTGGGAGGGAATGTAGACGTTTTCATTCGAGTCTGAGTAAACGAGAATCGGTTCCCTCCACTCTCCGCCGCCAACAACCTTAGAAATTCCTCCGTTAGGCCCCGGAAGGATAGGACTGTCGAACACTTGGGCCGCCACGGGAGTGACTATCAGGCCAAACGAAAAGACGACGACCGCCATTATTTTCGTAACTACGTTGATACTCTTCATATTGCGCCTCCGTACGCGCATATCGTTTTTCGTTGTCGGTCTTTCCTTCGTCCATTCTACCACCACAGTGATTGAGGTCAAATTACTTTGTTCGTGCCGATAACCCGCTATTTCTGCCCCCTTTGCGGATTCCTCCATGTCCCGGCCTTTTTCACCTCTCGCTTTCCCCTAACCTTTCCTGTGCAGTGGCAAAACCTGTGCCCCCTGTTTCAAACCGTCGAGGTAGTCTGCCCACGTCTGCATCATTTCGCGGCGTCCTGCAAGGTGTGCCGTCCGGTTGTAAGCCCGTCCGTTCGGGTCCCTCACGGCGTGGGCAAGCTGATGCTCTATGTAGTCCGGCCTCACCTGTAGCACCTCGTCAAGGATGGTCCTCGCCATCGCCCTGAATCCGTGCCCGGTCATGGTCTCCTTCTCGTAGCCCATGCGCCGTAGCGCCGCATTCACGGTGTTGTTGCTCATTGGCCTTGCGAAGGACCTAACCGAAGGAAACACGTACCTGCTCTCGCCGGTCAACTGCTTCAGTTCCGTCAATATCTCTATGGCCTGAGCGCAAAGCGGTACGATATGCGGCTGCTTCATCTTCATTTTTTCCGCCGGTATGTTCCAGGCCCCTTCGTCAAGGTTGATCTCCGCCCATTCTGCCTGTCTAAGCTCTCCAGGACGCACGAAGAACATGGGGGCAAGTCGTAGAGCACACTTCACCACAAAATAGCCCTGGTAGCCCTCTATAGCCCTGAGAAGGGGTGCAACCTCTTTCGGGTCTGTGATTGCGGCATGGTGCCTTTCTCCTGGTTGCGGCAAGGCCCCCCGCAAGTCTCCTGAGCAATCACGTTCCGCCCGGCCCGTGGCGACTGCATATCTGAGCACCTGCCCGGCGGTGGTCCTCACGCGGTGTGCAGTGTACAAAGCGCCCCGGCTCTCTACGCGGCGAAGGACCGTTAAAAGTTCGCGAGCTTTGATGTCATTGACGGGCCGCTTCCCTATCCAGGGGAAAAGGTCATGCTTCAGTTGGGCCATGATCACAGCGGCGTGGCCTTGCGTCCATGAAGGGGAAAATTTCTCGTGCCACTCAAGGGCGATCACCTCGAAGGTCTCTGCCTCGGTAGTCTGTGCCTGTTTCATGGCCTTCTTCACGGCCCCCGGATCAATGCCGTTTGCGATCTGCTTCCGGGCCTCATCTTTCTTGGCCCTGGCATCGACAAGGGAGATTTCGGGATAGGGGCCGAAGCTGATTTTCTTTTCCTTCCCATCATAGCGGTACTTGAAATGCCAGTGCTTACCGCCCGAAGGAGTCACCAGAAGGAAAAGGCCCCCACCGTCGAACAGCTTGTATTCTGTCTTCCGTGGTCTGGCATTGCGGACCTTCGTGTCCGACATCTGAATAACCCTTTTGGACATTGACTTTTTCTCCTTTTGGGGGCCGCTTATTTTTTTGGGGGCCGTTTGCCCTCGGAACAGCCCCCAAATCGTCAGGATTACGATACATATTATAACACGTCTTCGGACAATCAACAACAAAAAACCCGCTATTTCTAACGGGTTTTGCACTTAGTTGGATTGTGTCGGATTCTTAAGTTATGCCTGGGACCGGAATCGAACCGGTACGGTGCAGAGCACCGAGGGATTTTAAGTCCCTTGCGTCTACCTATTCCGCCACCCAGGCATGCCCTATTTTATGCGGTTTTTCGGGTTGTGTCAAACAGGCCGTTTCTTCGGTTATGACTGATTTGTGACAACGGTCAAGAATCTCCACGCGTGATCTGAGACTTTCAGGGTAATGGTGGGCGTAGCGCATCGTCATAGCGATAGTCTTGTGACCAGGTAGTTTCTTCCCGCTGGGTGGCTCATTTTTCATTGACACATTCGAGTTTTGCCGGTCAGCATCTACGGACATACATTAGACGCGAGTATCGGCCTGATACCCCGATACTTTCAAAAGAAACGTTTCTATTGCACTGTTGACCACTTCCGGGTGCGTCACCGGGCCCATATGACCGATGCCCTCCAGCTCCAGTATTTTCGCGCGCGGCAAGACCGAGGATAACAGCGTGGTCATAGCCCTGGCAGGAGCGGTCGATTTCGTCCCTGACAGAAGGAGGGCCGGAACATCCAACGCCGCGAAGGCATCCAGGGGTGTCGCCTCGTGGAATGATGCGTACCATTCCGGACTCGCCGCACCCATGCCGGCGGCAAAAACCGAACGCCTCGCTTCGGTCATGCCCTTCCAGGCGCCGGGGCCAATCCAGTAATCGATGAAATACTCCGCTGCTCCCGCGTAGTCCCGTCCATCGATTAACCGTTGGGTTTCGTCCTGGTTGGCTGCTATATCTCGTGCGGGGGCACTGCAAGGATCATCGGCAATCAGAAGACTCCACAGCGCCGGCTCGAAGAGCACCAATGACAGCAGCCGCGGTAAATAGCGTACGGCCGCTTTCAGCGCTATTGCGCCGCCCCAGGAGTGTCCGATAAGGTGAAACCGATCGGAGGCCGACAGGAAGACAGGCTCCAGGAGGTCGACTTCGTCATCGACATGCATGCCGCGGCGATCCGGCCAGGGAGGGGTGTGGCCATGACCGTAAAGGTCAGGGGCAATGAGCCGGAACCTGTCCGACAGTCTGTCCATCAAGGAGCGCCACTGACCGGACGAGCTTGCGCTTCCGTGAATGCACACAACCGAAGGTCCCTGACCTGCTTCTCTATAACCGGGAATGGGTCTCTGCATGGCTTCTCGCGTCGTACTGATTATGAGTAAACTGGCGTTGGCGTCGGCACATTATACCAGAACAATTTTATGATATAAAGCCCAGTTCGTCTTCCCGATTACGAAGTGAAATGTTGCGTGGCCGCCTCCGAAGAAAAAATCACGCTTCCGGGACGCAGTCGTGAGAGCCGGCCCCTCACGGCTGCGGAAAGCCGGGGATGACGATTACCCGTGCAACAGGTGCAATGTCTCCGCACAGGTACCGCGGCGAATTCTCGTGTGAGATCCACGCTGGGTTTTCGTGTGGGCGGGATCGGCCAATACACTTCATAATCGCCCCTATTCTGTAGTATACTCCGTAACCGTCATGATGCCTAGAATGGGGTTCGCCACTTTTCGTCTGATTATCCCGGCCCTTTCGGTAGCGTCTCAGATATATCTCTTTGTCCGCGTCCGGAAAGCGATCCTGTCCTCGGGCATATCCCACCGTTCCAAGTCTCGCGCCGTCCTCCTGGCGGCAGTGGCCATCGGCCTGCTCTTTGCCATGAACGGCTACATCCTGGCCAAACCTGTCCCCTGGGTGGACCCGGCGTTGCCGGCACGGGCCGTGCTCTTTTATCTCCCGGCTGTGTGGGGCTTTGGGTCTATTCTCTCCGCCTTGCTTCTTTGCCTCACGCACCTTTCGGGTGGATTGGGGAGGATGGGTCTTCGACTCTATCGTCGGCTACTCGGTCAGGAGGCTTCCCCCGTAGATCCCGATCGCCGTCGGCTTCTTCAAGCCGGGGTTGCCGGACTCGCCACGGCGCCCTTTTTACTTTCTGGATATGGTGCAGCCTATGCCAGCAAGGCCTATGATGTCCGGGAACTCACCTTGCCCTTCGGCCGTTCGCTGCGGGTTGTCCAGCTCTCCGATATCCATGCGGGTGTTTACATGACACAGGAAGAGATACGGCGTTATGCCGACCAGGTTATCGCGCTCCGGCCCGACCTCTTTGTCCTCACCGGAGACTTCATCTCGAACTCGATGGTGTTTCTCCCCGGCTGCGTGGAGGAGATGGCAAGGGTTCGAGCCAGGTATGGTACCTTCGCTATCCTGGGCAATCATGAGAACTGGTATGGGAGGTTGAGCGGACTCCGGACGATCTTCCGGAAGTACGAGGTCTGGCTCCTGGTCAACGCACACCGGATGATTGAGACGGAACAGGGGCCTTTCGCGGTCGCGGGAATTGATGATCTTCACACCGGACATCCGAACCTGGAAGCCGCCCTCCACGGGCTGAATTCTGCCATCCCCACACTCCTCCTGTCCCATCGTCCGGAGATATTCCCCCGAGCTGCTGCATACGGCATTCCACTGACCCTCGCGGGCCACTACCATGGGGGGCAGATCAAGTTGTGCTTGCCAGGAGTGGCAATCAGCCCGGCCCACCTCATGACCTCCTATCCTGACGGCCTGTACCGGATCAATGCCTCTCATCTGTACGTCAGCCGGGGGGTTGGCACCACGTTCACCCCCGTACGGTTGAACGTCCCCCCGGAGGTCACCGTGATTAACCTTACTTAGCGCTTCGAGGAAGATGACGGCGCTGAGAATCACGAGCCGTCTCTTTTGTAGTCTTTTTGATGCCGTGGTGTTACCCACCGTTCCGTGAGTAACGGCCGGCAACATCTTTTCCAGGATTTCTTCGAGGAGGCCCGCGTACTGCTGCCACGGCAAAAAGGGGTGTCAAATGCCCTTCATGCTACCCTGCTCAAAATACTCGCGATGGTTTTGGGGTGCCATTTATGACCAACTTTGAATGCAACCCGGTATCAGGGGGAGGCGACGAACTTGAAGGGCGAGGAAAACAGCTCATTTATCAGCTCTCTCGAAAGGGTGCCGAAGACCCATTTTGAGAAAGAGAAAGGCTTTTCCGTGTAAATCAGGGTCGGCTTCCCCTTGATCTTGAGTGCGGTCTTGAGCGCATCGACGGTATCATAAAAATTTCCTATGGCGTCGATGAGACCCAGCTCTTTTGCCCGGTTTCCCGTGTAAATCTTGCCTTCGGCCAGTTCCTTCACTCGCTCCGGGTCCATCTTTCTTGCCGCGGCAATGTCCTTGACGAACTGCTCATAAATGCTCCGGACTATCCCGTCCATATACGCTCTTTCGGCCTGCGTCATCTCTCTGAAAGGCGAGCCCGCATCCTTGAATTCACCTGCTTTGATGGTGTTGCTTTTCACGCCTATTTTTTTGAGCACGTCCTCCACTATCATGAGCTGCATGACCACACCGATGCTTCCCGTGATGGTCGATGGATTTGCATACAGCTTTTCCCCGGCCGAGGCTATATAATAGCCTCCCGATGCGCAGGTGGAGCCCATGGAGACGTACACCTTCTTCTTTTCCTTCAGCTTCATCACTTCCCTGAAGATCTCCTGCGTGGGGCCTACACCCCCTCCGGGCGAGTTTATTCTCAGAATAACCCCTTTTATCGAAGAATCTTCCTTGAAGCGTATGATATCCTCCATAGCTTCCCTGGACCCGGATATCAGGCCCTCTATCTCGATGACGCCT
>Ga0181539_1002917_pt1 | contig 16440 bp, 12 predicted proteins | sample PEATcosm2014_Bin_46_FD_119767 | JGI IMG/M metagenome (GOLD analysis project Ga0181539, IMG submission 119767) | Peatland microbial communities from MTU Mesocosm Facility, Houghton, MI, USA - PEATcosm2014_Bin23_60_metaG | ecosystem: Environmental > Terrestrial > Soil > Wetlands > Peat | place... | reverse complement strand
GGGGGTGCCCTCCTCAATGGCGTTCAGAGATGCTTCAGCAACATCATTCTGAAGCCGCCGTTGCAGGAGGGCAACCCTGCCGTTCACCCATCACCTCAAAAACCTGTTTTGGACACAAGTGCCCCTCCCGAACCCATAATGTCTATGAAAAATAAGTAGGTTAGGGGGAATTTTAGGTGATCGCCATGGCCATCCCAGAAATCAAGTTACTGAAAGTAAGGTGGTTAATGAAACAGGTAATAGGCTAGGTCGAGGCAAGGAAAAAGGATGGTAAAATGAAGGGATTACCCATAATGTTCATGAAAGCAAAGGAGATACAAATTTGACTTAGCTCAAATTCGCCATGAACCCATAATATTATAGAAAAATAAGGTACTTATCGCTGCGAACCCATAATTCTGCTGAAATAAAAGGAGATAGGCATTGGGCGGAAATTATGAATTCTCAATCATAAACCAGGATAGCGGCGCTTTTCACCGCCCCCTGCGTGACACGCTATCCCGTCTCGGCTATCGTCAATGTCAGGTGAGAAGATGAATCAAGATGATGACCTTGAGAACCAAGATGTGCAAATCACAAATCCAAGATCACCCGATGAACCGATGGCCCGATGAACCGATGAACCGATCTCCGCTACACCCAAAACAATTCAGGATGATTGGTGGGGCCGTCGACGTGGCCGACGAGCTTTTTTTCCATCATGGGGCGCGAGACGGAGAGTTCCTGCCGCAGACGTTCCATATCGGCGGCGCTGAAAGGCGAGAAGTTGCGACCCAACGCTACGTTGTGCTCCAGCATTTCCACCTGGGGCATGCCCGATACGGCGGTGGTGACCGGCAAGCTCAAGGCGAAACGCAAAAGGGAAGTGGAATCGGTCTGGCCGGGTTCCTGGCCGATCAGCATTTCCTGGCCGAAGACTTTCATGGCGATCACGCCCAGTTTTTTCTTGTTGGCCGCCACCAGGGCCGTCTTCTCAAAACTACCGTTGCCGGAAGGATTCAGCGCCATCTGCACGCAGTCAAGCGGATGCCGCTCAATGGCCTGCGCCATAGTCGGGCCGTCGGTGTGGCTGGTCATGCCGATGAAGCGCGCCATCTTTTGCTCTTTGGCTTCCAGCAGGCCTTTCAGCGCGCCGTCGGGAGCTTCGAGCCTGGCCAGCGCGTCGGCCTTGCCCAGGTTGTGGATGTGCAGAAGATCCACATGGTCGGTCTGCAAGCGCTTCAGACTACCTTCCAGTCGTTGCAGAAAGGCATCGCGCGTGCGGTCGTTAATCTTGGTGGCCAGCCAAACTTCTTTGCGGCGAGTGGCCATGACCTTGCCCACACGGGTCTCGCTCAAGCCGTCGCCATAGGCGTATGCCGTGTCGAGGTAGTCGATGCCCAGGTCAATGGCGTGATTCAGCACCGCCAAGGCTTGGTCCTCGTCCTTGTACATCAGGAAGCGGCTGCCGCAGCCAAAGGCCAGAATGGAAACCTTGGCGCCGGTGCGGCCCAGCGTGCGGTGCGGCAAGCCCCCTTCCACGGACGAGGCCAGATTCGTGAGCCAGGGAAGATGGGCGCTCGTTGCGCTCCCGGCGGCAAGGCTTCCCAGAAACTTTCGTCGCGAAAAGTCTTTGCTCATGGCATCTCCTCGAAAGATTTGATCGATATGACGTGCCTGGTCGTGCTGCTTCACTTCGCGCTGGCCGGGCGGAGCACTCCGCCGAGGCCGGGTCGGCAACCTGCGTCTTCAGAAGTGAGACGGACATCCGCAAAGTCGCCGGTTTCGTCGAACGATCCCAGACCCACTTGCCCGCAGTTGAAGGTGCTGTCGAAGACCGAAAAGCGCGGCGAGGGGTCCTCGTCAACAAATACCTCAATGGAGCCGGATGGGATATCGCGGTGAACTCGAATCTTGTGCCAGTTCTTATCCGGCAGCACCGGCGCGGCTTCCATGCCGGCGAGGCGATGGCGCGGCCCGCCGTCGACGATGAAAATTCCGTTGTGAACATCCACCTTGGCGCCCGGATCAACGGACAGGTGCGTGTAATAGAAATGCAGTGTGTCCACGTAATTGAAAACCATCAGCAGGGACTTACCCTCGCGCCGTACGCGCGCCTGAAAAGTGAAGCTTCCCACGTTCGCCCCTTTGAGCAAAGCGAATTGCACGGGACGGCGCGGCAGCAGCGGCTCGCGGTTGCGCAACATGTGGAGGAAGTGCAGCGTTCCTTCCGTGCCGATCACCCAGTCCTCGGGGTAGGGGAATTGCCATCGGTCAAGAGACCCGGAAGAGAAGTTGTCAGCGAACTGGATGAGGCGTATCACCGGCCGGGCGCCGATGGGGATTGTCAACGCAGCCACGAAGGCCGCGGCCAGGAGGATGGATGGCAGAGCAATTCGCTTGTTTAATATCAGCATAGAAGCCTCGAATGCTGGCGCGCCCGAGACAAGATTATAAATCTTTTCGAGCCCTCGCCAGGATTAATTGCCGGGTATTCCGTAGCGCGAAACGAATGGCGCTTGGTCTAGGGGCGCGCAGGTGCGGAATTCATCTTGACGCGTAGGAAAGCTCGGTGCTAGGTTGCCTGCTTTGGTTTTAAGGGATGGCGAATATTGCGGCGAGGCAGAGGAATAAGGGGCGCTGTCGCCGCGGCCACAGCAAGCCGGAAGGGAGAATCAGGGTTTGACTCAGGTCCTGGGAAGAAAGTTTGTCTGGCGCGGCAAGGGATTGGCGGTGGGCGCGCTCCTGGTGGTATTGGCCGGTAGCGCGCATCCGGTTTTTGCCCAACTGAACACGCGCTTGCTGCTCACGACGGGCACGGAAGTTCCCGGGCACGGTGGGCTGGCCTTCGGCCCGTTTTTGAGCCTGGCGATGAATGGCAATCAGGACATCATCTTCCTCACCAGCTTGCGCAGCCCGCGCGTGGAGATGCGCGCCGTGGTGCGTTCGACGGGAGTCAGCTTTTCCGTGGTGGCTTTTCAGGGATTGCTGGGACCGTACCCCCGCACCACCTACGATACCTTCAGCGCCCCCAGTTTGAATGACGCCGGGGTGATGGCGTTCACTGCCACATTAGTATCGGACCAAGCCGATGTGCCGAAAGTGGTCGTGGTGCGGCAGGAAGGCTCGAAGCCGAGGGCAGTGGCGACCAACTTGGACGCGCCACCCGGCCAGCCGGGGGCAAAGTTTGAAGAGTTTTCGGCGCCGCTGGTGGGCTCCGACGGCAACGTGCTGTTCGGAGCGCGCTGGTCGGGGAAGGACGCAGGCAGTGGGTTATTCCTGTGGAGTCCGCGCGGCCTCCAGGCGCTCCGGTTGCCGACGGGATTGGAGCTTGGCCCCAAGGACCTGCTGGAGCCCTTTTTCTTTGGGCACGATGAGGCTGGCTTCCTGCGACGCGGCACTCCCGCCGAGGTTGCCACCGAACAGTTTTTCCGCGCCATCGCCATTCAGACTTTTCAAGAGTTGCAACCTCCGCCCGACCCCACACAAACCGGTGAACTGTTGGCGGCGCGAGCGGATGTGGGGCCTGTCCAAATGCTGCTGGGCTACCTTGAAAACGGCAGCATCCAGACCGCCTTGCTGGCCGGCGATCCCACCAAGCCCGTCATGGCCAAGCAATCTCTCAGCACCACGCCCCTCAAGCCCGTGGGAAGAATCCTGAGCCTCACCATTGGGCCCCGCGGCAATATGATCTTCGCCGCCGCCCCCACCGACGCGCCCAACGACTTGGCGCTCTATTGCAACTGTGAGGGTCAGGCCAACCGGCTGACGACGCCCGATGATTTCCTCCCCATCACCACGGCCGGACCGGGAAAGCCCATCCTCTCCCTCACCGGCGATACCCAGCAAACCATCGCCTTCATCGCCCCCACCATGAGCGGCGATAACACCGCCATTTACGTTACGGCAATTCATTGAGGAGGGTATAAAGTTGAAAGTCGAAAAGTTGAAAGCGGGCGGGGAAGCCTGCTGGGCGACTGGCGCTGGTCAAGGTGGAGGGTCGGGTTAACCCTCCATCTGGATTTGCAGGACCTCTCCCGGAAGCTTTACCAATCGAGGTCTGGGCGCGGATTCGATGCGGTCTATGGCGCTGACGCCTTGCGACCCATGGTGTTGAGAAGTTGGCGTCGGTCCGTACGCTCCATCCGTCTTTTCCCAGGAACCGCCGCCCTCGTGGATTCTCTCCATTCGGACCCCCAGCGTGCGCTCCAACTGAAGCAAGTCGGGGTGCTGGTCCCTCGCGAAGAGGGTCGAGGCGACCCCGCGTTCGCCCATGCGTCCGGTGCGTCCGGCGCGATGGATAAAACTCTCGGCATCTGCGGGCATATCGTAGTTGATGACGTGGGCGATGTCTTGCACGTGGATGCCGCGGGAAGCCAGGTCGGTGGCGACCAGGATGCGGTAGCTTCCCCGCTGGAATCCGGCCAGCGCCGCTGACCGTTGCGATTGCGAGCGGTCACCGTGAATCATGGCCGCAGGAAATCCCTGGCGAATCAGGTTCTTGGCCAGCCGCTCCGTGCCTCGCTTGGTGCGCGCGAAGACCAGACAGCGGCCCGTCTCTCTCGCGAGCAGGCGCTGTAGGACTTCCTGTTTGCGATCGTGGGCAACTTCGAACGCCTGGACGCGCACGTTTTCTGAGGGCTTGATGGTTGACCCGAAGGCCACCCGCACGGGGTTTCGCAGGTAATCATTTACGAGGTGGGCCACCTCGGCTGCCAGGGTTGCGGAAAAGCACATCGTCTGGCGATCCTTGGGCAGCGGGGCCACAATGCGGCGAATGGCGGGAAGAAATCCCATGTCCAACATGCGATCCACCTCATCGAGGATGAGGATCCGCAGGGCGCGAAAATTAATGAGCTGGCGGCCGAGATAGTCCTCCAATCGGCCCGGAGTGGCGACGACCAGGCGAGCACCTTTGCGGAGGGCGGTGAGTTGTTCCGCTTCGGGCAAACCACCGACCACCAGAGCCGCGGGCCCAAGCCGCTTCCCTCGAACCGCGTTGTATTGTTCTGCAATTTGCATGGCCAGCTCGCGGGTCGGGGCGAGCACCAGGGCGGCAATTCCGACCGCATCATTTTGCAGCAGGTGTTCGATGATCGGAATCAGGAATGCCAGTGTCTTGCCGGTCCCGGTTTGAGCGGTGGCAAGCACGTCCTTGCCGGCAAGCGCCTCCGGGATCGTCGCGGCTTGAACCGGTGTCGGGATCGTAAATCGCGCTGAGGCCAATCGCTCCTTGGTATATTGTGAAATCGTGAGTTCTGAAAAACTCTGCATTGATCTTTTCTTCTTTTCTCTGGCGAAGGTAACCGTTTCGTGCGTGCATACAGATGCCCGCGCACAGAAACCTGTGTGACCAGACTTGTTTTAGATTGCGCTGAAGACGTACGGAGAGAAACCGAAGGCGGAAAACATCAGCTCAAATACATGACCCGAGCAACCGCACCACACAACCGCGGTAATAAGCGCTAAATAAGTATAGCACATCCGTAGGCTTTTGCAATGAGTTGCCGAGATGTGCGCTGTCCTAATTTCAGATGTAGCGCCGGCTTCCAGCCGGCATTGAGCCGCCAAGATGGCGGCGGTACGTTTATTGAATGGCAAAAGTGCTGGCAACCATATTCACTTTGATCTCTTGCCCTGTTGTCGCAATCGCCAGAAGGTCACCGGTCGGCGCCATCGAGCCGGTAAGTCGTGGCCGCGCCTTAATCCGCACCGGCGGCCCCGCGGGCTTGACCGGCTGGAGCTCCCACTCCCCCCGACCGACGGGTGTGAGATGAAACTCACGGTTCACATCTTGCAACGCCGGCTTTACGCTCTCCGGAAATGCGTCGCTTTGCCGGGCGGTCTCCCATTGCTTGATCACCTCGAAAATCGCTGCCTTCCTCTTGTCCATGCCGCCCACGTCGCTGGAGCTCTGGGTCGCCTTGCTGTCAAAGCTGGTGGCCAAGGCAAACCCGGCATCGTACCCGGCCGCTCGCGCGCAGAGCCACTCGGCATCTTCCGGCGTCGTTTCCCCGCGCACCGCAAACCAGCCGAGCATGTGTGGAATGAGGTTGCGCGTGTAGAAAAGCTGGTTTTTCAGCCGGTAGAGCGTCTGGCTCTGGCGGAAGCCGGCATACCACGGTTCGCCCCAATTGTAACGGGTGGCGATGTGCCAGGTGAAATGGCCGGGATTACTGGCGTCGTTAATGACGCGTCCGCGCAATTCCGGCTTGAGGGCGTCGTACCACGCCTTGGTGAACAACGTGCGCCCGTATTGCCCCATGCCGGTGGACCAGTTGCCTTCCAAACCGTCGAGCGAAAGCTGTATCGCGCCGGTGTGATTGCAGAACGCCGCGATATTGCGCGCGACTTCCTGCGAGAGCGCGGCGTCGGTCAGAAACACCTTGTACGAGTGATCCATCAGCTTGCCGACGGCATCGCCTTTTCGGTGCGTGGCGGCTTTGGTGCCCCACGCGCCACGCTGGCATTTCAGCAGCCGCCACGGCGCTTCTGCCGAGACGCCGTCGTACCGGACCAGTTCCTCGCCGATGACGACGGTGTTCATGTCGGTCTTCTTCTGAAACCATATTGGATCGGCGACCGGGAGTTCTGTCTCGGACGCATCAATGTCGGCGGTGAGTTCGCTCGTGCCGATGCGTGCCAATCGCGGGTCCGGTATCGGCGTCACAAAGGGATCGTTCGGTGTGATGAAATTGGAGAGCGTGTGAAACCCGACGCCGATGCCGGCCTTGCGGGCTTTCTCCACGCAGTCGCGGAAGCCGTCCCAGCCGTGCGGGAACAAGCCGGGCTTGAGCTTGAAATGTCCCCAGGTCTCGAACGGTGAGCTCTGATAGAGGTACTTCAACCCGGCCCGCTGCGTCATCTCGATGGCCCGGTCAATCGTGCTCTCGCCAAAATCCACGATGAGATACGACGCGGTCGCCCCCGGCGCCATCTTCGCCCACGTGCCGTCCAGCATCGGATGCGGCAAACCTTCCGCCACTTCGATTTCGCCAAGGGTGGGCAACGCCTCCGTGGCCGGACCGGCAAACAACGCGATCTTGCTGCCGATCACGCCCCCATCGTCAAACGGCAGCGCCACGAACCTCTCATGTCCCCAGTTGTTGATGACGCGCTGCCGGTCCCGGTTCCGGCAATACGCCTGCAAGGTGCTGCCAAAGGGCGTGTGCTCGGCCGTGTCGCCGCGCCAGAGCTGCTGTTTCCTCAACTCGTCCGGCAAGCCGGGATACCTGCCGTTGTCGTCGGCCGGAGAGCCATCCGGTTCGATGTCGCTCTCGTTGGACGGGTACCCCCCCAGCGTCTTGGCGTTGAGCGCCTGAAGGCCCACGGCAAACTGGGAATCGCGCACCACGCCGACCACTTCGCCCACCAGATCGCCAATACCGATCGGATATGGCCCCCACAGCACCAGTTCGACCTGATTCGTGGTGCGCAACTCGGTCAACTGGAACGTCACGTGCGTCGGCTTCGCGCGCACCGCCACCACCGCCGTCACCCCGATGCCGTCGTAGTCGAGCGTCAAGGTGTTCCGCGTCGCGTCCCAAGTGGCGCGATTCGCCGCATGCAACTGACCGGCCACGCGCACGCTCAATACCGGCGCGGGTTGTCCGGGCGCGAGGTAGTTGCGCCCGTTGCCGCTGATCGCGCTGAACGCCCCCGTGGGATCAATGCTAAACGTGGCCTGCCGGGTTTTTAGAGTCAGCGTCTCGCCGGCCAGATTCAATGAACTCGCCAAAACTGCGACCAGCAGTAGCGTGGATGCTTTCATTCCATCATCTGCCGTGGACACTCCACTAAACCGTCAACTTCCAGGGGGCGCGGTAATCGCGGCCGAGGAGTTTTTGTGCCGCGGGGCTACCCTTCGTGAGTTTCTGATTGGCGACGTCCCACTCCAGGTGTTCCTTGGCGCGCAGCGCGACGTTGCCCAGCAGGCAGCAACTACTGCTGCGATGGCCGTATTCGATGTCCGACTGCGGGTGGGTGCGGGTGCGCATGCATTCCAGCATATTGCCGACGTGTACCAGCAGGCCGTCGTCGACCCGTTCCATTTTCATCACCGGCGCCTTGCCCAGTTCCTGACGTTCCGCCTGCCCGGCGAGCGGGCGGTGCACCTCGCGGTAATCGGCTTCCGACACGGGTTCCGGAAAGACCTCAAAGCCGTCGCGATCGAGAAACATGGTGGCGTCGGAGCCATGGAACTCAATTCCATATCCGTGTTTGTACATGGAATTGCCGTTGCACTCGCGATTCTCGTAGGTGGCGACGAAGGGGTGGCCGCCGCCGAACTCCCAAGTGATTTCCAGCGTGTCGGGAGTCTCGGTATTGTCTTGGATAAATTTCTTGAAACCGATGGCGGTGATGCCCGAGGGCCCGTCGGTTTGCATGGCCCACAGAACGATGTCCATCAAATGGACAGCCCAGTCGCCCGGCCAGCCGTTGGCGTAATCGTAGAAATAGCGGAAGGTGGACCAGCGATTGTCCGCCACGCCGAAGCGCTGGAAATTGTAAGGAACCTTGGGCGCGGGGCCGAGCCAGAAGTCCCAGTCGAGCCCGGCCGGCGGGTCGGAATCTTGGTACATGCCCTGGCCCTTGGGGTAGGTGTTGGCATAATTCCAGGTGCGCACGAAGCTGACCTTGCCCAGCAGGCCGCCCTGCACCAACTCCACGGCCTTCTGGAAGTGCAGGTTGGAGCGCTGCCAGAGTCCTACTTGCACCACACGGTTGTATTTGCGCGCGGCCGCCACCATTTTTTGGCCCTCTTCCACCACCACGCAGATGGGCTTTTCCACGTAAACGTCCTTGCCTGCCTTGCAGGCTTCCACCGCGGGCAGCGCATGCCAGTGGTCGGGAGTGCCGACCAGAACGACATCAATTTCCTTGTCGTCCAATACATTGTGAAAATCTTTAAACGACTTGGCCTTGCCGCCTGCCGCCGCCAGCCCTTTTTCCAAATTTGGCTGGTAGACGTCGCACACGGTTGCGACTTCCACACCGTGGTGCATAAAGTTCTTCATATCGTCGATGCCCTGCCGGCCCGTGCCGATGACCCCCAGCCGGATGCGGTCGTTCGCGCCCAGAACATTTCCCGTGCTGAACCCCGCCATCGACAGGCTGACGCCCGCCGTGGCAAAGGCTGTACGCTTCATGAAATCTCGCCGATTAATTTCGTCCGTCATGATTCATTCCCTCTTTTCCCTCTAGCGTTAGAAAAATGTGCGAACTTGCCTGCTCGCATTTGACGTGGAGTTTATATCGGGAAGTGGGAGGAAATTCAAGCACCTTCTCAAGGCAAAACACGTGGTGGAATCCCGATCCGTCACTCTTTCAGCACAAGATAGATGAGCACTTTCGCCTTCGCCTGTTCCCCCGTCACATCGCCGTGCAGGCGCAGCCATCCGCCGAACTCACGCAGCGCGAACGAATACACCCCCGGCTGGCGGATGACCAGGGGATCCCGTCCTTCATTGCACCAGAACAGGCCATCGGGAGAAACCTGCGGCGTGAGGGAGAGCGTACCTTGGAGGTCCATCGCACGAATAAACCAGCGCGCTTCGTGCGCCCAGGCGGCCTCGTAAGGCTCGGTGTCGAACGGGCCGGTGAACGTGGAGTTCTTCTCAATGACGGCGGTAAAGGAATTGTTGACCATGTTATGGGGTCCTAAACATCCTGCGAAACCAAAACCGAATCGATGAAAAGGAAATTGCGAACGGCCTTGTGGGTCCGCACGTCAATCACCAGATTTAAGAGATGATTCACCGCATAATATGGCTGGTCATAAGTCAGAACGGGAATGTTACGCAGATCCATGGCCAGCTCATTGACCTGCAATTCTTCATGCTTGCGGGTGCGGAGATCGAACACCCAGCGCAGGTAGTGCCAGTTTACTTTGGTCGGCATTTCATTGAAGCACAGCGGCTGATGGCCGCCGGGCACGTCGGCCCAATCGTTCACGTTGCGGACGTGATGGTCCACGATCTGCGGCACCGCGCGGCCCTGGCGGTACATCTTGGTGGTGGGCTCGAGCGATGTGTTGTACATCCACTTCTGCACCATCTTTCCTTCCAGATCAGTGTTGGCGTAGCGCAGGACCAGCATGTAGCGCGGTCCGCCGACCCCACCGCAGATATCGGTGCTCAGGGTGATGTCGCCGAAATTCAGCTCCGCCGGACTGGCATTTCCATCCCAATGCGTGTCCCCGTCGAATGTCTGTTCCGGTTTGTAGGTGAACCACATTTCCAACTGGACCCGGCAAGGCTGCGAATAAGTGAAGCGCTTGATGGCGACCGCCGAGTGAAACGGCTTCGGCCGGGTGGCCAGCTTGAGCGAGTAGGTGCCGTTCAAGGATCCGTGCGTGCCCACATCAAAAAAGGTGCAACTGCTCAATTGCGGCGGGCGCATATCGTTGAACCCCGGGCGAAGATCGTCGAGGTTGCCATTGTGGTTCGCTTGCAGCTCCACCCATCCGTTGATGCCGTCGTCAAAATCGTCATAAAAGAGGACCCGGCGTAGCGGCCGGAAGCGGGAGAGCTCAGGATTGGCCAGGAGGAGCGCCGATGGGTCAAGCATCACCTGCTGCCCCGCCGGCTGCTCCATCGCTGCCTTGGGCACTTGCGAAGCGGAAGCCAGCCCGCCCAGACCTAATGTGAAAAACCTTCGATTCATAAGTGATGTATCCCTCCCGGCGGGTACCGGAGCCGCCGCCACAACCCTTCCCTCAAGTAGATCCGGTGCTCTGGGTCGCAGGAATAATCCACGCGCTCATAGGATTCAGGGCGCCACAGTCCAAACACCTCGTCACGTCGAACTGCGCCCCGCAGTGCGGGCAGAGGGCTCGCGTTTGGAAGGTGTCGAAGGGCGTTCCACAGCGGCCGCACTTCCAAAAGGCTCCCGCGGGTGGCGCGGTTTTGCACGATGGACAGGCATACCCTTCGTGGCGCGGCAACTTGGCCAAACGCAACAGCGCTCGCGCTTGCTTCAGTCCGCTCCAACAATTCATGAGGATGAATGCCGCGATAATGCCAAACCAGACGGATTGCAGATACACGGCGAGGGCGATGAGCCCCGCCACGCCGATAAAACCGATCACCGTGGCCGCCATCAAACTGCGGGCACGTCCTACCACAAACCAGAGCAAAGAACGAAGAATCTGGCCGCCATCCAGCGGATAGATGGGCAACATATTGAAGATCAGCAAGCCCAGGTTCATCATCCAGAGCGCCCGCAAGAACGCTTGGGCATCGGGCATCGTCGCCGCCCAGGCCAACGATCGATTCGACATCTCGATCAGCAACAGAATGAAAAGGAACGCCACGTTCACCAGCGGCCCCGCCGCGAGGCTCCACAGCGTGGCGCCCGGCCGCTGGGGCGGGTTCACATACGCCACTCCGCCGAGAGGCCACAGCACGATCTGATTCGCCGTGCCTCCCACCTGACGGCAGGCCAGCGCGTGGCCGAACTCATGCAGCATCACGATGACAAACAGCGCCAGATACTCCAGCACGTTCCAGGTGAGAGAGGAATAACTTTTCGCTCGGCTGTTGATTTCAATCAACGCCACCAGAAACCACGACCAATGCAGGAACACATCAATCCCGGCGAAGCGGAACAAATGGATTGACCCTTGGCGTATGCTTGTCATAGACAGACTCTATAACACCGCGCTGTTCGTTACCAAGACTATTTGCCGTTACCACACTAAACGGCGCTGTAGCGGCTCCGTAAACATATTCACAGCCGATCATGAGCTAGCGCTCCCAACGGGGATGAAAAGGGACCAGGGAGGGATAGATCTTAGCGCAAGCGAGCCGACATTAATGTGCAAGAAACTTCCACCTTCGTCACTCGCTTATGGGTATATTATTGATGCTAAGCACGTTAACGTTTCCAATGATTTGGTATGCGGGGTGCTCCGAACGATAGCGGAGTAGTGTAACTGAACCTGATGGGAGTACGCCAGGACCGCAAGAAAAGCCAAAATGCAAAGGGCAAAAGCTAAAAGCTGGACCTCAGAAGCTCTTGCCAGAAGAACCAAGGAATGAGTACCTTATTATAGAGGAGGGAAAGCTCATGTCGAAACGTGCTTGTCTTTCCGGATTGGCCGGCTTGGTCGCTTTGCTAGTGTTTGCGACCAATGGCAATAACGCCAGTGCGCAAACGTCGGCTGGTACCGATGCCGGCCAGCAAACCGCTGTCCCTACCCTCATCACGGGCGGCACGGACGAAAACACCTTGGTGACGCTGCAGGGCAACACGCGTTCGGAAGCGAACGCCCAGAATGATCGTGGGCGGCTGCCCGACGGCTTCGTCATGGATCACATGCTTCTTCTGCTCCAGCGCTCCCCCGCGCAGGAAATGGCGCTCGATAACTTGATCGTCCAACTGCACGACCGAACGTCGCCGAATTTCCACCAGTGGCTCACCCCGGAGGAGTTCGGCGCGAAATACGGCGTCGGGCAAGCCGACCTCGGGATGATCAAAAGCTGGCTCGAATCGCATGGCTTCACGGTCAACCTGGTCTATCCGAACAACATGCTGATCGATTTCTCCGGCACTGCCGGTCAGGTTCGAGAAGCTTTCCACACGGAGATTCATCAACTCTCGGTTAACGGGGAAAACCATATCGCCAATATGAGCGACCCTAGCATTCCGGCGGCGCTGGCGCCTGCCGTGGCGGGCGTCGTCTCGTTGAACGACTTCCGGCCGCGCCAGATGAAAAGGAACGTAAGACCCACTTTTACATTCGGCCCCAATTGCGGATTCCTGACCGGTCTGCGCGACTCCACTACGAATTGTGAAGCCTTGATGCCGCCGGACCTCGCCACCATTTACAACCTCAATCCGTTGTTCAGCGCGGGGATTACGGGTAAAGGCCAAACGGTGGTGGTCATTGAAGACGAGGACATGTATAGTGCCGGGGACTGGAACACCTTCCGCAGTGCTGGTGGTCTTGCCGGAGCCTACCCCTATGGTTCGATCAGCCAGACCCACCCCCCCAGCCGTCCAACGAACAACTGCGTGGATCCCGGTGACCTCAATGACGGAACCGACGACGAAGTAGCGATCGACATGGAGTGGGCCAGCGCCGCGGCGCCCAATGCGGCGATTCAAGTGGCCGTCTGTGGAGACACGCGCACGACTTTCGGCGGTCTGATTGCGTTGGAGAATATCCTCAACGCCTCCGGCGCCAGCACCACCGGACCGGCGATCATCAGTATCAGTTACGGTGAGTCGGAGTCAGAGATTGGCGCAACACAAAACCGGGCTTACAAGACCACCTATCAACAGGGTGTAACCGAGGGTGTGTCGGTTTTCGTGTCATCGGGCGACGAAGGCCCTGCCAGCTCGAACGCCGAGGGAGCTGACTCCACTCGCGGCATTACCGTGAGCGGATTCACCTCCACGCCTTACAACATCTCCGTGGGCGGCACCGATTTCGGTGATTCCTACGCTGGCACCGAAAGTACCTATTGGAACACGACCAACTCGGCGAGCTACGGTTCAGCAAGGTCGTATATTCCTGAGATTCCCTGGAACGACTCCTGTGCCGACAGTCTCATCATCAACTTCCTGCATACCTATTATTCCGACAGTCTGATCAACGGCTACGGTCCGAGCGGGGTCGGCCTGTGCAACACCTATCCGCTGAACCCCGACTTGCTGACCACTGGTTCCGGCAGCGGTGGCCCCAGTAACTGCGCCACCAGAGCTCCAACCACCAGCGGGGCTCCCGCCTCGGGCGGTACGTGCGCCGGATATGCCAAGCCCTCTTGGCAGGCCGACATCGTGGGCAACCCGAGCGACGGCGTGCGCGATATCCCGGATGTCTCGCTCATGGCCGCCAACGGGGCTTGGAACCATTTCTACATGATCTGTATGTCGAACCCGGCGGAAATCAGCAAGGGCGAGGCGGCTCCTTGCAGCGAGCCCGTTCAGGACTGGCTTGGTTTCGGGGGGACCTCGGTCTCGTCGCCGATTTGGGCTGGGATCCAGGCGCTGGTGAATCAGAACACGGGTCAGCGGTGGGGCTTGGCGAACACCGTCTACTACGCCATCGCCAAAGGCGAGTACGGGGCGAGCGGCAATCCCGCTTGCAACTCGAGCCTGGGCAATTCCGTGGGCTCCTCTTGCGTTTTCTATGATGTGACCCAGGGCTCGATCTATCTCCCTTGCGCCACTCTGGGCAGTGGCGCATCGGCGCGGCTCTACAACTGCTACCGTCCATCCAGCACTGACAACGCGGCCGATATCGGTGTGATGTCGGCGGCGCCGATGACCTTCCCGGGGTTGGCGGGACCGGGCCCGGTCACGGCCCTGAATGTCACCGCATCGGGCGGTGGGACCACCTCTTATACTTCGCCTCCCACCTGTGCGCTTTCGGGGGTGGCGGGTAGCGGCGCGACTTGTACTACCTCCATTTCCGGCAAGGTAAGCGCGATAACGAAAACAGCTAACGGCACCGGTTACACCAGTGCGAATCCTCCGGCCTGCTTCTTAAGCGGCGACGGAGTAGGCGCCACTTGCAGCACCAGCGTTAACGGCAGTGGGACGATTATGATCACCCTCCGAAGCGGGGGAAGCGGGTACACCTCGGCGAGTTGCCTGCTTCTGGGTGGCTCGGGAACCGGGGCTACTTGCAAGGCGACAGTGCATAAGGGCGTGACCGGGATCACGCTTACCGCCGGGGGCGCGGGTTACACTTCCGACCCCACCTGCACTCTGACGGGCGGCGGCGGATCGCCCGCTGCAACCTGCACCTCAATTATCAACGGTGTTGATACCCTGGCGCCGCAAGCCTATCCCGCGCAGGTGGGTTGGGATTTTGCCACCGGCATCGGCACCGTCAACGCGTGTAACTTAGTGGAATCGACCGCTTGGCTGCCGACGGTAACCGCCGCGCAGCCCGGAGAAGCCCCGAAACCAGAGTTTAGATCTCTGTGCTTATCCCCTGCAAATTGATCCTTCATGGGGGACGGCATGGCTAACGCCGACGACGACGGGGGACGGCCTTCCGCACAAATCACGTGTGGGTGGAGTGTGAACACGGAAGACTTTCTACCCCCGGCTGGTTTCAGCCGGAGGCAGCGGGCCTAAAGTTTCACCCACGTTCCGGTATCGGCGGCGTCACGAGCGCGCAAGCAGATTCGCGTGATGGCGAAAGCATCTTCGGTTGAAACCAGAGGCTCGCCCTCACCGCGGAGGCTGGCAATAAAGGTTCCGAAGAAATCCAAGGGCGGGGGGAGAGGCAATTCTCCCACCTTGCCTTTGGCGCTGATCAACCTCACTCGATTGTCCAAATCGGTAGCCTCGAGCACTCCTTCGCTCCCCGCGATGCGGAGGCGATCATCTCCGTGGGTGGGGGCGCTTTCCGGGCGCAGGAAATCCAGGTGGCAGGTCGCCGTGCCGCCATTGGCCAGGCGGAACAGCAAGCCGGCATGGTCCTTACAGCCGGGGGTTTGCGGGTGCGCCTTGTTGCCCTCGAACGCGGCAACCTGGGCATATTCTTGCCCGGAGACCCACCGCATGTAATCCAGAGCATGAATCCCCACCCAAGGAATCGTGCCTCCGTAGGTTTTCCTTTCCTTGTAATACCAGGGGCGCTCGGAGCCGTATTGGTAGGATTTCTGGCTGGAAAGCAGAATCGGTTCACCAAGGGCTCCCTGTTGCACAGCCTTGCGGGCGGCCTGGAAGATGGGCAGCGCGCGCATGTTCAGCATGATGCTATAGCGAACGCCACTCTGCTGGATTTCCTGCTCCAAGCGGGCGAGGTCCGGGAGATTGATGGCGGCGGGCTTTTCCGAAAGCACGTGGAGGCCCTTGCGGGCTGCTTGGATTGACGCCTCGGCATTCTGGTAGAAGGGCAGGCAAACTCCCACCACGTCAAGCGGTTCCTTCTCCAGCATGTCGTGATAGTTTTCGTACACACGGGTTTGACTGCTGCCGGGGAATTGCTTTTGCACCCACGCGCTGTCTTCACCGGGTTCTCCCTGGGCATAGGCAGTCCACTGAACGTTGGAGAGCTTGGGAATGCTGCCCAGAAGGATCTCGCGATGGCCATCGCGGCCGATCAGCCCCACGCGAATCAAAGCGTCGGGCGCTATGGGGCGCTTCGTCTGCGCGAGGCTTGTTCCCGCCAGGGCGATGCTGGATCCGACGGCAGATTGCAGGAATCGCCGCCGGTCAACCGCAACCGCTGGCAAGTGAGCGCTGGAGCTGGGGGCGTCATTTTTCATGGGATTATTTGGGAAACCTCGAATTCGCCGGTTATCAAGAGGGAGTGTAATGCCACGGCGAAAGGGATTCAAGCAACTGAGGAGGAGTATTCAAATGTGTTAGCCCTCCCTGTCAAGCAATTTAAGAATGTTACTTTCGGCTAATCGTCTTGCAACGTAAGAATGTTACCCAACGCAAGTTGTAATTCCTCATCGTAGGGGTGAGGACCCCGTCGTCGTCGAGGCTGTG
>Ga0181539_1002907_pt1 | contig 16478 bp, 11 predicted proteins | sample PEATcosm2014_Bin_46_FD_119767 | JGI IMG/M metagenome (GOLD analysis project Ga0181539, IMG submission 119767) | Peatland microbial communities from MTU Mesocosm Facility, Houghton, MI, USA - PEATcosm2014_Bin23_60_metaG | ecosystem: Environmental > Terrestrial > Soil > Wetlands > Peat | place... | reverse complement strand
GGTATCCCGGAAGCTCGTGAACCGTCATACCGTCCACGCCGGGACTCCCCTTATTGGCCTTGACTCGTCTCAATGCCTGCTTGCAGTTTTCCCGCCCGCAGACTTCCTCCATCAACTGTTCGGTGATGGCCGGGCTTTCTGTCCCGCGCTTTCCCGCAGACGCTTCGGTCCCTTCTGGAAGGCCCTTTGGGGCTTCACCCCTATCCTCCTCCATGAAGGCCAGCTCTAGCTGGTTCTTCTGCCGCCTGTCGTCCATGAGTTGCGCTGCTTACTCACCACTCCCATTACCCTCCTTACGGAGGACCGTTGGGGCCTTCATCCGTTGCCGGACTACTACGCCCGCTGCTGACTTCTGCCGTCCGGTCAGGACCGATCGCTCGATCCTCAGTCCGGTATTCCGGACCAACGGCAGATCTCCCGAGGTAAGCTCGACTGCCTTCCGCACGCAACCGCCGGATTTACAACCAGCGCCCTTGATGGATTTGGGCTTCGCTGTCATTGGCCAACTCGCCCGGCGCCGTATGCCTCAGATCCGGTTCTTGTACATCGGCTCGCACGTTTGCTCCACGCTTCTTTCAGACCCTCCGTCACCGGAACGCCCTTGCGCTTCGCTATGACTTCACCTCCATCAGGTTGTCAAGGGGACTTTCACCCCCGAGCTGTCGAACATGCTCGGCACACCAAAAAAAGCGCCCCGGCCATCAGGCCAGGGCGCGTTGAAACTGTAAACCTTTTAACCCGTCTGCATTTCCCTCCAGAACCAAGATACAGGACGCCCGCCGCCGTCAAGGGTCGAGATGAACGGCAAGAACGGCCGCCCTTGACTCATGCACCGGGACGCCCTGTCAGAACCCCTTTGTCCTCACAAGAGGGAAATGCAGTTTCAAAAGGTTTTCAAGAGCCACGATAAGAGGCGGTACGCGAAGCGGAGGGAAACCTTGACAAGAGGCGAAGCCGACGCGGGAAACCGAAAGAGAAGGGGAGGATGCCGCCTCGTTGGGCGGTAGACCGTTCATGACCGTGGCTTGCAGGATGTTTGAAGACTGCCGTAACAGATTCATTCGATTATGGTTATACTCCTGTCTGCGGCTTTTCGTCGCTTTTTTGGTCCTGATTACCGCGCAGGCTTGCTGGGTCTGGCGGTCTGGTACGCGTTTTCAAGTAGCCGGGGTCTGAAGACATAGACAGAAGCCAGCTTCTGTCGGAAGCGCAGCGGACGCGGTGATCTGTGGCTCTCAGGCCCGTGCATACGGCCCCGCGCCTGGCGTATTATGGAACGATGCCCGAAGACGACGTCGAAAAATTCCTTGCCGAGCAGAAGACGCTCGAAGCCCACCGGCATGACCTGATCAAAGAGGTTCTCCGCCAGAAGGAAGCCGCCATCAAGGCCTTCGACGAGAAGCTCGCCAGGCTGGGCTACGACGACGAGCACGCCGCGAAGCGCAGCCATCACAAGGACGACGCCGACAAGAAAGCATCGGAATAGCCTGTCTTCTATCAAAGCTAAAATAGGACATGATCCTTTCCACAGGATCACCGGAAGCACTCTCGTTCACCGACGACACCTCTCTGCCGGACGCAGGCGCGAAGGTGTCCATCCACGCGCAGGTCATCCGAGAGTTGCCCCTAGACTGGTTCTACTCACTCCTGCAACGCGCGCCGGACCATGCCGGGGAGCTAAAATCCAAGATCATCGTCGAGGTGTTCTTCAGTCTCCCGGAATATGCGCGCCGGAAGGTTCTGTGTACACTCAAGACCGTCCGCATCCACATCACTGACCCGCGGCCCTATATGCACGACGTTGACGATGCCCTTTCGGACATCGTGCCAGGCGGGGATGTGCCTGGCTTCATCAGGCGCCTCGACAAGGCGCGGCAGCAGGCAGCCGAAAGAGAGCGGCGCAAGCTCATCGCGAGAAGAATGTTGCGGGACGCTCCGCCCCACCAAATCAGACTGAAACACCTCCTGTGGGAATACCAGTCGGGCCTGAGAATCAGAATGACGCGCCGTGAACCATTCATCGATGAGGAGTTGATGCCGTACTTTGAGGAGGAACCGCCGAAGGACTTCGACATTACGCCGTTCGAGCGCAGCAAGAAAAACGTGGTCAACGTTCTCTCCGGCTTTCTGTCGAAAAGCGAATCCGTGTTTTGCGAGGCGATGGACGGCATGGACGAAATCATCGAGCGCGGCGTCCAGTCCCCGATGCTCGTTTCATACCAGCTTTCCAGGATTCTGTCGGCTTCCCACGCTTTCGATAAAGGCGACACTCTGGAAGTCCAGTGGATCGATGGTGAGCGCCGGGATGTCATAACCCGGATCGACCGGCACAGAATGTTTCTGGCCCAGCCCGGCTCGCTGCCGGAACTCGATTCCAGGGAGTCGTTCCTCGTCCAGGCCGCGGACTTCGCGGCCGGTATTGCACGGGAAATCTGGCACCGGAACAGCTTCCCACACCTGGTCGGCGCCTTCGATTACGTCACCTACAACGGCCGGAGGATTTCCGAAACCGAGGCGATCACCCTTGACGACACCCGCGTCTATCTAACCGGACCTTAAGCGGCGGGGAGATCGCGGCGCTTTACAAGACCACGGTTCCGCTGGTGACAATCACCGGCGGAGACATCCGGGCCGAGTCCGCGGGCAATCCGCTCAGGATGACGCAGAAAAGGCTCGGCCACGCGCAGCTTTCGACGACGGCGCTCTATGCCGACGCCGTGGGAGCCGAAAAACGAGCGTTGTGAGGTTAACACAATTGTGTATCCAACGGCTACACTGAGTACATGGCAGCGAAGGACGCGGGGCTTCGAATCCGCGTAGAACGTACCCTCCGGGACGAGTTCCTCAGAGCTTGCCGAGCCAAAGATCAACCGGCCGCCCAGGTCCTTCGAGAGTTCATGCGAACCTATGTGGCCGGAGATGCGGCGACTGATCGTCCGGTATCCGCCGGCGGGCAGAGCCGGAAGGTAATACGCGCGTTGAAGGGGGAATGATTGAAAAAGAAGGGCACCGCCGTAATTAGTATTTCAACACGCGAGGCGTCACTCAAGATACGCTTGCGACGGCATTTAAAGTCCTTAGGCTTCCAAAAAAACGAAGACGGCGTGCTTGTTCCACCTGGTACTGGGAAAGACGTAATTCGGAGCATTCACAATTTTCAGCGGGACGACCGGCTAGCGGTAAGTCGTGAGTTCATCTCGGAGCGTTTTCCGCAGCTCATAAAACACTTCGCATCGGGACAAGACATCGACGCTGCCCGGATATCCCCCGTCCTCCAGCAGATATCCAGCGGAACCTGGGAGGGAGACTTATTTCGACTCGCGTCACTGACGTGGTCGGTACCGGTTTCGAACGGCTTCGGCCGGCGGCTCAGATACCTGGTCTGGGACAAACACAACGGAAAGCTGATAGGCATCATCGCAATAGGCGACCCCGTTTTCAACCTGTCGGTCCGCGACAATCTGATCGACTGGAATGCGCAGGCGCGCGGTGAACGGCTGGTTAACATTATGGACGCCTATGTCCTTGGTGCTTTGCCACCGTACAACGAGCTTCTGGGAGGCAAGATGGTCGCCTGCCTAATTCGAAGCAGAGACATCTATGACGATTTTGCCAAGGCGTACGGGAAGACCACCGGTATTATTTCGCAACTTGAGAAGAAGGCGCGCCTCCTGGCAGTGACGACATCGTCTTCAATGGGGCGGTCTTCCGTCTACAACAGGCTAAAGCTGGGCGGAATCGAATACTTCAGGCCCATCGGTTACACCGGCGGCTGGGGACATTTCCATATCCCAGATAGCCTGTTTGCAGATCTTCGCGACTACCTTCGAGAAATCGGCCATTCCTACGCCGACCAGCACTGTTACGGTCATGGGCCAAATTGGCGCATGCGCACAACAAGGGCCGCCCTGGAGGCTCTGGGCTTCAAAGATGATATGCTCCGGCACGGCGTCCAGCGGGAAGTCTTCATTTGCCAGCTTGCCGACAACGCCCTGAAGGTACTGCACAGCGGCCGGGGCAAACCCGATTTGTCATCGTTGCTGAGCGCCGACGACGTGGCGCATTTGGCTGTGGAGCGGTGGATGCTGCCACGGTCGCAACGGAGGCCGGAGTTCAAGACATGGAAGCGCGAAAACATCGCGGCGCTTCTCAGTGACCACCGCAACGACCTGCCCGTCAAGAGGTCGCTCACGGGTTTGAGCGCGCGCCCAATCCGGTGACAGGATAGCTGCCATGCCGATGCCTCTCAAAGAATGGCAAGAGCGCATGGAGACGCATTTCGCGCAACTCGCTTCTGCGAGGTCCCAGTCGGGCTTCCCATTGTTTGCGCTTGAGCACGGCCTGACCGAGGACGAGTTGGAAGAGATCGGTGGCCTGTTACGGTCGCGGCTAGCGGGAGATTTGTGGCTGGCGTCGCATTGGCTCGTCTGGGTCGTCTATGCGACCGAACTCGGCTATGACTACTACGGCGATGAATACTGGCCCTCATTTGAAGAGCGAACGCCACAGTGGCGGGAGAGGGGCAGCCGCAATCAACTCCGAACCTGGTTCTCCAAATTCCAGACAACCTACCACGGTGTAAAACCGTCCGGCCAGTGGGCCGACTGGTTTTCTATCATCGCCTGGCCGATCACCCATGCCATCCTGCCCAAGTATCTCCAAGGGCAGTTCGCGAAGACCCTCTACGATCTCCGCTACCGCCTTGCCCGCCTCGAAGACCTGAGCTCAAGCGTCGTCGGGCAGTTCCTGGCCGCCAACGCATGGGAGGCGTCATCACGATTCCGGGAGTTTCTACAACAGGAGGAACTGGCCGGCAGAATCGTCCTGGCGCTTCTCAGCGACAGAGAAGTGGAAGGCCAAAGCCCGATCTACCCGCCGACACTTCAAAGGCTGGTCTCCGATCTTGAACAGGTGCAAAACGCCCGTGAGTGGCTGAAGGAAACGCGGCGTTTTGTCGCCGACCGCCTGAAAGGTGCGGGACGCGGTCCGGGAGGAACATCAACGGGCCGTCAAGGTCAGCACTCTGGCGGGAAAGACGATGCCCGTGCCCCGCTGGGCATCCGCCCGACCTTGATGCTTCGCCGCTCGGGAACCTCAACATGGTCGGTGGTCATCGACATTCCCAGCTTCGCCGGTGTCGCTAGACTCTATCCCGAGTTGCGGGCGTTTCTCACGAGGACCAGATGCAAAGTCGCCGGAACGGGCGACACCTGGCTGCCGACCGGGTGGCTCCTTTCTGGCGCCCAAAGGCGCGTGCTCAAATCCTGGCCGGGAGCGGGCGCGCCCCTAGTGAATTTTGAGCGGTCCAACGAAATCCTAGATCATCTAATTGACAGTGAAACCCGGCTGTCGGCGGGACCGATCTGGCTGTGCCGCATCGGCGCCGACGGTCTCGCCCGCGAGATTACGGGGCGCATTGTCCGGCCCGGCCGGAAATACATACTTCTCAGCGAGGCGGCGCTTCCCTCCGGCCAACCGCTCCTGGCCCCGTGTAGCCTGGACTGTGACGGCATAAACGTAAGTGTTCTTTCCATGCCGGACACTCTCTCGTCCGACAACATGAGCTGGTTGCAGCGGTCGGGATTACAGGTGGCTCGAACGATACGGATCTGGCCAGCCGGACTGCCGGGGCGCGGCTGGGACGGCGAAGGGCACAGCGAGTGGCTGACGACTGAAGCGCCCTGTTTCGGCATCGTTCACGACTATCCGCTGGACGCCTACAGCCTCCGTCTCAACAACGGCGCTGAGACTCTCATCGAAACGTGTAGTGTCGGGTCTCCCGTGTTCGTGAAGATTCCCCCGCTTCCTGCGGGAAGGCACACGCTCTCCGTAAAGGCCCGGCGAGGCTACCGCGCCTCCGCGATACCGTCTTCACCGGCCGCGGAAGGCATCGTCACTCTGGAGGTGCGCGAGCCGGAGCCCTGGATTCCCGGTACGACATCGCATGCCGGACTCGCCATTTCTCTGGACCCCCACGACCCTTCACTAGACACGTTCTGGGAAGGAGATGTAGGGGTCAGCATTCTCGGCCCGGCCGGACACCACGTCACATGTGCGATCAGCCTGGCCACCGCGAACGGGATGGAACTGCTGTCCGAACAGATCGGCATCTTTGACCTGCCCGTCACCGCCGCAGAGTGGCTGACGAGGTTCTCGCAGTTCGTGAAGCATGAAGGTCGTGCCTTGGCTTTTCTCGAAGCGGCGTCCGGCCGGTTCCTAATCAAAGCCGACGAACTCGGGGAATACGCGCTTCGGCTGGAGAGGGATGTAAAGCCCGTTCGGTGGGTCTGCCGCAGTATTAATCGCCTTACGACAATCCGGCTGATCGACGACACCGGGAGGGATGATGCAGCAACATGCCGCTTCTTCAGCCTTCGCCGCCCGGCGGAATCGATGAGTCTTGGTGCCGAGAATGTCCTGACAGGGTTTCAAGTGCCGACTCCAGGCGGGCTTTTCGAAGCTCAGCATGGAGAGTTTCTGGACACGATGATTGTTAGCACGCAAATCGAAGGCGGATTCCAGGGTCTTGTCATCGAGCCGGATTTGCACGATCTCGACGGCGGCACCATCCAGATCAGGCATATTCTCGACCTGCTGCGGCTATGGAACGAAGCGCGTCTTCTGGGTCCGCTCGTCGGCATGCGGCGCAGCCGTGTCATCGACCGGCTGGTCAACCGCCTCTATTCTCGACTCTGCGGCAGCCGATGGGCTGAGGCGGAGGCCGTCTATCTTTCCAACCCGCAGTCGGAGCCAGCAATGCGGCAGCTTGAGCGACTGGTAGGCGGGTTGCCGGGATTTTCCGTCATCCTCCGGCGCGATTACGAGAGAATGGAAGCCGGCACGGGTCCGGGAACGCAATGGTATGCGGAGGTTGCTGCTCGCTATCAGGTTTGTTTGGAACAGGGCCTCTGTGAGTTCGCTTTACAACTGGCCAGCCAGCCTCACCAATTGCTCCTGTTACCCAAACCGATACTTGACGGGTTACTCCGTGAGATCAACGAGAAGATCGTGCTGCTGCGTGGTGCACGGCTCCTGGCTCTCTTGGCGGCTGCCAAGAACCGCGGGTTTTCCGGCGGCGCACTTCCGAGGTGGAAATGGTGATCGCAGAGGTTTCAGCGGCCGAAGTCCTGAAGGTCAGCCGCGAGACGTTAGGCCTTTCGGCCCTTTCCGACGGCGTCATCGACGATGCCATGCTGGCGGCCTCGCTTCGACGCGCCGCAGGAATACTATGCCCCTGCTCGCCTTCCACGCTTATTGCAGCAGTCCTGGAAAGCCTTCAGTATCTCACCGAAGACTATGGCGCTATCGCAGAACGCGCTGCCGCGTCCTTGGAAGGCCTCCTCATCGGCGGCGACCTGCTTGAACTGAACCAGGTGACGATCGACGATCCGCGCGCGAAGGGCACCTGGGTCTTCGCGGCACCGCCAGGCTTCGTCGTGAGGCCCGGCGGAAATGTTTTCCTCATCGGTATCGTACCGGACGAGGCAACACCGTTACCAGCGTCACTGAACGCGCGCGTTGCTTATGAAGGGTTCGCGCGGGTGCTGACTCCGCAGCTCTCTGAGGATCTGCCGTCTGTCCTGCACCACCTCGGATTGATTGAACTCTCCAATTCCGTATGGCTCAAAGCCCCCAAGCCGGAATCAGCGACCGAACTGCTTGACGGCATGCTTCGCCGACTGGCAGAGCAGCCGCCCAGCGGAGCTGTCGCTGATATCTGCATTCTCGAACCCCTACGCGATGTTGACTACTACGTCGGCCGCTGGGTCAATCCCACAAACGAATCAGGAGATTACGTGGCGCGACGGCCGCAGGCGTACGGAGCACCTCTGTGGGGGTTCGCCAGGCTAATGGATGGCGGCGTCACCAGGTTCCTTGATTGTCCGCTGAAGGGGACCCGCTGGCGAGGGTGCGACGTTGCCTGGCATCTTCAGATGGCGATTGACCACTGCCGCGGCACACCACAACTCTACCGGCGCCGACCGGCACCGGGCGGCGCCTGCCTGGATTTCTTTTCTCCCCTGCCGCTGTGGACTCAGCGGCGCTTGGCCGTTCTGGGCCGTCCCGCCCCGCGGGAGAAGTGTCTGTTCTCATACTGGATACCGCAACGCGAACTTGCGTCCGAAGAGGCGTTTCTTCAGGAGCGTCTCTGGCTGTCGCCCCGCGATAAGTCTGAACAAGGGGGAGGCGAATGACTCAGACGATACAGGAGACGATAAAGCAGCTTCATAGTTCGCTGCGGGATTATATAGAGGCCACTTATCACATCAGCGCGCTGGCTCTCATCGAGCAACGTCGGCAATTGCTGGAGCGGCCCGGCGTCATCTATCAGGTGCCCTACCTGGAATCGACACCCCGGTACCAGTCAGGAGAGAGCTTTGCGGGGATGAAAGGGCTCCCCGACGCTGCGCTCGAGGTCTACACGACGCTGTCAAAGGCGAATGAAGGCTTGCCGGCGCTCATCTACGATCCGCCATACAAACATCAGTCCGAGGCTATCCGCCACAGTCTGATCGACGGGAAAAATCTTCTCATTATGACAGGAACCGGCTCCGGAAAGACCGAGGCCTTCCTTCTGCCGATCCTCGGGAAGCTGGCGTGTGAAGCAAAGGCAAAACCATCTTCATTCAAGGAGAACCTGGCGGTCCGTGCACTCATCCTCTATCCGATGAACGCTCTAGTGAACGACCAACTCGGCCGCCTGCGTTCACTGTTCGGCGATCCTCGCCTTGTCAGGCTTTTCAAGCAATGGGCCGGGCGTCCCCCGCGATTCGCGCGCTACACGAGCCGGACCCCCTATGCGGGCGTACGCACCGCGGAAAAGGACTCCCCGAAGCTAAGGGCCTTTGACGCGTTCTACGTCGAAACTCAACGTCGCGCCCTCGGGCCTAAATCGGAAGAGCAACAACAGGCGCAGCGCCTGCTCGAACAATTGAAAGCGCGCGGAAAGTGGCCGGCGAAGCCGAACCTCGCCGCGTGGTTCGGTGAAAAAGGAAGCAACTGGCAGGACCGGAAGACCGGTGCCTTTCGCCGGGCCGTCACGCTCCCAGATGATTCCGAACTGATCACCCGCCATGAAGTTCAAACCGCGCCGCCGGACCTTCTGCTCACGAACTATTCCATGCTCGAATACATGCTGATGCGACCGATCGAGCGCCCCATCTTCGACCGGACGCGTGAGTGGCTCGCGAAGAATCCGCACGAGAAGTTCCTGGTCGTCCTGGACGAAGCGCATCTCTACCGCGGCGCGGCTGGCGCGGAGGTCGGTCTCCTGTTGCGGCGGCTGCGCGACCGGCTGGATATCCCGGCGAGCCGCTTCCAGGTCATTTGCGCGACTGCCAGCTTCAAGGACGAGCACTATGCGCCCCAATTCGGCGCACAGCTTGCCGGTGTTCCTGCTGAGACTTTCCACGCCGTGACAGGAACCCTCGATCTGCGGACGCCAGAGGCTCAAGGGTCCGTGCACGACGTAAGAGCCCTGGCGGGCATAGACCTGACAAGTTTCTACGCGGCCGCGGACGATGCCGCGCGCACAAAGCTGGTTCTGCCCTTTCTGGAGTATCGCGGCGTGAAGACAGGTCAGGGTCTTGAGCCCGACCTTTATCGTTCGTTGGCCTGTTTCCCGCCGATGGGACTCCTGGTCAATATGACGATGAAAGAGGCCCGCCCGATCGGGGAACTGGGGCGCGCACTGTTCCCCGCCGCGCCCGCAGCCCAGGCGGACACCGCCTTGACCGTGCTTATGGCGCTCGGAAGCATCGCGCGGACCGACTCGAAAGGGCCAGGACTGCTTCCCTGCCGCATTCATAATTTTTTCCGAGGCCTGCCGGGGCTCTGGATATGCATGGACCCCAGATGCACCGGAATTCCCGCCGATCAGCAAAGCGGCATTTGCGGGAAAATGTACAGCCAACCCCGTGAGCGCTGCGATTGCGGGTCAAGGGTGCTTGAGCTGTACACATGCCGCTCTTGCGGGACCGCCTATGCGCGCGCCTACACAGACGACGTGGACAACCCCACCGCTCTCTGGTCCGAACCTGGACAGCGTCTACGAATGGCGGGTGGCGAGACAAGCCCGCTTCTCCCACTTGACCTGCTATTGGAGGAGCCGCGCCAGGGCGATCTTACGGAGCCCGCTGACTACGATCTTGAAACCGGGCGCATTAACCCGAACGCTCTCGGCCCGCGGACCCGTCGCGTCTATCTCCGGCACGACCGCGTCACGCCGCCGGCTGACGATGACGGCGATGTAGACACCAGCATGGAAGCGCGCGGCCAGTTCGTGCCCTGCGCCGTCTGCTACGAGCAAGCCCGTTTCGGGCGCTCGACCGTCCAAGACCACCAGACAAAAGGCGATCAGCCGTTCCAGGCCCTCGTGGCGAGGCAACTCCAGATACAGCCGCCGGGACCCGTTGAGGCGAGCCGCTTTGCGCCTCTTCGGGGCCGGAAGGTTCTCGTCTTTTCAGATTCACGGCAGGTCGCGGCGCGCTTGGCCCCTAATCTCCAGATGTATTCGGTGCGGGATTCGCTGCGACCCCTGATCGCGTGGGGCTTCAGGAGACTCCAGGCCGTCGCGCCTCTGAGGCCTCTCCTGAGCCTGGAGGATTTGTACCTGGCGGTCTTGCTAGCGTCCAAGACCCTGGGAGTCCGCCTGCGGCCAGAGTTGAAAAGCACTGAAGGTCTTGGCGGGGAGAATGTGGTCGAAACGGCGGTGAAGGAAGGTGACGCGAGTACCGACACCGGTCTCTATGCCTTGTGCATGGAAATGCGCACGGAACGTGCGCCGGAAGCGTTGCTAGACAACATCATCAACACGGTACAGGACCGCTTTCTCGGCCTTGAGGCCCTGGCCCTGGCGTCACTTGCAGAGCGCAGCAAGCACACGGTGGCGCTTGAAAAGCTGCCAGCCATTCCTGGCGTCGCGGAAACAGCCGAAGCCAAGCTCGGGCTGGCGCGGGCGTGGTTGCGCTGTTGGCGGAGTAATGGCTTCTGGCTGAGCACAATGCCGCCCGTCTGGTGGAAACGTCCAAAGACTCAGGGGACGAGCATCCGCGGACAGAAGGGCAGGTTCAAGGCGATGGACACCGTCCTCAAGGACAAGGCCGCCAGGAAGCTCTTTGCCGATAAATGGTCGCCCGAACTTCTCCGCATCTTCACGGAAGAGATGGAGAGCGGTTTCCGGCGCCTGCAGGGCAGCGCGCTTTCCCTGTTATTCGACGGTCCATGGGTGCGATGCTCCGGATGCAAGTCGGTGCACCGCCCCATTCCCGGACTCCTGCATTGTCTGGATTGCGGCAGCGACGAAATCGCCCACTTGGACCCGGCCGCCGACCAAGCCTTCCTTGCCCGTAAGGGCTATTACCGCAATCCTGTTATGGCCGCGCTAGGGACGCCTCCGCAGCAGCCGATGGCTTTAATCGCTGCTGAACACACGGCGCAGCTCAACGCGCCGCAGAATGACGATGTCTTCTCTAAGGCCGAAGAAAACGAGTTGCTGTTCCAGGATATCGTCCTGAGCGTCAGCGAAGCGGTCAGCCGCGCCACGGCGATCGATGTCCTCTCAAGCACCACGACCATGGAAGTGGGTATTGATATCGGCGCTCTGTCGGGGGTCGCGTTGCGCAATATGCCCCCAGGGCGAGCCAACTACCAGCAGCGCGCCGGCCGGGCCGGCCGGCGCGGAAACGCGGTGGCAACGGTCGTGGCATTCGGCAGCGCTGACAGTCATGACGAGCACTACTTTACTGAACCGGACGGGATGATCCGCGGGGCTGTAGTTGACCCCAAGCTCACCCTCGACAATCGGGAGATCGTCCGGCGCCATATCCGAGCATTCTTGTTGCAGAATTATCACCAGTATCGGCTTCCCCAAATCGATCCATCCCAGCCGCATGACCTGTTTTCTGTTCTCGGTACGGTGTCGGGCTTTCGTACCGGGGCCGCCATCTTAAACCGGAACGACTTCGAGGCATGGTTGTCAGCCAATGAGGACCTCTTGAAGCGGCGGATCGCCTCATGGATTCCGGGCGAACTGTCGGATAAAGATCGGGCTGCACTTCTTGCTGAAATGAAGGACGACTGCCTCCGGGAGATCGACTCCGCAATCCGGCCCGGCGGGGGGGAGGCCGAGCCGGGTGCAGACGATGACGGTGAGGACGCGCCGGAAGAAGGAGAAGAGCGGCCCCGTCAGGATGCTGCGAGCGGGAAGCTGCTCGACCGCCTTCTCTACTGCGGCGTTCTTCCGCGCTACGCGTTCCCAACAGATGTTGCGACGTTTCACGTCTTTGACCGCGACCGCTCGACAGGATTTCGCGCCATCATGCGCTTCGCGCCGTCCCAAGGGCTTCCCATCGCGCTCACGCAGTATGCGCCAGGCAAGCAAATATGGATATCGGGCAAATGCTACACGTCGGGGGCGATCTATTCGGTCATGCGTGACGAGCGGTACGACGCGTGGCAAGCGAAGCGCCTTTATCTTGAATGCAGTGAGTGCGGCTTTGCCAGGACCTTCGATGTCGGCGCCGCCGATCTGAGGGAGACCAGGGACTGCGAAGCCTGCGGTGCCGAGGAGACATTCGGCCCGGCGCGTTACTGGCTGCGCCCGCCAGGCTTCGCCCATCCGGTGGATGTCGACGAGGTCACCTCACCTGACGACATGCCGGAGACCAGCTATGCGACCCGCGCCAAGCTTACGATGCCGACGCCTGCGGAGGAAAGCAAATGGGTCCAGGTCAATGACCGCATCCGAGTGCTCAAGGAGCGGCAGCACCTTCTGGTGTCGAACACTGGCCCGGGCGACGAGGGCTATTCTTACTGCACGAAGTGCGGACGCATTGAAGCGAGCAGTGACCCTAACCCTACTCTGCTCATGCCCCATCGCAAGCCGTACCCGGATGACAAGCAACCCGCCTGCGAAGGCAACGGTACGACACGGCATATAGTTCTGGGCACCGATTTTATAACGGACATAGCCCTGTTTTCACTGCGGGTCGCGGCCCCTCTCAAGCTGAAGCCCGGTTACTACCCGACCGACGTTGCGCTGCGGACGGTCAGCGAAACGCTGGCGAAAGCGGCCTGCCAGATGCTTGAGATCGAGCCCGGAGAACTCATGGCCGAATACAGGCCGGCCCTTACGCCCGCCGGCCGCAGCGGACTAGAAGCGGAAATCTTTCTCTACGACACGCTGCCGGGGGGTGCCGGGTTCTCTAGTCAGTTGGTCGATCGCGGCATGGAGCTCTTTCAACGCGCCCTCAGGCTGGTGAAAACATGCCCGGAAAACTGCGATGCTTCCTGTTATCGGTGCCTTCGCAGTTTCAAGAACAAATTCGAGCACGGCCTGCTGGACCGGCATGTCGGCGCGGAATTGCTGGAATATCTGCTGACGAGTGCATTACCCGAATTCGACGCACAGCGACTAGGGAACTCGACTGCCCTGCTGTACAGTGATCTTCTCCGGCAAGGCGATGGAGGTGTCGATTTCGAAATAAGCATCAAAGTCACCTTCGCAGGCACCGGGGATGTCGAGGTCCCCATACTTGCCGTCAGGAAGGACGGGAAGCGGTTTGCGATCGCGCTGTCTGGCCCGCTGACGACCGATCATCCCGCCGACCCGTCGATCAGAGAGTTGCGCGAGAAGACAAGCGAGATCCAGGTCATTGTGGTTAATGAGCTTCTCGTCCGCGGCAACCTTCCGGCCGCCACGCGTGAAGTCCAACAGCGAGTGGGCGGCGAAGGAATGAGGCTGTGATCGAAATCCTGGGGCTCAATGAAGGGAAGGAATTCGAAGCAGCACTCCATCTGCGAAAGAAAATCCTCGCCCCCTGGCCCGACCTGAGCCAGAGCGAAACAGACCACGTCAAGATATTTGTCGGCCTGAAACTGTACGGTTACCGGATTGAAGACATAGACCTTGTTGTCCTGGGTAGTTTTGGTACTGCACGTCCGTTTGACGTCGAGTACTCGTTCCATCCCAGGGACGGCGACGCGTTTGTGCCGCTCCACGCGAGTGTAAAAAACTTTGCGCTGGTGATAGAAACGAAGTCGCACGACGCAAGCGGCGTCAAATTCGAGGACAAGTTGGCCGCCGTCAGATACAGGCGTGGGGACATCTTTGTCTGGGAGCCGGTAACGGAAAAAAACCGGCAGCAGATGTTCGAGTTCAAGCGTTACCTCGCGGACCGCGGGGTTGAGAAGCTGTATGTCCAGGACCTGATCTTTTTCTCGGGCCTGAAGGAGCGCGACTTGCCGAAGCGGCCCCATAACTGCTTCGGGGTAGACGCCAGTTTCGAGCGCATTCTGAACATCCTGGGCCAAGTGTCCGGCCCGCGCAGGTCGGGGCGCAACGCATCAGTCGTCTTCGGCACAGAGGACGTGTTCAACGCCGTCCTGTCTCCTGACTTCCCTTTGCTTCAGAAGCTGAAGCCGACGCCGATCGATCGGCGGAAGATGGATCGCATCGTCAAGGATGCTTTGCCCGACTCGTGGCTTGACGATCTCGGCCGAAAGCAGGTCGCCATCAGGGGCAGGGGCGGTGTCGGGAAGACCGTCATCCTGCTTCAGATGGCCTATCGCGCGTTTGACACGCAGCAGATGCGCTCTCTCGTTCTCACCTACAACAAGGCCCTCGTCGCTGACATGAGGCGGACCATGGCGCTCCTGGGCGTGCCGCGTAATGTCGAGAACGGCGGTATTTGCATTGAGACCGTGCATGCCTTCATTGGGCAACTGATGCATGAGTTGGGCATCATTCAAAACTACGATGGATTCCTGGAGGCTTACGAAGACCGCAAGGAACTCCTCCTGACCTACATCCGCGGCCAAGCGGTCGCGAAGTCCGACCTGGAAGACCTGGCGCGGCGGAATCCGGACGATTTTCTCTGGGATCTGGTTTTTGTCGATGAGGGCCAGGACTGGCCGCGCAACGAGATTGAGATTTTGCGCTCATTCTACGGGCCTGAACGTATCGTTGTTACCGATGGTGTGGACCAGTTCGTCCGCAGTTCCGTGGCGGACTGGTCGATCGGTCTGGCCCGGAGCCAGTTCAAGCCGAGGCGGCTTAACCGCTGCCTACGGATGAAGGCGAACCTAACGCTCTTTGTCACCGACTTCGCAGAATTGCTCGGTCTGGCGGACTGGGACATGGAGCCGAATCCCGACGCGAACGGAGGCCGTGTCGTCGTCATTGAGGGGGACATGGCGCGGCGCGTCGATATTTATGACGAGCTTCAGGCTGAAGCGGCGAAGCTTGGGAATTATCCGGTGGACCTACTGGCCTGTGTCCCGCCGACATTTGTCGTGCACGAGGGCAGCGAGGTTTCCTCACTGCCGGGCCAAGCCATCGTGAGCAACGGTGGGAAGGTTTGGGATGCTTCCGCTTTGGACGTTAGGGAGCACTTTCCGACCGACCGTGAGGCCCTTCGGATTGTGCAATACGATTCCTGCCGGGGTTTGGAAGGGTGGACGGTCATTAATTACGGCCTCGACGAGTTCTGGGAATATAAGCGCCGGCAGTGGGTTTCGTCACCGTCAGAACCCGGCGGCCTGTTCGGGACTCAAGAGCAACTTGCCGAGGTATTCGCCTCACGCTGGGTGATGATCCCGCTTACGCGTGCGATAGATACGCTGGTGATCAATGTCTCCGGCAGTTCTAGCCGGGTGAAACAGGCATTGCACGACCTGCATGGGAGACGATCAGATTTTGTTGAGTGGGTCGAATTATGAACCGAGTCATCAGGACGGCACTGGACCAGGCCGGGAGTGGCTTTGGCTACGAACGAATGGCGCAGGGCAGCAGCATGCATCCCAAGAATCGTTCCGGCCGGCAGGTTCCCCGCATGGTGGGAGACCTTGGGGACGAAGGGTCCGACGTTTGGCTGGCCGTCGGAAGGCCGATCCGGGTGCATCCCGCCCGTGAAAACACCCTAAAATCGTGAAAACGAGCAGTCGCGGCATACCCCATCCTCTGGACGACGAACGCCGCGTGCATACGTGGACCGGCTCGTTGGGCATTGAGCATTACGAAACCCCCTCAAATGCGGGGTTTTGGTTCAGAAGTGGCCGCGAGTACGGCATTGTAATCATTTTTCTTGAAAAAGGCTGGTACAACAGCATTTTTCATGGCGTATCATCGTTTTTCATGGTAGCATCGGAGTGGAAGCATAATTCACAGGGATCGACAGGTTTTCGAAGAACATGGCAGATCAGCATCATTTTTCAGGCCCGGTAACCGTTTTTCACGAACGGGCGTTGCCGGAAAGGGCGACCCCCGCCGGTTACTCTGCAATCATCGATGCGTACGGCCTGAGGGTCCCGCTGCCGCGGACATTGTCCGCGACGGGCGAGCACCACCGCACAAGGAACGAAGCCGGATGGCGAATCCTGACCCCGCGTCACGCTCCGTCGCCCGATCTGGAAGGGCATCTTACCTTCGCCCTGAAGTACGAGGGTCTCGATCTCGCTGTTCTGAAGAGGCTATTCGC